>Ga0187894_10002765_pt1 | contig 20606 bp, 21 predicted proteins | sample GBC1701081metaG_FD_136650 | JGI IMG/M metagenome (GOLD analysis project Ga0187894, IMG submission 136650) | White microbial mat communities from a lava cave in the Kipuka Kanohina Cave System on the Island of Hawaii, USA - GBC170108-1 metaG ...
CTGTTGTCTGGCAAGGAGCGAGGAGGGAGCGATGCTTCATGCATCGTGACCGATCGAGGGACGCTGCCCAGGCGACAGAGGACAGCCCGCCGCTTCGCGGTCGGCCGGAGAAGGCGGCTGGGGTCGTCGAGCACCTTGGACGGACATCCTGGTCCGTCCGGCGGCACTCTCCTACCCAGCCGCCTTCTCCGGCCGATCACGACCGCCTCCGGTATTGGGTCCGGACCCTAATGCCCAGCCCACCCTTCATCGCTGACCGACCGATCGCGCTGGTCGGGCTGATGGGCGCCGGCAAGTCCACGATCGGGCGGCGGCTCGCGCGACGCCTCGATCTCCCGTTCGCCGATGCCGACGACGAGATCGAGCGCGCCGCGGGCCTCACCGTCGCCGAGATTTTCGAACGATTCGGCGAAGCCCATTTCCGCGACGGCGAGCGACGGGTGCTCGCCCGGCTGGCGCAAGGCCCGCCGCAGGTGATCGCCACCGGCGGCGGCGCCTTCGTCAACGACGAGACGCGCGCGCTGATCCTCGAGCGCTGCGTCGCGATCTGGCTCGATGCCGCGATCGGCACCCTCGCAAAGCGGGTCGGGCGCAAGGATCATCGGCCGCTGCTCAAGGACAAGGACCCCCATGAGGTGCTCGCCGCGCTCGCGGCCGAGCGCAATCCCCGCTACGCCGAGGCGCATCTCGCGGTCCGCAGCGACGGCGCGCCGGCCGAAGCGGCGGTCGACAGGATCCTCGAAGCCCTGGCGGGCTGGCGCCCAGCCTAAGCCGGCTCGCGGTCGGCCAGGGGATTGTCGGGCCGGAACATCCGCTCCTTGAGCGCGTGGAGGTCGCCCGAGCTCGCCTGGATTTCGAGCCGCTCCTGGTCGCGGCGGCGATATTCGCATTCGACCCGATCGACCTCTTCGGCATCGACGCAGAACAAGGTCAGCGCCTCGCGGCCCATGTCGACCGCCGATTCGAACAGCTCGCGCGCAACATATTTGAGATCGAGCCCGCTCAGTTCGATCATGTGGCGGCGGTCGAACGCCCGGACGAAGATCGCGGCCTGGGGAAAGGCTCCGAGGATCGGCTCGAGCTTGCGCGGGCCGAGCGATGTGCCATCGATGCAGAACAGGATCGCCGTGGCCTCGGCGGCGCCCGCGAGCCGAAGCAAGTCGATACGGGTGCCGTCGCCATAATAGACTTTCATGCCGAAATTGCCGGCGACCTCGATCTGGCTGGGCTTCGAATCGATCAGGGTGAGCGGGATGCCTTTGGCCATCATCATCTGCGCGACGGTCTGGCCGAACCGGCCATAGCCGACGACGATCGCCTGCGACGGCTCCGATGCCTCGGGGCCGTCGAGGCCGTCCCCCTCCCCCGCGGTCGAGCGCCGATCGAGCCAATCGTTGAACATCATCAGAAACGGCGTCGCCGCCATCGAGACGGTGACGATCGCGCCGAACAGGCTGGCCGCTCGAGGTTCGATCAGCATCGCGCCCTGCGCCGCGGCGAACAGCACGAAACCGAACTCGCCGCCCTGACTCAGCAGCAGGCCGAGCTTGACCGCCTTGCGCGATTCCATTCCGAACAGGCGGGCCAATGCGAACAGCAGCGCCGATTTGACCGCAATCAGCGCCGTCGCCATGCCGATCACGAACAGCGGCCGGCTGGTGATCACACCGAGATCGAGCATCATCCCGACCGCGATGAAGAACATGCCGAGCAGGATCGAGCGGAACGGATCGATGTCGGCCTCGAGTTCGTGCCGATAGGGCGAATCGGCGAGCATCACGCCGGCGATGAAGGCGCCAAGCGCGGTCGACAGATGCAACGTCTCCATCACCGCGGCGCTGGCGAGGACCACGAACAGCCCGGCGACGATGAACAGTTCGCGCTCGCTGATCCGGCCGACCAGCCGGAACAGGGGATTGATCAGGAACCGGCCGGCGAGGACCAGGCCGATGATCGCGCCGATCGTGTAGAAGCCGAGCTGGAGGCCGGACGGCGCCGTGGGATCGGGCGGGACGCGCGACAAGGCGGCGATGATCGTGATCAGCGGCACGATCGACAGATCCTGGAACAGCAGGATCGAGAAGGCGCGCTCGCCGGCTGGCGTGTTGATCGAGCCGTCGGCGCGGAGGCTCGGCAGGACCTGCGCGGTTGAGGACAGCGCCAGCGGGAGGCCGATCGCCAGCGAGGCGGCGAACGAGAAGCCGGTCACGACGTAGACCACGGCGGCAACGGCAAGCCCACTCACCGTCACCTGGAGCAGCCCCAGCCCGAAAATATCATGCTTCAAGCGCCACAGTCGTTCGGGATGGAGCTCAAGCCCAACCAGGAAGAGCAGCAGCACGATGCCGAAATCGGCGACTTGAAGCACCTCCTCGGGCGCGTTGATCAGGCCGAGGCCGTGGGGCCCGATCAGGGCGCCGGCAAGGATATAGCCGAGCACCGCGCCGAGCCCGAGCCGACGAAACAGCATGACGAACGCCAGAGCGGCGCCGAGCATGATGACACCGTCGCGCAGGACGAGGCTCGCGGCGGCCTCAGGCGGCATTGGCGCGGGCAGCGATCACGGCAGCCTCGGCGGCGGCCTCGAAGGCGAGCAGGATCGACGGGTGGCGCGCCGGATAGGTCCGGGCGGTGCCGAAAATGTCGAGGCCGGGCCAGTCGCCCGGATCGTCGCGCCGGCCGGCGAGAAAGGCGGCGAGCGCATCGCGCGCCGCCGCGAGCTCGGCTGCGTTTCGCCCGATCGCGTGGCCGCCCATCAGAGCGGCTGAGGCCTGGCCGAGCGCGCAGGCGCGCACCTCCTGCCTGATGGCGGCGATCCGCCTGTCGCGGTCGACCGCCACATCGACGATGACGCGGCTGCCGCAGATGGGCGAGCTTTTCTCGACCGACGCCATCGCATGATCGAGCCGGCCGAGATGCGGGATCGAGGCGGCGAGCCGGAGGATGTCGCGGGTGTAGAGCGTCGAGGTCATGTCCGGCCCATATAGGCCGCGCTCAGGTCCTTCGCCATGTGGTGCCGGCGGAGCCGTCCTCGAGCACGATCCCCTCTTCCGCGAGCGCGGCGCGGATCCGGTCGGCCTCGGCGAAGTCGCGTTGCTGCTTGGCCTCGGTTCTGGCCAGCACCAGGGCGTCGATCCGGGAGTCGCCATCGCCCTGAAACCAGGCCGAGCCGCGCTCGCCGAGCAGGCCCATCAACTCGGCGCTCGCCCGCAAAGCCGCTTTGTCCTCGATCGCCGAGAGCCGGGACAGCGCTAGCGGGCTGTTGAGGTCGTCCGCCAGCGCGTCGAGCACGCCCGAATCGACCGCGCCGGGCGCGGCGTCGCCGGCGGCGCGGTAGAGCCGGTCGAGCGTGGCCTTGCTCTGCGCGATCAGGCTTTCCGACCATTCGAGCGGCTGGCGATAGTGCGCCGACAGCAGGGCGAAGCGTAGCACTTCGCCTTTGTGACCCTGTTCGAGCAACTCGCCGACGGTCACCACATTGCCGAGGCTCTTCGACATCTTCTCGCTGCCGGCCATCGACAGGAAGCCGTTATGCAGCCAGTAGCGCGCCAGCGGCGCTTGATGGGCGCAGCGGCTCTGGGCGATCTCGTTCTCGTGATGCGGGAAGATCAGGTCGAGCCCCCCGCCGTGAATGTCGATCGTCTCGCCGAGATGGGCCTCGATCATCGCCGAACATTCGATATGCCAGCCCGGCCGGCCGCGGCCCCAGGGCGAGTCCCAACCGATTACCGCCTCGGGCGAGGGCTTCCACAGCACGAAATCGGCCGGGTCCTTCTTGTAGGATGCGACCTCGACTCGCGCGCCGGCGATCATCGCCTCGCGGTCGCGGCGCCCGAGCGCGCCATAATCCGGATCGCTCGGCACGTGGAACAGGACATGGCCGTCGGCCTCATAGGCGTTGCCGGCCGCGATCAGCCGCGCGATCATCGCGATCATCGGCCCGATATTCTGGGTCGCATGCGGCGCAAGGGTGGGCGGCGCGACGCCGAGGGCGCCCATGTCACTGAGATAGAAATCCTCGAAGCGCGCGGTGATCACAGCCGGATCGACCCCCTCGGCGCGCGCGGCATCGATGATCTTGTCGTCGACGTCGGTGACGTTGCGGGCATAGACCAGGCTGTCCGGCCCGTAGACGTGGCGCAGCAGCCGGGCGAGCAGATCGAATATCACCGCTGGACGGGCATTGCCGATATGGTTGCGGTTGTAGACGGTCGGACCGCAGACATAGAGCGTGATCCGACCCGGATCGGCCGGGGTGAAGACGCGCTTCTCCCGCGCCATCGTGTCGTGCAGCCGGATCTCGGTCATTGCCCGTTCTGGAAATTGGCTTCGGTTGCGTTCGCTCCCGCTTCCGGCTCGGAACCGCGGCGCGCCTCGACCAGATCGGTGATCGCCTCGCCGCTGGCATGGAGCAGGGAATAGGTGCGCGACTGCGCCATCCATTCGGGCCGCGCCGCCGCCCGGCCCCACATCATGTCGTAGACGAAGTTCAAGGCGAGATAGAGCAGGGTCGCGCCGATCAGGCCCTTGAGCGCGCCGAACCCGCCGCCGAGCAGCCGATCGACCGGCCCGACCACCGAGCTGCGCACCCGACCGCCGAGACGGTGCGAGGCGAGCTTGCCGAGGAAGAAGACGATTCCGAACACGATCGCGAAGGCGAGCAGCCAGGCGCCGTTGCCGACCGGCCCTTCGAGCGCGGCGGCGACCGGCGCGTGGAAATAGCGCAAGGCGACGATCGCCAGGATCCAGGCGAACAGCGACAGGATCTCCGCGACGAAGCCGCGCAGGAAACCGAACAGCAGCCCGGCGCCGACGAGCAGGACGACGACGATGTCGAGCGCGGTAAGACCCATGGCGAGATGCGTAGAGGAGGACGAGTCCGCGGAAAAGGGGGTGCGCGTCGATTGCCGGGCTCAACCGGCCTTCGCCCATGCCGGCACGCCCTTCGCACTCGCATTCGGCCGGGGTTTGGCGCAGGCTTTTCTGCCGATCTCGTGCGGCTCTATGATCCGGCAGAAGAGTCGGGGGAGGTTTCGACATGCGACGATCACGGCGGATCTGGCTCAGCTGCTTCATCCTGCTCGGCGCCGCGCCCGGCCTCGTCGTCGCTCAGGCGCCGCGCCGTGGCCCCGCGACCAGCGCCTATACCCCGCTCGATCTCGACCGCTGCACGCGGATCGGCCCCGGCGAGGAGGAGAGCGACACCTGGCGCTGTCCCGGCTATGGCGGCATTCCGCTGTTCGTCGGCTATGGCGACCTTCGCTTCGATGTCGACGCCGGCGAGGACAATCATGTCTGGGAATCACATGCCGCGCCCAACACCCTCCCCGACCGCGTCGAATGGCGGCTGCGCGGCGGCCGACCCCGGGCGATCATCTACCGGCTGCGCCTGACCGACGCCGAAGGCCGCGCCGGGCGCAGCCTGCTCGGGGTGGAAACGATCAGCCGCGCCGGCGAATGGGCCGGGTGCCTGGTCGCCTGGATCGATGGCGACGTCCCCAACGCCAATGCCGTGGCCCGCCGTTATGCCGACCGCGACCACCAGAGCTTCCAATGCGGCCATAGCGAGCCGGAGGTCGTGATCCGGCAAAGACGCTGAAGCGGCCCCGCGACGGGCTCAACCCCGCCCCAGCAGATGATCGACGAGCTGCGCCAGCGTCTGGAAGCCGGCAAGCTTGATCGGACCCCGCTCCCCCACCAGCGCCGCCGGCACCATCGCCCGCTCGAAGCCCAGTTTGGCCGCCTCCTTGAGCCGCAGGCCGCCATGGGCGACCGGGCGGAGCTCGCCCGACAGCGCCACCTCGCCGAATGCGATCGTCTCGGCCGGGACCGGGCGCTCCGACAGCGCCGAGACCAGAGCCGCGGCGACCGCAAGATCCGCGGCGGGATCGATCACCCGATAGCCTCCGGCGACGTTGAGATAGACTTCGGCGGTCGAGAAGCTGAGGCCGCAACGCGCCTCGAGCACCGCGAGGATCATCGCCAGCCGCCCCGAATCCCAGCCGACCGCGGCGCGGCGTGGGGTCGCGCCGCTGGCGAGGCGAACCGTGAGCGCCTGAATCTCGACCAGCACGGGCCGCGTCCCTTCGAGCGCGGGGAACACCACCGCGCCCGGCACCGCCTCGCCGCGATGGGTCAGGAACAGGGCCGACGGGTTGGTGACCTCCGCGAGCCCTTCGTCGCCCATCGCGAACACCCCAATCTCATCGGTGCCGCCGTAGCGATTCTTGGTCGCGCGCAGGATGCGATATTGGTGGCTGCGCTCGCCCTCGAAGCTCAGCACGGTGTCGACCATATGTTCGAGCACGCGCGGCCCCGCGATCGCCCCGTCCTTGGTGACATGGCCGACCAGCACCAAAGCGGCGCCGCTCTCCTTGGCGAAGCGGATCAGCTCGTGCGCCGCGGCACGGACCTGGCTGACCGTTCCCGGCGCACCTTCGATCAGATCCGAATACATCGTCTGGATCGAATCGATCACGACCAGAGCGGGCGGGGCCGATTCGGCCAAGGTCGTCAAAATGTCGCGCACCGAGGTCGCGGCGGCGAGCCGCAGCGGCGCCGCACCAAGCCCGAGCCGGCGGGCGCGCAGCCGCACCTGATCGGCCGCTTCCTCTCCGGAAATATAAGCGACTGGAAGACCTTGTGCGGCGACCTTCGCAGCAGCCTGAAGCAGCAGCGTCGACTTGCCGATGCCGGGATCGCCGCCGATCAGGCTTGCCGAGCCGGCCACCAGCCCGCCGCCGAGCGCGCGGTCGAACTCGGCGATGCCGGTGCCGATCCGCGCCGGCAGCTCGGCCTCGGCGTCGAGCCCGACCAGCTCGATCCGCCGGCCGCCACCGCGCAGATCATGCCGCGCCGAAAAAGGCGTCACCACTCCCGCGGCATCCTCGACCAGGCTGTTCCACTCGCCGCAATCTGAGCACTGCCCCGCCCAGCGACTGCTCACCGTGCCACAGAGCTGACAGACATAGCGTTTCTTTGGCTTCGCCATGGCTTAGGCTTAGCGAAACATAAGAAGAACATCCAGCAAAATCCGGCGCCGTGGAACGCGGCTGCCAGGCCCGGCATTTAGCCCTGATCAATGTCCGAGCGTGGAGGCCCTCTTGTTCGTCCAGATCAACACCGACAACCAGATTCTCAGTGATGCAGACGCCAATGAACGGCTCGAAGAACGGATCCGCGCCAAACTGCGCCGGTTCGAGCGGCGGCTGACCCACGTCGAGGTCCATGTGTCGGACGTCAACGGCGCCAAGCGCGGCGCCGACAAGCGCGTCAGCCTCGAAGTCCGCCCAACCGGTCATGAACCGATCGTGGTCCATGCCGAGGCGGAGCGGGTCGACAATGCCGTGGCCATCGCCGCGGACAAGGCCGTGAGGGCGCTCGGACACGCGCTGGGCAAGCTCGCGGACAGCCGCGCCCATTGATCGGGTCGCTTCGGCCCGGCACAGCGGAATGACGATGATCCGCGTGGCCAGCTACAATATGCGCAAGGCGATCGGCACCGACCGGCGCCGGCGGCCCGAGCGCACGATCGACGTGCTCAACGAGCTCGACGCCGACGTCGTCGCGCTTCAGGAGGCCGACCGGCGCTTCGGATCTCGCGCCAGCGCCATCCCCTTGCGCCTGCTCGACGAACATAGCGACTATAAGCCGGTACCGTTCGACACCCGCGCCGCGAGCATCGGCTGGCATGGCAATGCCCTCCTCGTCCGCAAATCGGTCGAGGTGCTCGAGCACCATCTGCTCCATCTGCCCTCACTCGAGCCGCGCGGCGCGGTGCTCGCCGAGGTCCGGGTCAATGGCGAAGCACTGCGCGTGGTCGGCATGCATCTCGATCTCAGCGGGCTCTGGCGGCGGCGGCAGGCGCACGCCATCCTCGCCCATCTCGTCGAACGCGGCGCCGCACTCCCCACCGTGCTGATGGGGGACCTCAACGAATGGAGCGCGCGCGGCGGCTGCCTGCGCGATTTCGCGACGCATCACCAATTTGCCGAATGCGGCCGCAGCTTCCACGCCCGCCGGCCGATCGCTCAGCTCGACCGGATCATGGTCTCGCCCGATTTGGCGATCCATGCCAGCGGCGCCCACGCCAGTCCGGCCTCGCGGCGTGCTTCCGATCATCTGCCGATCTGGGCCGATGTCGGAAACACCGGGACTCAGCCGGTGCCGCCCTCATTCTCGGGGCGGTCGCCGCGTTCCGGCTGGGCATCGCGGCTGCGCGAGTCGATCTCCATCCAGTCGCGGAAGGGCAGCCGATAGGCCATATCCATCACTTCATATTCGAGGCCGTTGGGCTTCGGGCTGGATCCGGTCCAGAGCAGGACGATTCCAGTCCGTAGCCGCGGATCGAACAGGATCACCGAGTGATAGCCGCGCACCCCGCCATGGTGGCCGATCACCCGGCGACCGGAATAGTCAAACATCCGCCAGCCCAGACCATAAGCCGAGGTCGGCGTGCGCTCGTGATATTTGCGGCGGCGGGCATTTTCGCCGGGGGTCGCGACGCGCGGCGCCTGAACCGCGCCGAGCACCTGTGGCGGCATGACGTCAGGCGCCTCGCCCATCTGCGCCAGCATCCAGATCGCGAGATCGGTGATCGACCCGTTGACCCCGCCGGCGGCCGGCACCCGGTAATAAGCGTCGGTGATCTCCACCGGCCGCGGGTTGGCCAGCCCGATATGCGGCGGCGCCCAGCTCCGTGCCCGGAACAACCCCTCGCGGCCGACGCTTGCGGTGGTCATGCCGAGCGGCGCGAACAGCCGCTCCCGCGCCACGGCCCCATAAGGCTGGCCGGTCGCGCGCTCGACCACCTCCGAGGCGGCATCATAAGCGACGTTCTGATAAGCGTGGCACGAACCCGGCGGGCAGATATTGTGCAGAGTGGCAAGGTTGCCGCGCAGCCAGCGCGGATCGACGCCGTCCTCGAGCTTCGAATCCTCGGCATGGGCGAACAGCCCGAGCTGGTGCGCGAGCAGGTCACCGACATTGGCCAGCCGCTCATTGCCGCCGGGCAGCCGCAGCGAGGGCGCGCGACGGCCCACCGGATCGTTGAGCGACAGCCGGCCCTCATGCGCGAGCAACGCCACCAGATCGGCGGCGACCCCCTTCGACAGCGAAGCCCAGCGGAACACGGTCTGCGGCGTCACCGGGTCGCCGCTGCCGGCGACGGTCTCACCATAGCCTTTGACGAAGCGGATCTGACCGTTCTCGACCACACCGACGGCGAGGGCGACCATCGCCGGATCCTGCATCAGCCGGTTGAGCCGCGCATCGAGCCGATCATAATCGATCACGCTCTCCGCCGCCGCCCGGGGGGTGCCGACCGGAATTTCGAACCGCGTCTGCGGGCGGCTCTGGGCGGGATGGGTGACGAGCAAGGTCGCCGCCCAGGCGACGCCGCCGAGCGTGATCGCGATCAGGAACAGAGTGACATAACGCTTCAGCACGACCGGACCCGGATCTCTCTCCGAGCCTGAGCGCCTTCCTCCGAAACGCGTGCGGCGTTCCAGCTTCAGGCGCGGATCAGGCTCCACCCCACATTCGACGATGACTTCCGTTTCAGGTCGCGAGCGGCCTGGCGTGGTCATCGTCTAAGCGCCGAAGGGTCCCGATCCGTTCCGGCAGGCGTCTAATAACCCGGGTGAACGACAAAAGAAAGCCGAGATTCGAACGGCTTCCGTCCGTCCGCTCGACAGCAGGCCGGCTTCCTGTCACCTTCGCTCCTGATGCGGGAGAAAGAGCTGCGGATCGCCCTGGTCTGCTACGGCGGGATCAGCCTGGCCGTCTATATGCACGGCATCACCAAGGAGGTCTGGCGACTGGCACGGGCGAGCCGGGGCTTCCACGCCGGTGAGCAGGCCGGCGCCGGCAGCCAAAGCATCTATCACCGGCTGTTTCGCCGCATCGCCGACGAGGCCCAGGTCGAGCTGCGGGTGCTGGTCGACATCCTCGCCGGCGCCAGCGCCGGCGGGATCAACGCCGTCTTCCTGTCGCACGCCATCGCCACCGGCCGACCGCTCGACCCGCTGACCGACCTGTGGCTCGATTCCGCCGACGTCGACAAGCTGATCGACCCCAGCGTCAGCGCCTTTTCGCGGATCGCCAAGACCGCGGCGGTGCCGTTCGCCTGGATGCTGTCCGCCAGATCGGGCGCGGTCGACGAGACCGTCGAGCCCGCCCATCGCGCCGAGGTTCGCGCCAAGCTCGCCAATTTCGTCCGCGCGCGGTGGCTCTCGCCGCCGTTCGGCGGCGCGGTGCTCACCAACCTGCTGCTCGACGCGTTCGACGCGATGGACGCCGAACCCGCGGAAGCGGCGCTGCTGCCCGATTACCAGCCGCTCGACCTGTTCGTGACCGTTACCGATTTCCGCGGCTATCCCGAGACGCTGCGGCTGAACTCGCCGCCCGAGGTGATCGAGCGCGAGCACCGCGTCACCCTCGCCTTCCAGGATCCGGGCGGCGGGCCCCGCGACTTCGCCGACCCGATCGAACTCGCCTTCGCCGCCCGCGCGACCGCGAGCTTCCCCGGCGCGTTCCCACCATTCACTGTCAAAGAACTTGATCAAGTTCTTGATAAAAGAAGCAGAAAATGGCCAGGCCGCGCCAATTTCCTGACCCGTGCCATGCCCCAGCACGATGCGGTCGGCGCCGCCGAGGATGCTGTCCTGATCGATGGCTCGGTGCTTGCCAACGCGCCGTTCCGGCCGGCGATCGCGGCGCTCGAGAAACGCCCGGCGCGGCGCGAGATCGACCGCCGCTTCGTCTATATCGATCCCAAGCCAGGGCTGAAGAGCGTGCGGCTGACCGGCGGCGGCGCGTCGGAGCTTCCCGGCTTCTTCGCGACCATCTTCGGCGCGCTCTCCGACATTCCGCGTGAGCAACCGATCCGCGACAATCTCGACGCGATCGAGCAGCTTTCTGGCCGGGTCCGGCGGCTGCGGCGGATCGTGCGGACGATGCAGCCCGAGGTCGAGGCGGCGATCGAGCGGACGATCGGCGCCAGCATGTTCCTCTCCAGCCCGACGCCCAAAAGGCTCCACGCCTGGCGCTCGCGCGCCCATGATCTCGCCGCACGGGCGGCGGGCTATGCCTATTCCGCTTACGCCCATCTCAAGATCGCGACCGTGGTCGAGGACGTCGCCAATATGGTCTTCACCCTCGGCGGCGGAGGCAACCGGGTCGAGCGCGAGCGCTCGCGCCAAGCGATCTGGTCAGCGGTCCGCGCCCGCGGGTTGACCGAGCCGGAGGCGGTCAGCCACCGCGGCGCCAGTCCGGAGGTGATCTCGTTCCTGCGCGATTTCGATCTCGGCTTCCGCACCCGGCGGCTGCGCTTCGCCGCGCGCCGCGTCGTCGAGATCGTCGCCGACCGCGAAGCGGCCGAGACCCTGCGCGTCAAGGTCAACGACATGCTGGCGCGCTACCATATGCGCGAGCCCGAGCGCCCGCACCGTGCCCAGCGCGAGATTTTCCGTTGCGCCGATCGCGATCCCGATGCCGCGCTGGCGGCGCTGGCGCGGATTCTCGACCTCAAGCCGCTCGACGAGGAGACCGACCTCGATTTGACCGAGGCGCTGTCGACCCTGTCCAAAGGCGACCGGCGCGCGCTGACCCTGACCTATCTCGGCTACAGCTTCTACGACGTCGCCACCCTGCCCTTGCTCCAGGGCGAGGGGCTCGATGAATTCGACCCGATCAAGGTCGACCGGATTTCGCCCGACGACGCGGTCGCGATTCGCAAGGGCGGCACAGCGGCAACGCTGAAAGGCATTCAGTTCAACAGCTTCGGTGCCTTCTTCTGCCGCGGCTATCGCGAGAATGACTATCTCTGGGGCCGCCTCCACGGCGCCGACCGGCTGATCGACATCGTCCTCAGCACGCTGCCGCGTGGCAAGGGGCTGACCGACGAATCGGTGACGGCGCTCAAGCGCGACGCTTTCCGCGCCATCCTCGCCGAGGAACGCGAGCGGCTGACCGCGATCCCCGCTTTGTTCAAGGCGCTGGAGCGCGAGATCGGGTAGCCGGCGCTTCGGGGCTGCAGCACCACACGCCCTGCATGGGCTGGACGCCGGGCTGATTTTGAGAGAGGAGAGGCTGACATGCAGTTTCTCAAGACCCTGTTCTGGGTGATCCTCGCAGTGGTGCTGGTGCTGTTCGCGCACGCCAATTGGAATATGGTGACGATTACCCTTTGGGGCGGCCTTCAAGCCGATGTGAAATTGCCGGTGCTCGTCGTCGGCGCGTTCCTGATCGGTTTCCTGCCGACCTTCCTGCTCTATCGGGCGCGGCTCTGGTCGCTGCAGCGGCGGCTCGAAATTTCGCCGCAAGTCCATGTCGCCAACGCGCCCGGGCGACCGGTGCGCAACGCGCCGGTCGATCCGGCACTGCGGCCAGAGCTATGAAGGGCCCGCTCTTCGTCGCCCTCGACACGACCGACCTCGATCGCGCCAAGACGATCGCGGCAAGCGTCCGGAACCATGTCGGCGGGTTGAAGCTCGGCCTCGAATTCTTCTGCGCCAACGGCCCGGACGGGGTCCGGGCGATGGCCGGGCTCGGCCTGCCGATCTTCCTCGACCTCAAGCTCCACGACATTCCCAATACGGTCGCCAAGGCGGTCCAGGCGCTCCGCCCGCTCGACCCGGCGATCATCACCGTCCATGCCGCCGGCGGTCGTGCCATGCTCGAGGAGGCGAAGGCGGCGGCACCGGCTGGCACCAAGGTGATCGCGGCCACCGTCCTCACCAGCCTCGACGATTCGGATCTTGCCGAAGCCGGGATCATGGACGGCGCGCACGCCCAGGTCGAACGGCTGGCGCGACTGGCGCGCGAGGCCGGGCTCGACGGCATCGTCTGCTCGGGGCGCGAGGTGGCGGCCGCGAAAAGCTACTGGCCCGACGGCTGTTTCGTCGTTCCCGGCCTGCGCCCGGTGGCGGACGCCGCGGGCGATCAGAAGCGGGTCATCACCCCGCGCGCCGCGCTCGACGACGGCGCCTCGGTGCTCGTCATCGGCCGGCCAATCACCCAGGCCAAGGATCCCGATCTGGCGGCCCGCGCGATCGAGGCCACGCTTTAGCCCTTCGATACACCGGTTCGACAAGCTCACCGGCTACTCAGGATGAGACAGGAATGTGATCCGCTCATGCTGAGCAGGGCCTTCGACGCCGCCTGCGGACGGCGCTCATCACAATTGGGTGTTGTGTCCCCGGAATTCTGTGTCCGTGTCCCCGGAATTCTCCTGAATTCTCCGGAATTCCGCAAATCAGTCATCGTAATTCACCTGCCATTTCCTTTAACGTACAAAGATATGTTTCGACATCACTCACAGGATTGGCAAGGTGTCTTTGATCAACATATTGGGCAAGAGCATCTTTGTCTTTCTGTAGATAATAATATGCTGGTAGAATAATAGTTTGCGCTGGCGCATATGGCATCAAATCGGCATCCATACGGAACCAGTCATCAACCGAATGATTTATAAACCTATTCTCAAAGTCATTTACCATTTTTGGTATCTCATATGGAATATCAGCCATGGGTATATTAACCGACACTGGAATGAAAATAGGAGGTACAACGTAGGAAGGAAACTGGGGTTTTATCCGGCCTTCGGAGCACTTCTTTATGAGGCCTAGAGCGAACTTATTTACGCTTGGCGCAATCGCGCCAAGGGTAACAAGAAACCCTTCGCTATCGGCGGAGGCTGCAGCCCAATAGGACAGTTCTCCACTCACGACATTCTTCAAATAGACTCCATGCTTGGTAGAATTGAAGCCAAGCGCTTTAAAAATATGTTCAATGCTATTCACAACGATTTCCATTCTGATCATAGCCGGCCGGTCACCGTCCCAGCCGATGCCCCATATTCGTCGTAGCGATTGAGGAAGCTCACGATATTGCCGCTCGCGTCGCTGACCGCGACAACAGAGCCGCGCTCGTCGGCGTGGAACCAGCGGCGCGTGGTCGTGCCGGTTCCCTCGTACCAGGCCAATGGCTCATCGACGCCAGGACCGTGCACATAGCGGCTCTGCAACGCGTTGGAGCCATTATACTCGGCGATCATGCTGAGCCCATCATACCCGAACCGCGTTGTCGTGCCACTGCCGACAGTCTGATAGAGCCGCATCATCGGATCGTAACCCAGGGTCACGCCGCCCACGGCGCTCGTCATCAGGTTTTCCGAGCTGTAGCCATAGGTTGATGTGTTGATCGCACTGAGATTGCCGCGCGCGTCATAGGTGAAGGTGCGGTTGATCCACTGGCGGACCCTGCCGCCTCCGGCTAGGCGGTTGGGGCAGGAATCCGGGGACAATTGTGGACTTCGCCATAGGCCGCGCCTATCCGCCGCCCCGAGGAGACTATTGATGAGCTGGCTCAACCGGGTCCGCGCCAAGATCCCGTTCCTGCCCAAGCGCGAGACGACCGAGAATCTCTGGCACAAATGCCCGGAATGCGACGCGATGATATTCTCCCGGGAATATGAGGAGAATCTTTTCGTCTGCCCGCGCTGCGATCATCACGGCCGGATCGGGCCGACGCTGCGCTTCGACCTGCTGTTCGACCCCGGCTACACCGTGCTGGCGCCGCCGCAGGTCAGGGAAGACCCGCTCAAGTTCCGCGATTCCAAACGTTATGCCGACCGGATCAAGGCCGCCCGCCAGCAGACCGGCGAGCCCGACGCGCTGGTCAATGCGCGGGGCACGATCGACGGCCACAAGGCGGTGGTCGGGGTCCAGGATTTCGCGTTCATGGGCGGATCGATGGGGACGGCGGTCGGCGCCGCCTTCGTCGCCGGCGCGCGCGCCGCCATCGAAGACCATGTGCCCTATATCATCGTCACCGCCACCGGCGGCGCGCGGATGCAGGAGGGCATTCTCTCGCTGATGCAAATGCCCAAGGCGACTGTCGCCATCGCCGAGCTCAGGGAAGCGGGCCTGCCTTATATCGTGATCCTCACCGATCCGACCACCGGCGGCGTCACCGCCTCTTACGCGATGCTCGGCGACCTCCATATCGCCGAGCCGGGCGCGTTAATCGGCTTTGCCGGCCAGCGGGTCATCGAAAGCACGATCCGCGAAAAGCTCCCCGACGGCTTTCAGCGCGCCGAATATCTGCTCGAGCACGGCATGGTCGACATGGTGGTCGCCCGCAAGGATCTCCGTGCGCGGCTCGCCTTGCTGCTCGACTATCTCGCCCCGCAGAAGGCGGCGGCATGATTGCCGCTCCCCTGCAAACGGGTACGCGACGCCCCCGGCATCGCTAGCACGAGGGGATAGTGGACCACGCGGTCTCGGAACATTCCGGCGTCCAGACCCAGCTCGACCGGCTGGCGAAGCTGTCGCCCGGCCGCGACATTCTGGGGCTCGAGCGGATTACCGCGCTGCTCGACCGGCTCGGCAATCCCGAGCGCGCGCTGCCGCCCGTGCTCCATGTCGCCGGCACCAACGGCAAGGGCTCGACCTGCGCCTTCCTGCGCGCGGCGATCGAGGCGGCGGGGCTGACCGCGCATGTCTACACCAGTCCACATCTGGTCCGCTTCAACGAACGCATCCGGCTCGCCGCGCAGCTGATCGACGACGCCGCGCTGGCTGGCCTGCTCAGCGAGGCGCTGGACGCTGCCGACGGCATGGAGGTCAGCTTTTTCGAAGCGACCACCGCGGCTGCCTTTCTGGCTTTCGCGCGGACGCCCGCCGACGCTTGCATCGTCGAGGTCGGATTGGGCGGCCGGCTCGACGCGACCAATGTCGTTGCCGCACCTTTGGTCTGCGGCATCGCCCAGCTCGGGCTCGATCATCCGGCCTTTCTCGGCGACCGGATCGAGCAGGTCGCGGCTGAAAAGGCCGGCATCGCCAAGCACGGCGTGCCTCTGGTGACGCTCGACTATCCGGCGTCGGTCGCCGCGCCGATTGAGGCTGCCGCAGCCGCCACCGGTGCGCTCTGGCTGCCGCGCGGCGAGCGCTGGGACGCCCGGGTCGTCGATGGCGGGCTGCATTACAACGATGCCCACGGCGCGCTCGATCTGCCCCTCCCCCGCTTGCCCGGCACCCACCAGGCGATCAACGCGGCGCTCGCGGTGGCGATGCTCCGCCATCAGCCGGTGCTCGAGGTCGGCGAGTCCGCCTTCCACGCGGCGATGGGCTGGGCGGAATGGCCGGCGCGGCTGCAGCAGCTTTCGCCGGGGCCGCTGTTCGACCGGCTGCCGCGGGACGCCGAGCTCTGGGTCGACGGCGCCCACAATCCCGCCGCGGCGCGCGCGGTCGCCGATTTCTTCCGCGGCCACGTCCCCGCCGAGCGGCCGTTCCATATCGTCTTCGGCCTGCTTGCCAACAAGGACGCCGCAGGGGTGTTGCGCCCGTTCCGTGGCCGCCAGATCACCCTGCACGGAGTCCCGGTCGCGAGCCACGACCATCATCCGCCGGCAGCGCTCGCCGCTGCCGCGCGCGAGGCCGGGCTCACCGCGATGCCGGCACGCAGCGTCGAGGATGCGTTCGGCTGGATCGGCCGCCATGCCGATCCAGACCATCCGCCGATCGTGCTGATCCTCGGCTCGCTCTATCTCGCCGGCGAAGTGCTCAGGGCCAATGGTCAGCCGCCAGGCTAGAGCCCCTCGGCACGCAGGTCGGCGAGGTTGCGCGCCGCCCAATCGTACATGTCGGCGTTGCTCGACCGCTCGAAGCTGTCGATCCGCTTCAGCCGCCGTTCGACTTCGAGCAGCACCGGCAGGGCGGCGCGGCGCCGGTCGGCGGCGAGCAGCAAGGCGGCCTGCCGACATTGCGCCTCCGCGCCGGGCAGCCGAGACCCGACGTCGGCGTAGATGGCGAGCGCAGCGTCCGTCTCGCCCTGCTGCTCGAGCACCCGCGCAAGCAGCAAAGCGGCGCGGTCATTCTCGCTTGGCGAGGCCGAGGACGGCAGCGCCTCGAGCAGGTCGCGCGCCCGGCGGTCGCGGCCCGCCTCGAAGGCGGCGCGCGCCAGCCGGAAGCTGAGCGCCCGATCGACCGCCGGGCTCCGTCCGTCCGCGATTTCATAATGGCCGATCGCTTCGCTCCATTTGCGCTGTTCGGCGAGCGCGTCGGCGAGGGCGATCCGGTTGGCAACGCTGTCCGAAGTTTCCAGCGCCTCGCGCGCGCGCCGAACCTCGCGCTCGGGATCGAGCACCTTGACCGCCGCCGCCTTCACCCGGCGGACTTCGCGCCGCCCAGCATAACCCGGCAGGATTTCAAAGAAGGCGTAGGCGGCACAGCCGAGCACCGAGAAAAAGAGGATCACCATCAGCCACATCGAGTTGCGGCCATTGCGAACGCAATGGACGGCGCAGGCGATCTGGATCAGCAACGAAATCGCGACGAAGTGCATCCTCGCTAGCTCGCCGGCTGCTCCGCCGCCCGCGCGTCGCCCTCGCCGGCGGTTCCCGCCGTGCCGATCGAAGCGTCGATCAGCCCGGCACGCATCATCCACCAGAACAAAAAGATGCCGGGCAAGGCCGCGACGGTGGTGAACAGATAGAAGTTCACATAACCGAACGATTCGACCATCGCCCCGGCGGTGGTCCCGGTCAGCAGCCGCCCGACCACGCTCGCCGCCGCGGAGATCAGCGCATATTGCGAGGCGGTGAAGCGCAGGTCGGTGAGCGCGGAAAAATAAGCGACGACCACCACGCCGCCGATGCCGCTGGCGAAATTCTCGAAGCCCATCGCGGCGGCAAGACCGGCATTGCTGTGGCCGGCCGCGGCCAAAGCGGCGAAGCTGGCGTTGGAAATGCCCATCAGCACCAGGCTGATCAGCACCGACCGCTTCATCCCGATCTGGGCGTAGAGCCAGCCGCCGACGAAGATTCCGACCAGATAGGCCCAGAAGCCGATGCCGACGTCCCAGATCGCGATCTCGTCATTGGTATAGCCCATGTCATCGAGCAGCAGCCGCAGCACCAGCTGGCCGAGCGTATCGCCGATCTTGTGGAGCAGGATGAACAGCAGCACGAGCAACGCGCCCTGGCGGGAAAAGAATTCGACGAACGGGCCGATGATCGACGTGACCGTACGCGCCAGCCCCCTGCGCGCGATCGCGTCGCGGTGTCGCTTGGACTCGCCCATGATCAGGCCGGTCAGCATTGCCGGCAGCGCAAAGGCGGCGCAGGCGAGATAGGCGACTTCCCAGCCGACCCGCGCCGCGAGGACCAAAGCGAGCGCGCCCGCCGCGACCGATCCGATCCGCCAGCCATATTGCGACATGCCCGAGCCGACGCCGAGCTGGCGCGGCTCGAGCGTCTCGATCCGATAGGCGTCGATGACGATGTCGAAGGTCGCGCCCGCGGCTCCGACCAGGATCGCCGCCACCGCGGTCTGGAAGATGTTCGCCGCCGGATCCTGGAAGGCGAGATTGGCGACCGCCGCAATCACCAGCAGACCGGCCAGGATCAGCCAGGAGACGCGCTGGCCGAGCCGGCCGAGAACCGGGATCCGCACACCGTCGACGATCCAGGCCCAGAATACTTTCAGGTTGTAGACCAGGAAAGCGAGCGCGAAGGCGGTGACCGTCGACTTGGTGATATTGTCCTGCGCCAGCCGGGTGGTCAGCGTCGCGCCGATCATCGCATAGGGAAAGCCCGACGAGACGCCGAGGAACAAGGCCGCGATCGGTGCCGCCTCGGTATAGGGCCGGACCCCGGCGGGAAGGCTGTCGCGCCAGCTCCGCGGCGCCCCCTGGCTGGTTTCGCTCATGCCGCCTTTGTAACGGCTCGCGGCTGCCCGAAAAGCCTCATTCGCTTGCGCCGACCGGCGCAAAGCCGCAGAGTCGGGTCATGGACATGCCGATGCGGCAACGGCCAACCGAGGGCCAGTTGAACCTCGCCCGGATCATTGCGGCCGGCGAAGCCAGCATCGGCGAGGCGGTCACCACCGTTCCGGCTTCGGTCTATGTCGATCCCGCCCGCTTCGCCGCCGAGCAAGCGCGGCTGTTCGACCGGCTGCCTCAGGTGATCGCGCCTTCCGCCTTGCTCCCCGAGCCGAACATGGCGGTCGCCCATGACGGCTTCGGCGTGCCGCTGCTGCTGACCCGCGACAAGAAGGGCGATACTCATATCTTCTGGAATGTCTGCCGCCACCGCGGCACCCGGCTGGTCGAGCGGGGCGAGGTTCAACGCGCACCGCGGATCGTCTGCCCCTATCATGCCTGGACCTACACCGCGGATGGCGCGCTTGCCGGCATGCCGCGCCCGGAGACCTTCCCCGGACTCGACAAAGCCGCGCATCATCTGAAGCCGGTGCCGTCGCGCGAAGCCGGCGGGCTGATCTGGTTTGCGCGCAACGACGACGCCGATTTCGCCGAAGCCGATGCGCTGGCGCCCGAATTCGACGCCTTCGGCCTGGCCGGTCACCATCTCTACCGCCACCGGGTCCATGACGTCGCCGCCAATTGGAAGCTGATCATGGACGCGTTCCTCGAGAGCTATCACGTCCAGCGGCTCCACGCCGGGACCATCGCCCGCTTCTTCACCGACGGCATCACCGTCGGCGACCGGATCGGCCCGCACCAGCGCTCGGCGGTCGGGCGGACCGACTGCCTCGCCGGGGTCGACCATCGCGACTGGCCGGCGCTGCGTTCGGTGATCACCTTCGCCTATCAGCTGTTCCCGGCGACGATCATCATCGTCAGTCCCGATTATGTGAATTTGATGGTACTGATGCCGCAGGCCGTCGATCGCACCTTGGTCGAGGATTTCATGCTGATCCCCGAGGCGCCGCAAACGCCCGAGGAGATCGAGCATTGGGACAAGAGCTGGATCCTGCTCGACGAGGGCGTGTTCGCCGGCGAGGATTATCGCGCCGCGGCGCTCGGCCAGAACGGCCTCGCCTCGGGCGCGATCGACGAAATCACCCTCGGGACGCTCGAAACCGGCATCCGCCGGTTTCACGACCAGATCGAGAAAGCGCTGGTCAGGCGTCGGCGTAGAGCGTGAGCTGCGCCGGCAACTTCTTCGGCGTCTTGCCCTGCAGATGCCGGTCGAGCCAGTTGAGCGCGCCGATCAGCACCTTCTCCGAATAGGGCTTGGCGAGGCAGCCCAATGCGAGGCGCTTCGCCTCCTCATGGCAATTGCCGGTGACGAACAGCACCGGCACGCCCTTCGCGCGCGCCGCCCGCGCGACATCGGTGCCGTCGCCCTCGCCGGCCAGGCCGATATCGGTCATCACCAGGTCGATCGCCTCGGTCTCGATCAACGCGAGCGCGTCGGCAAGGCTGTCGACCGTGCCGACGATCTCATAGCCTTCGTCCTTCAGCATATATTCGTTGTCGAACGCGACGAGCGGCTCGTCCTCGACGATGAGGATCCGCTTGATCCGCCTTTCGCGCTTGCCGAACAGCATGTAGTGCCAACCTCCCTCGCAATCGGTCCGATCGCGTAACGAGCAAATTGGGTGCTGGTGCCGCGCGGCGCAACGGGCGAGCGCAGAATCATTTCCTGCCGGCTGGAGATCAGGGTCCAGACCCGCTACTTATGAGGTCGTGACAAGGGGAGATTTGGTTCATGGCAAGGCGCGCGTGCGGCAGATACCGGCAGTATCTGCCAATCGGACAACGCCGCCATGGGCCAAATCTCCCCTTGCCCTGCGGGTGGC
>Ga0187894_10002766_pt1 | contig 20604 bp, 14 predicted proteins | sample GBC1701081metaG_FD_136650 | JGI IMG/M metagenome (GOLD analysis project Ga0187894, IMG submission 136650) | White microbial mat communities from a lava cave in the Kipuka Kanohina Cave System on the Island of Hawaii, USA - GBC170108-1 metaG ...
ATTACCGGAATTGGGCCGCCCAGTACAATTGTCCTTCCCCATTTGAGGGGGGGGGGGTACGCTCGAACCGGACTGGAGGGGGGAAAACATTAATGGACTCCACAGGGTCAAAGGGTCAAAGAAAACAAAACAGATCAAGCCTTTGCCCCCTTTGACCCTTTGTGTTGAAACTGTACCCATTTGATTTTCTACTTTTTCGGCAGCATCTCAGCCGCGTGAATCGCCACCAGCGCGGGCGCTTGATACAGGATGTAAGCCAGGTCGGCCGAGCTTGAGTCTTTGTTCCATTCGACGAACACGTCGTCTCCGTGCTGCTCCGCCTTTTCCTGCTCCTCGGGCAACGCCGGCGCCGTCACTTTGAACGGCGTCATCGCGTTGTTGATCCGGATATACGCGCCCGCGGGAGCGCCGGGCAGGACGTGCTCCCAGGACAGGTCGTTCCAGACGTTCAAATCGGTATCGCTCTTTTTGATGTCCAGGCCGAAGCGCGGTTCGCCGGGTCGCTCCTTCAAAACGAAGAACCAGCCCGGGTCGTCGTTCGGGTCTTCGCCCGATCCTCCTCTGGCCTTCTCGACTGTCAGGTCGAAGCCGAAGAAGAAGATGTCCGGCTCGACTTTCGCTTCGTAGAGCGGCGTCTTGATCTTCCCGCGCGGAGGATTGTCTATCTCGGCGCCGAGGAGTTCTTCGAGCTGCCTCTCTTTCCTGTTGTCAATCGGGCCGTTGGGTTCGGGATTTCTCCGCCAGCGGGCGCGGTGCGCGTAGACGACCGCGTTCGGATATTTCTTGAGCAGTTCGCCGCGAATGATCAGCACGACCTCTTCTTCCTTCGCGCCGCCCTCTCCGCGATGGTCGTGATCGCCGAGTTTGGAGGACTTCGACCATTCATGCAACGGAGGGATGTCGCGCAGCTTCTCTTTCAGAGCCTCTTGCGGAAGCCCTCCCGAATCGAGATAGCCGCGCGTGTCCCAGAACTGGCGGAAATAGCTGCCGCGTTGATCGGTCGGATATTCGCGCCAGAGCAGCTCGCGCGCGAACTCGTGATTGAGTCCGACCATGTAGGCTTCGATGAACCGCTGGTTGGTTTCGAGCAGCGTGACGCTGTTCTGTTCGATCAGGTTGATGTTCGGCAGGAAAAGCTCGGACGAGATCTCTTTGAGCGGCTCGTACATCGGCTGATCAATTTCCGGATAGGCCATCACCTCTTTGAACTCTTCGGTCAGGACGGCCTTGAGCCTATCGGGGATCGAGATGGTCCGAAACGTGCGGCGCGGAATGGTCAGCTCAGGGTTGATCGCTTTGATCGTATCGTCGGCGAGCGCGGCGATCTCGATGCGGTTTCGCGGCGGTACGCGAGCCACGCTGGCGCTGGCGCCGATGAGTGTATAAGCGTCTTTAAGGCCGGTCTTGAACCGCGCGGCTTCGGGGCTGTCGCTTGAGCCGGGTCTGGGCGTGAATCCGGAGCCGGGATCGGAGATGACGAAATCGGGGCTGCGCGGCAGGTCGTCAACCGATTCGGGCGTCTGGTTCTCTTCGCGGATCGAATCAGAAGGGCGCGTCCGGCCGGTCCAGCGGTCGAGCAACCGGTAGACGTAAACAAGCGCGGCTGCGATGGCGACGCCAATTGCGAGACCGGCAAGGCCGAAGAGCGACAGCGAAAGCAGAATCAGCAACGCCAGCGCGAGTGGGGCGTATTTCAGCCACGGGTGACGCCACAGCAGATCCATTATGAACGGGGGCACGAACGGGGGCGCGCCCGGAGGAGCCTCCGCAGACGCCAGCGCCTCCGAAACCTCGTTGACCGTCACCACGCCGGGCGGAACCTGTTTCGGCGGAGCCGCGTACACTTCGCCATTGTTGACGCGAGCTATCAGTGTGTCCGGCTGCACGCTCCCCTCGAACGGCAGCGAGCGCATCAACCGGCCGCGCGGGCGGATGATGCGGCGCATCGGGGCCGACGCGATGGCGGGCGTCACGACGCTCGTGTTGACGTGATGGAAGACCGTGAGGTTCCGCGACAGGACGCGCTTCTGCATGGGCGCGATCATCGCGAAAGCCCTCTCGACGTTGGCCGCGCGCAGCGGTTTCAGATGACGGTCGTACCAAACCCAGGAGACCTCTTTGGCCAGTTGCGCCGCGCGTATCCGCTTGTTCGCTTCAAGCGCTTCGCCGATCTGCTCCCACGCGGCGTTCATGTACTCTTCCTGTTTTTCCTGGACTACTTTCGTTCCGAAACCGGCGGGGACGCGGAAACGCGGATCGAGGTTGAGTTCGCGCATCCAGTTGTCGTCGGGCGAAAGCGGATCGCCGTTGATGTCCAGAAGCAATCGCCGAGTCAACGCGTGCCATCGCCCGTATAGCGGCGGCGTGACCAGTGGGTCGGGGTCGTTTTCGACATCTTCGCTTATCCGCGAATCCCGGTTGGCCTCGCCGGCCGCTTTCCCGGTGTAATCGTCAGCGAGGTTGATGAATGCGGCCAGGGCCGTTTGAAACTTGTGCGGATAAGGCTGATCCCAGTCTTCGTACTTCTTCGCTTCGTCGAGTTCCTGTTGATTCAGGCTGATTTCAGGCACGCGCAACGCCCCGCCCAATCTCAACACTCCGCCCAGGTCCGGATTGTCAATGCCGGGCAGATTCGATCCCGGGCGTTGCGTGTCCATATCGCGCTGGCCGACGCGGCTGTCAACCGGTTTGGGCCGCAGCAATCGCGCCAGGTATTCAAAATCGCCGATTGTCCCGGTGCGGAAGTACCAGCGGAAATAGACCGGGTAATGTTCCGGCTCCGGCCTCTCGGCGTAACCGGCCCACGCCGAGTGAGTCGCGCTGGGGATTTTCGCCGGATCGAGGGCGAGTCCCAGCCCAGCCAGCCGTCCGGTTTCAAATGCCGGAACCAGGAACGCATGATAGGCCGCGTTCTCCTCCAGCTTGCGCGGGCAGACGATGCGCGAATAGGCCAAGTCGGGATTCTTGTCGAGCATCGCCTGCAGATTCGCCAGCGCGACGTCCATATTGGTCGATACGATTCCATTGTCGAGGCTGCCGTTGACTTGAACGTGAGCCCACGCCCAGAACTGTTCGGCGGGCGGAAAGAAGTTCGGGTCCCTGACCTTGATGAACGGCAGCGGTTTGTCTTTGATGTTGACGCCCTCTCCAAACTCGCCCTCTTTCAACACGACCAGCGCGATCCACGGGAGCAATCGTTTCGTGGCGGCGTCAGGCGCGGCGGGCGTGTAACGCCACGGGAAGTCCTCATCGTAAAACTCGATGGCCGGAAGATAGTTCGGCTCGAAGTTGGTGATCCAGTTGCGCGGCTCGATCCTGACGATGGCGCGGTTGTCTAAGCCGACGACGTCGCCGGGGCCGAACAACTCGACGTCCCGCGTGATGTTCTCGGTCAGCGCGCCGCCGTTCAACGCTTTGCCCGAAAGTTCGAGTTGCACCGGGATGGTGGCGCGCAGGACTGTCGCCGCATTGATCTTGTTGGCAATGCCCTGCCTGAGCCAGGGCAAAAACGAATAGGTTCCGACTGGATTGCTCATAGTGATAATCGGTCGGGGCGTAGCCCCAAAATAAAAGCGCATCCTTCCGCACATCGGGCGGCGCAGCCGCGAAGAACAGTCCTTACCGTATCTCCCGCTCACGCAGCGACTCGCGCAAATCAGCTACAGCTTGATCGTGGTGGGCGATCTTGTAAATGTTCAGGATCAGATCGAACGCCTTGATGAAATACTCGCGCTCGTTTCGGAAATCAGCAAAGACTCGGCTGTGCAGTAGAGGCGGCAGCGACGTTTCCTTCTCGCCTGCCAGCAGCAAAGGCAGCACGGTCTCTTTCTTCCCTTCTGTGGCCATCAGCCGGTTTGAAATCAAGTCCACTTCGGCAGCCACGACGTAGCCTGTGCTCGTATCCTTGTTGTCGTATTTCTTTCGATAGAGTGGCGTGCCGACCATCATGATCAGGTCGCACTTTTCAATCCGTTCGATGAACCGGGGCACGCTCGCGCCGACCCGCGAATTTTCCCACCGATCCAGCGCAACGCCAATGCCAGCCTTTCGTGTCATCTTCCGACCATCCACAAGGGATCCACAAATCAGGATGTGATGGCTCCGGGATGACTCCGACCGTCTCCCAAGTTTCATAACTCCAGTTGAACGCTACGCTCCGGACAGCGTCCTTGTGCCCTTCGAGGGTGCGTAACAGCTTCACGCCCGGCGGTAGTTCCCGCGTCTCACCGAGTTGTCCATCTCGTTTCTGCTTCGGCATAACCGTACCCAATCCTTCCGTGACGAACTCTGATACCACACTCTTACTGAATCAGCATCTACACAAGTCATCCCCTCCCGCTCCGTAGGAGCGCAATGTTTATAGAATACGGCGGAGAAAATCTCTAGCTCCGGAGGAGCGGCATCCGGCGCAGGCAGATGCCGCTCCTCCGGAGCTAAAGAAATGTGGGGCGCCGAATAGCTATAAACATTCGGCTCCTATGGAGCCAGGAAGCGCCTTGCCCGGCTTGATTGCGCTATTCACCTAAACCGCGCCACTCGCTTGGAGGGGTCAGGAAGCGCCTTGCCCGGCTTGATTGCGCTATTCACCTAAACCGCGCCACTCGCTTGGAGGGGTCAGGAAGCGCCTTGCCCAGCTTGATTGCGCTATTCACCTAAACCGCGCCACTCGCTTGGGGGGGTTACGCTATTCGCTCTGATCGGATGATTCGTCTTCGATGAAATCGAAAACGTATTTATCTTCGAAGGCGATGTCGAATTTGCGCAATAGCGCTAGATATTCGTTCTTGAACGAATTTTGCTGATGATGCTTTTCCTGATCGCGGATGTACTGGATGATCTGATCCAACTGCGAATGGCCATAGGAGAATGCGCCGAAGCCTTCCTGCCAATGGAATTTTCCTCTGACCCAGCGCTTCTCGTTGATAAACTTTGACGAACCGGCTTTGATATCTCTGACCAGATCGGACAGAGCGATGTTGGGTTTCATGCCGATCAGCAAATGAACGTGATCGGCCACGCCGTTAATCTGAAGCATCTTCTGCCCCTGATTAGTGACGATACCGGTGATGTATTTGTGAATCTCTTCCTTGTGGTCAGGTTGAATCAGACATTGCCTGCCCTGAACGGCGAAGACTACCTGAATGTAAATCTGAGTGTAAGTGTTTGCCATCGTCGCTGCTCCTTTCGTTGATGGTTTGTCAGGCAAATGCGGATTTGAAATATCAGCCCCGCAGGAGCAAATTTGAAGAGTCAGCCCCAGCGGGGCGGCATGTTTATAGGCAATCGGACATATTGCTTCCTAAGCTCCGTAGGAGCGACATGTCGGATGTCGCTCCTGCGGAGCTTAGGAGCGTAATGCATAGCACATCTATAAACATTGCGCTCCTACGGAGCGAGGAAAACCATTGCGCGCCAATGGGGCAAGAGAACTTCCGTTGGTCAAGGCTGTGGCGTCTTACGCGCAAAAATTTGGGCAATGAGTCGAAGACGGCGGCGCCCACCGACGGGCCATCGCGACGATGGGGCATTCGCCCGCGCCCACCGAAGGTAAGTCTTTGCAGTCGAGCAGAGCCGTTGACGTTGTTCAATTCTTGCGATTCTCGCCGCCCGCAGGCACGACCCAGTAATAGATCGTGCGATCCTGATCAATGTCGCCGGGCACATTGACCACCTTTTCCGGTTTCCAGTCGCCCATATCGAAGGCGTGCGAGACGATGCGCGAGCCGGGTTTGAGGTCGCGTAACAGCTTGGGGCGCAGCCTCAGATTCAATGCGGGGAGCAGGTAGAGAGTGACCACGGTCGCTTCGCTGAAATCAATCTCAAACAGGTCTTGTTGAAGGAACTTTACACGGTCTGCCACGCCGGCTATGCGGGCGTTCTCGTTGCTCTCCTTGATGCGTTGCGGGTCGATGTCTACACCGATGCCCCGGGCGCCGTACTTTTTCGCGGCGGTGATGACGATGCGCCCGTCGCCGCAACCGAGGTCATAGACCACATCGTTTTTGCCCACATTGGCCATCTCCAGCATTTTTTCCACCACCTCTTCCGGCGTCGGAACGTAATGCACGTCGGGTTTGCGCTCCTGCGCCGCGGCGTTGAACAAAACGGTCGCTAAGACGGCGCTTGCGCACGTCGTCAATATCAACAGTGTTTTTCTCGGTTTCATGATGGTCTCCTTGTCAGAGTTTCTTGAGGATCTCCTTCACGCGCGCCCAGGCTTGATCGCGCGCCTTTTTGTTCGCTTCGTTGGTATTGGCCGGGTCTTCGCCCGCGCGCATAAAGCCGTGGCCCGCGCCTTCGTAGGTCACCGGCTCATACGTCTTGCCCGCCGCTTTCATCAACTCCTGGCTCTTGGGAACGGTCTCGTTCACGCGGGCGTCGTTACCGCCATAAAAGCCGTAGACGGGCGCCTTGATCTTCGCAATCGCTTCGGCGCTGTCGGGACCGGCGCCGTAAAAGGCCAGCGCGGCGTCGAGCTTCGGACGGTTGGTCGCAAAGCGGAAGGTCTGGCTGCCGCCGTAACAGAAGCCCATCACGACCAGCTTGCCGTTGGCCGCGGGCGACTTGGCCACGTGATCTGCGACGGCGTTCAAATCAGCCGTGATCTGATCAGTAGGCAGCGCGCGAATGGCCTGGCCGACGCCCGCGCGATCCGTGAACGCGCTCGACCCGCCCCCCTGCGGCCCCATGCCTGAAAGCAGGTCGGGCGCGATGGCGATGTAACCGGCCTCGGCCAATTGATCGGCGACGCTGCGCACCCAATCGGTCAGGCCGAAGATTTCGTGGATGACGACGACGGCGGTCGCCTTGGTCTTGGCCTCCGGAAAGACGAGGAAGGACTTGACGGCGCGATTGCCGTATTTGACATCCACCCATTCCTGACGACGCGGCGATTTATCCAACCGCGCTTTCGCCCAATCCTGTCCCGGCGGGGCGAACGTATTCGACTCCATCAGGTGATGAGAGTGGGCATTCGACGCGTCTTGCGCATAGGCGGAAAACGAGACGAGCAATAGCGCCGCTATTGCCGTGAGCATTTTTTTCATTTTGTTCTCCGTAAAAAAGGGTTCGGTTTTTAGCTTACGATTGCAGGCCGCCAGGAACCATCGGCAACGACCTGAGGCGAATGTTTGTGGCGTTGAAGATTGCGGCGCCCACAGCCGGCGCCAGCCCGACGATCGGGCATTCGCCCGCGCCCGCCGACGGCAAATCTTTGCGGTCGAGCAGAACTGTTTCGAGCTTCGGCGTATCGCTGAAGCGGGGCACGCGATAACGCGAAAAGCGGGGGTTGAGAATCTTGCCGTCCGCGAAATCAATCGCTTCAAACAACGCGCCGCCGATGCCCTGAATGACCGAGCCTTCGACCTGATTCTTCAGGCCGTCGGGATTGACGACGGCGCCGCACTCAAACGCCGTCACGACGCGGACGAGCCTCACTTTGCCGCTGGCGCGATCCACGGCGACCTCGGCGCAATTGGCTACATAACCGGCTTTTTCGAATCCACCGGCGATTCCGAAGCCGTGATTCGCGGCGGGTTTCGATTTGCCCCAGCCAAAAGCTTTCGCCGCCGCTTCCAACACGGCGCGCAGCCGTTCGTCTTTCAGGTTCTTCAAGCGGAATTCGAGCGGATCCATCTTCACGCTCCCGGCCAGCTCGTCAATGTGGACTTCGCGCGCGAAGTGGTTGGCGGTCGAAGCCAGCGCGCGGTACGACCCCTGGCGCAAGGGCGAATCCGAGCGGTGAAATTCGTTGCGCTGATTCTGGATCGCGTATACCGGGCGCAGCCCCGCATTCCCGGAGTTGTAGTTGTGAAAATCCCACGCCGTGATAATGCCGTCCCTGCTGACGCCGCTCGTCACATCAATCACGCCGGCGGGACGGAAGTACGCCCAGGTGAACTCTTCTTCGCGCGTCCAGACCAGTTTGACCGGCTTGCCCGCGGCTTTGGCCAGGCGCGCGGCTTCCACGGCCATCTCGCCAGAATGTTTGCCTCCGTAACCCGATCCGGTGTCGGGAACGATCACTCGCACGCTGGTTTCGGGAATGCGGAACGCGCTGGCCAGTTCGCCGCGGACACCGAAGGGGCGCTGCGTGCCTGTCCAAACGGTCAGCTTGCCGTCTTTCCATTCGGCCACGGCGGCGCGCGGTTCAAGCGGCGCGTGCGCGATGTAGGCGATGGTGTAGGTCCGTTCGAGTTTCTGATGCGCCGCGGCCAGGCTTTCAGTCAACGCGGCGGGAGCATTGTTGAGGGGCGGGTTCGGCGACTTCCTCAAATGCGCGAAAAGCTCTTTGGCCGAAACTTGCGGCGTGGTCTTCCATTCGGGGCGAATGGCTTCGACCGCGCGAGCCGCCGCTTCCTGGCTGGGCGCGGTGACGCCGGCGAAATCGCCGTCGCGCACGACGGTCACGCCGGGCGCGACCGCGAGCCGAGCGTCAATCGAAGCCAGCGTCGCGCCGAAGGCCGATGGGCGCAGCACGCGACCGTGAAGCATTCCGGGCAGCTTGATGTCCGGCGTGTATTGATGCTTGCCGGTGACGATGTCGCGGCCATTGATCTTGCGCAGCGTCTTGCCCGCGACCTTCCACTCGCTGGACGGCGCGAGAGGCGCCGCGCCGATGGCCTTCATTATTTTTTGGCCTTTGCTCAACTGGCCATAGCTCAGCGATTGTTTGGTCGGCGGATGTGTGACCTTGCCGTTGGCCGCGAGGAGCGAGCCGCGCTCGACCTTCAACTGTTCGGCGGCCAGATCGAGCATGATCTCGCGGGCCGCGGCGGCTGCTTTGCGCAGTTGCGGGAACATATCAGGCGTCGTGCGGCTGCCGAATGTTCCGGCGTCGAACGGCGTCAAATCGGTGTCGCCCATCACAATCTTGATCGCCGAGACGGGAGCGCGCAGCTCTTCGGCGACGGCTTGTGTCAACGAAGTGCGAATGTCCTGCCCGACCTCGGCTTTGCCGGTGTAGGCCGTCACCGCGCCTGATTCGGCGATGTGCAGCCATGCGCCGATTTCAACGGGACGCGAACCGCCGCCGCGCCTGCCGCCGCCTCCGGATTCCTGCTGCGCCAGCGCGCCTTTCAGCGTCAGGACGATCACCACGCCGCCGCCTAACACCTTGAAAAAATCGCGGCGCTGCATTTCGCCGAGTTCAAATTGATAGGCCGGCCCCGCGGTCAATTCGTACCGCTCGGGCTCAAGCTCAACGTCGTTCTTCAGCCGTTCGTTCATCGCGCGCCTCCTTTCGCGGTCTTGTCGCCGTTGGCGGCCCGCTGAATGGCCGCGACAATGCGCGGGTAGGTCCCACAGCGGCAGATATTGCCTTCCATCGCGCGCAGAATCTCCGGTTCGGTCGGGCTCGGATTTTTCTTCAACAATCCTACGCCCGACATAATCATTCCCGCCGTGCAATACCCGCATTGCATCGCGTCCACAGACAGAAACGCTTCCTGCAACGGATGGAGCCGCCCCTTCTGTTCCAACCCTTCGATGGTGATAATCTGTTTGCCTTCGACCGAGGCTGCTTGTGTCAGGCAGGAACGCACGGCGCGCCCGTCAATCAGCACGGTGCAGGCGCCGCACTGGCCTTCGCCGCAACCGTATTTGGCGCCGGTCAAATCCAGATCATCACGCAGCACGCTGAGCAACGCGCGCTCGCCATCAACCTCGACGCGGCGTTTGGTTCCGTTGATTTGAAGCTCTAAGACTCGCATAGCTCATCTCCTCAATTACTCGCCTCCTCCTGAGCCTCGAAGGCGAAGAAGAGAGATTACGGAACAAACGGAAATAACGGAACAGTTTGTTCCGTTATTTCCGTTTGTTCCGCACTCTCTTTTTGCTTTCTCAATACGCGAACTCAATGCCATTGAGCTTGCGCTCCTAAGTCAGATTTCGGAGAGGTGTTCGACCTTGCCGGTGCTGTCGCCGATCTTTTCGGGATGCGCGCCCATGCAATCCAGCAAAGTCAGGTAAAGGTTCGTCATCGGCTTGTTCGGTTTATAGACGATGTGGCGTCCGGGCTTCAACCTGCCGTCGCCGCGGCCAGCCAGCAGGATGGGCAGATTCTCGTGGTTGTGGCGGTTGCCGTCGCTAATGCCGCAGCCGTAAACGATCATCGAATGGTCGAGCAGCGTCCCGTCGCCCTCTTTAGTTTCTTTGAGCTTCTTCAAAAGCCGCGCGAACAACTCCACGTGATAAGTGTTAATTTGAACGACCTTCTCGATCCAGTCCTGATTGTTGCGGTGATGCGTCAGCGGATGGTGCGGGTCGGGGATGCCGAGTTCGGGGTAGATGCGCATGCTGCCTTCGCGCGCGAACATCAGCGTGGAGATGCGTGTCAGATCGGTCTGGAACGCCAGCGTCAGCAGGTCGCACATCAGTCCGACGTATTCGTTGAAGCCGATTGGGATTCCAGGCGGCTTCTCAATCGATGGCGCGATCGCGCGATTCTCCTTCTCGGCGCTCTCGATCCGTTTTTCAATCTCGCGGACGGCGTAAAGATACTCATCCATCTTGCGGCGGTCTGATGAACCAAGATTGCCGGCGAGTTTCACAGTGTCTTCGCGGACGAGGTCGAGAATGCTCTTGCGGTATTCGGCGCGGCGGGCGCGGACCTCGGGCGGCAAGCTGAGATCGGAAGCCCCGAACAGGCGCTCGAAGACCATTCGCGGATTGACCTCCGGCGGGTTGGGCGTCGTGGGAGTGCGCCACGAGATGCTGTTCGTGTAAGCGCAACTGTAGCCCGAATCGCAATTGCCGACCGTGCGCGAATCTTCGCACCCCAGTTCGAGCGAAGGAAACCGGGTCTTGCCGCCGATGAGCTGCGCGGCCACCTGATCCGCCGAGACTCCGGCCTGAATGTCGGCGCCGGCTGTCTTGCGGCAATGAACGCCGGATAGGAATGAGGCTCCAGCTCGCCCGTGATCGCCGGGGCCGTCGCCGAGCGCGTTGCCGTTATGATCATCCAACCCCGTCAGCACGAAGATGTCATCGCGCAACGGTTCCAGCGGTTTCAGAATGCGCGAGAACTCAAAGCCCTTTCCCGCGCCTTTGGGCGTCCACCAGTCAATGTTGACTATGCCGTTGGGCACGTAGACAAACGCCAGGCGAACAGGAGCTTTTGTGTTTGCGGCCAGCGCGGGCGTCATCGCGTCCAGCATCGGCAGCGCGACAGCGGCGCCGACGCCTTTCAGGAAGCTTCTCCTCGGCAGATGTTTGCGTGTGATGATCATTTGATTCCTCTTCGATATTGAAACGGCAAACTATTGACGATCTCCAGCGCGAGGCTGGAGAAACGGTAATCATTGACGGCCACGCGAGCGGCGATCTTCTTCACCACAGGCCGGTCGTACCGCTCGGGGCCGCGCCCCAAAGCGTAAGTCAGCAGCTTTTCGGTCAACCCCTGCGTGAACATGTCGCGGTCGCTTTTCAGAATAACTTTCAGTTCCTGTGGCCCTTTGAATGATCTTCCGTCGGGCAGCGCGCCGGAAGAATCCACGGGGAACTTTCCGTCCTGGGCGCGCCACTGGCCGATGGCGTTGAAATTCTCCAGCCCGAAGCCCAGCGGGTCCATGCGCGAATGACAGGCGGCGCAGGTCGCGTTCTTGCGGTGCTCCTCCAACTGCTGGCGCAACGACATTGACGAACCGATCTTGGCTTCGTCCAGGTTGGGCACGTCCGGGGGAGGCGGGGGAGGCGGGGCGTTGAGAATATTTTCCAGAATCCATTTGCCGCGGAGCACCGGCGAGGTGCGTGTGGCGTATGAAGAAACGGTCAGGACGCTGGCCTGAGTCAAGACGCCGCCTCGCTGCGCATTTCCCGCGAGCGCGACCTTGCGGAACTCCGGCCCCGTGACGTTCGGGATTTTGTAGAAACGCGCCAGCCGTTCGTTCAGGAACGTGTAGTCGGCGTCAATGAAATCAACGACGCTGCGATCCTGACGCGCTATGTGTTCAAAAAAGAGTTCGGTCTCGCGGCGCATTGACATCCGCAGGTACTCCTCGAACTCCGGGAACCGCTCACGATCCGGTTTGGCCGATTCGAGCTTGCGTAGTTCCAGCCACTGCCCGCCGAAATTTTCGACCAGCGCCCGCGATTTCTCGCTCTTCAACATCCGGCGCACCTGCGCGGCAAGCACATCGGGTTTGCGCAGCGCGCGCTCATCAGCCAGACGAAGCAACTCCTCATCGGGCATGCTGCTCCACAAAAAATATGACAGGCGCGAGGCCAGTTCGTGCTGGCCTATTTGATAAATCCCCTCGGCCCTTGCCAGCCGGCGATCCTGCTCAATGCGGAACAGGAAATGCGGCGAGACCAGCATCGCTTGTATCGCCTGGACAATTCCTTCCTCGAACGAATCGCCCTTTGCGAGCGCCATCGAAATCAGGCCAGTCAGTTTCTCCACCTCTTCCGGCGTCACGGGACGGCGGTACGCGCGGCGCGCCAGACTGCTGACGATCTTGTGGTCGCACCCCGTCTGATGATTGCCATCGAGGTGACCGCAGAGGTAAATCTTCTTCAAGCCCTCAGTCGGCGGTCCCTTCGCCTGATCGTAAGGCCCACCGACATCAATCCCGGTAATGCGGGCTTCATTGACCGGAACCTTCTGGGCCAGCCTCTCCTCGAATCTCTTTTTGATCTCGGCGAGCCGTTCGGGCGGGATGTTGGCCCGTGGAGGCTTGAAGACAGGCGGCGGCGGCGTGGGTCTCTTCGACGGCGCGGGACCTTCATAACTCGCGGGCAATCCCTCATACATTCGCGGCATCGAGACAGCAATCCAGTGATCGCCCGCGGAGACGCGGATGCGGAAATCCTGGGTCATTCCGCCGAAATCCTGCCGGTCGTCCGAGAACGACGCGATGCCCTCGGGATCGAAGCCGGCCGTTTTGACCTGCTGGCCGTCAATCCACAGCGCAAGCTGAAGCGGTTCCGACCCGGCGGGGCGCACGCCTCCGAGGAAGATTCGCAGGTTGTATTCGGCGTCCGCCGGGAAACGATATGTGGCGTGAATCGCGTTGGGCAGGCTCAATCCTGTAGTGTCGTAATCGAGCAGCGGTTTGGTTGAAGAGGAGATTCTTCCGAGCGGCGGGCGGAGGCGCGTGAGCGACGGTTTCAACTGCTCGGCGCCGAAGATCGCCGTGCGGGCGATCTTCTCCGCGGAGGCCAGATATTTTTCCATCAACACGGGCGAGACCGAGAGCACGTCGCCGATGTTGTCGAACCCGTAACCCGAATCATCCTGCGGGAAGTCATCAGCCGGACGGAAATTGACGCCCAGCAGATCGCGGACTGTGTTGTTGTATTCCGCGCGGTTCAAACGCCGTGCCGTGACTCGGCCCGGATCAGGTTTGGCCAATCGGTCCGCGCGCGCGAACTCTTTCTCGATCCAACTGACGACGGCTTTCAGCTCAGCCGCATCCGGGCGCGGAGCGCCTTGGGGCGGCATCTCACCAGTTTGCAGCTTCTGCAAAACATGCTCCCAGGTCTCCCGTTCCCGAGCCATTGAAGCCGCGGTCTTATATTGTTCAAGATTGAGTTCGCCAGACTTGCGTCGCGCGTTGTGGCAGGCGTAACAGTTCTCGACCAGGAACGGCAAAACCGATTTCCCGAAATCGGACGACGCGCTTTGCGCTTTTTGAGCGCTTTGCGTTTGGCCCCCACGCAGCGCGATAGCCACGCAGATGAGCGTGAAGATGACGAGTGAACGAACCAGGGGTTTCCCTCTCATATTCTCATCAACCGGTTAACGAAAATGTATTTAATGGATCCTGTTCATATAAACGTATCTCGCAGGCGTATGGTTACAGGCTTCGTTCGAAGTCATCGCCAACCTTTATTACTATTGAACCAAAAGCGCCATCAGTAGATTGTTTTGCGCCGTCGCATCCGCTATCAGGCCGCTATGAGACTCGCAGAAAAAGGCCGTCTCGACGGGCGTTGAACGCATCGCTGTGGGAAGGGCCGCGGCCGGATTCACATTCAGCGGATGGCCCAAGAGGCTGTGGCTTGTGACTGCGCCGTCGCCGAGGTTGAAGATCAATTCCGCGGCCTTCCGCCTCAACCATTTTTCGCCGGGAAAATCCGAAGACTTGAAGATCGTGCGCCGCGTTATGCCCGTGAGGATGAGGGCTCCGTCGAGCGTGGCGATGCAGTCGCCGCCGATGAAAATAAACCGCAGGTTCGCGGGAGGCGGGCTTTCGGCCGCGAGCGCGTTGTGAAAAGCCTCCGCGCGCCGCAGCGCCAGACGCAGAAAGCGTTCGCGTTCGGCCGCGAGCCGCAAACTCTCAGCCTCAGCGGCGGCCGGCCCCAGGTCTTTGACCAGCCGCTTCAACTCGCGCCGGCGTATCCGTCCGTCGAACGCAGCCGACCATTCATAACACCGCCAGGTCTCCACTTCGTAAAGCTCGACCGGCAGCGGATTCAAGTCAGCGTCGAAAAACCGCGTTTGCCGTTGCGAAGGGAGCAGTTGATAAACCGCGGGCGCGGTGAAAACCACGCCGGGACCGATCCGATCAAAGAGCAGTTTGCGTTCGACCTTGCGCAGAAACCCGCCGGACGGTTTCCCGGCGTCCGGCGCCGAATATCCGCGGAGCAACGCGCGAAGCGCATTCATCGAACCTGCGTTCGGCGTCCCGATCATCACGATCTTGCCCAGATTCCGCGCCCCCGGCCAATCAGGCCGCGCGCCCTGACCGTCGAGAACGTCACGCTCGCCATACATCGCGTAATAGCGCGCGACAAGCCCGCCCATCGAATGCGCCACGATATCGAAGCGCAAGCCGGGCCTCCCCAGCCGCCGCTTGAGTTCCTCGATCATGCGACCCAACTCCCGCGCCGATTCGACAATGTCGCGCCGCCAGTCGTAGGGAAAGACGTAGAGGGTGTCTTCATCGCCCGCCGGCGGAGGCGCGGTGAAATCGCCACGCCGGTATCCGCCATTACGTTCCAGAGTCTTGAGCAACGGTCCGTATATGGATACAACGGGAATGAGCGGATTGACCCTGGCCTCTTCCAAAACCTCCGTGGCCACGATCTCGTCCTTGTTCCCTGCCAGAACCGGCGCCGAGATGGGAAGCGCCAGGCCGGCGCGCGCGCCTTTCAGATCAGGCCACACTGTTTTTCCCGTGCGGCGGTTGACCAATCGCGAGCCGAGAATGCCCGGGATGAAGATGACCGGCGGTTTGCCTTCGCCCCGCGCGGGCGTCTGTGGGGAATGGATTTGCGGCAGATTCGGCTGGAGCGCCGGCTTGTGGCGGCCTACCAATACAATGGCCAATACGATGGCCGATACGATGGCCAATACGATGACCGATGCGGCGCCAGGCGCGAGAAAGATAATCAGCGGCGCTCGCCGCATCGTTGTGAGCAGGGTGAGCATGTCTGATCCGGCGCAAAGCGCCAAAAGAATTTGTTTCCGTCTCTTCCGTCTCTTCCGTCTTTTCCGTAATCCTCTTGCCTCCCCGCCCCAGTAGTCATAAGAAAATAGGGTCGCCTCTCCCCTTTGTCGGTACCGGAACGCACATTCCCCATCGGAACTTGTATCTCTTTTGGCCGCAACAATTTCTTGCCTTGTTTATCGGGCTTTGCTACTATCGCGGCGTTTTTACGCAATGGAATCAGTACTTTTCAACATCATTCAACATTCCGAGCGTAGGATTCGCTCGCATAAACAGGGTTAAACTGAAATAGAACGATGAAGTGTGAAAGTTGCGGCAATGAACTGACGGGCGGCGCGATCATCTGTCGTGTGTGCAATCACAACAATGCGCTGCTTGGCGATTGGCGGTCGCAACGCTCCGGTCAGCAACCCGCGCCTCACCGTCCCACCCAATCAAATCAGTCTCGCACGACTGCGCCGCTGACCGAGCTTCCAAAAATCGTTCCGCGAAAAGACGTTGAGGCCAATCTGTTACGCTTCCCTCCATCATCGAATAAACAATCCGGCGCGCAGGTTGAGCTGACCGTAACCGGAAGCGAAACCGGGACGGCGGCCTACCCCCCCTGGCGCGTCGAGTTGAAAGAACGAGTCCGGCAAATTCGAGAGAAACGCACTACGGGTGAGCTTGTCGCCCCCCCGCCGTCGCCTGTCGGGCCTGATGAGGCGAGGCTTGACCGGAATCCGATTGTCGAATCGGCGTTGAACCGAATCCGCTGGTCATCTCACGCTCCCGCAATCACAACAACCGCCAGCGCAGGCAAACCTGGCGCGCGTATGGCCGCCGCCGCCAAGTTGGCTCAACCCGAGATCGAGACAGAGGGACAGAGGGACAGAGGGACAGAGGGACAGAGGGACAGAGGGACAGAGGGACGATCCCTCCATCCCTCTGTCACTCCGTCCCTCCGTCCCCCTCTCTCTCCATCTCTTCGTCCCTCTGTCCCTCCCTCTCCCCATCCCACCGTCACTCGTCCGCCCGCCAATCAAGTTGAGACAAAGACGCTGACGCCGAAGCCCCAGCGGCCGAAGACTCATCAGGAAGCTGGCGCAAGGCCCGAACCGAACCCAGGGCCCGCCTCAAGGCTATTGACGCCGCGCGCGAAACCGCAGGCCCCGGCCGAACTGAAGACGGAACCACGTCACGAGCAGCGCGGCCACGAGGCGTTTCCACAGCCAGCAGCCGGACAACCTTTATCCAATGGGCCTTTAGCCGGCAAGTCTTTAGCCGGCGCGCCGGACAAACACGTTGAAACGCAGGTCATTGAGATCGCGCAAGCCCCTGAGCCGATGCCGATGCCCGAAGCCGAGCCGGCTTCGTTATGGGTACGCACGATGGCCGGGGCCTGCGATCTTGAAATCATCTTGGCGGCCTATCTGCCGATCTTCGGCGCTTATGCGGTATTGAACAATAACAATTCTTTCGGCGACAAATCGTTTCTCATCATGCTGCTGCTGCTCTCGGCCATAGTTTTCATTTATCAGATGGTGACGTTGACGTTTGCGGGGCGCACGTCCGGGATGGCCCTGCTCAATCTGACGCTGCTCAACACCGATGATGAAAGCTTGCATGTCACGCGCAGGCAGAAGATACTGCGCGCCTTGACGGCGACAATCGTGTTCATATGCCCTCCGTTGTACCTGGTCACGTGGCTCAGTCTGTCTCGTCGAACACTGCCCGATCTGATCTCCGGCACGACCGTGACTAAGCAGTGACCCCGATGATATTTTGGCCCCAACTATCCTAATGGCCGAATGGCTTGAGTCTCACAGGGAACTTCCTCATCGCTCAAGGTTCATTCGAAAAGCGAGCTCTCCAATCTTCCTGAGAGGAATCCGGCCTTATGGCTTTGTACGGATATTTGAAATGGACGTTGACCCATCTCTCTGTGTGGATGGTTATGATGTTGGCCGCCGGGGGGCTCGGAGCCTTGGCGCTGCGGCGCTATCGCTTCCATTCCCGGATGGAACACGTTGTCTTCGCCGTCGCTCTCGGCCTTGGGATTTGGTCAACGATCGTATTCTGTCTGGGGATGGCGGGCCTGATCTATAAGCAGGTGATATGGCCGATCACTTCCATCGCGGCGTTGGGAACATTGGTTGCTCTGGCTCGACAATGGCGCGGAATCCGGTTGTCCCTTTACTTACTGGCGCAAAATTTCCGAAAGCCCGATCTTCGGCTGATTGCTTTCTCGTCACTGGCCCTGATGACGATTGGATATGCTCTCCTCCTGGGAATGGGAGCTTTATACCCACCCAGACAATGGGACGCGATCAGCAATCATCTGGTGATCGCCCGTGAATATCTGCTTGAACATCGGCTGGTGATTGTCCGCGGCACTCCCAACCCGATCATCCAAGCTTTGAATCATCTGCTCTTCACCTGGGCTTTGGCGTTGATGGATGATCTCACGGCTCAGATGATCGAATTCACATTGCTGATTCTGTCGGCCGCGGGCCTGTTTACATACTTCCATCGCCGGGACCTGCCTTTTTATGGGCTGGCCGCATCCTTCTTCTGGATGATTCAGCCGCTTGTAGGCTGGCTGGCGACCAGCGCCTACATTGATGTCGGCCTCGCGTGTTACGTCTTTCTCGGACTTTACGCGCTGCTGCTTTTCAAAGAGGAGCAAGATTCAAAATGGCTTTACCTGGCGCTTGCGTTATTGGCGATGGCCGCTGGCATAAAGCTGTCGGGAATCTTTTTCTTCTTTCTGGCGATGGGCTACGCGTTATGGCGCCTGATCAGAGGAAGGCTTGATTTCAAACAAGCGATGGCTGGCTGGGGTATAGGTGTTCTCGCCATTCTTCCCTGGTATGGATTTCTTGTCTATCACACCGGGAATCCGCTCTATCCGATGTTTCCGCAATTCAATCGCGGAGAGTGGGCGGTCAACGCCGCGAAAGCCGCAAGGGATCAAAACGTTTTCTTCAAGGCCGTCGGACCGCCCAAGACGGCCAAGGGGTTTCTGCAACTGCCTTACTACCTGACACTCAAACAATCGGCCTTCTTTATGGACAATAACCAGGGCTACGCGCGCGTCGTCGGGCTATGGCCATTGGTATTTATCTTCGCGATCTGGAGGCGCTCACTCCGCTGGTGGTCATTTTGGATCCTGGCTTACACGCTATTTTGGTTCGGCTCGGCCTCTTATCTGCGCTATTGGCTGCCGGTTGTTCCCCTGGTAGGGCTCGCCTTCTGCGAAAGCGCGGCGTTGATTACCGAGAGAAAGCTGATCCCGAAAACCATCATGAATCTCGGGGCCGTCTGTCTTTTCGCCGTGGCTGTTTACGCTTTTGCGCCTCGTGGGTACAAAGCGATCAAATCGAAGATAATGGCGCCGCCTCCGATCAGCGAGTCCGAACGTCAGGACTATCTGGCCGGAATCGCGGACGCCGGTTATCGTGGCGTCTTTTATATTAACCAGCGCGCGACCCCGGAAGACAAGACGTTCATCGTCAATGGCAATTATCTGAATTACTACTTTGCGCCCAAAGTCACCGGGTTTGAAAACCGGCTCCGGATCGTCCCAAGGACAAAAGCTCTCGATTGGCTTTTCAAGCAGGCGTGGTGGAATGAGGTTAGATCGAAGAGGCCGCACTGGATATACATTCTTCACGGCGGCAATCTGCCGCCAGCCAAGCAGACTTTCGCGGACAATGAGGAGCCTCAATATCAACTCGTTTACGCCGATACCTCCGGATACGCCTATCACCTGAAACCATTGCCGGACCGGCTTGCGGCTGACGCCCGAAATATGGAGGAGAAGTTCAAGAATTTCGGGCAGCAGTAGTGAAGAATAAGGGAGTGGGGAGTGAGGAATGGGGAGTGGGGAGTGGGAGTGGGGACAAGGAGACAAGGAGACAGGGAGACAGGGAAGTGACTTCCCCCACTCCCCACTCCCCACTCTCCATTCCCCACTTCCCCTTCGCCCCTTTGTGTTGAAAAACTCAGTTAGGAGGGTGTTGGCTTGTCACAGGCGCCGGACAGAAAAAAGGTGTTCGTGATCATTCCCGCTTACAACGAAGGGCAGGTCATCCGCGGTGTGCTCGCCCCGCTGATCGAGTCCGGGTACAGCGTGGTAGTGGTAGATGACGCGTCAGCCGATGACAGTCAAACCGCGCTTGCCGGCCTTCCGGTCCATTGTGTCCGCCATGCCATCAATCTCGGGCAGGGAGCGGCGTTACAAACAGGGATGTCATTCGCCATTCAACAGGGCGCGCAATATATCATCCATTTTGACGCGGACGGCCAACACCATCCTGAAGACGTTCCGGCGCTGTTGGAGCCGCTCGTCAACGGAGAAGCCGATATCGTATTCGGCTCTCGTTTCATCAGACCGGAAGATGAGAAGTTCGTTCCCGGGATCAAGAGGCTGGCGCTGCGCGCGGGCGTCCGGATCAACTGGATGATGACCGGGATCAAACTGACCGACGCGCACAACGGATTTCGCGCGCTCAATCGCCAGGCGGCCAGCCGGATATACCTGAGGGAAAATGGCTACGCCCACGCCTCCGAGATTCTGGCTCAGGTGAGGAGATTCAAGTTGCGTTACGCCGAGAGGCCCACTCGTATCGAATACACCGAATACAGCAAATCAAAGGGCCAGTCTCTATGGAATGCGTTCAATATCCTTTTTGATGTTCTGATAAGGAGGTTGATCAGATGAACCTGATCCAGATCACACTCGTTTTGACGAGCGCCGTCATCGTCGTCCTCTACTTCGCAAGAATGCGCTCCCAGTTGTTAGACCGCGCGGTTGGCGTCACGTTATTCATCACCAGCCTGGTGACGATCATCAGGCCGGGTCTGACCACGACCATCGCCCATTATTTCGGGGTCGGCAGAGGCTCGGACCTGATCTTTTACCTGATGATTTCCGGCCTGGCGTTTCTCTGCGTGGTTCTTTACACAAAGATTCGCAAGCTGGAGGAGACGCAAACAATCATCGTCAGAGAGATCGCTATCCGCGAAGCGAGCGGAATTTCGAGGATCGAGGATCGAGGATCGAGGATCGAGGATAGAAGATAGAAGATAGAGGATCGAACAATTGATATTCGATGCGATCCTCTCTTCGATCTTCGATCTTCGATCTTCGATCTTCGATCTTCGATCTTCGATCTTCGATCTTCGATCTTCGATCCTCGATCCTCGATCCTCGATCCTCGATCCTCGA
>Ga0187894_10002767_pt1 | contig 20601 bp, 22 predicted proteins | sample GBC1701081metaG_FD_136650 | JGI IMG/M metagenome (GOLD analysis project Ga0187894, IMG submission 136650) | White microbial mat communities from a lava cave in the Kipuka Kanohina Cave System on the Island of Hawaii, USA - GBC170108-1 metaG ...
CTTATCGCAACCCCAGCCGGGCTGGGGCGCGAGAAGGGGATCAGATGCGAGGCGGCGCCCGAAGGCTGGGGGCGAGGCGTACTGTCCGTACGTTGAGCCCCCAGCCGAGGGCGCCAACGAAGCAGCTGACCCCTTATCGCAACCCCAGCCCTACGCGCCTTCGAGCATGGAGGCGGTGAGGCCGCGGACGTAGCCCCGCGCGAAGATCGCGGAGATCGTCACCACAGGAATCGCAAGCAGATTCACTCCCGCGACCGCGGCCAGCTCGTCGAGCGCCACGTCGAACGTGCCGAGGCCCGCCGTGATGGTCTGGTTCTGCCCGGTGAGGAGGAACACGGACGCGATCATGAAGTCGCTGGCGACGCTCCCCAGCGTGAAGATGCCCGCGGCGACCAGGACCGGACGACTCATCGGCAGGATGATCCAGAAGAACGCGGTCGCGCGGCTCGCGCCCTCGATCAGCGCCGCCTCCTCGATCTCCTTTGGCAGGAGGAGAAAGTAGGACGAGAGCATCCACACGCAGAAGGGCAGCGCCAGCGTCGGGTAGATGAGCAGCAGGGCCAGGAGGTTGTCGTCGAGTCCCAGGGCGATCACCACCTGATACAGCGGGATGAACAGGATCGTCTGGGGGATGACGTAGGTGGCGAAGATCGCCCGGCGCCACCACGCGAAGCCGGGAGGCTTGAGCCGGCCGAGGGCGTAGCCTGCGGCGACGCTCAGCACGAGGGTCGCCGCCACCGAGCCGGCGAAGACGAAGAGCGTGTTGGCGAGCCAGTCGAGGAACGGGAAGTCGCGGCGCAGCGCGTCCCCCACGAAGCCCCGGGCGCCGCCCTCACGCTCGAACAGCTCCTCGAAGTTCTCGAGCGTCGGATTCCTCACGATGAGCGGATTGCCGAACACGTCCTCGACTGGCGTCTTGAGCGCCTGCACGAGCATCAGGTAGATCGGGAACAGACAGAACGCCGCGGCGAGGCACAGGAGGCCCGCGTGGCCGAGCTTCGTCCACCACGGTCTCGGGTTCATGCGGCGTCGCGCTCCGGAGGATCGAAGTACCGGAACAGGATGAAGAGCGCCGCGAGGAGGAACGGCACCAGCGTGAGCGACAGCGCCGAGGCAGCGCCGAACTCACCGACCTTGATGGCGAGCCAGTACGCGTGGGTGCCGATCACGGGGAAGACGATGCGGCCTGCCGTGAGCATCCAGACATTGGCGAGGTCGGCGAAGGCGCTGGTGAGCGTCAGGAAGGCGCCGAGCGCGAGGAACGGTTTGAGCAGCGGCACGGTCACCAGCCAGAAGCGGCGCCACGGGCTCTTCGACTCGAGGGCGGCGCACTCGAACAGCTCGGGCGGGATCGCGTTGATGCCGGCCAGGAGCAGGACGCCGACGAAGGAGCTGCCTCGCCAGATGTTGAACAGGATGACGCTCAGGAAGGCCCACGCGCCCGCGCCGAAGACGTCGTCGACGGCGTGCTTGATCTGGCTCAGGAAGATGCTGTACGCGGTGATGACCGGGGGATTCAGTCCCCAGTACCATCCCATGACGCTCACGCCGGCGGGATAGACCCAGGGCAGGAAGATGGCCAGGAACACGAGGGTCCGACCCCGGAACGGGCGTACGAGCAGCAACGCGAAGCCCAGCCCGAGCGCGAGCTTTGCAACAGTCGTGACGACCGCATAGGTGACCGTGACGGTCGCGGCCCACCAGAACAGCGGATCGGAGACCTGGCGGCGGTAGTTCTCGAGCCCGACGAACGTCGCGCCGCCCTCCTGAAGCGGGGAGAGGCTCGTGAAGCTCGTCCAGATCTCCCAGCCGAGCGGATAGCCGAGGACGCCGGCGAGGAGCAGCAGCGTCGGCGCCAGCAGGAGATAGGCGTTGCGGACGTCACGGTGCCGCTGCGCGGTCCGGGCGGCGACCGGGATCACCCGAGCAGACCCCGGCGCACCGCTTCCACGGCCGCTCGCGTCCGGTCCGGCGCATCGAGCTTCTCGAGGATCCGCTGCACGTACTTCTTCACGTTCGCCTGGCTCCACCTGAGGCGTTGCCCGATCTGGCGGTTCGTGAGCCCCTCGGCGACGAGGCGCAGCAGATCGAGCTCGATCCGGGACAGCGGGGGCGGCGCGGCCGAGGCCGCGGGCACGCCCCCGTCGTCGACCACCGCGCGCAAGAGTCCGGGATCGAGCACGGACTCTCCGTTCCGGACGGCCCGGATGCTGGCCAGCAGCTCGGCGCGGCCAACGCCTTTGAGGACGTAGCCCGCTGCCCCCGCGCGCACCGCCCGTCGGACGAGCACGGGATTGTCGTGCATGGTGACGACGAGCACGGGGAGCGCCGGGGCGATCTCCTTGACCTGACGGAGCGCGGTCAGGCCGTCCATGTCCGGCAGCTCGAGGTCGAGCAGGACCACGTCGGGCGACAGCTCGGCCACGAGCCGTACGGCGTCTCTCCCGTTTGCGGCTTCGCCGACGATGTCGATGCCCTCTCCACCCAGCATGCTGCGGAGTCCTTCGCGGACCATCGGATGATCGTCGACCGCGAGCAGCCGGATCGTCGGTTCAGTTGCCGGCGGCATCGTATCGCTCCGTCCCGAGAGGAAGGGCCACGCTCACGGACGTTCCGCCCCCTCGACCGCTGTCGATGCGGCAGCTGCCCCCGAGGAGTCGCGCCCGCTCTTGCATCGCGACCAGGCCCAGCCCGAGCCCGCCGTCGGACACCGGATCGCGATCGGCGCCGAGCCCGACGCCGTCGTCGCGCACCTCGAGATGAAGCCAGTGTTGCCGTTGGGAGAGTTCGACCTCGACGCTCGTGCTCCGGGCGTGCCGCACGGCGTTGGCGAGGCTCTCTTGCAGGATGCGAAAGGTCGCCGTCTCCACCGCGGGCGGCACCCGCGCGTCGCCAAGCCGGTCGACGAAGCGCGTGGACCAGCCCGCCTCCTGCGCGGCCTGATCGAGCGCGCCGCGCATGGCCTCGACGAGGCCGACCGCCTCCACCGCCGAAGGACGCAGCGCCTGCAGGACGCGCCGTGTCTCGACGATTGCCGCCTGGAGCCGCTCGGCGGCCCGGACCGTCTCGCCGGCGGCGCGCTCCGGATCGCCGCTCGCGACGTCTCGCGCCGTGTCCACGTGCTGCTTCGCGCTGACGATCAGCGGCGCGAGCGCATCGTGGACCTCGTAGGCGATGCGACGGCGCTCCTCCTCCTGCGCCATGACGACCTTCTCCACCAGCCGCGCGAGCGCGTCCTCGTGACGCGTGCGCGCTTGCCAGGCGCGGATCACGACCCACGTCACGGCGACGACCAGCACGACCTGGATCGAGTGCAAGGCCAGGGCGAGCCGCCCGCCCGCGACGTGCGCGCCCTCGAGGATCACGTACTCGATCAGCTCCCACCCGGCCATCGCGCCGAACGCGAGGACCAGGACGAACTCCCGGTGCCTCGCGAGCATCGCGCCGAGTCGTCGCCAGGTCGCTCTCATTCCCCCTCGCCCTCAGAGCAGGAAGTAGCGGCGGTTCAGCGGCAGGTCGTCGTCGGGCAATCGCGGCAGCGGCTGGCCGTCGATGCGGATCTCGACCGTGCGCGGATCGATCTCGATCCGCGGATTGGTCCGATTGTAGAGCATGTGACGCTTGCTCACCTGGCGCGTGCCCGTGACCGCGAGCGCGCGGCGCCGCCCGCCCACCTGGTTCCTGAAGTCCCCGGTGGCCGCGGCCGCCGACACGAAGTTGGCGGAGAGGCTGGCCGCGGCGATGCCGCTGCCGCCCCAGTGGGGGCCGTAGAGCACGGGCTCGCTCTGTGGGATCGAGGCGTTGCCCTCGCCGAGCGCGCCCCACGCGACGTAGCCGCCCTTGATCACGACCTCGGGCTTGACGCCGAAGAACTCGGGCCGCCACAGCACGATGTCGGCCATCTTCCCCGGCTCGAGCGACCCCACCCAGCGGTGCACGCCGTGGGCGCGTGCAGGGTTGATCGTGTACTTGGCGAGATATTTCAGGATCCGCGGGTTGTCGTGATCGGGAGTCCCGCCCGCGAGCGTTTTCATCTGGTGCGCGAGCTGCCACGCCCGGCGGATCGACTCGCCGATGCGCCCCATGCCCTGCGAGTCCGAGTTGATGATGCTGATCGCCCCCACCTCGTGGAGCACGCTCTCGGCCCGCATCGTGTTGTCGCGGATGCGGTCGGCGATCATCGCGCGGTCGCTCGGCACCCGCGGGTTCATGCCGTGCACCGACCACATCATCGCGTGGTGCTCGGCCACGACGTTCCGGCCGTACGGGATCGTCGGCGTCGTCGAGGATCCGATGACGTTGCCGACGCCGACGATCGCGAGGATGTCGGGCGCGTGCCCGCCGCCGATCCCCTCGACGTGGTAGGCGTGAATGGCGCGGCCGTTGATCGCCGCCACGGTCTCGTGAAGCTCGCACGATTCGTTGATGCCGTCGGTGTGCATCGCGATCTGCACGTCGTGGAGATCGGCGACGGTGAGCGCCTGGTCGATGACGCTCGGGTAGCCGGCGTAGTCCTCGTGCACCTTGAGTCCGCAGGCGCCCGACTCGATCTGACGGACGAGCGGATCGGGCACGGTGCTGGCCGCGCGCCCGAGAATGCCGAGATTCACGGGCTGGTGCTCGAACGCCTCGAACATCCTCCGGAGGTTGAAGGCCGGGTTGTCGTTCAAGCCGCCGGTGATCAGTGTCGTCATCCCCGCCGCGAGCGCCACGGGGATGAGACGCGGCTGCACCAGATGCACGTGGGTGTCCACGCCTCCTGGTGTGGCGATGAACCCCTGACCGTACAGCGGGGCCGTCGCCGAGCCTATCAGGAGATCGGGGTTGTCGACGATGTCGGGATTGCCCGCCCGGCCGACGCCCACGATGAGCCCGTCCTTCACGCCGATGCTCGCCTTCACGACGCCCAGCACCGGGTCGATGACGATGACGTTGCTGATCAGGAGGTCCAGCTCGCTCGCGGCCGGCAGGCGATCGTTCATCATCACGCCGGTCCGCATCGTCTTGCCCCAGCCGCGGAGCACCTCGTCGCCGTAGCTGGTCTCGTCGCGCTCGATCAGCGCGACGAGATTGGTGTCGCCGAGGCGGATGCGGTCGTCCGCCGTGGGGCCATACCGCGCCGCGTAGTCCGGCCGGCTGATCTCATGCGCCATGCGGGGTCTCCCCGTGGTGCGCGGTCCCCTGGCGCCGGCCGGCATCGCGGCGCCGCTCGCCTGGGGCGGTCTGCTCGGGGCGTGCGGCGTCCTCCTGATGGCCGTAGCCGGCGCGGCGCGCGCGCTCCAGGCCTTCGGCGACGCGCTCGGCGCTGGCCGGGCCCTCGGTGAGCCGATTGAATCCGGCCACGACACCTCGTCCGCCAAACGCGACGAGCCGGACGCGGACCGATTCGCCAGGACGCCAGCGGACGGAATCGCCCGCCGGCACGTCGAGGTGCATACCCCACGCCGCGCCCCGGTCGAAGACGAGTCGCCGGTTCACCTCGAAGAACGGAAAGTGCGAGCTGACGAAGATGGTGTGATCGGACGCGTTGAGCACGTCCACCTCGACGGTGCGGCGGCCGGCGTTGAGCGTGATCGGCCCCTGGCCGAAGAGGACTTCGCCCGGCGTCACCGTGCGCCTCCGGGCGCCGGCGCGCTCGCGCGGGCGCCGATCGGGTGCTCGACGTGCAGCACCCGCATCCCATCGCCGAAGAGGCACTCGATCTTCACGGTGCCGATCAGCTCGGCCACGCCGTCGAGCACCTCGTCCGCGGAGACGGCGCTCCGCCCCGTGCCCATGACCTCCTCGTAGGACGCGCCGCCGCGCGCGGCCTCGTGCATCTCGTCGCAGATGATCGCGAGCGCCTCGGGATGCGTGAGCTTCCACCCCTTCGAGCGGCGACGGCGGGCGAGCTCGGCCGCGGTGAAGATCGTGAGCCGATCCAGCTCGGTCGGCGTCAAGCGCATGGTCCTCCCTCCGGTTCGAGGTCACTGCCCGGCCATTGTAGGCGAAAGCCTGGCCACACCGGCGAGCCGGCCCTCCGCGTAGCAGCGCCGCCGACGGCTCGCCGCCGAGCGAGTCCGCCGGCCTCCGTTGAGAAACCCGGCCGGCGAGCACGCCTGCGCCGGGCCGGCCGTCGATGTGTACAATGGCGCCGCCATGACCGGCCGTGGCCGCACGCGACGACTCTTCCCGCTCTCATGACGCGGACTCGCGACCAGGGTCGAGTCGACCGATGAGCGGCGCCGGCAACCGTGTCGTCGTTCAAGCCGACCGCCACCTCGAGCATCAGGTCCAGCGCCTCGCCGGCCTGCGCATGGTCTTCTTCGCCGGGCTGCCCGGCACCGGCAAGAGCCTGCTCGTCCACCAGCTCGCTCACGTCGCCGCTCGAGCGGGTCGATCCATTCATCTGCTCCAGTGGGATGTCGCGCGCCCTGCGTTCGAGGCGTGCCCGGCGGGCCAGCGCTATCCCCTCGCCGCCGGCGTCACGCACTCGCTCATCCGAAAGGCGGCCGGCCTCTGGGCCCGCGAGGCCATCGCCGCCTGGAACGAACGGCACTCGGACCAGCGCCAGCTTCTCGTCGGCGAGACGCCGTTCGTGGGCAATCGATTCGTCGAGCTGGCCCATCGCGTCGACGACGAGGCCGAGCATACCCTGTCCGCCCCGTCGTGCCGCTTCGTGATCGCCGTGCCGTCGGTAGAGGTCCGCCGCTTCCTCGAAGCCCTGCGCGAGCGCCGGGCCGTCAATCCGCTCCATCCACGGGAGCGCGAGGACGCCCCGCCGCACGTGCTGCGCGATCTGTGGCGCGAGCTAGCCGAGGTCGCTCCGAGAATGAGCATACCGGTTCAGGCGCCCGTCACGGGAGCCGGCACCGCTGCGGACGCTGGAAGCGGCCCCGGCCACGACTCGGGGGTTCCGTACGATCCGGCGGTGTACCGGCGCGTCTACGAGAGGGTGCTCCGCCACCGGCACGTCGAGACGATCGCGCTCGACACGATCCTTCCCACCGAGCACCTCTCGGTCTACGATTTCGCGCACGCGCCGTCCGACCTCGCGCCGACCACGGCAGAAGCGGAAGACGCGATTCGCGAGGCCGAGCGTCGCTACCCGACCCCGGCCGCCGTCGAGCGGGAAACCGCCTTCTGGTGGAGCGTGTAGGCGCGGGCCGGCGACGCGCTGCTCGCCGGCGTCAGCGTGCGGCCAGGCGCGCCACCTGCTGCTCGCGCCACTCGCTCCTCGACGCGAAGCCGGGACGGCTCTTGCACAGGGCTTCCGTGTCAGCCGTGATCGACTCGACCGACGCCTCGATATCGAAGGGCTCGGCCAGCGGCTGGGGCGTGTGCCACGGCGTGTCGACGAACAGCTCGACGCGATTGCCCTCCGGGTCGGCGAAGTAGATCGACCAGGCGTTGCCATGCGTGACGATGCGGAAGGCCTTGATGCCCTCGTCACGAAGCCGCGCGTGCATCGCCTTCAACTCCGCGAGTCCCGGCACCTTGAACGACATCTGGTTCACCACGTTGTAGCCGGCGTCAGCCGGCCGCCCCTCGACCAGCACCATCTGGTGGTGCTCGTCCGGATCGCGCGAGAGGAAGCAGAGCGTCGGCCCGCCGGGCAGCGTCCCCCGATCCATCACGAGCAGGCCGAGGACCCGGGTGTAGAAATCCTCCATGCGCGCGATGTCGGTCACGTGGATGCCGAAATGGCTGAAGGCGATGGACGGCGTCGTCATGGTCATTCCTCCTCCGTGTTCACCATCCAGAGCGAGAAGTCGCGCAGGAACGCCCGGAACCCGGGCAGGTGCTGCTCAGGGAAGCCGTAGCGGGAAGGCGCGTCGGCCAGCACGCGCTCGAAGCAGGCCAGCCACTCGTCGCGAGCCCGCGGCGTGATCGCAAACGGCAGGTGGCGCGCGCGCATCATCGGGTTGCCGTACCGCTGATGGTACAACGGGGGTCCTCCGAGGAGGCCCACGAAGAAGGCCGCCGACTTCTTTGCCGACTCCGCCATGTCCGCGGGGAACAGCGGACGGATGGTGGACCGTTCGAGCTCGGCGTAGAAGTCCTCGATCATGCGCGTGATGGCCGCCTCGCCCATCGCGTCGTAGATCTCCCGGCTGGGCCCGGCGATCTGACCGGGATTGATCCGCGGGACATAGAGCTGGCGCCTCATGCGCGAACATCCCCGCCGCTCGGCCCAGCCCCGAGGCCGGACGTGGCGCCGGCCTCGATCCGATAGACGCGCGCGGCCGTGTCGTGAAACAACGCGGCCCTCTCCGCCGCGCTGAATCCGGCCGCGATCCGCTTGAATGCGTTCCAGAGGACGTGATAGGAGCAGCTTGCCTTGTCCACCGGGAAATTGCTCTCGAACATGCAGCGCGCGGGGCCGAAGCAGTCGATGGCGTGGAGGTACCAGTCGCGCGTGGCGTCGGCCAGCTCGATCGACGTCGCCGGCCGCGCCCGGCGGTGGAAGCCGTAGCCGTTGATCGGCATCGCGAGGCCGCCGAGCTTGGCCACGACGTTGGGGCACGCCGCCAGGTCGCGAATGGCGCCGCGCCAGCCGGCGAAGATCTCGGCGCGCCTGTTCGCGTAGGGGCCGATGCCCAGCGGCCCGCCGAAGTGGTCGAGGACGATGATGACGTCGGGGCACGCGCGCGCCAGCGCGGTCAGCTCGGGGATCTGCGGGTGATAGAGCCAGGCGTCGAACGTGAGGCCGCGCCGGCCCAGCTCGCCAAACCCGCGCCGAAACTGCGCCTCGTTGTAGAGGCCCGGAGACGGATTCGTGTGCGAGTTCCGCACCTCGGGGCTCGCGTCCCACCCCGCCGCGTGCCGGATGCCGCGGAACCGGGGGCTCGCCGATGCGTGCGCATCCAGTACGGCGCCGACCTCGTCGCCGAGCGTGAGATCGGCAAAGCTCACGATGCCCGCCGCCACGCGCGTCGGTCCGTACCGGCCGCTCGCGCTCATCGCCGCCACGCCGTTGACGAACTCCGTCTCGCCGACCGGGCGCATCGCCTCCGGCCCGTCGGCCCTGTACATCGACATGCACTCGACGAACACCGTCGCCGTCACGGTGTGCCCGCTGCCGGTGTCGGCCAGCAGTTCGTCGATCAGATAGCGTCGGCCGGGCTGATCCCACAGGTGATGATGCGGATCACAGATCGGCAGCTCCGGCTCGAGGATGTCCTCCTTCACCTGGGCGAGCCACGCGTCGCGGTCCGTCGTCATCGGGCGATGCCGAAGGCGGCGGCCTTCCACGCGGGGTCCGACGATGCGTCGAGGCGGTCGCGCACGCGGCGCAGCAGTCCGCCCATGGCCGTCTCGCCCCAGAACCACCGCGCGATCTCGTCGCCGCCCGCGGCCGGCCGCATCACCATCGCGCCTTCGACGTAGAGCGCCTTGAGGTCGTCGGCGCACCAGCGGATGAAGCCGGGCAACGGCACGGAGCGCGGGCGTTCCTCCATGTCGGCGTCAGCCCCGTCGGCGAAGTCCTGGAGGAAGCGAACCACGCCTCGAAGCCGCGTGGGAGGAATGCCCGTGAGCCCGACGGCCGTGCGGCCGCCGCTCGTCGCGAGCCATTGCTCGTGATACCGCCGCATCCGTGTGGCCTCGAGCGCGGGATCGTCTGGAGCCTGAGCCGATCGCGCGATGCCCGAGGCCTGCAGCGGTGCCGCCGGCTGATCGCCCGGTTCCGCGTCGTCCGGGAAATCGCGCAACACAGGGCCGGTCGGCTCGACGAGCAGGTCGAGGGCGACGCGCAGGACGCGATGCTGCAGCTCGGGGTCATTCGGGCGACCGAGGGCGTGGCCGAACGGGAACGGCACGAAGAGCGCGCGAGGCGGCTTCACCTTCTCCGTGTGCTCGCGCACCATGCTGATCGAAGTCGTGGTGACGCCGTGGGTCTCGAGCGCGCGCGCCAGCACACCGCCGGTGTGCGTGCAGAGTGGTCAGGTGGGCGTGATGAGCACGGCGTCCACGCCGTCCTCCCGGAGGCGCCGCGCCACTTCCGGTCCCGTCTCGCCCGTGATGCGTCCGGCGTCGCGGAGTGCGCCCATGAACGAGTAGTGGGTGGAGGCAACGGCTCCCAGCTCGCCCCGCGCCACCAGTTCCCTCACGCGGTCGATCGGGAACGAGACGTTCAGGTCGCGCATGATCGGCACGCGGTCGAAGCCGATGCTCGTGTGGCTCTGCAGGACGTCGGCCGCCGGCGTGTCGGTCGGGATCGCGCGGTACGACTGCTCTCCCGGCCCGAACGGCGCATCGCGGCGATGGTGGAGCCCCGCGGTCGTCACGAGCGCGAGCCGGACGGCTCCGAGCCCCTTGCCGAGCGGCGCGTACGGGGCCGTGTCGTTGATCTGGGCAGGGAACGTCTCGAGCGTGCTGCGGTTCACCTGCGGCAAGCGGTCGAGCCTGGGCATGGATAGGCGCGCCTCCGTGCGTGGATGTGTCGCTCGCCCGGCATCTTGCCCCGGTCTGAGCGCGGGTGCAACTCGCGCCCGGTCGCCACTGTCACGACGTTCCGCCAGGCAACGATGCGCCGTCGCCTTGACCTGACGCGGGGCCCTTGCTACCGTCCGATCGGCGGCGCCCGAAGTCGAGCGAGCCCGTCGCAGCGCGCGACGGCTCGAGGAGACCCGATGACCTACGTGCGCTACATCGACAAGACGCGGGAGTACTACCTGAGCGAAGGCTACGGCACGCCGTATCAGTGGGCGCGCTTCGACGACGCGCCGTTCACGCCGCTGCCGCGGCCACTCGCCGAATGCCGCGTGGGGCTCGTCACGACGAGCGAGATGGTGATCCGCCGCCGCGAGCACGAGTTGGCGGCGATCGAGAAGGATCCGATGCGCCCGTCGTATGCCCTGCCGATCGACACGCCGATCGCGGACCTCTACAGCCGCAAGGCGTCCTACGACCGCTACGCGACCACGCTCGAGGACGTCGGCGCGTATCTGCCGATCGCGCATCTCGAGCAGTGCGTCGCGGAGGGCCGGATCGCGGGGGTGGCTCCGCGATTCCAGGTGGTGCAGTCGCAGTATAGCCAGCGCCGGACACAGAGCGTCGACGCGCCGCAGATCCTCGCGCAGCTCCGCGAAGACCGCGTCGACGTCGCCGTCCTCACCGCTGTCTGACCGGTCTGTCACCAGACCGTGAGTCTGGTCGCCCGGCATCTCGAGGCGCACGGGATCCCGACGGTGGTGTTCGGCTGCGCGCGCGACATCGTCGAGCACTGCGGCGTGCCCCGCTTCCTCTTCACCGACTTCCCGCTCGGCAACCCGATGGGACGGCCGTTCGATCGCGCGATGCAGCGGGACATCCTGGGTCTGGGACTCGCGCTGTTGGAGCAAGCCAAGGAGCCGCGCACCACGGTGCAGACGCCGTACGTGTGGTCCGATGACAGCTCGTGGAAGGACCTCGTGCTCACCAAGGCGCAGCCCTTCCTCGACGACGCCGCAAAGGAGAAGTGGCTCGAGCAGAAGGCGGCCTACAAGCAGCTCAAGACCGAGCGCGGGGTGTGACGCGGCAAACCATCTCGAAAGGAGAATCGTCATGGGAGAGAAGTTGACGCTGCAGGCCGAGGATGGATTCCGTTTCTCCGCGTACAAGGCCACGCCGTCCGGGACGCCGCGCGGCGCACTGGTCGTCGTGCAGGAGATCTTCGGGGTCAACCATCACATCCGGAATCTCGCCGACGGCTTCGCGGCCGACGGCTACGTGTCGCTGACGCCGGCGTTGTTCGATCGGGTGGAGCCCGGCTTCGAGACCGGCTACGAGCAGTCCGACATCGAGCGCGGCCGTGCCGTCCGGCAGAAGGTGGGCTGGGACCCGATGGTGATGGACACGCGCGCGGCGGTGAAGGAACTGGCCAAGACCGGTCTCAAGGTCGGCGTGGTCGGCTACTGCATGGGAGGCACGATGGCCTGGCTCACGGCCACGCGCATCGACGGCGTGTCGGCGGCGGTGGGGTACTACGGCGGCGGGGTCGCGGAGTTCTCGAGCGAGCAACCGAAGTGCGCCGTCATGCTGCATTTCGGCGAGACCGACGGGTCGATCCCGCCGGAGCACTGGGCGAAGGTTCGCGCGGCGCATCCGAAGATCCCCGTGTTCGTCTATCCGGGCGCGGGCCACGGCTTCAGCTGCGACGAGCGGGCGAGCTTCCACAAGGCGAGTCACGAGCAGGCGCGCGAGCGGACGATGGCGTTCTTCCGCGAGCATCTCGGGTAGCGTCCTTCTCGGGTTGACGTGACGGCAATGCGTCGGGCGGGGCCGGGAGGGGCGGGGGGCGCTCCCCCCGGGACACGCTGCGTTGCTTGGCCGCCATCGGCACTCGATGGGGCAAGCGGCGTTTTTCAGAACTTCACTCTTACTCCTGCCCAGCCTCCTATTGGGGCTCCTGGGGCTACGAATCTTTGGACGCTGATTGGGTCGGCGAAGGCGTTCCAGTTCAGGGCGCCTGCGGTCGCGTAGTTCGCGTTGGTCACGTTGTCGATTCGTCCCCAGAGCTCCAGGAACTTCACGGGCGCGTAGCGGACGTTGAGGTTCAGGAGCGTATATCCGCTCACCTTCGCTTGCTGGTTGGCGTCGTCGCCGCGCAGGTAGTTCCCCGAGACGGAGATCACGTTGGCGCCGAGCCAGAGGTTGTCCAGCACCGCGACCTCGGCGCCGAACTTCAAGTTCTGCTGCGGAATGCCGGGGATGCTGTCGCCCGGCTTCACCTGCACCCCGTTCGCCTCCGTCACGCTCGCCAGGGTCACGTCGGTCTGGAACGTCGCGTCCACGAACGCGTAGCTCAGGTAGTACTTGAGTCGCTTCCAGGCTGATCCCTGAAAGCCCACCTCGACGCCCTGCCGCCGCGTCGCCGACACGTTCTGGAAGAAGCCGGCGCCGGTGGTCTCGGTTTGCGTGAACAGGATGTCGTCGTCGAGGTCCGTGCGGAAGAACGCGAGGCTCCACTGGAACGCGTCGCCGAGCGGCAGCCTCCCGCGCGCCCCGAACTCGTACGTCTTCGCGACGACCGGCTTGAGCGGGGGATCGGCGATGAACGCATTCGGCAGGTTGCACGGCGCGTTCGGGTCGGCGCACGCGAGCTCCGCCGCGGTGGGAGCCCGGAACCCCTCGCTGTACGAGCCGAAGAGGGTGAGCTCCGGACGCACCCGGACCGTCAGCCCCGCGCTCGGACTGAAGCGCTGGAAGGTGTGGTCGCCGTTGAGATCCGGGTTCAGTCCAGTCTGGTCCCGGAGCTTGATGTTCACGTACTGGTAGCGCCCGCCCAGCGTCAGGGCGAGCCAGTCGGTGATGTCGAAGGTGTCGGTGAAGTAGGCGCCGACGTTCTGCTGATCGGTCTTGACGTCCACGGCCGTCTCGAAGGGCCCACTCCGCACCACCTGCACGCTGTTGCCATCCGGGACGAGATCGGCCGGGGCATTGCTCTGCGTGAAGTGCGTGTGGTGCCCGTCGTAGGCGACCCCGACGGTGATCCGGTTCCCGTGCCCGAGGAGCTTGCCGCGGTACGAGAGCTGGAGCGTCGTGCCCCAGTCCTGCGTCATCGTCCTGGTCCGGCGAAACTCGCCGTCGACCTCCCGCTCGAGGTCCCCGGTGAGCGGGTCGCCGTCATCGTTGACGAATCCGGCCGCCGGGCCCTGGCACTGGCTCAAGTGGACGACCTGGCCGTCGGGGTTGAAGGCCACCTCGTCGGTCGCGTCGTCGACGCAGCCGATCTCCACGTCGCCGTTCGACGTGGTGCGCTGATAGTAGCGGTAGAACGCGTTCCCCGAGAGCAGCAGGTTTTCCGTCAGCCATCGGCTGCCGCGCAGGTTGCCGAGATACATCAGGTTCTTCGTCTCGTCCGGGAACGTGTACACCGCCCGGCGGTCGATCGCCAGCAGGCTTTCTGGCGCGAGACCATTGCCCGTGAGGGCGTTGTTGGCGTACGCGAAGCTCAACTCGACGTCGGTGCTGTCCGTCTTGTATCCGACCTTGGCGAAGAGCTGGTTCAGGTCGCTCGGCGAGAAGTCGCGCCAGCCATCCTCTCTGAGCACATTGAAGGTGAGGAACCAGTCGAAGGGGCCGCGAAACCCGCCGTACTCCCCGTTGACCGCCCAGCGCCCGAAGGAGCCGCCGGAGGCTTCGAGCTTGACGCCTGGAAAGTCGAACCCGCGCTTGGTATGCACGGCGAGGGCGCCGCCGAGCGTGTTCAGCCCGAAGATCGGATTCGACCCCGGGATGATGTCGATGTCCGCGATGGCCGACTGGAGAATGAGATCCCAGTTGATCGTGTCCCCGAACCCGTCGTTGAAGCGCATGCCATCGAGATACATCGAGAGGCCGATGGGAGAGCCGGTCAGGGGCGAGGCCAGGAAGCCTCGATACGTGAGCTCGTTCTGGAACGGGTTGCCCTGGTTGCCGGTGACGTTCACGGAGCCGAAGTTGCGGTAGAGGGTGTCGGAGAGATCGAACAGGTGCTGGTTGTCGATCCGCTCGGCGGGCAACGACTGCACGTTGCCCGCGTACTTCTCGATGGGGATCCCGAGCGCAGGGACCGGGGTGGCGCCGATGACGACGACCGGCGCCAGCGGCACGGGCTCCGCGGGAGTGGGTGGTGTGTCCTGGGCCGAGACAGGCCACGCGGCGAGCAGGATCGCGAGCATGGCGGGTCCGCTTGCCGAACGACATCGCGTGGGTCGGGTCACGATCCCCTCCTCATGAACGGATACGGCCTTCTCGACGGCGACTGGTGACGAACGCCACGCTGGACCCTGGGGGCGAAGGGTCGCGGGCGACTGCCCGAGGGTATTGTGCAGGCGCCGGAGGGCGCGCCAAGTGCCGAGTGGCCACCAATCGAGTGGCCAACTGGGTACGAAAGTGCTGGAGCGGCCAGCGCCAGGGCCTCCGCACTCGCGGAAGCGGGCAGCGGCACGATGGCCTGGATCGCAGCCAGGCGCGTCGACGCGCCGGCGACGCGCCGAGCGGGCTTGACTCCGCAGCGCCCGTTCGCGACAGTGACGCACGTCATGCCCCGCGCGGGGAAACGTCACCAAGCGGCGATGCGGGACGTCCTCGCTGGCCGGCGTCGCAGCCGCGTCAAGCGTGTGCGCCCCGGCACTCCGCCCGGCACACTCCTGCCGAGCGACGAGCGTGCGCCGGTGGTCATCACCGTGATGCACTACACGCCCGACGGTCTGGTCGAGAACCAGGTGAAGGCCGTCGAAGAGTGTTTCCCGTTCCTGGACCAGCCGGGCGTGACGTGGATCAACGTGGATGGGCTCGGCCATCCCGAGGTCGTGGCGCGTCTCGGCGAGCGGCTGCAGTTCCACCCGCTGGCGGTGGAGGACGTCTTCAACGTGCCTCAGCGGCCGAAGGCCGAAGCCTACGCGGACCACTTCCTCGTCGTCCTCAAGATGCTCCAGCTCACGCCGGACCTCGAGGAGGAGCAGGTGAGCGTCTTCTTCGGCGCGTCCTTACGTCGTCACCGTGCCGGAGCGGCCGGGCGGCGACGTCTTCGAGAGCGTGCGCGAGCGACTCCGGGGCGCACAGGGGCGGCGGGGGTGGTGGTGAGGCACGCGGGCCGAGCCGACTCAGGGGCTCGGTCGTCGTCTGGCATCGCCGCCGGCGATTGAAACAACACCGGCGGGCCGAACGTCACGGATCCGGTTCCGGTCACTCGAGGCCGAGCGTTGCGGCGCGCTCCCCGGCCGCCAGCGTGGCGAACGTCGTCGACCTGACGAAGATGCCGGCGCGAGGCGCGGTGATCGTTTCCAGGAGATCGCCGTAGACGCTGTGGATCCGGGCGAGGGCAGCGCCGGCCGGCACGCGCGCGCCCAGCTCGGCGTCGGTCGTCAGCAGACCCCCTCGCGAGGCGCGCAAGCCCAGGAACGCGCGCATCCGCACCGTCCGCGTCGGCGGTTCCGGCGCGCCCTCGAACATCCCGAGGAAGCGCATCGCGTTCCGGACGCAGCGGACGCCGGTTGCCGTCGCCGCTTCCTCGACACGTCCGCCCTCTCCGATCTCGAACGTGAAGCTCGGCACACCGGCGCGCGTCGCCTCGACGCACAGGATGCCGTCGCGCACGTACATCCCCTCGTCGGTCGCCATGACGTAGCCCGAGCCGAACGCCTGCGCCAGGGCGTCCGCGCGCGCGGTGGCGGGCAGCGCCGGATGGGGCAGGATGCTGATCGGCACGTAGCGGCCTCCCCGCGTCGGCGTGTGGATGTCGATTGCGGCGTCGCATTGCCGGATCAGCGAGAAGAGCAGATGCGACAGGCGCTCGGTGATCGTGCCCGCCGCGTCGCCGGGAAACGTCGTCCAGGGATCGACGGGCGCCTGGTCGAGTGGCGTCTTCACGTAGAGGCCGATCGGCACGCGATGGTCCACCTGGAACGCCAGCGGGCTCTGGACGGGCACGGCGATGAGGCGTCCGGAGAGCGCGGCCGGATCGAGCGCGGAGAGGAGACGGGCGACGATCGCCGTGCCGTTGGCCTCGTCGCCGTGGATGGCTGCGCCCACGTAGAGCGTCGGCCCGGGCCTGGCGCCGTGGACCAGGGCGACCGGCACCCGACACTCCGAGCCGTCGGCCAGCTCGGTCAGAGCGACACTCGCCCGCACCGCCTGGCCCGGCGGCACCGAAGCGCCGGCAACTCGCCACTCGCCCTTCATCGAGGCACCGACCACGGCTGACACGCGCTCATCGCCGAGTCCGCGCGCGCACCGTTCGACGCTACCCGCCGAGGTACGCGCGGCGCACGTCGGCGTCGTGCAGCAGATCGCGGGCCGCGCCGGTCAACGTGATCCGGCCGCTCTCCATCACGTACGCGCGATCGGCCATCCGGAGCGCCAGCGCCGCGTTCTGCTCCACCATCAGCACCGTCACCCCTTGCCGCCGGATCTCGTCGATCACGCGGAACACCGTCGCGACCATCGTGGGCGCGAGGCCGAGCGAGGGCTCGTCGAGCAGCAGGAGCTTCGGCGCCGACATCAGCGCCCGCGCGATCGCCAGCATCTGCTGCTCGCCGCCGGACAGCGTGCCGCCGAGCTGACGCGCCCGCTCCTCGAGGCGCGGGAAGTGGCGGAAGATGCGGTCCAGATCCTCGCGCCGCGCGGCGCCGCGCACGTACGCGCCCATCTCGAGGTTCTCGAGCACGGTCATCTCGGGAAAGATCCGCCGGCCCTCGGGACACTGGGCGATACCGCGCGCCAGCACGGTGTGCGCGGCCCGCCCGTCGATCCGATCGCCGAGGAACGTGATCGTCCCCGACGTCGGCTGCAGGAGCCCCGAGACCGCGCGCACGGTCGTGCTCTTCCCCGCGCCGTTGGCGCCCAGCAGGCAGACGAGCTCTCCCGCCTCGACGTGAAGCGAGACGCCGTGCAGCACCTCGACGTCGCCGTAGCCCGCGCTCACGTCGTCAAGCGTGAGCAAGCATGTCCTCCGTGCCGAGATAGGCCTTGATCACGTCCGGATGGCGCTGGATCTCCGCGGGCGTGCCCTCGGCGATCTTCCGGCCATAGTTCAGCACGATGACCCGGTGCGAGAGGCCCATGACCAGCTTCATGTCGTGCTCCACCAGGAGCACGGAGAGCCCGCGCCCGCGGACCGCCTCGATGAGGCGCATGAGCCGCTCGGTCTCGACGGGATTGAGCCCGGCGGCCGGCTCGTCGAGGAGCAGCACGGACGGATCGGGCGCGAGCGCGATCGCCAGACCGAGCAGCCGTTGCTCGCCGCACGAGAGATTGCGGGCGAGCGCATCCGCCCGGGCGCCGAGGCCGACGAACTCGAGGATTGCCCGCGCGCGCCCGCGAAGCTCGCGCTCCTCGCGCCAGCTCGCGGACGTGGCGCAGACGATCTGCCACAGCCGCGTGCGCGCGAGGCGGTGGCACGCCGTGAGGACGTTGTCGAGCACCGACGCCTCGGCGAAGAGGCTCGTGCGCTGGAACATGCGGACGAGGCCGCGCTCGGCGACCCGGTACGGCTGAAGCCCGGTCACATCCCGCCCACCCAGCTCCACGCGGCCGGCATCCGCGGCCTGAAATCCAGTGACGACGTTGAAGGCGGTGGACTTGCCGGCGCCGTTCGGACCGATGAGCGCGAGGATCTCGCCCTGCCGCAATTCCACGCTCAAGTCCTCGACGGCCGCGAGCCCGCCGAATCGCACCGTGACCCCGCGCGCCGCCAGCACCGGACCATTCGGAGCCATCGCGCCTGCGCCGTGCGCGAACTCGGCTGTCGCGCCGGCCGTCTCAGGAGCGTCTGCCGGCGCAACCGCCCGCCGCCTCAGGTGATGGACCAGCCCGCGCGGCATGAACATGACGACCAGGAGCAGGATGACGCCGTAGAGCAGCATCCGGTAGAACACGGCCATCCGCAGCAGCTCGGGCACGTACGTGAAGACGAGCGCCCCGACGGCGGGCCCGAGCACCGTGCCCTGCCCGCCAGCCACGACCATCACGGCCATCGTCACCGTGTTGTGGAAGCCGAACAGCTCGGGCGAGAGGAACGTGATGTAGTGCGCGTAGAAGCCGCCGGCCACACCCGCCAGCCCGCAGGCGACCACCATCGCCAGCATGGTGTGTCGGTACGCGCTGATGCCGGAGGACTCGGCGAGCGCTTCGTTCTCACGGATCGCGCGGAGCGCGCGCCCGACGCGTGAGCCGAGGAGACGCGCGGTGAGATAGAGCGTGCCCCCCGCGAGCACGGCCATCAGGTAGTAGTACTCGCGCTTGGACACGAGCGTCCACCGCGCGGAGCCGAGGTCGAAGGGCGGCACGCCGGCCAGGCCCATCGGCCCCTGCGTCAGGTCCATCCAGTTCGTCGCGACCAGCCGGATCACCTCGGCGAAGCCCGTCGTCACCAGCACGAAATAGGCGCCGCGCAGCCGGAGCGTGAGCCGGCCGACGGCCGCGCCGACGAGCGCGGTGAACACGGCGGCCGCCGGCATGGTCACGACCGGTGAGAGCCCGAAGGAGAGCCCGAGGAGCCCCGACGTGTAGGCGCCGATGCCGAAGAACGCCGTGTGGCCCAGGTTGAGCTGGCCCGCGGCGAGCAAGAGGTTCATCCCCGCGGCGAGGAGGAAGAAGAGGCCCGCCATGATGAGCAGGTGCAGGTAGTAGTCGTCCACGCCGGCAAGCGGTAGCGCGAGGAACACGGCGACGCCGAGGGCCGTCCACCGGGCGCGCGCGCTCATCGCGAGACGCTCCTCTTGCCGAACAGCCCCTGGGGCCGCCACAGCAGGAGCAGGATGATCAGCACGAACCCGATGGCGTCCTTGTAGCCCGACGACACGTAGCCCGCGCCCAGGCTCTCCGAGACCCCGAGCAGCAGCCCGCCCACGATGGCGCCGAGGAAGTTGCCGAGCCCCCCCATGATCACGACCGCGAAGGACTTGAGGGCGGCGAGATCGCCCATGGCCGGGTAGACCCAGAACACCGCGCCGAGGAGCGCGCCGGACGCCCCGGCCAGCGCGGCGCCGAACGCGAACGTGAACATGTAGACGCGGTCCACGTCCACGCCGGTGAGCCGCGCCATGTCGATGTCCTGGAACGTGGCGCGCATCGCGCGGCCGATCCGCGTCTTCTGGATCAACAGGTGCGAGCCCAGGATGAGCGCCACCGCGATCAGCCCCGCGAACACGCGAATCCACACGACGTGCACGGGTCCGAGCGTGAGCGGCACGGGCGAGAACACGTGCTTGATCGTCTTCGGCGACGGGTCCCAGAGCAGGATCGCAGCGTTCTGGATGATCACGGAGAGCGCCACGGTCGCGAGCATCGGGATCTCGATCGCCTGCCCCCGCAGCCGTCGGAGGACGAGCCGCTCGATGACCGCCCCGACCACCGCCACGCCGAGGACGGCGAGCGCGCTCGACGCGAAGAAGTTCACGCCGGCCAGCGAGAACAGCGTGTAGAGGAAGAACGCGCCCAGCATGTAGAACTCGCCGTGGGCGAAGTTCACGACGCGCATGATGCCGAAGATCAGCGTGAGCCCGATCCCCATCAGCGCGTAACCGCCCCCGAGGATGAGCCCGTTGACGACGTGCTGGACGAATTCGGCGAGCATGGCGAACACGGGAGCGGGCGCCCGCTCAGGCGCCCGCCCGGACCGAACCGGCGTGCCGGATCACTGCTACTTGGCGGCGGCCATCTCCCACAGCTTGCTGCTCGGCGTGACGGCGACCACGCCGTACTTGCCGTCCTTCACCTGCGTCACGATGATGTTGCAGTAGCTCTGTCCGTTCTGGTCGAACTTGTTGAGCCCGTAGAGGCCGCGCTGCTCGAGGGTCTTCAGCGCCGCGTGGATCTTGGCCGCCGTCGGCTCCTTCGCGCTCTCGATGGCCCTGGCCACCACGTACACGCCGTCGAAGCCGCGCATCCCCTCGACCACGCCGATCCAGGGCAGGCCCTTCTTCTTCCACTCCTCGACGTAGGCCTTGCTGGCCTCGGGGTCGCCGGCCATCGCGAAGTCGTACGGGTTGTAGAAATTGATGAACATCGCACCCTCGGCCGCCTTGGGGCCGGCGAGCTGCACGATCGAGTCCGGCCACGCCGAGCCGCCCGTGACCAGCACCTTGGCGTCGAGGCCCAGCTCCTTCATCTGCTGGAGCATCTTCGCCGCCTTCGGGGCGTCGTCCGTGATGA
>Ga0187894_10002768_pt1 | contig 20598 bp, 16 predicted proteins | sample GBC1701081metaG_FD_136650 | JGI IMG/M metagenome (GOLD analysis project Ga0187894, IMG submission 136650) | White microbial mat communities from a lava cave in the Kipuka Kanohina Cave System on the Island of Hawaii, USA - GBC170108-1 metaG ...
ATTAAAGATCAAACGCTTTACAAAATGGACCGGCAACAGCGCTCCCCACATCTCGATCCGATATTGACCGGCACAATTCGCCCGAACCTGATCAAACAATCCTGGGACGAGGTGGTGCGCGTGATTGCCTCAATCCGCACGCGGATTGTCTCTCCGTCTTTGATTCTGCATCGGCTTGGTTCTTATGCGCGGCGAAACAGCATCCACCAGGCGCTGGCCGAAATCGGGCGCGTTTACAAAACGATCTGGATGGCGGAATATTTCCGCAGCGAAGAATTGCGCCGACGAGTGTTGGTCGGATTGAATAAGGGAGAGAGTCTTAATTCGCTGGCGCGAAAAGTCTTCTTCGGCAGTCTCGGTGAAATTCGTGAACGCACTTACGAAGAGCAGCTCAACACGGCTTCATCCCTCAACCTGTCGCTGGCCGCGATCGTGGTTTGGAATACCGTACATTTTCAGGCTTGCGTGAGAAAACTGCGCGCCGACGGCGAATCGGTCAATGACGACGATCTACGGTATGTGTCGCCGCTTCTGCGCCATCACATCGGAATTTACGGTCAATATAACTTTGATTTCCGCCGGTTTGAGACGGCGCCGTCAGCGGAAAGTCTCTCCTATTGAACGGCTTATACGCTAAGGGGACATTTTTGTATTCCTTAGCGTATGATTTTTCTTACATGACAACGAAACCCCGACACCGGATGGCGGTTATACCTGGCGCACTGCGATACTTCCCGAACAGGAGATATATGGCGGCGCCGATCCGCAGGTCGCCTTCTCGCCGCACGGCGTGGCTTACTTCGCCGCGCTCACCTCGGCAAAAGACGAACGCGGACGGACGCGCGCCTTTCTTCACTTCTATCGCTCCGAAGACTGCGGCGTCGCCTGGGGCAAGCCGACAGACCTCGGCGCTTCTTACGACCACCCGCAGATCGCCGTGGATCACACCTTTGGCCGATATGCCGGTCGCATATACATCAGCGTGTTGTACGGGCGCGACTACTCGCTCGGAGTTTTTCGCTCGGACAGTCGAATTGATCGCGGTGATCCTGCTGCTGAATGGGGTGACTGATTGGATTTGAGGGACACCACTCAAATCTCGCGAGTGTCTTGACAGCCGCAGACAGCAGGAATATCATTCCGACCGATTAGTCAGTCGGTTTCAACGGAAATATCTCGGATTTCAACTGTGACTCTGATGTTTGCCACAGCTGGAGTTTTGTCTGCGGGTTCCACGGATCAAGTCGTCACATCAGACAGGAGTCCCAACAATGACCAGTCAGGGGAAGAAACCTTCCAGACGAGAATTCATCAAAGAGACCGCCGCTGGCGCGGCGATTTCCCTATCGATTGAGAAGCGCGAGAAACCTTCAAACCCTGGACGGGAGGATCTGTCGCCGAGCCAGGAAAAGCTTTTTATCGCCGATTCGCAGACACATATCTTCTGGCGCCGCGAAGGTCATGCGACGACGACCGAGCGCGGCTGGTGGTTTTTGAATCAACTCGATACCTTCTATAAAGGCGCGGCCGGGCCGGCGAGCAGCGTCAAGGACCTCACCAAGGCGCGTTTCCTCGATCTGGTACTTCGCCAGAGCCAGACTAGCGTGGCCTTGCTCAACTGCCTTGCGTTGAAGGGATTTTACGGCGGCAAGCACATGCTCACGCCCGAAGAGGCCGCCGACGTGCGGGCGATGATGCCCGAGCGAGTCATCATGCTCGGCAGCGTGGACCCGGCAGACGGCAAAGCCGCGCTCGACGATCTGGAGCGCCAGGTCAAACAGTTCAAGATCACGGGCATCAAACTTTATCCGGGCGACTACAACCGCGGCGGCTGGTATGGCGATGACGAGAAAATCGCGTACCCGCTATGGGAAAAATGCCGCCAGCTCGGCGTGAAATACATTGCCGTCCACAAGGGGCTGCCGTTTTCGATCTTCAATGCGAAATACTGCCACCCGGAGGATTTCGACAAGCCGCTCGATGATTTCCCGGATCTGAACTTTGTTCTGTACCACTCGGCTTATCCGTTCCTCGACGAACTGACGATGATGTCGTTCCGGCTGACCGGGCGAAAGAGCAATCTCTATGTGGACCTCGGCGGGCTGTTCGTGATCCTGATGCAGGCGCCGCACGAGCTGGGTCATACAATGGGCAAGCTGCTCAAGTATCTAGGCTCGGAACACATCATCTGGGGCAGCGACTCGCCAATCACAGGCTCGCCGCAGCCCTTCATCGAATTCTTCCTCAAATACAAAATCCCGGACGAACTGGTCGAAAAGTACGGCTACCCGCAGATCACCGAGGAGGACAAAAAGAAAATCCTCGGCGGCAATATCGCGCGGCTCTTTAACATCAACATCGAAGACAAGATGAAGAAGATCGCGAGCGACATCGTTTCCCGCTCGAAAGAGCTTCACGTCTGACGCGGAAGGAGGAAAACGATTATGGCGGAAGCCATTCCGAAAACTCAAAACGGCGCGGCCGCTTCGCCGAACCCCTGGGAATGCGCGAGCGCCGATGAATTGATCCAAAAGCTCCGTGTCTACCGTGACGCGAGGCACGTCGCCGATCATCCATTCACCCAGGCCATCGCCGGCGGCGCGATCAGCAAAGATGGCATAGTCGGGTACCTGGGGCAGTTCTGCGTTTACGTCGAACGCGGCGGCAAGGCCTGGCTGCCCTGGCTGCTCGGCAATATTCCGGTCGGGCTGGCGTACCGGCAGGCGAAAAACGTGCTGCTCGACAACCTGTACGGCGAGTTCCGCAGTCCCGCGGACCACGTCGATCTGCTGCTCGAGATGGCCGAGAAGGCTTTCGGCGCTGATCGCGACGCGCTCTACCATTCAACCCTGCTGCCCGAAACGAACGCCTTCATGCGGATCGAAGAACATTTCGCCCGCGACCGTTCCTGGGTCGAGGCGATGGTCGCGCTCGGCTTCGGTCTGGAAACGCAAAGCCCTCGCTACTTCACCGCGATCCGCGAAGGCCTAGTGAAAAATTACGGCATGACCGATTCGTACTACTACGACATGCATATTACCGCCGACATCGAACACGGCGACAGCATCGAGATGCTGATGAGAAATTACGGCAAGCCGGAGAATATGGAAATGATGTGGCGCGCGGCGACCGAATCAATCGACGCCTACCAGCTCTGGCACGACGGACTTTACCGCGCTTACGTTAGCGGAAAGAGGTTGTGAGCGGCGATACCCGCGCCGCCACAGCGGTTTTCATATAGGAAAAGCCGATGGCACTCCCATCCGCACAATCAGAGGCGATTGCGTTCGAGCGCCCGGTTGGGGAAAGACTGCTCGGTCGTTTGCTCGAAGACCGCGCCGCCCGGTACGGCGGTCGCCAGTTTCTGAATTTCAAGGGCGAGCGCGCGATCACCTATCAGGAACTGAACCAGATAGCGAACCGTTTCGCCAACGGCTTGCGCGCGCTCGGCCTCGATCGGGAAAAGAAACTGGCGGTGATGCTGCCGAACTGCCCGGAATATCTCTCGCTGCTATTCGGCGCGGCGAAGATCGGCGCGGTCACCGTGCCGATCAATACGGCTTACAAAGGCGACCTACTCGCGCACATTATCAACAATTGCGACGCCGAGGCGCTGGTAGTTGACGAGCAGTATCTGGAGGTGGTCAGCGGCATCGCGGATCGCCTCGACGGACTGCGCGCGATCCTGTTTTTTTCAGAGCATGGCCGATCCTCCGCGGCGGCGACCGAGTTTCGCCACATCACTTCACACTCGCTCGACATTCTGAACGAAGCTTCGAGCGAGGAGCCGGAGGCCGAAGTCCGCCACACCGATCCGGTGATGATTCTTTACACCGGCGGAACCACCGGCCCGTCGAAGGGCGTGGTGATGACGCATCATTTTTATTACTTCTACGCCCGGATGGTCGCGCGCAGCGTCGGCTACACCGAAGCGGATGTGTCTTACACCTGCATGCCGCTCTTTCATATCAACGCGCAGATCGGCTCGGTCGTCTCGGCGCTGTTCGCCGGGGCGCAGGTAGCGCTCTACCAGCGTTTCAGCGCCGGCTCTTTCTGGGACGAGATTCGCTCCTCCGGCGCGACGGTTTTTCTGGGGATGGGCGCGGTCGGCAACATCCTGATGAAAAACCCGCCGTCGCCCGCCGACGCCGACAACCGCGCGCGTCTGGCGGTGATCGTTCCGCCGCCGGGCGATCTGGAAGGCTTTGAAAAACGCTTCGGGCTGCGGGTGATTTACGAAACCTTTGGGATGACTGAGGGCCTGATCATTCCGCCGAAACTTTACGAACCGCGCCGCCCAGGATGTTGCGGCAAACCGATTGACGATTACGAAATCAGGATCGTGGATGACGACGATCTGCCGCTGCGGCCGGGCGAAACGGGCGAAATCGTTATGCGCCCGCGCGAGCCGTACACGATGATGTCGGGCTATTACAAGATGCCGGAAGCCACGCTCGAGGCGTTTCGCAACCTGTGGTTCCACACCGGCGATTATGGTTATTTCGACGAAGACGGCTTTCTTTACTACGTCGGCCGCAAGAAGGATGCGATCCGTAGGCGCGGTGAAAACATTTCGGCCTTCGAGATCGAAAGCGCGGTCAATCAGCACCCGGCGGTGCTTGAATCCGCCGCCATCGCCGTGGCGTCGGAACTCGGCGAAGACGATGTGAAGATCGCGGTCGTTCTCAAACCCGGCGTCGAAACAACGCCCGAAGCGTTGCTCAGCTTCTGCGCGGAGCGCATGGCTTATTTCATGGCTCCGCGTTACATCGAATTCAAGGACGCGCTGCCGAAGAACCCTTCGCAGCGCATAGAGAAATACAAATTGCGCGCCGAAGGCGTCAACGCCGCAACCTGGGATCGCGAAAAGGCCGGAGTCAAACTGAAGAAGTAACGCGGGCGAACCTGTGACTAGTCTGAGAGCCAAAGTGGCGGTTGTCGGCGCCGGCGAAACCGAAGTCGGGAAAGTCCCCGATCTGGGCGCCACTCAGATGTGCGTCAAGGCCAGCCGTCAGGCCATGGCCGACGCGGGGTTGAATAACCGCGACATTGACGGCGTGATCACGGCGAACTCCTGGTCGGAGCCGCATTATTACCACGCGGAATGGATCGCGGAATATTTGGGCATCAGGCCGCGGTTCTGCCTGACGGTGGCGACGGGCGGCGGCACGATCATCGCGGCGATGCAAACGGCGGCGAGCGCGATTGCGACAGGTCTTTGCCAGACGGTTCTGCTGGCGGCCGCGGACAACTGGCTGAGCGCCTTTTCACGCGAGCGGATGGTTGAACTGATGGCGGCGAACGCCGGGCATCCGCAGTTTGAAGTTCCTTACGGCAGCTTTGTTCCGGCGCTCTATGCGCTCTATGCGCGAGCGCATCAGCACAGATACGGCACGCGCGCTGAAAGCTTCGCCCGCGTCGCCGTCGCGGCGCGCAAACACGCGGCGTTGAACGCCGGCGCGCAGATGCGTGAGCCGATCACGGTTGATAACGTGATGAATTCAAAGCTGGTTGCAGCGCCGCTGCGACTGCTTGATTGCGCGCTGATCTCCGATGGCGGCGCGGCGATCGTCCTGACCAGCAGCGAACGCGCGCGCGATTTGAAATCGAAGCCGGTTTACATGCTCGGCGTCGGCGAAGGGCGCCAGCACGAACACGTCAGCCAGGCGCTGAGCCTGACGGAAACCGCCGCGGCGGAGTCGGGCGCGCGGGCGTTTGCGATGGCCGGACTTTCGCCCGATGAAATTGATTGCGCGATGCTCTACGACCCGTTCACGTTCGCCGTGGTGATGTTTCTCGAAGACCTGGGATTCTGCGCGCGCGGCGAGGGCGGCGTGTTTGTCGAGGCCGGAGAGATCGAACTCGGCGGACGCCTGCCGGTCAACACGCACGGCGGGCTGCTCTCGTATGCGCATCCCGGTAATCCGGGCGCATTGCTTCACGTCATCGAAGCCGTGCGTCAGTTACGCGGCGAATGCGAAGCGCGACAGGTCAACAATGCGCGCACAGCGCTCGTTCACGCCGAAGGCGGCGTTATGTCAACGCACGGCACAGCGATCCTGGCGAACGCAGCCTGAAACGATATGCCCATTTACGAATACCAATGCGAATCATGCGAGGGCGTGCTTGAGGCGCTGCAAACAATCAGCGCGCCGCCGCTCACTGAGTGCGCCGAGTGTGGCGGAAAACTGGATCGCATCTTTTCACCCCCCTCGCTGAACGTGGGGCGTTACGTCAGCGGCACGGCTGAACGGCACACCAGGAAACTGAATGTAATGCAGCAGGCGAAGCAGGAAGAAGAGCGGCTGAAGAAACACTCCGAGCAGACCGGCGTCAGATACAGCGACCTGTTTGAAGACCACGAGCACCACTGAGCTGAAATGAGCGAGGGCGGCTTCACACAACTTATTTATGAAAAACGGGGCAAGGTCGTGGAAATCACGCTCAATCGTCCCGACGTTCTCAACGCATTGAGCATCGAGCTGTATGCGGAACTCGGCGATGCCGTCGAACTGGCGCAGCAGGATGACGAAGCGCAAATCGTCGTGATCACCGGCGCGGGCCGCGCGTTTTCGACCGGCGGCGATATTAAACAGGGCAACCGGATCAACCGCGAAAACCCGCGCATCTTCGCCGAAGTCTCGAAGCGCATGCTCGGCGGGATTCTGAATAGCGACCGGATCATGATCGCCAAAATCAACGGCATCACCCAGGCGGGAGGGTTGTTGATTGTCGCGGCCTGCGATCTGGCGATCGCCTCGGATCGAGCGACTTTCAAAAGCCCGGAGGCGCTGATCGGTTTGTATGAGCCATACAGTCACGCGCTGCTTATGCCACTGATCGGCGCGCGCCGGACGAAACACCTGCTACTGACCTGCGAGACCATAGACGCGGCCGAAGCCGAACGCATCGGCCTCATCAATCGCGTCGCGCCGCACGACAAACTCGATGGCGCTACCGAAGGGATGATCGAAAACATTCTGAAAACCGGGCCGAGGGCGCGCGCGATGTTCAAGCGGATGATCAACCGGCGGATCGAAGAGTTCGACGACGGCGTCGTGATCGAGGCCCTCGGTTCCGAGGAGGGCCTGGAAGGCATGGCGGCCTTCGCCGAAAAGCGAGAACCGAAATGGCGAGCATGAAAAAACAGCGGCCGATCAAAGAAGGGTTGTTTGAAATCCGGGCGGAAGGGCCGCGCCTCGTTGGCAGCCGCTGCCGCGAGTGTGGTGAAGTTACATTTCCCGCGAATCCCTTCTGCCCGCAGTGTTGTCGTGAGACGACCGAAACCATTCAGCTAAGTGGGCGCGGCGCGCTCTACAGCTTCACGATCCAGCGATTCAAACCGCCGCCGCCCTTTCGCGGGTCTGAGCCTTTCGCGCCTTACGGCGTCGGGATGATCGAGCTGCCGGAAGGCGTGCGCGTGACTTCGGCGCTGGAGGAAAGCGATCCCGAACGGTTGCGCGTCGGGATGGAAATGGAACTTCTCATCACAAAATTTTTTGAAGACGACGAAGGCATTGATGTTTTGAGCTTCAAATTCAAACCGGCGGCCGCGCCGGCCCAGTTGGCGGATTCGGTTGCGCAATGAGAGAGGTTTATGTCATCGGCGTCGGGCTGCATCCCTTCGGACGCTTCGGCGAGAAGGATGTGATCGAGATCGGGCGCGAAGCCGTCGTCGCCGCGCTCGCCGATGCCGGAATCGCGTGGAGGAAAATCGAGGCGGCGTATTGCGGTACCGTCTTCGCCGGGCCGATGGCCGGCAACAAGGCGCTGGCGCGGGTGGGCTTGACCGGGCTGCCGATTATGAACCTTGAGAACGCCTGCGCCAGCGGCGGCTCCGCGCTGCGGCTGGCGTATCAGGACGTCGCCAGCGGCTTCCGCGACGTCGCGCTGGCGTTCGGGTTTGAAAAGATGCCGCGCGGGTTTATCGCGGGCAATCCGAACGACTGGTTCGCGGCGATGGGGCTGGCGGTCAACCCGCAATATTTCGCGCTCAACGCCCGCTGGCACATGGCGAACTATGGCGTGACCGAAGACCATCTGGTCAAGGTTTCGGTCAAAAACCATCGCAACGGCGCGCTCAATCCTTTCGCGATGTACCGGAAAGTCATGAGCTATGACGAAATCGCCAGTTCACCGATGGTTAACGATCCGCTACGATTGCTCATGCTCTGCGCGCCCAATGAAGGCGGCGCGGCGGTGATTCTGGCGAGCGAGGAAATCGCCCGGCAATGCGCGACGAAGCTGATCAGGCTGGCCGCGGTGGTTTTGAAATCGCCGTTGTACGGCACGGCTGAAGTCCCTTACATCTCGGTCAGCGCCCGCGTCGAAGCGCCGAGCGTGACGCGGACCGCCGCCGAGGAGGCTTACGCGGCCGCGGGCGTCGGCCCCGGCGACCTAGACCTGGTCGAATTGCAGGACACGGATTCGGCCGCCGAGATCATTTACAGCGAAGAGCTTGGACTGTGCGAGCGCGGCGATGGCGCGCGATTGCTGGACGAGGGCGCGACCGAAATCAACGGTCGCATTCCGATCAACGCGAGCGGGGGACTGCTCTCGAAGGGGGAGCCGCTCGGCGCATCGGCGCTCGGGCAGGTCGCCGAGATCGTCTGGCAGTTGCGCGGCGAGGCCGGCGCGAGGCAGGTCGGCGACGCGCGCGTCGGGATGACGCACGTTTATGGCGCGCTCGGCAATTGCGCGGTGAGCATTCTGCAATGTTAATCGTTCATCACTACGAGACAAGGAGGATTCAATCATGTCTGTCAGCCCACAACCCGCGGCAGAGGCCAAACCGGTTGATCAATTTCTGGCGGAACTGCAGTCATTCCTCGAGGAGCGCCATCCAAAGAATTGCCGGATGATTCAGGCGATTGCCGGCGGAACCGCTTCGATGAAAGCGATCCAGCGGTTCGCCAAAGAGTTTTACGCATACTCGGCGTTTTCACTGCGCCCTTTCGCGGCGCTCGTGTCGAACGCGCCGGATGATATGTCGCTCAAACTGATGCTTCAGAATTTCGCCGGCGAAGCGGGCTTTTTGGGGACGCCTCCGCATCCGGTCGTCTTCCGCGAGTTCGCCAAGGCGACGGGCCTGACCGACGAAGATCTCGACTCGCATTTGCCGCTGCCCTCGACGCTCGGCGGTATGTTCGGGCTGGACCACTTCCTGCGCGGGCCGTTCGACGAGGCGGTCGCCGGCTTCGGCTTCGCCATCGAGGGCCCGGCGGCGGCCTGGGGAAAGATGCTGCACGACGGCTTCAAGAATCATTACAAGTTCGACGAACAGGCGATGCGGTTCTGGGTGATTCACCTCGAAGAAGACGATGAAGGCGCCGGCCTCGAAGCGCAGCACGGCGAAAACGCGCGGAAGCTGATGCAGCGGTTCGCCGCCACGTCCGAACAGCAGGCGCGCATCCGCAAGGCATTCGTTTATTCCGCGCTCGTCTTTGAAAACTTCTGGAAGGGAATGGATCAGTTTCTGGATTAAGGAGACCTGACAATGGCTGCCGCGAAACAATACCAACAACATTTCTACCGGCCGGAACGACAGACCATCTCGCGCGCCGAATTGCGCGAGCTGCAGAATGAAAAATTGCGCCGCGAAATTGACCGCGTCTGGAATCAGCCCATCCCATTTTTCAAACGCAAGATGGAATCGGTCGGGCTGAAACCGGAACACATCAAAACGGTGGACGACCTGAAACACTTTCCGCCGACGGTCAAGGACGAGTTGCGCGTCAACGAAGAGACTTATCCGCCCTTCGGCGACTATCGCGGCGCGCCGGTTGAAAAATGCATTCGCCTGGGGCGCACGACGGGCACGACGGGCAAACCCTCGTCACTGCTCTGGACGCAAAAGGATTACGAGATTGACGCCGAGATTTCGGCGCGCTCGATGTATCGCTGCGGCATTCGCCCCGGCATGAAAATGACGCATACGCATCCGGGCGGATTATACGCGGGCGCCGACCGGCTCGGTTCAATCATCGAAATGGCCGGCGTAATGAACGTGCCGATGGGGCCGCCGCTCAGCGACGATGTTGTCAAAGGGCATCTGGAATTATGGAAGCAGCTCAAGCCTGAGGTTTACGTGCTGTTCGGCCCCGTCGCGCTGCGTTATCACGAAGCGGCGCGGACGCACGGTTACGATCCGCACAAGGATATTGGTATGGACATCCTGTTGATCGGCGAAGCGGCTTGCGCCTATGAATCCACGCGGAAGAAATACGAGAAATTTTTCGATTGCGAGATTCACAACCTGAACGGCTCGCTCGAAATCGGCGTGATCATGGCCTCGGACTGCAAAATCCACGAAGGCATGCACGCGCCGGAAGATTACGTCGTCCTCGAAGTGATCGACCCGGATACGAACGAACCGACGCCGCCGGGCGAACGTGGCTATCTCTGCCTGACCACATTCGAGCGCGACAACATCGTCGTGCGCTACAACCTCGAAGACCTGGTTCACGTCAACCCCGATCCCTGTCCGTGCGGTGAAACTCACACGCGCTTTTTCTGGAATGGACGGCGGCAAGAAGTCGTCAACGTCAAAGGCAGGGAGATTCTGCCCGTGGACGTGATGGTCGCCCTCAACGAAATCGAGGAACTCGGCGATCGCCCGATTGAGTTCCAGATGGAGCGCTGGGGCAAAACGCAGGACCGGCTGAAGGTCAACATGGAATATGATCCGGCGCGCGTCAGCGATACCGCAGCGTTCGCCGAAAAGGTCAAGGCCCATTTCCAGCGCAGCCTCGGCATCGAGGTCGCGCCTGAGCTGGTGGATTCAGCGGTCTATCGCTCGACATATAAACCGATGCGAGTAATTGACGTGAAACAGGAGTAGAAAGGAGAACAAAATGAGCGGCGCCGGATACGCGCATGACAATGCAGATATGCTGGCGAAACTGCAACGGCAGATCGCGCGCAACTACAGCATTCCTTTTTACAAGAAGCGAATGGACGAATGGGGCGTCAAACCCGCGGACATTCGGAGCTTCGATGATTTTCGCCGAATTCCTTTTATGAAGCGGGAAGACCAGGTGGCGAGCGTCGGCGAAGCGCCGCCACTCGGCAGCATGTGGGATCCGCGCGCGGTGCTGATCACCCACACGCCCGCGCCGGGCATCGGCCTCGTGACGGAGTATCACACAAAGGCGGACATTGAGGCCTGCGCCGTCGCCGTTGCAAAACGCATGGCTGCGGCGGGCGTGACAAAGGATGACCTGGTTGTGATCAATTCCAGCTATCACCTGGTGATTTCCGGTCACACTGGACAGGCGGCGTTTACCGAGCTAGGCGCGAAGACGCTGCCGCTCGGCCCCGGTGAAACCGAACGCCAGGTCGAAATCATCAACCGCCTGGGCGCGACCGTGCTCTTCGGCTTTCCGAGCTATTGTCTGAAACTCGCCGAAGCCGGAGCGAAGGGAAAGATCCGCGTGATGATCGCGGGCGGCGAACCCTTCAGTTCCATCGAAGGCCGCCGCGAACAGGTCAAGAACGCCTTTGGCGGCGACATCACGGCGGTCGATCTGTACGGGTTGAGCGGCTTCAACGTCGTGGCGATGGAAGACAAGCGCGAAAACGGCATGCGCATTCTCGAGGACGAGGTTTACGCCGAGATCATCGATCCCGAATCCGGCGAGCTTGCGGCTTACGGTGAACGCGGCGAACTCGTCCTGACGCACGTCAACCGCGAGGCGATGCCGTTTATGCGCTTCCGCACGGGCGATCTGACGGCGCTCGATCGCGCGGGCGATGAGCTTTACATGCCGAACGGGGTGTTCGGCCGCACGGGCGAGATGTATCGCGTCAAGGGGCTGAAGTTCTACCCATCGGTCGCGGTGCTCTGCCTCGCCGGGATTCAGGGCGCGCACCCGCTCAAATACCGCTTCACGATTTCGCGCCCCGCGGGCACGACCGATTACGTCAAGCTCGCCGTGCAGGGCAATCCCGCGACAGTTGACGCGGAAGTGGTGAAGAAGAAGATCGGATTGCGCACGCTGTTTGAGCCGAACGAAGTCGAAATCATCGAGCAGTGGGAAGACGGGCCGACGGTCGTGGATGAACGCGGCGGCGTTGACCGGTGACGAAATCCCGGATTTGAGAGTTGCTCACCACACCGGATTTTGTGGGTGGACAATTTCCAGATGCCCCGGCCTTGCGCCGGGGAGCTTCACGCGGGCGGCTACAATACGCCGGCGCCTTCTCCAGGATGCCCCGGCCTTGTGTCGGGGAGTCTCACGTTCAAGGCTTCTCTAGCAACGAACGTGAAACTCCACGAAACAAGTTCGTGGCATCTGACAAAAACGAGCCACTTCTGTAGCAACTAACGTGAAACTCTACGAGACAAGCGCGTGGTATCTGAAATCCCCCACCCATAAAATCCGGTGCGGTGGGGAGAGTTGAGATTCTCTGATGAGCGACAGCATCCTCGACAAATTCAGGCTGGATGGCAAAGTCGCCCTCGTGACCGGTGCGAGTCGCGGGTTGGGCCGGGGCATTGCCGTCGCGCTCGCCGAAGCCGGCGCGGACGTCGTCGTCACTGCGCGTAGTGAGAGCGCGATTGCCGAAACAGCGGAGACCATCCGAAAGATCGGACGGCGCGCGCTCGCCATCTCGTGCGACGTACACGACGGCGGATCGGTCGCAGCCCTTGTCGAACGTGCGCTGGCCGAGTTCGGAAAGATCGACGTGCTGATGAACAACGCCGGCGGCGGCGAGATGAAACCGTTCGTGGAAATGAGCGAAGACGAGTGGCTGCGGATCATTGATCTCAACGTCAACTCCACATTCAGGCTCTGCCGGGCAGTCGGGCCGCACATGATCGAGCGCCGGTACGGGCGCGTGATCAATATGTCTTCGATGTACGGCCTGATCGGCGAAAAGAAGGTGACGGCCTACTGCGCCGCCAAAGGCGCGATCATCCAGTTCACCCGCGCGCTGGCGCTTGAATGGGCGGAATACAACATCACGGTCAATGCGCTGGCGCCCGGGTATATCTACACCGAACGCACCAGCCGCGTTTTCGATAATCCCGATCTCAGTCCGGCTTTCGTCGGCAAAATTCCGCTGGGACGCGTCGGGAGAAATGAAGAGCTCGGGCCGCTCGTGGTGTATCTGGCGTCGGACGCTTCACCGTTTATGACCGGCAGCGTGATCGTCATGGACGGCGGGCAGACGGCAGCCTAAGACGATGTTTTGACCCGGTGGGTGACTGGCTGATCGGTCGGAATCAGACAATAGAGTGAATTCGAGATGAACTTGCGGCGCACACCAGAGGAAGAGCGATTTCGTGACGAAGTGCGGGCCTGGCTTGCGGAGAATCTGCCGCGGGACGGCGGGCGTCCGGCCTTCACGGAATCGGATGACATGGGCGAGTGGATGGCCTTCCTCAAACGCTGGCAGCGCGGACTCTCTGACGCGGGCTGGGCTGGTATCGCATGGCCGAAAGAATATGGCGGGCGCGGGGCGGGCATAAACGAGCAGTTGATTTTCACCGAAGAGATGGCGCGCGCCAAAGCTCCGAACCTGATCAATATCAGCATCGGCATCGAACTGGTCGGCCCGGCGCTGATGCATCACGGCACGGAAGCGCAGCGGCGGCGGTATCTGCCGAAAATTCTCAGCGCGGAGGAAATCTGGTGTCAGGGTTTTTCCGAACCGGGCGCGGGGTCCGACCTCGCTTCGTTGCAAACGCGCGCGGAAATGGACGGCGATTATTTCATTGTCACCGGGCAGAAAGTGTGGACAAGCTGGGCCGAATTTTCCGATCACTGCATCCTGCTCGCGCGCACCGACAGCTCGGCGCCGAAGCACAAAGGCATCAGTTGTCTGCTCGTGGATATGCGCAGCCCCGGCATCACCGTCAAACCGACGATGCAGATCACCGGCGAGACGGAATTCAGCGAGGTCTTTTTCGACGGCGTGCGCGTGCCGCGCGAAAACCTGGTCGGCGAGATCAATCTGGGTTGGACGGTGGCGATGACCGTGCTCATGCACGAGCGCGGCACGTCGGCCATCGGCTATCAGATTCGCTTGCGCTCGGAGCTGGATGAATTGATGGAGCTGGCGAAATCGGTCGAGCGCAATGGACTGCCTGCGTCGGATGACCCGCTGATCCAGCAAAAGCTCGCGCAAAGTTATATCGAGGTCGAGATTCTCAAATACAACATCTATCGCGGCGTCGCGCAGATTGCGCGCGACGGCAAGCCGGGCCCGGAAAGTTCGATCATCAAACTTTTCTGGAGCGAGATGGATCGCCGACAGAAGGCTGTGGCGATGGAACTGCTCGGCCTGCGCTCGCAACTCGTCAAAGGATCTAAGCATGCTGTTGACCACGGACGCTGGCAGCGCGCGTTTCTGTGGTCGCGCGCCGGAACGATCTACGCCGGCAGCTCCGAGATTCAGCGCAACATCATCGCGGAGCGGGTCCTAGGATTGCCAAGGGGCTGAACTTCAAGGACGGAGGTCGGTGATTGGGGCTCTTTACTGATCACCGGCCACCGGCCACTGACCACTGACTTATGGATTTCGCCTTCACCTCCGAACAGGAAATGATCCGTGGCCAGGCGGCGGAGTTTCTACGGCGTGAATGCCCGATGAACCTCGTGCGCCGCGTGATGGCGAGTGAACACGGACAGAGCGATGAGTTGTGGGGTGGGATGGCCGCGCTCGGCTGGATGGGGCTGGTTTTTCCCGAAGAGTATGGCGGCGCGGGGCTCGGGTTTGTCGAACTCGCCATTGTGCTGGAAGAGATGGGACGCGCGCTCGCGCCCGGCGCTTACTTTTCGACGGTGTTGCTCGGCGGACTCGCCCTGATGGAGGCGGCGAATGAAGAGCAGAAGCAGCGGTGGCTCGTTCCGCTCGCCGCCGGAAAGCTGAAAGCGACTCTCGCGCTCTCGGAAGCGGAGGAAAGATTCGGGCCGGAAGGCATTGCGCTCAAAGCTGAACGCCGCGACGGTGGCTTTGTTCTGAACGGAACTAAACTGTTCGTGCCGGATGCTCATCTGGCTGATCTGATCATCTGCGCCGCGCGAACGAGCGGGGCGTCAAAAACGGATGAAGGCGTCACGCTTTTCGCCATCGACCGCGCGTGTGACGGATTGAAGCTCACACCGCTAAAAACGATGGATGAGACGCGGCGGCTGTATGAAGTCTCGTTCGAGCAGGCGCGCGTCGCGCCGGATTGCGCGCTTGGAAACGCCGGCGGCGGCTGGCCGGTAATCGCGAAAATTCTCGACCTGGCGGCGATTGGCTTGTGCGCGGAAATGGTGGGTGGCGCTCGGCGAGTGTTGGAGATGTGTGTCGAATACCTCAAAACGCGTGTGCAGTTCGGACGGCCCATTGGCGGTTTTCAGGCGCTTCAGCACCGCACGGCCGACATGCTGCTGCTCGTGGAAAGCGCGAAATCCGCCGTGTACGCCGCCGCCTGCGCGGCGGGCGACAACTCTTCCGAAACGCCGCTGCTCGCGGCGATCGCCAAAGCATATACGAGCGACGCATACGCCTGGATTGCGGGCGAAGGTATTCAGCTTCATGGCGGGATGGGTTTTACCTGGGAACACGATGCCCATCTTTATTTCAAGCGGGCGAAAGCCGACGAAATCGCCTTTGGCGATGCGACGCATCACCGCGCCCGCGTCGCCGAAATGATCGGCTTGACGCGGGAGGCGGGCATCCCCGACCAGGAGAAAGTGGACCAGGAGAAAGTGAGGAGCGCCGGATGATCAGTTTTTCGCTCACCAGTGAACAGCTTTCGTTGCAAAACCTCGCGCACGAATTCGCCGAACGCGAGATCGCGCCGGCGGCCGATCATTACGACCGCACGGCTGAATTCCCCTGGCCGATCTTTCACCAGGCTTTCGATCTGGGCCTCGTCAACCTGGGCGTGCCTGAGCAATACGGAGGCCCCGGCGTGGGCGTGCTGGATGAATGCATTATCAACGAGGAATTGTCGTGGGGCTGTCCGGGCATTTCCGGCGTGCTGGGCATGAACGGCGTCGCCGCGCTGCCGATTATCATCGCCGGGACCGAAGAGCAGAAACGCGAATACCTGGGCCGCCTGACCGCCGACAGGCAGATCGCTTCCTACGCCGTCACCGAACCCGGCGCCGGCTCCGATGTTGCGGCGATTGCCGCCGCCGCGCGCAAGACGGGTGATGATTACGTGCTGAGTGCGACAAAAAATTTCATCTCCAACGGGTCCCACGCAAATTTCTTCGTCGTCTTCGCCCGCGTCGAGAAGGAGAAAAGCCACAACGGTCTGAGCGCCTTCCTTGTCGAGCGGGACCAGGCGGGCGTGTCGGTCGGGCGCAAGGAAGACAAGATGGGACAGCGCGCGTCGGATTGCGCCCAGGTCATCTTTGAGGACGTCATCGTTTCCAAAAAGAACCTGCTTGGCGGCGAGGGCAACGCCTTCAAAATCGCCATGAAAGTCTTCGACCGCTCGCGTCCCATTGTAGCGACGACGGCCGTGGGCGTGGCGCGCCGCGCCATGGAACACGCGATCAAATACGCGAACGAGCGCAAGAGCTTCGGCCAGGAACTGGCGCGGCATCAGGCCGTCGGCTTCAAGCTGGCCGACATGGCTATGCAGGTTTCAGCGGCGCGGCTGCTCGCGTGGCAGGCGGCGTGGCTGGCCGACGGCGGGCTGCGCAACACGAAGGAAGCGGCCTACGCCAAGGCCTTCGCCGCCGACGCGTGCATGAAGATCACCACCGAAGCGGTGCAGGTCTTCGGCGGTTACGGCTATATGAAGGATTACCCGGTCGAGAAACTGATGCGCGACGCCAAAGGCATTCAGATTTACGAAGGCACCTCGGAGATTCAACGCTTGATCATCGCCAGAGAGATGATCGAGCGCGCCGAATAAGCCGAGCCACAATGATTGATCAATATTTCAGCCCAATGAATTTAGTACTACGACGAGAAATATCCCGTCGGTTGTCTAATCTGCGGGTGTTTCGGCTATTTAATAATTGACAGAGATTGAACGCTTTTTGCCAAGGCGACTCTGTTTATTGATGTTTCTGGCTACTGACGCCTCCGCAGGTTAGACAACCTACGGTACATTTCTCGTTGTGATGTTAGGAGGACTCCATCATGGTTACCAGCAGGAATTGCAGAATCATCGTCCAGCTTGCCCTGATCGGGGCGCTGATCGCGGCGCAGTATACCTTTCCGACATTGACGTTCGCGCAAACAGTCAAGGCTACGGTGTTAGGAACCGTCGTGGACGAGGCGGGGGCTTCGGTAGCCAATGCCAAGATTATCGCGAAGAATCTCGACACCGGCATCTCACGCGAAGCGATGTCGGATGAGGCGGGCCGCTACCGGATCCCGGAACTGGCCGTGGGCCGGTACGAAGTGACGGTTGAGGCCAAAGGTTTTCGGCAGCAGGCGCGTCAGGGCATCGAACTGACCGTTGGGCGTGAAGCGGTCGTAGACTTCAAGCTCGGCATAGGCAATGTCCAGGAGAAGGTCGTGATCGAGGGCGACGCGACCCTTGTCGATACTACCTCCTCCACAGTCGGGTTTCTGGTCAACCGGAAGCAGATCGAAGAGCTGCCGTTGAACGGCCGTGACGTGCTGCAACTGGCGACGTTGCATAACGGGGTCGTCAGCACCACGGCTATCACTGGCAGCCAGGAAGAGAATGGGCCTGGCGCCACGCGCCTGTCTGTCAACGGAGCTCGGATCGATTTCAATGGTTTCTTTCTCGACGGCACTGAGACCTCTGACGCCTTCGGCAATTCGCCCGGCGGCCTGGGCGGCGGGTTCCTCGGCGTGGACGCATTGCGTGAGTTCGCGGTACTGACCTCGAACTACTCGGCGGAGTACGGGAAGGGCGGCGGCGCGATCATCAACGCCGTGACCAAATCGGGTACCAACGATATCCACGGCTCCGCCTTCGAGTTCCTGCGTAACTCGGCGCTCGACGCGCGCAACTTTTTCAACGCGCGGAAGCTTCCTTTTAAGCGCAATCAATTCGGCGCCAGCCTCGGTGGTCCGATCGTCAAGAACCGCACTTTCCTCTTCGGAAATTATGAAGGATTGCGGCGCCGGGAAGGCTCTTCGGCCATCTTCAACGTCCCGAGTCCAGCGGCCCGGCAGGGGAACCTGACGACCGGTACAATTACTATTGCCCCGTCGGTTTTGCCTTATCTTGCCCTCTACCCGGCGAATAATATTCCCTGTCCGGCCACGCCGAGCGACACCTGTAATTACCGGCGCGACTTCAACGAGAGCACTAACGAGAATTTCGTCACGGTGCGCCTCGATCACAAATTGACCGACAAACACTCGCTTGTCGGGCGGTACACCTTCGACGATTCCAACCTGATGAATATCGGCGGGTTGATCCAGAATCTAACCCTGGACAACCGCGCCCAGTACATCGCGCTCGAAGGGCAGTCGGTGTTCAGCGCGCGCGCGGTCAACAGTCTCCGGGTCAACTTCAACCGCTCGAACTTCAAGAGCGACTTCCCCTTCACGGTATCCGTGCCGTCCAGCCTGGCTTTCATCCCTGGGCATCCGATGGGAGGCTTCTCCATTCCCGGGTTCACGGAGCTGCGGTCGGCGCTCACGGCTGGGCGCAGTTTCGTGCTCAACACTTATGAGGTCAACGACCAGTTTATCTATAACACCGGCGGTCACGCGCTGAAATTCGGCGGGTCAGCGCGCCGTTACCAGCTCAACGCTAACTCGCCGCTGGTGCCGGACGGCATTTTCGTCTATGGCGGCGGAATCAGGTCGTTTTTGACCGCGAGCCCTCAGGTCCTCTATGCCCCGGCTCCGAACACGGATTTCTATCGGGGCATCCGACAGTCGCTCTTCGGATTCTATGCGCAGGACGATTGGAAGGCGCGTCCGAACCTGACGATCAACCTGGGGTTACGCTACGAGCCGATCAGCGCGCCGACCGAGGTCAACGGCAAGATCGCCAACCTGCGCAATCTCACCGACAAAGACACGGTAGTGGGCGACCCTTTGATTATTAACCCTTCGAAACGCAACTTCGGGCCGCGCGTCGGTTTCGCCTGGGATCCAACCGGCGCCGGGAGGACATCCGTCCGGGCCGGATTCGGCGTATTCTATTCGGCGATCCTGCCGATGAAGTACCGCTTCTTCCTCACGGGCGTGCCGCCCTTCATGAAGCTGTCGCTTTTCCCAGGCGTCTTCCCGGACGCCTATGCCAGATTAAGCAACAGCCCGCTCCCGCTCCCGAGCGTGCTCTGGATAATGCAATACAATGCCGAGCAGCCGACGATCTATCAGTGGAACCTGACTCTGCAGCGGGAAATCGCGAGAGATTTCGTGTTCACCGCGGGCTACGTCGGCTCGCGCGGCGTTCACCTGGAGACAGCCGACAAGGGCAACGTGCGAGTTGACTATCAAATCGTCAACGGCCGCAGGTTCTATCCCGCCGGATCCAGCAGGCTCCTCAACCCCAATTACGGCGCTACCGACCTGCTCGGCTTCAACGCCGACTCGTACTATCACGGCCTGCAACTGAACGCGACGAAGCGTTACTCCGCCGGATTGCAGTTCCAGGCGTCCTATACGTTCGCGAAGTCTCTCGACTCCGGTTCGTCAACCGAAAGCGTCTTCACCAACGGCGCCATTGGCGCTGACCGCCAGGACCCATTCGACTCGAGCATTGATTACGGGCGGTCGGATTTCGACGCGCGCCATAACTTCATCGCCAACTTCCTGTGGGACCTACCCATCGGCAAGGGCCACTCGCTCGGCGGTGATCTCGGCGGCGCAGGGAGCAAGCTGGCCGGCGGGTGGTCGTTGGGAGGAATTCTCAATCTCAGGAGCGGCTTTCCCTTCTCGGCCGTGCTCGGCTTCGACCGCGCGCGCAACGGGATTGACAACCGGCAATCCCAACGCCCGGATATGGTCCCAGGTCGCAGCTACGACAGCGCGATCACCGGCAACCCCAACCGCTACGTTGACCCGACCGCGTTCCAGCTTCAACCGGCGGGCTTTTACGGGGCCGAAGGGCGGAACGTGTTGACCGGACCTAGCCTGAAGGTCTTCGACTTCTCGTTGCTCAAGAAGACCGCGATCACCGAACGCCTCAACACAGAGTTCCGGGTCGAGTTCTTCAACCTCCTCAACCATACGAATTTCGCTCCTCCGGATGCCGGAAACCGCGTCGTTTTCACCAGCGCGGATGCGAATGACAAAGGGGTCGTCCCCGCGAGCTTCGGCCAGTTGACTCGCACGGCTACCACTTCGCGACAGATTCAGTTTGGTTTGAAGCTCATCTGGTAAAGAAAGGACCTGCATGAACATGAAAAAGATGGCGCATTGGGTCGCCCCCTGCTTGTTACTGGTCATGCCTGGCGTGATCGAGTCCGGGAGCGCTACGGGGCAATCTGGCTCTGAGAAAGAACTGCTCGAGGTCGAGAACCGCATCACGGCGGCTTACCTGAGCAAGAACCTGGATGGTTTTTTTCATGACAGCGATCCGGGAATGACCGCATTTCACGCCTCAAACCCATATCGCGTTGACGACCGGCGGCAGATCTACGATGCGCTCAAGACTTTTTACAAGGACTCTTCTCCGACCGGCCTCTACAAGCTGCAGCCGCA
>Ga0187894_10002769_pt1 | contig 20595 bp, 10 predicted proteins | sample GBC1701081metaG_FD_136650 | JGI IMG/M metagenome (GOLD analysis project Ga0187894, IMG submission 136650) | White microbial mat communities from a lava cave in the Kipuka Kanohina Cave System on the Island of Hawaii, USA - GBC170108-1 metaG ...
TGGACGACAGGCGACAATTTTCATAACAACATCGCTTATGCACCGGGTACGTGGATTGCCTTGCATCGCATTTGTGAACGCGCCGGCGTAGGCGAGCAATTGCGGATTCATTACGACCCATCGCACGCGATTCTGATGGGGCAGGACACGCGCTCCATCTTTCAATACCTGAAAGACGAGGGCTATAATTTTTTAATTAGCGGCTTTCACGTCAAAGGACAGGTGATTGATGCAAAGGGCGTAGCGGCGTGGGGCTATGGCGGGCAGACCATTGAGCGCGGCGATTGGGTAAACGGCAAGCCGTCAGCGAATCCGGCAGATCAGGCGAATGCGTGGAAGAAGCAGACCGTTTTATGTGAGCATGAATTACCGGGAACGGCGCGACACGACCCGCTGGCTTACTTGCAGAATCGCACGGTTGACTGGCTTGACCATCAACTGGCAGCGCGTGAACTATTGCGGCTTGATGTGGCAAACACGCATCTGGTGGTTGAACACGAATACCCGCCCGCGAGGATTCAAGAGAAAGAGAGAGTAAAGCCGATTCTGCAAGGCTCAATCGCTTTTACAAGGAAGATAGACGAAGCGGCAGCGTGTATGTTCGCGTTACAGAATGAAGTTCTCGCCGCGCAGGGCATCCCGGTACAGGGCAGCGGCAGAGAAGCGTATAGGAGTTGAGGAAACCTTACGCTAATAAATCTGTGATTGCTTTGCTCCTGCTTGATTACATTGCATAGGGATAAGAGCTTTTTCATCGCGCCCCGACAACTCAGACGTTACCTTTTCCAGTGCGGCGGGTGAGGCTGGCAATTACCGTCAGCAATTCCAATGCCTCCATCGGTTTAGCGATGTGGGCATCGTAACCGGCGGCTAACGCTCTGAGGCGGTCTTCGGCTCTGGCATAAGCGGTCAGAGCGATGGCGGGTAGCAGGCTCGCTTCATCGTCCGGCAAAGCGCGTATTTTCTTCATCAGGGAATAGCCGTCTTCGCCAGGCATTTCAATATCCGAAACCAGCAGATCAGGCGAGATGGTTTGCAATGCGGCAAGCGCCGCCGGAGCAGAGCGCACCGCCGTCACCGTTGCGCCAGAGGTTTCCAGTATCGTTGTCAGCAAATCAAGCGCATCGGCTTCATCTTCGACAAGCAGAATTTGCAACCCGTCGAGCCTCGGTGACGGGTTGACTGGCGGCTGCCGGTGGTCATCGGTTGGCAGCCTCGGCAAAGTAGCAGAGCGCAAGACTTCCGGGTTGACCAGGCGCGGCAATCTCACAATAAAGACTGCGCCCTTTCCTGCACCGCCGCTTTGCGCTTCGACCGTGCCGCCGTGCAGTTCGACGAGATGCCGGACAATGGCAAGCCCAAGCCCAAGCCCGCCATATTTTCTTGTCGTCGAACCATCTTGCTGGCGGAAACGGTCAAAGACGTAAGGCAAAAATTCCCGGTTGATGCCTTCGCCGCTATCGCTCACGGTGATTTCCACATCATCATTGAGGTTCTGCGCTTGTATCTGCACCGTACCGCCTCGCGGCGTAAATTTTACGGCATTCGATACGAGATTCCAGACAATTTGCCGCAGGCGGCTGGCATCGCCGGAGATTTGTCCCAGGTCTGCGGCAATAGTGGTTAGCAAGCGTATCTCTTTGGCTTCGACAGCCGGACGCACCGATTCAAGAACTTCCTGAATGACAAAGGGCAGTTCGATGGTCTGAATGGTAAGCCGCAGATTGCCGGTGATAATGCGCGATACGTCGAGCAAATCGTCAATGATTTCCGCCTGCGCTCTGGCGTTGCGCTCAATGGTTTCGATGGCGCGTTCGCTGATGTCGGCATCCGCCATACTGCCGCGCAAAATCCTTGACCAGCCGAGAATAGCATTGAGCGGCGTGCGTAATTCGTGCGACACGGTAGCGAGAAATTCATCTTTGGCACGGTTTGCTTCTTCCGCCTGCTGTCGCGCCTGTTGTTCACGAAGCAATAACCGTTCGCGTTCCTGCTCGGCGAGTTTGCGTTCGGTGATGTCCTGAATGACGGTCAGGGCAAAAGGTTCGCCGCCGATTTCGATGCGTTCGGCGGCAAGCAAACCGATAATCTCTTCTCCCGTTCTGGTACGAAATGTGTACTCCAGATCGCTCGCCTCCCCGCGCTGCCGAACCATGTTCATCTCCGCTTCGCGGTCAAGCGGTTTTTTCCACAAGCCAAGTTCAAGCGTCGTTTTGCCGATGGCTTCGTCGCGGCTATAGCCGGTGGCATTGATAAAGGCTTCGTTGACTTCAACCAATTTGCCGGTCTTCAGCGATGAAATGGTCAACGACATCGGACTGGCGCGGAAGGCTTTGAGGAAGCGTTCTTCAGATTCGCGCAAGGCTTTTTCGTTTCGCAATTTCTCGACCGCCAGCCAGGCGCGTTCCGCTACGGCTTCGAGCAAACTGACTTCCCCATCGCTCCACTGGCGCGGCTGGTCGTCGCTCACCCATAGTGACGCCACCCAACGATTGTCGCGCAACAGCGGAACGGCAATGTAAGCACGTTCACCGGCGAGCGCGTAGGTTTGCTCATAGAACGCCGCTGTGCGCGGGTCATGTTTTGAGTCAGTGTTGACAATCGTTTTCCCACTGGCAATTTCGGCGGAGGTGACGGCGCTGTAGGCGGAAATTTTGTGCGCTCCCGCCACCGATTCAACGCCGCGACAATAATCCTGGTGGACGATTTCGCAGTCATTCTCTACATCAATCTCATTGAACAGACAACGCCGGACGCGTAGATATTCGCCCACTGCTTGCGAAATGGCGAATAGTAAATCGTCGGCGTTGTCGGCGTGACGGATGAGTTCGGCAATCTCAAAAAGGAGCTTCTGATTCGTTTCTGTCTGTTTGCGCTCCCGAATATCGTGAAAGACCAGAACGACGCCGATGGTTTTGCCGGTTGCATCTATAATCGGAGCGCCGCTGTCGTCAATCGGAATCTCGCTGCCGTCTCTGGCAAGCAACGCCGTGTGATTTGCCAAGCCGACAACCGCGCCAAAGCGCAGCACTTTGTCCACCGGGCTTTCAACCGTTTCGCGGCTCTCTTCGTTGATGATATGAAACACCTCATCCAGCCGTTTTCCTGTGGCTTCCGCCTCACGCCAGCCGGTGAGCGATTCGGCGACCGGATTCATAAAAGTAACGCAGCCTTGGTTATCGGTAGCGATGACGGCATCGCCAACACTGGTCAGAGTCACTTGTAGCCATTTGTGTTGCCGTTGTTGCGCTTCCTGAGCGCGAAGCAATTGTTCATTGGAGCGATGCCATGCTTCATTCAAGAGGCTGATGAGAATGCCAATGGTAATAAAGAGCGATAATTGAAAAATGACGGCGCGATTCGGGATATAGAATTGCAAAGCCGGCTCAATGTTAAAGTAAAGCGCCGCCGCCGCGCCGCTAAGGGTTGTCAACAGACCCGCGCCGAAGCGCCCGTACCAGCCGCTAAACATGATGGCGGGAAAGTAAAGAATGAATGGCACGGCGGTCGCGCCAATCAAAGGATTGAGCGGCAAGCGCAGAAATGTTACCGCCACGACAAGCAAAAGGGCGACCGTATAACGCTTCCATAGCGGGCGGTTGGTCATCTGCATACTCAGGCTCAATAGGTCTCTTGCGTTATCCTGCGCTCCAGCGTTTGACAGCGCGGCGAAGGGCAGGGAATTGCCACCGGCAAGGCAGAGGCATCATCGTTATCAGCTATGCACAAGGCATCTTCTCTACATTCCGACATACGTTTCTACTTCGCTCTGCTGCTCCTTCTCAAGTTGATAACCGGTTAGATTGAAATGCCCAATATGAATATGCTGATGTTTGTCTGCTGCTCTACCATGGAGAGGTTATTTCTTACCCGCCACAGAAAAGATGAGCAGTGATGTGAGCAACTATAGCAAACGTCTTATCTGCTGGCAACCAGCAGATTGTTTAGAGATTGATTGAAAACGAAAATAAAATCACTATTGTCGAGAGCGGCAACTCAGTGTAGAGTAGGGCTAACCCTTCAACAACCAGCAGTTTCTTACCGGCTTCTTTTTCCCGGAGCGATGCCCATGTTTGCGAAAATTCTTATTGTTGAAGATACTCCTGACAGCCGCAATCTGCTGCACTTCCTGTTTACCTCAAAGGGCTTGACGGTGATTACCGCCGCCGATGGCAACGAAGGGCTGTATCTGGCGAAAGCCGAGAAACCCGATCTGATAATTGCTGATTTCATGATGCCGGATATGAACGGCGCAGAATTGATTGAGCGCATTCGTACAGAAGCGGAAATCGGCGATATTCCGATAGTGATTTACACCGCCTATAGCCCGGAAGATGTGGAACCGGCAATACAGGCAGGAGCCAGCAAAATCTTCTACAAGCCATTTGATCTCGATAATCTGATTGACTATGTTTTACAGGTTGCCGAATCGGCGAATGAGCGATGAATCAGAGCGCAATCTGCTGCCCTCTTCATCAGCAAGTAGAGTTTCGGAAAGAACGGCTGGAAAGTTGTTCATTCGTGGCGTAATGCTGTCATCGGATCAGTCTTTGTAGCACGACGCGCCGGAACATAGCAGGCGAACAAGGCAACACCCATTAGCAACGCGGCAATCACCACATAGGTCAACGGGTCTGTAGCCCGCACTTCAAATAGCTGCGCTTGCAGCCAGCGCGTCAAGGCGAAAGCAGCAAGTAATCCTAAGCCCAGCCCAAGCCCTGCGAGGCGCATTCCCTCGCCAACGATGAGTTTGAACACATCACTGCGATTTGCGCCAAGCGCCATGCGGACGCCAATCTCCTGGGTGCGATGGGCGACGCTAAAAGACATCACGCCGTAAATGCCAAGTGCCGCCAAAATCGCTGCCAGGGCGGCAAATGTGATGAACAGCGAGGTAGAAAAGCGCCGGGCAGTTTGCAACTCGGCAACCGACTGTTCAAGCAGTTTGAAGGAATGAATCGGCTGCTCTTTATCTATGGCGGCAAGTTCGCGGCGAATGGCGGGAATCAGATTTGTTGGATTGCCCGTGCGGGCGCGGACGACCAGCGCCATGCGCCACCAGTTTTCCTGTTGATAAGGTATATACACACACGGGAACTCTTCATCAGGCTTCAGGCTAAAAGTCTTCCAGGCGCGTGTGGCTCCGACTATGCCGACAATCTCGCGCAACGTATCATCGAAGCGCAGATGTTTGCCGAGCGGGTCTTCGTCGAGGAAATAACGTTGCGCCAGCGTCTCGTCAATGATGGCAACCGGCAGTGCCCCTTTTCTATCGCCGTCGGTAAAGAAACGTCCGGCACGCAGCGGAATACGTATAGCCTGGAAATAATCAGCGCTCACTTGATGGCGGGAAGCCACCGCGCTCTGCCCTTGCGGAATCGGCGGGTGTTCGGCAATTTCGACTCGCCAGCCGGCGTCCCAACTGTTGATGATGCCAGCGGATTCGACACCGGGAAGCGTGGAGACTCGTTCCAGCAGTTGCCCGTACAGCGCCACCACCTGCTCGAAGGAGCGATTACCCGACGGATCAATTCTCGCCGTCAATACGCCTTGCGGGTCAAAGCCGCGGTCCGTATTCCGTAACCGCCAGAAACTCTTCATCATCAGCCCTGCCCCGACGAGCAGGACGATTGCCAATGCCACTTCGGCAACGACCAACGCGGCACGAAAACGGTTCTGCCCGCGTCCCTGCGCGGCGTTGCGCCCGCCTTCTTTCAAAGTTTCGTTGAGATTCACTTTCGATGATTGCAGCGCCGGCAGAAGTCCGAAGATAAGCGTCGTCAGCAGAGAAAGCGCGAACGTATAACCGAGCGCCCAGCCATCAATCTTCAAGATGGTGACGTGCCAGTTTTTCGCCGCCACCGATTCCGGTAGTCCACTGACAAGCAGAGGAATGCACCAACTCGCCAGCAGCAAACCACAAACGCTGCCCAGTAGTGCGAGCAAGGCGCTTTCGATGAGCAACTGCCTGACGACACGCCAACGCCCTGCGCCTATGGCAAGGCGAATCGCCAGTTCTTTGCGACGGACGGAGGCGCGAGCCAGCAACAGGTTAGCGATGTTGACGCAGGCAACCGCCAGCACGAAGCCGACAGCCGCAAGCAGGATCAAGAGCATTTCGCGTTCCCCAACGGTTAAGACGGCTTGCAGCGGTTTCAAATTGCCGCGCAACTCCGCATTGGTATAAGTGATGTAAGGGCGCAACAGATTCTCGACTTCAAGGCGTGCCTGTTCGGTTGACACGCCGGGTTTAAGGCGCAACACCTGATGCAAATAGAATTTGTTGTCTGTGAGGTCAGTGGGAGTAAAGGCGAGCGTTGTCCAGACATCGGTTTTTAGAACAAAGCGAAAACTGGCAGGCATAACGCCGATGATTTTGTATGGCTCACCGTTGAGCGATATGGAACTGCCGATTACTTCCGGGTCGCCGCCGTAGCGACGCTGCCAGAAGTCATAGCTGATGACGACAACCCGATTATTACCGGCTTGATCTTCTTCAGGTACAAAGGTGCGCCCTTGCGCGGCTTCTACGCCGAGCGTCTGAAAGAAGTTGCCGGAGACCTTAAAGCCTTGCAAGCGTTCCGGCTCGCCATCTCCCGTCAGATTGGCGGGCCAAGTGTCATTGCCCCACGCCGCGACATCTGTAAATACGGTGTTTTGACTCCTCAGATGCAGATGCGCGGCGGGCGATGAAAACCATAGTTCTTCGCCCTTACGAGACAGGAAATTAAACATCATCAACTTATCAGCATCGTGATAGGGCAAGGGGCGCAGGAGTACGGCATTGACGACGCTGAAGATGGCGGTATTGGCACCGATGCCGAGCGCCAGAGTAAAGACGGCTACAACAGTGAAGCCGGGATTTTTTAGTAACATTCGCAAACCAAACCGTAAATCTTGAAACATTTCATCCTCCCATCGCTCAGGTTGCAACGCCAGCGCATCCCAGAATGCGCCCAAGCTGCGCCGCAGTAAATCGAGTTTGTTACGCCAATTGAGGGTATGCCACTCGGCTAACATCGCTTCCCGGTAGCGTAATTCAGCCTCCCACTCCTGCTGCCAGTCCACACGCAAGCGGCGCGGCACTATCACGCCAATCAAGCCGATTAACCATACGGGCAAGCTGGAAAATCGCCGAGCATAAGGAGCTTTTGACTCGTTCATCAGGTCTCGATAGAATCAGGCGTATGAAACCAAAAACCAACCGGATTCGGGATGTCAAAGTCGCATTGCCGCAGCAGTTATATCGGCGTCTTCAACAAACGGCTCAAGCCGTGCATTCCGATGTAGCGCAGGTGATTGTTTCGACGCTGGAAACGCAACTGCCGCCCTTGCCGGAGAATCTGCCACCGGCTCTGGCGGCTGATTTGAGGCGTTGGGCGATGCTGGACGATCAGGCATTACAGGCTCTCGCTAATGCGTTTTTACCCCTCCGGCAACAACGCCGGTTCACCACATTACTACGCAAAGCCGAGTCCAGCCAACTCAGCGACCGTGAACGCATCGAATGGGAACAATTACAGCAGAATTACCTGCGACTGTCGCAAAACAAAGCCAAAGCCCGCTTTCTGCTGGCACAACGAGAACAGGAACAGCAAAGAAAAAGGGACGCAAGGTGAGCGGCATTCCGCCGCTTCTCAAACGCCGATTGCGTTCTGCATCAGCCGCACTGCGCTGTGCTTACTGCCACAGCCCCGAAGCATTGCTCGGCATTCCGCTTGAAATTGATCACATCATTCCAACGGCGCGGCAGGGGCAAACTGTTCTGTCAAACTTGTGTTTCTGCTGTCGTGTCTGTAACGGACATAAAACAGATCGCCTGCAAGCCCGCGACCCATTGACCGGGCGACTTGTCAAACTCTTCCACCCGAACCGGCAAAACTGGTCAAAACACTTTCGCTGGAGCGATGCTGGTATGCAAATCATCGGACTGACGACCATTGGCAGAGCCACTGTGGAAGCACTCAAGATGAATAACGACCTCATCACAAACCTGCGTTCCCTATGGGTTATCTTGAAATTGCATCCGCTTGATTGAACCTTCGCCAAAACCTGGACAAGCAAACTATTTGTGCAGCAACTTGCCGCACAATTTTTTAGCAATAGAGGAAGGTTGTGCAACAGGTTGTTACACAACCTTCTTGATGCTATAAACATCCCTATTCAAAAAATCAGCTACGTGAACGAGCGTGAATGTAGCGTTCACAATGCTATTAAACACAGCGGATACAGTAGCATCCTAAAAGCCGATCAGGCGGATGAGCCAACAATACGGTTTCATAAATATATCTCACTATTCGTATCTGAGGGCAATCATCGGGTCTACTTTTGCGGCGCGGCGAGCCGGCAGATAACACGCTGCCAGCGCCACGCCTGTTAAAATCATCGGCACAACGGCAAAGGTCGTAAGGTCTGTTGCGCTGACGCTATACAACAGTTTTGACATCAAGTGGGTCAACGCATAGGCGGCAATCAGACCGATGGCGATACCGCTAATCACCAGCTTTACTCCCTGGCTGAGAACCGTTCGCAAGACATCTCCTGTGGTTGCGCCAAGCGCCAGCCGAATGCCGATTTCGTGGGTGCGTTGCGTCACCGAATAAGAAATTAAGCCATAAATCCCGACCACTGCCAGCGTGATGGCAACGGCGGCAAACAACACGAATAGAGACATCAGAAAACGGCGCTGCGTCAGCGTCCTGGTAATCATCTGATTCATCGTCCTGACGTTATAGACCGGTTGATCTATATCCACATCGAAGAACTGTGAACGCACGGCGGCGACGAGAGTGGATGGTTCCTGAGTGGTACGAACAAGCAGATTCACATTGCTCATAACCGGCGCGACAAATTCATCGGGAATCTGTGCCATGCAGGTGTAAAACTGATACTTCACCTTTGACTGCTCATCGGCGTCATAACTGAGATGATGAATGTGATTGACAACGCCGACAATGCGTACAGGCAATCTTCCTTCATCCAGATAAATCAATTGCCCCAACGGGTCTTTGTCGCTGAATAAGTCACGCGCCATATTGTCGTCAATTACGCCGACCAAGCCACCGGAGGTTGGCGTATCCTGTGACGTAAAGGTGCGTCCTTTGAGCAAGGTAATGCCAAGGACACGGAAGTAGTCGAGGCTGACACTGGAATTGACGGCGAGATAGCCTTCGCTGTAGCGATTGAACGCCTGACCTTCCAGTAGAACACTGGTTACGCTTGCGCCGCCTAATGGTACGCTAGAGGAAAAGGCGACGGTTTGTACTCCGGGGAGAGCTTCGACGCGCTGTTGCAATCCTTCATAAAAGCCGCGTGTTTTCGCTGCATTGTCATATCGTGTGGGCGAAAGCAGCGTCGTCATGGTCAACAGATTCTTTACTTCAAAGCCGGTATCAATGCGGTTCAGAAAGACAAAACTTCTGAGCAGTAAGCCAGCCCCGACAAGCAGGAGCAGCGCCAATGCTACCTCTGCAACAACCAGACTGCTACGCATTGGCTGTCGCCCGCCGCTTGCACCCTTGTTGCCTTCTTTGAGGGTTTCGGTAAGGTTTGGTTTGGCGGCTTGCAGCGCCGGGAAAAAGCCGAAGGCAATGCCGGAGAACAACGAAGCAGCGATGGCAAAAATCAAGACGTTGCTATCAAGGGGAAGCTCTTTTATCCAGGGCATTTCATTGGCAATGCCCACTGCCAGCAGATTTTTTCCCCAACCTGCCAACAGGATACCAAGCGTACCGCCGAGAGTGGCAAGTAACAGGCTTTCGGTGAGCAATTGCCGAACGACGCGCCCGTTCGATGCGCCGAGCGCCGAGCGAATAGCAATCTCTTTCTGGCGGGAAGCGGCACGCGCCATCAGCAGATTGGCGATATTGACGCAGGCAATCAACAGGACAAAGCCGACAGCCGCAAGCAGTAGCAGCAACGAACTCTTTACGTCGCCGGTCTGATCTTCCCGAATGGAACGCAGGAAAACGCGATTCGTGGTATTGGTCTTCGGGTATTGTTGTTCGAGAGTAAGGGCGATGGTTTCCATCTCATCGGCAACTTGTTTCGCTTGTACCTCCGGTTTCAAACGCGCTACGACGACAACGCCGCCGTGTTCTTCGCGTGCCTGTTTCAACCTTTCCGGCATCGCCACATTGATTGGGATAAAGACATCAGCAGGGGTGTAGAACTGGAAATCGGCTGGCAGTACGCCAACAATGGTACACTGCCGGTCATTGAGGGTTATGGTCTGATTTAGAATCGCCATATCCGCCCCGAAACGTCTTTGCCACAGGCTGTGACTGATGAGGATTACGGGACTGACTCCGGCGCGGTCTTCTTCCGGTAGAAAGGTGCGTCCAAGTTTTGGCGTTACGCCAAGCGTTGCAAAGAAGTTTGCCGAGACCTGTCGGCAGATGAGCCGTTCCGGTTCGCTTACACCTGTCAGGTTGACACTATCGCGGCGGGCTATCGCCATCTGCTCAAAACTGCGGCTCTGTTCCTGCCAGTCGAGGAAGTTGGGGTACGAGGGCGATTCCTGCTCAATGTCCTGTTGGCGTTCCCACAACACAACAAGGCGTTCCGGGTTCTGATAGGGCAATTGGCGCAGTAAAACGGCATTGACAATACTGAAAATCGCCGTATTCGCCCCAATGCTGAGAGCGATGGTAATGATGATTGCTAAAGCGAATCCCGGCTTTTTCAACAGCATTCGCACACCAAACCGTAAGTCCTGAAACATATCATCCTCCAATCGTTGTGGTTGTAGCGCCAGCGCATCCCAAAATGCGCCGAGGCTACGGCGTAGCAAATCTACTTTGCTGTACCAGTCGAGCAAGTGCCACTCTGTTAGTAACATCTCCCGGTAGCTGAGTTCGGCTTCCCATTCCTGTCGCCAATCCGCACGTAAGCGGCGCGGCACAATCACGCCGAAAAGTTGAATCAGCCACAGCCAGAAGCGAAAGCGGGTTGGGTTTGTCGAGTTAGCCATTGCTTTTACTCGTGGCGTAATGCGGTCATCGGGTTGACCCTGGCGCTGCGTCGCGCCGGCACGTAACAGGCTGCCAGCGTTACCAGTGCAAGCAACAAAGGTATACCAACAAAAATCATTGGGTCGGTGGCGCTCACCTCAAACAACAGGCTCTTGATAGTCTGCGTCAACGCTAATGCTCCGGCAATGCCGACGACCACACCGGCGGCGGTAAGCAACAAGCCTTGTCGCAACACGAACCACAGCAAGCGGCTTGGTTGCGCTCCCAGCGCCAGACGGATGCCGAATTCTTTGGTGCGGCTGCCGACATAAACCGACATTGTGCCGTAGATGCCGACGGCGGCGAGCAACAATGCCAGAACCGCAAACGCCGTGAGCAGCCAATTGGTCAAGCGTTGCGTCGTCAGGCTCTGCCCGACGATTTCGCTCATGGAGCGCACTTGATAAAGCGGCAAATCAGCATCTATCTGTTTGATTTCGGCTCTGACGGTTGGCATTGCCGCCATTGGCGAACCGTTGGTACGGATTACCAGAAAGGTTCGTGGGGTAGGCGCTTGCGCCATCAGCCTATAGAGATGCGGTTGCTTTGCATCCGCCAGATTTTGATGGTGAACACCACTGACAATGCCAACAATCGTCATCCATTGGCGGTCGCCGCCGGTTTCGACGCGCTTACCGATGGCGTCACCGTTGGGAAAATAGCGTCGCGCCAACGGTTCATCAATAATGGCTATGGCTTGTGAATTGGTGGTATCGGTTTCCTGAAAATCGCGCCCCTGCAATAATGAAATTCCCAACGCCTGAAAAAGTCCCGGCGTAGCGGTCTGCATAACCACTTGTTCGGTTTCTCTGGTGTTGCCATCAACCGGCTCCTGCCCTTCGATAATGATGCCATCAACATTGCCGTCGTGAGCAAAGGGCAAGCTGGCAGCGAAGCCTATGGCTTGCACATTTGGCGCGTTACGCAATCGTTCCAGCGCGTTCTGATAAAACTGTGCGGCTTTTTCCGGCGTGTCGTACTTTTCACGCGGCAAGACGACAGACATGGTGAGCATCTGTTCGGGATTGAAGCCCGGTTCAACCGCTTGCAAGCGCTGAAAACTCTTCAGCAATAACCCTGTGCCAATCAGCAGAATTACAGAAAGCGCAAATTGCACTGCTACAAGGGCGCTGTTGATGCGGCGGTTTGTGGTGTTGCCGCGCCCGCCTTCGTGCATCCCTGCTGCCAGTCCCATGCCGTAAGCCCGCAAGGCAGGCAGCAAGCCGAACAGCAAGCCGGTCAACGCCGCCAGTCCAGCCGTAAATGCCAGCACTGTGCCGCTCAGATTTACTTCCTCGAGGCGTGTAATCCCGTCAATCGGCGCTTTATCGAGCAGGCGAATGCCCAGCCCAGCCAGAGCGGTTCCGGCAACCGCGCCGATGCCGGAGAGCAACAGGCTTTCCGTCAACAGTTGTCTGGCTATGCGTGAGGGCGTTGCGCCAAGCGCCACCCGGACGGCTATTTCTTTGGTGCGTGAAGTAGCTCGCGCCAACAGCAGATTGGCGACATTGGCGCAGGCAATCAGCAATACAAAGCCCACCGCCGCGAGCAGCACAAGTAATGGCTTGTCGGTGCTGCCAATGAGAACGTCTTTTAAGGGCGTGATAATGGTTCGCGGACCGTTGCCTTCCTTGAGTCCGACCGCCTCGCTTAGATTCGGGTTGCGACGACCAAAATCTTGCAGGATTTCGGTGGTGTCCGCCTGTGCCTGAGCGATTGATACATCCGGTTTGAGGCGAGCGATGACGCGGAAAAAATAGGGGGCAGTGCGCGTCGGGTCCAACGCCAATGGTATCCATAAATCGGTTTGCAGTTGCGGGTATTTGAACTCAGCCGGCATCACGCCGACAACTTCTGTCGGCGTATTATTCAAGACTAACTGCCTGCCGATGATATTGGGGTCGCCGCCGAAGCGTCGTTGCCAGAATCGGTAACTGAGGACGCAAACGCCATTCTTGCCTTTAGCATCTTCGCCTTCAAGGAACGGGCGTCCGAGCAGTGGATTGACGCCGAAGACTTTGAAGAAATCTGCGGTGACATTTGCCGATGTAAGGCGTTCCGGCTCGCCATCGCCAATCAGGTTGACGCCACCGCCGGTTACAAGAGTCAGCGTTTCAAACGAGCGTTGTTGTTCGCGGTAAGCGGCGAAATCCGCCTGCGACACGCCCCACGTCTGTAGTCCCAGCATCGGGCTTGCCTGAATCATCCGCACCACACGCTCCGGTTCATGGTACGGCAATGGACGCAAAAGGATACCATTAACGAGGCTAAAGATCGCCGTGTTCGCGCCAATACCGAGCGCCAGCGTAACCACGGCAATCAAGGTAAAGCCGGAATTTTTCAACAACATTCGTGCGCCATAGCGTAAATCCTGAAACATATCGTCCTCCAATCGTTGCGGTTGCAGTAGTAAGGCATCGCGGAATGCCCCCAAACTGCGCCGCAGTAAATCCGCTTTGTTACGCCAGTCGAGTGAGCGCCACTGCGCCAGCATCATCTCCCTGTAGCGTAATTCGGCTTCCCACTCCTGTCGCCAATCGGCTCGCAGGCGGCGCGGTACAAGCACACCGATGACACGGATCAGCCACAGCCAGAAACGAAAGCGTTTTTTTGGTATTGCATCAGTCACTCGTTTTATTCGTGGCGCAGGGCTTCCAGTGGGTCTACCCGTGCGGCGCGGCGAGCGGGCAGCCAGCACGCCAGTAGCGCCACGATTGCCAATAGGATGGCAATACCGATGAGGGTCGCCGGGTCGGAACCTCCGATTCCATAGAGGTATTCGGCAAAACGCTGTTTCCATCTTTCTTCAGCAAAATACTGGCTGGCAAATAAGCGTTTCACGCCATACGCGCCAAATGTACCGATTATTACCCCCAACAGTATCAACTTCATTCCCTGCCAGATGACCAGTCGCAAAACATCTGCGGTTTGTGCGCCAAGCGCCATTCGCACACCAATCTCATTGGTGCGTTGGGCAACCGAATACGCCAGCACACCTGATAGACCTATTGCCGCCAGCAGGATTGCCAGACCGCCAAAGAAACTCAGCAAACGGGCATAAAGCCGTTCCTGAGCGAGGGTCTGTTCGGAGCGTTCTTTCTGGGTGGTGAATTCTGTAATCGGTAAATTGCTGTCCAGTTCGCGCACTGATTGACGGACAGAACTTATCAAAGCGGTTGGCTCGCCCGTTGTCCGTAAAGCGAAAAACATATTGCCGATGTTCTCTGTCTCCTGTTGCCAGGGCGTGTAGAGCAACGGTTCAATATCGTCACGCTGGCTGTTGTATTTAGTATCAGCAACAACGCCAACGATCTCGATTTGGCGTTTGGAATCGGTATCGGTGACGCGCTTGCCAATCACTTCTTCACCGGGAAAGAACTTCTTCGCAAAGGTCTGATTGACGATGGCGACCTGTGGCGCTTTAGCAACGTCCTGAGCCGTGAAGTTGCGCCCGCCCAGTAGCAGAATTTCCATCGTCGTAAAATAGTTCTCGCGGATCATCTGCCGGTTGGTACTATGATCGCCGCCATTCTTTTCAGTTTCACCCGGCAGCAGAACATCCGTATTCCACATATGATGGGCGATGAGCGGCACACGCCCGAAGGTCGCGGAACGGACACTGGGCAACGCATCCAGTCGTGCGAACAGTTGATTATAAAACTGTATCAAGCGTTCATCTTCGTAGCCGCCTTGTTTCGGTTGGAGTGAAAAGAGCAGCAAATTCTCCTGATTGAACCCGACATTGACCTGTTGCAGATTGCGAAGTGTGCGGATGAATAAGCCCGCGCCAATCAGTAACAGCAACGACACGGCGACCTGGGCGATAACCAGCCCTTTGCTGAGGCGAGAGACTACGCCGGTCGTGCGGCGGCTCTGTTTGAGTCCGGTTGAAAGGTCGGCTCGCGTCGCCCGCCACGCCGGAGCAAGCCCGAAGAGAAGGCCGGTCAGCAATGAAACGACAAGGGTGAACATCAACACACGCCAGTTCAAACTCGGCTCAATATCAGGCGGCAGAAAGTCGGTATTGCGGTCAGCCATTGATGTCAAAGCGCCTTTGCACCAATAGGCAAAGAGGATGCCAACCAGTCCGCCAATCACAGAAAGCAGCAGACTTTCGGTCAGCAGTTGGCGAATCAAGCGCCAGCGTCCCGCGCCAACCGCCAGACGCACAGTGATTTCAGGAGTACGCAACGCCGACCGCGCTAATAAGAGGTTGGCGACGTTGGCGCAGGCAATCAACAAGACCGCCGCCACTACGCCGAACAGCCCATAGATGGTGGTCTCATAAAGTTTGCGAACTTCCATCGCCCCGCGACTGCCGGAATTTGCCTGTAATTGCGGGTAATCCTTCGGATCGAGTTCTACCGGGTCGCTGTCTTTACGTGGCGGCGGCATCACTTCAAGCGCGGCAGTTTGAAAGGCGCTGTTCAAACTCTCCTGCGCTTGTTCCCGTGTTGCGCCGGGTTTCAAGCGCCCCATCAGATGTAACCACCAGAATCCCGGCTTATCGGCTTTCGGCATCGCCGAATTATCGCCCAACAGAGTCTGCTCGAAAGCGATAGGAACGGTGACTTCCGGGTGTTGATTGACCTGTAATGCGCCGACAAATCCGGGCGGCGTTACGCCGATGATGGTGAAGGAAGTTTTGTTGAGGGTAAGTTGCTGTCCGATAATTGCTGGGTCAGCGTTGAACCGCTCTTGCCAGTACCGATGACTCAAAACAACGACTGGCGTAGCGGCGACATTATCATCAGCATCAGTAATCGGGCGTCCTAAAATCGGCTGCACATTTAGTCCGGTATAATAGCCGCCGGAAACCGCCTGCCCGTTAATAATTTGCGCGTCATTATTCATCACAGCGGTCAATTCATAAATCGGCGCAAAGGCGAAGAACGATTGTAGCGGGCTGTTGGCGTCGTCAGCTTGCGCCTGACCTAACTTCTCAAAAGTATCGAAGCGAAACATTGAGGCGCGGCGCAATCCCACCGGACTGCCGATAAATGTGCCGCGCATCCCATTGGTTCTAAATGGACGCCCGGCTTGCCATTCAAACAGCGCCAACTGTTCGGGGTCTGTAACCGGCAAAGTTTGCAGCAATACGGTATCAACAAGGCTGAATAAAGCGGTATTCGCACCTATCCCTAAGGCCAGCGACAATACTGCGACTGCCGTGAATCCTTTATGTTTGAGCAGCATTCGCCAGCCATAACGTAAATCTTGAAACATATCGTCCTCCAATCGTTGCGGTTGTAGTGCCAGCGCATCCCAAAACGCGCCGAGGCTGCGCCGTAATAAATCAAATTTGTTGCGCCTGTCGAGCATATGCCATTCTGCAAGCATTGCTTCGCGGTAGCGCAATTCGGCTTCCCACTCCTGCCGCCAATCGGCTCGCAGACGGCGCGGCACAATCACGCCAATCAAGCGAATCAGCCAATAGGAGGGATTCGAGAGCTTTATTTTGAGGTGTTGAAAAACCTGCACAAGTTCAACCTCGCTCTTTCGCCGGTTTTGTGGTCTGCGTTGCCCGCGTTTGCTCAAGCAGGCGATAGCGTTTCGCTGCCTCTGTCAAAGCATCTTCGCCGCGTCGCGTCAGTTCATAGTATTTGCGCGGCGGGCGCATCTCCTGTTGGGCAATCGTCTGTTTTTCCCATTTGGACGTGACAAAGCCGGAATCTTCCAATCGCCTGAGCGCCGGATAGATGGTGCCGCTTGGCAGCCCCGTAATGTCCATAATGTCGAAGCCATAGCGATAGCCATTTGCCAACGCTTGCAAAATAATCGCTGCCGAAATTGATAGATAACCTTTCCCCATACTCTTCCTTTTTTCTTTTATGTCGTTTTCTACTTATATAGTTTGCTACATAGGGTATTGTCAAACGATTTTCCGCAAGGCAAAAGAAAAATTTTGGCAGCAGAGATTTATCGGATTTCTTTCAGCTAGTATCGCTCCCCAACAAAACATCTCTCCGAAAGCTGCGCTATAATTATATGGATGCTTAGTGAACAGATTACCATTCATCATTTCGGGTCGGGGAAATGGGTTGCGCCGCGCCCGGTCAGTGTTTATGTGCCGCCTGATTATCATACCGAGACAGACAAACGCTATCCGGTGCTGTATCTACAAGACGGGCAGAATGTCTTCAATCCGCATACTTCATTTGCGGGCGTAGCGTGGGAGGCGGATGAGACGGCGCAACGGCTGATTTTGAAAAAACGGATCGCGCCATTGATTATCGTCGGCATTGATAACACCGGCGTAGACCGCATTGATGAATATACGCCGGTGCGAGCGCGTGACCGGGGCGGCAAGGCGGATGATTACGGCAGGATGTTGACGGAAGAATTAAAACCCTTTATTGACAGCCACTACCGCACCTTGCCGGAGCGTGAATATACCGGGCTGGGCGGTTCGTCACTGGGCGGCTTGCTGGCGCTCTATCTCGGTGTTAAAAAAACCGATGTGTTCAGTCGTCTGGCGGTAATGTCGCCTTCCGTCTGGTGGGCAAGCGGCTTTATTCTGCATGAAATTCGCGCCTTGCCCGGTCGTTTGCCGTTGAGAATCTGGCTCGATATTGGCAAAGGCGAAGGAAAACCTTTCCGGCAGCAAACCCGTTCGCTACAAGAGATTCTGCTTGATAAAGGCTGGCAGAAACATCGCCACGTTAAATTCGCCGATTTCCGCTATTTGGAAGCCGCCAAAGCCGGACACAATGAATCATCGTGGGGCGCGAGATTTGACAAGGTTTTGCGATTTCTGTTCCCGCCAAGCGGCGGGCGTTCGCGCTCCGCTAGTGGTTTAAGGTAAAGAGAGGAAGCCCCAGTTCAGAGTACAACCTTCAGGCTGAAAGTCTTGCCGTTTCCGACAGCAGCCTGAAGGCTGTACTCTGAACTCCTCTCCTCATCGAGCCACTACCAAAAAATAGTTGCCATTGGCTTATTGCTGCCTGATGGCTTTCGCAGAGGCAATTCGTTGTTGTTTGATGGCTTCAGGATGCAGGTACGCGCCACGTTCTGAAGCTGGTTTATCTTCGACTACCGGAATGCGATGGGTTTTGGCATAGGCATCCTGACGGATGCCGGTCACCTGCCAAGACACTTCGACACGCGGTTTATCGGTTTTGATGAGGAAGCGATTGGCGTGAATCTTGCGCCAGACAATCGCCTGCGCGAACTGCCCGACAACCGTGAGTTGATAGCGAAAATCGCGGTTCAGGGCTTCAAAGTAATCGGGCAGGGTGACGACGGCGATGCCGCGTTTATCGGTCAGCACATTGCCGTTGTAGACATTCATCATATCGGGCGATTCAACGAACGAGTGAGAAAGCGTTTTATTTTCCGGGTCGAGTGGATGATCTATTTTGAACGAACCACCGCCTTTCGACAGATTGCCGGTGACGGTTACATCGCCGACGACGTGCAGCCTTGTAGACGGTGCAGTGGTGCCAATGCCGACATTGGTATCGGCGGTTGCGCCGTTGATGCCATTGATAGAACCCAGAACCAAAGAATTGCTCTGTGTAACCTGCGCCTGATAGCCAATGGCAGTGGCATTACTCACGCTGGAAACCACCTGAGCATTAGCGCCGAGCAGGGTGTTGTTGTCGCCAGTTGGGTTCCCGGCATTGAAATCCGCCCGCCTGCCGATAAAGGTGTTGTTTTGTCCTATGGTATTGAACGCTCCGGTTTCTCTTCCGAAGAAGGTGTTATTGCCGCCGGTGGTATTCTCCAAACCTGCATTCATGCCAATAAAGGTATTGTCGCTGGCAATGGTGTTGCTCCGTCCAGCCTGATAGCCGAAGAAGGCATTAGTGCCGCCGGTGGTATTCGACTTGCCAGCCTCGCCGCCGAAGATAGAATTGAACATGCCAGTGGTGTTCGCGGTGCCAGCCTGCACCCCAAAGAAGGAATTGGCGTTGCCAGCCGTATTATTGGCGCCCGCCAACGCACCGAAGAAGGCGTTGCCGCCGCCGTTGGTGTTCGCGTACCCAGCATCTCTGCCGAAGAAGGAGTTGCTGCTGCCGGTGGTGTTCGACCTGCCAGCAAACTTACCGAAAAAGGCGTTGTCCTGACCACTGGTGTTTAACAAGCCAGCAAAATTGCCAAAGAAGGCGTTGTTGCTGCCACTGGTGTTCGCTCGCCCAGCCGAAGCGCCGAAGAACGAGTTGAAGGAGCCGGTGTCGTTCGTTTGTCCAGCCAAAGAACCGAAGAAAGCGTTGTTGCCGCCGATAGTGTTCAATCTGCCAGCCGACCTGCCGAAAAACGAGTTATGGCTGCCATTGTTCGTCAAGCCAGCCTCCCTACCAAAGAAGGAGTTGTTGATACCGTTGGTATTCGATATACCAGCCGCCGCCCCGAAGAACGAGTTGTCTAAGCCGTCGGTATTGTTAAAGCCCGCCGAGTCGCCGAAGAAGGCGTTGCCTTGACCGGTAGTGTTCGCGGTTCCAGCATTGATTCCAGCAAATAAGTTACTCGATCCAGCAATGCTCAACACCCGCGAGCCGCCAAGGTTGTATTGCGTAGCAGCATTTATGGTGTTAGCCGACAGCGATGTACTGATGACGGCATCATTGGCAGTAAGGGTAACGCCGATTGTGCCACTACCGCTGATGTTGAAATTGCTGGCGGTTTGTTGACTGATCGTGTTTTTAATGTAGTTTGCGCCAAGATCAGGAAGGTCTACAACAGCGATAACAGCACTCGTCCAGTTGCTGCCGTTACTGCGAAGAAAGTTGCCCGCCGCGCCAGCCGCATTCAAGCCCGTGCCTCCGTTGGCTGTCGCAACCGTGCCTGTGATGTTGCTTGCAGGAACAGTGAACGAGCCGCTGAGGGTGCCTGCAACATTGAGATTCCCTGGCACTTGAACCGTAACGGCGTTGGTTCCCAGTACCACCGTGTTACTTGCGGTGACTTGGGCATTCGCGCCAATGGCTGTGGCATTGGTGACGCCTGCCGCGCCATTGGCTTGATAGCCGACGAAAGTGTTGAAATTCTCCGTGGTATTGGACAATCCGGTATTCTGCCCAACAAAGGTGTTACTACTGCCTGTTGTATTATTGAAACCGGCGCTGCTGCCAAAGAAGGCATTGACATTGCCCGTTGTATTGTTCTGTCCAGCGCTGTTGCCAAAGTAAGAGTTGGCTTGTCCAATGGTGTTCGAGAGTCCTGCCTGATGCCCGACAAAGGCATTCAGTGAGCCGCTGGTATTGGATTGTCCTGCGCCTTTGCCGAAAAAGGCATTGAGGCTGCCGGTGGTGTTGGCATTGCCCGCCTGTGAGCCGAAAAAGGCATTGTTGCTGCCATCGGTATTCGATAGTCCCGCAATAGAACCGAAGAACGCATTATTAATACCCGTGGTATTGGAGAAGCCGGTGCGGTCTCCGAAGAAGGCATTGGCGGCTCCCGAGGTGTTCGCCTGTCCGGCGAGAAACCCGAAAAATGAGTTGGCATCGCCCGTTGTGTTGGCAGTTCCTGCCCCGCGACCGAAGAACGAGTTACTGCTGCCCGTCGTATTCGCCTGCCCTGCCTGCGAACCGAAGAACGAGTTATTGACACCGGTTGTCATATTGCCAGCCGAGAAACCGAA
>Ga0187894_10002770_pt1 | contig 20594 bp, 14 predicted proteins | sample GBC1701081metaG_FD_136650 | JGI IMG/M metagenome (GOLD analysis project Ga0187894, IMG submission 136650) | White microbial mat communities from a lava cave in the Kipuka Kanohina Cave System on the Island of Hawaii, USA - GBC170108-1 metaG ...
ATTTCCGAGATGCATGGCACGCACCATGTCGCCCAGAAATCAACCAAGACCACCTTGCCTTTGAGCGACGCTAAATCAAGTTTGCCGCCGTCCAACAGATTCAAAGCAAGCGCCGGAGCCGGTTCAAATTCGCCATTCGTTGCCGCACCCGCGCCGCTTGCTCCATCACTTACGGCAGTAGGTACAACGGCGGTATTCGCAGCAAGGTCATTGCTTGCCGGAGCCGCGCCTAGCCCTTGCAGTCGCGCCAGAAACTTGTCCGGTTTCTCAAAGCCTTCAAGGCGAAGTTTCGGATTTTCATTGCCTTTGGCATCAAGAAAAAGAATTGTTGGTACGCCGATAATCTTAAATTTCTCTCTGGCGCGTCCGGCATCGCTGTTGTCATCCGGGTTGGTCAAATCAAGTTTGAGCGTCACATACTTTTCCGCTTCCTGCTTCACCTTTGCATCGGTGAAGGTGAATTCATCCAACTCTTTACAGGGTATGCACCACGTTGCAAAGGTATCAATTATCACGCCTTTGCCCTGCTTCTGCGCTTCCAAAACCGCTTGTTCGCTGTAAGGCTGCCATTCAATACTGGCTTCGGTCTTCTTTGGTAATGCAAAGAAGATTGCCGCCGCCGCCGCCGCAATTCCAATGACCCGCAGCACCCAAGCGAACTGCACCGGCTTGGCTTTTGCGGCTTCAAAGAAAAGCAGATAGATTGCCGAAATGGCAAAAAAGGCAACGAAGATGTATGGCTCGGCTTTGCCCATTAACGGGCGCAAAAAGTAGAGCGCCATGCCAATCAGAATGAACCCGAAAACTTTACGAACCGTTACCATCCACAAACCGGAACGCGGCATTGCTTTCAGAGACCCGGAAAACGTCCCCAAAAAGAGATAAGGAAATCCCAGTCCCAACGCCAGAACAAAGAAGAGCAGAAAGCCAAAGACCGGATCGCCCCGGCGGCTGACTTCTACTAAAAGCGCAACAACGAAAGGACCAATGCAGGGCGCAGCAACTATGCCCATCGTCAAGCCCATAATCAGCGCCCCGAACATTCCGCCGCTTGATTGCGATGAGTTATTGGCAAAGCGATTGAGCGATTCCGGCAATTTGAATTCATAAACGCCAAACATCGAAAGTGACAACGCCACCATCAACACCGCCAGCCCAATTAAAACAAACGGGCTTTGCAATGCCGCACCGAAAAGCCCGCCCGTCAGCGAAGCCACAACGCCCAGAATGGAATAGGTAATCGCCATGCCGAAGACATAAAGCGATGCCATTGCAAAGGTGCGTTTGATATTCGGTTTGCCGTCTGCCGAACCCTGATTGGCAAAAAAGCCAATGGTAATTGGGATAATCGGATAGACACAGGGCGTCAGGTTCAACGCAAGCCCCGCAAGAAAAATCACTGGCAAGGTCAAGAGCAATCCCTGACTTTCCAGCAAACTCGCAATGCTATTTTTATCCGCTGAATCGTTGCCTTTGAATTGCGTTAAAGCAGCCGCATCGTCTTTCTTGTCGCCAGCCGGCACAGGTGTATCATCAATAGGTTGCGCGGTAGCTTTAGCGAAGATTTCAGCGTTGGCAACTTTACTTGCTTCTGTAGAAGCCACGAATGTAACCGGGATTTCGACGGTCAAATCGGATGGCGCGAGACATTGCCGGTCATTGCAGGATTGTACCGTAACGGTGGCTTTGATGGTCTGCGTACCGGGCTGAATGCTGCGGTCTGCCGTCGCTTCGGCGGTCATAAAGACTTTGCCATCCAGCACCGCAAGCTCTTTATCGGAAAACTCGAATTTCTGGAGTTTCGCTTTCGGGTATTTCACATCGGCAATCTTCAAGCCAGCAACGTCAGCAAACTTCACGTTTGTCGCCACCAGATAATCTTCGCTCGGCACATGAGCGTTGATGTGATAGCCCGATGCCACATCAAGAGCAATAGCAATCTTGAATTTGCCGTCCGGCTTCACACCATCAACCGAAGCATACCCTTGCGCCTTCACCACTGCTGCGCTGCTTTGTGCGACAGCCGACGAAGCGCACGAAAGCGCCCATAGAATTGTAAAAATAAATGTGGCAGCTATTTTTAGCCTCATAATTTCTCCCGATACTTTTTTCGTCGCAGTTCTTGATTCGCTATGTTTCTTACTGCTTTATTAGTTCCCCTGATACTGAGTGCCTTGACTTGCTCTTGAGACAGCTTCCCTTGCCATAACAAAATTCTCTGCACCCAATCATCTTTGCTTGCAATATATCGTTCAAATTGCGCTTCGGCTATCGGTTCAGCCTTATTCTCTTCGATTTCTCTGAGCAGTATCTTTTGCTTGAGTATCTTTTGCAGATATTTCGTTTGATATGCGGCATGGTTACTGAACCAATCAAGTTTATCTTGCTTCATCCCTACTCTAATCAAAGCGCCCAAAGCCGCTTCCGCCATCCTTTTATCTACATCAATTTCTGCAAGTTCAATGTATTTTTCAATCTCTTCATCCGAAATTAAAGGCTTTGAAGAAAGAACCTGAAGAAATGCAGCATAACGATAATGCTCCGTGTTTTTATCATCGGAATTGCAGAATCGTTCATAAGTAGCTTTCAACCACTCTTTCGTTATGAAACCTGATTCAAGCCACTTTTGATGAATCTGTAACTCTGCAAGTTCTTGCAACAACTCACCTCTTTACTGCTTAATCCAGCCGCCGCCGGCTACCACATCGCCATCATAAAAGACCGCCGCCTGTCCCGGTGTAATTGCCGCTTGCGGTTCATCGAAATCAACCCGCACTTCGCCACCGCCGAGCGGTGTAATCGTCGCGGGCGCTTCCTGAGCGCGATAACGTATGCGAACACTGGCGCGTACTGCTTCCGCAGGCGGCGCAATCGCCAGCCAGTTCACGCCGTTGGCAATCAACGATTTGCCCAACAACTCCTCTTTTTTGCCAACCACCAGTTGATTGAGCGGCACATCTATCTTCACCACATAAAGCGGTTCCGGGGCAGCGATGCCAATGCCGCGCCGTTGCCCGATAGTGAAACGATGCAAACCCGAATGCTCACCGACAACTTCGCCTTCCGTTGTGGTAATCTTCCCTTCCGCCATCGCCGGACTCTCTTCTATCCCCATTTCATACTTCGCGTAATCCTCAACGAACTTGGCGTAATTGCCATCCGGCACAAAGCAAATCTCCTGGCTCTCGGGCTTTTCCGCCGTGTTTAGCCCTAACTTGCGGGCAATCTCGCGCACTTCCGCTTTCGTCATATCGCCAAGCGGAAAGACCGCTGCCGCCAGTTGCTTCTGCGTCATTTCAAAGAGAAAATACGACTGGTCTTTGGAAAGGTCTTGTCCCTTCCTCAATATATATCGCCCATTGGCTTCGTTGTATTCCACCCGCGCATAATGCCCGGTTGCCACTTTCGTTGCGCCGACTTCGTTTGCCACTTTGACCAATCGCGCAAATTTCAACTTCGTATTGCACGACACACACGGAATGGGTGTGCGCCCTGCCAGATAATCTTCGACAAACGGGCGCACGACGCCGCGCTCAAACTCATCTTCGAGGTTTAGAACATAAAACGGAAAGCTCATCTCTGCCGCCACTCGCCGCGCATCATAAACATCATCGAGCGAACAACAACGCGACGGCTGCGGCTCGCTGTCCGGGGCGAGCTTGCGCCGTTGATTCCAGAGTTGCATGGTAAAACCGACAATCTGGTATCCTTGCTCTTTTAAGATGGCGGAAGCGACGGAACTATCCACGCCGCCGCTCATGGCTACTGCTATCGTCATCGTCTCTTATCCCTGTAGAGAAATACAAAAGTAGCATAGGCTTCGGCCTGTGTGCAGCTTAAACGACACAGACTAAAGTCTATGCTACCTCTGTGCGCTCTGCGTCCTCTGTGGTTATCATGTATGCTTCGACCAAGTCTTACTTTTTCCTTACTATCCCTGTTGGCATCACCTTCATTCGGGATGCTATTCTACAAGTATGATATTCACGTTTTCATAAACGTAAGATTATAACGAATGTGAGGCGAATCTGAAATTGCAAAGCGAAATGATAGAAGAAGCAATCGAAAAGCATTTTCTCAAAACAGAACCCTATTATCTGCCCGTCGGCAAGGAAGTTGAGCTATTTGAATCGGCGTACCGGGCGAAACTCCCTGTTATGCTCAAAGGTCCGACAGGCTGCGGCAAAACGCGATTCATCGAATACATGGCATATCGCCTGAAACGCCCGATTATCACCGTCGCCTGTCACGAAGACCTATCTTCTACCGACCTTGTAGGACGTTTTCTGCTCGAAGGCGAAGAGACGGTCTGGCACGACGGACCGCTGACCACTGCTGTCAAACACGGCGCTATCTGCTACCTCGATGAAGTCGTCGAAGCGCGGAAAGATACGCTCGTGTTGATTCACCCGCTTTCTGACGACCGGCGCATTCTGCCGATAGAAAAACTTGGCACCATTCTGCAAGCGCCCGATGAATTTCTGCTTGTCGTCTCTTACAATCCGGGCTATCAGAGCGTCTTGAAAGATTTGAAGCAATCCACCAGACAGCGTTTTATCGCTTTTGAGTTCGATTATCCGCCCGCGTCGCTCGAAGCCGAAATCGTTCGGCACGAAGGCAGCGTAGACGAGCAGACGGCGCGTGACTTAGTGGTGATTGGCGAAAAAGTGCGAAATCTGAAAGGTCACGGGCTGGAAGAAGGGGTTTCAACGAGACTACTGGTCTATGCAGCGCAACTAATTTCCAGTGGCATTCATCCACATTTGGCGTGTGAAGTTGCGATTAGCAGCCCGATAACCGACGACCAGGAGTTGCAGCGCAGCATCCGCGAGATTGTGACGACGGTAATTTGATTATTGTCCGTTGTCCGTCACCCGTTGTATGTTGTTAGTAGATTTAGCGACGACGGATAACGAACAGCTATGAATAGAGGCGAAAAAGCATGGATCCGACTCAGAGGCGCACCCGACGATCCTGAATCATTCGATTTGGCGACGTGGAGCGGGCTGCGCTGGGAGATTCCGCGCACCAACTCGCTCGGCGATACCATCTACATTCAAATCCCTGATTATCTGGTTAGTGAAACACTCCCTGCGTCAACCGAACCACAAAAGCTCTATCGCAATCTGCCCAACGAACGCGAGCGAAAAGGTTAGGCAACCGCCAGACATATGCTCGGTTTCAATTCAAGCGCATCTGCGTATTCGATATGCAGAACCCGACGGGGGATGTCGAGACGGGCTTTTGATGAGGCGTGAAGCAGTAGCGGGCGCATAGCCAAAACGCCGCCGCGAGCAACGAAACATTCAGCAGCTTGTTGTTTGTCAAATCGGCTAATCTCTTCGTCGCTCAAGACCCCGAAACGATGCGAACCCGGAACTACCCGCAAGGCTCCGTTGTCATTCGTTGAAGCGTCCAAATGAATTCGCAAAGCGACAATGCGCGATAACGCCCACGCCGGAGCGTGAGCATACAAAATCCCCTGCTTCGTTGACCACCCTTGCCAATCATCAGCCATGAACCGAGATTGCAAAGGTAACGCCGTATCCTGATGCCAATAAATCAGCCAGTTGGCGCGTCCCGATTTCTCAAACAAAGTGGCTCGGTAAGCAACGGCGTTGCCATCAAGTGATTGACGCGCTATTTGCAGGAGCCGGGTATCTGAGGCAAGCGCCGCTACTTCAAGAATGCTCATCAGATGGCGAACACCTGCACGACTGCGTTGCTTTCTGCATTCGGCAAGCGCAGTAAGTAGCCCGTCGCACTCGCTGTCTGAAAGTACACTGTCATAAAGGCAATACCCGGCTTTTTCCATTTATTAAGGAAGAATAGCAAATCAATAGTCTCACGTTTGCTACCCCTATTGATTGCGTTTCTGTTCACGCATTGCCTGTATCCGCCCGCGAATCCACTGCAATCGTTCCTGCGCTTTAGGATGCGCTTCGATGACTTTTTCAATGTTCGAGAGGTAATCAGGCAAACCGGATTTTTGCCGCAGTTCGGGAATAAAATCTTCGAGCTTTGCCCAACAAGCAATCATCTCGTTGCCGGATTCCAGAAACAAATCGCCATTCAATACGCCGTGCGCGACAAACGAGGCTGCCATATCCCAATAGGTTGTAAACATCCGGTAATGGGCGTTGTGCGGATGTTTCGGGTCAGCCCAGATGGTGACCACATCATCTACGGTGAATGGGTTAAATTCTCCCCAGTACCAAGCGCGAGCTTTTCGCATCTCGTCTTCACGGCGGAGTTCGTAGAGTCTCATAATTAACTGTGCATCTTCATGATCAGGTTTACTATTACTCATCTATCATCTCCTCATTGAAATTCTTTCAGTTGATGGCGAATTGGATTCTAACTGTCAGGATGCTATTTTCCGAAGTGTCAAGGAATTGTGCAAGGGCAGATTGTCGTCTCTGCAAAACACGCTACTTGGTTTATGCTGAGATCAATCCGCTGCTGCAATTCATACCAGCTAAAATATCAGTAAAAAGTAAAGCCTTCTACTATGAGAAGGCTTTACTCGATTTAGCTGTTTTTCTCAATCAGCATTAAAACTGGACTTTTGGCGCGTCGCGGGAACTTTCGGCTGCCTTAAACTCTTCCGCCCGTTGAAAGCCGAAGAGATTGGCGAAGATAACCCCCGGAAAGCGCGAACGGCTGTTGTTATAATCCAGCACAATCTGGTTGTAATCGCGGCGGGAAACCTGTATGCGGTTTTCCGTGCCGGATAGCTCATCCTGCAATTTGAGAAATTGCTGGTCAGCTTTCAGGTTTGGGTAATTTTCGGTTATCACCAGCAAGCGCCCCAAGGCGCTGGTCACTTGATCGTTTGCCTGTGATTTTTCGTCAACCGTTTTGGCATTCAATAATCTGGAACGTGCTTCGGCAATGTCACTAAAGACCTTTTCTTCATGTTTGGCATAGCCTTTCACAGTGTTTACCAGATTGGGAATCAAGTCGGCGCGGCGTTGCAATTGCGTATCCACATTGGAAAAGGCAGCTTTCACCCCATTATCTTTGGTCGTCAGACTGTTATAGGTCCCACAGGCGGAGCCACCCAAAATTAAAGCCAGCAGTAGAATGACAACTAAAACTCCTACACCCCATTTCATATCGTTTCCTCCTTCAAAAAAGTATAGCGCCGCTTTGACGTTTATTTATCAGCAAGTCTGACAGGGCTACATTCTTTCAGCATCTCGTTTTTCATGCAATTGTGTCTTGGCAGCGTCGGCTGCATCCAGCATACTGCCGATGCGTTCGAGCATCGGCGCAAACGTCGCCCGTTTCAGCGCCGAAACCGTAACGGCATTGAAGGCGCGGCGCAAGTTTATCAATTCTTCTTCATTTAGCAAATCGGCTTTATTAAAAACCAAGAGTCGCGGTATCTGCGACAACTGCAAATCATCCAAAATTTTGTTTACCGAAGCAATATGATTTTCAAACTGCGGATTGCCCGCGTCAACCAGATGAATCAGCAAATCCGAGCCTTCCATCTCTTCCAGCGTGGCGCGAAACGCAGTGATTAAATCGGGCGGCAGATCCCGAATAAAGCCAACCGTGTCGTTGATAATCACTTCCTGATCGCGTGGTAGGCGCAATCTGCGACTGGTCGGGTCGAGCGTTGCAAACATCAAATCTTCGGTCGTCACCGCCGATTCGGTCAGCGCGTTCAAGAGCGTAGACTTTCCGGCATTGGTATAACCGACAATCGAAATAATCGGCACATCGCGGCGCAGGCGTTGATTACGCTGGACGCGGCGACTGGTTCGCAACTGCTCAATCTGTTTTTCCAGCAGATGAATACGGTCACGCACACGGCGACGGTCTACTTCGAGTTTGGTTTCGCCCGGTCCGCGCCCGCCGATGCCGCCCATTAAACGCGACATCTCCGTACCTGACCCGGTAAGGCGCGGCAGCATATACTTCAATTGCGCCAGTTCAACCTGAATCTTCCCTTCGCGGCTCTGCGCCCGTTGCGCGAAGATGTCGAGGATTAACTGGGTGCGGTCAATAATCTTCAAATCTGTGGCTTCATTGATAGCCCGTACCTGCGCCGGGTTGAGGTTCTGGTCAAAGATGATGGCATCCGCGCCAAGTTGCAAGCCGCGAATAATCAATTCTTCGAGTTTGCCTTTGCCGATAAGAGTGCGCGGGTCGAGTTTCGGACGACGTTGGACAATGGAATCCAGCACAACAACGCCGGATGACCGCGCCAATTCCTTCAATTCGTCAAGCGATTCCTGCGCCAGCACATTGCTACCCGTAGTGACACTCACCAGAATTGCCCGGTCGCGGTTGTCCTGTTTGTTTGATACGCGCCGCGCCCGCGCTAACTCTTCTTCAAGGGAGTTGATAAGGTCAAGAAAGTCTACGTCAAGTTGTGAGGGGATGCGCGGTTCAAGAAATGCCCATGCCGGTTGATTGCCAACCTCTTCGTCAAGTTCATCACTAGCTGCGGGTGTGCCATTTGCCCGAACCAGATGGGCAGCGCGAACTACCCCGGGCAGACCATCGGCTTTGACCTCGATTGCCGCCATTAAATCAAGACGCAATAATGCCAAATCGGTCAAGTCGTCCTGCGTCAACTTTTCACCGCGCAGATGCGTGTGCAGACAACGCAAGCCGCGAAAGCGGTCTGCGCCGACGCGAACGCGCTTCAAATCGGGCAGCACTATTGCATGAGCATTGCCGACAATCACCGATTCAATGTGACCGCCACGGTCAACAAGAACGCCGATTTGCCGGTTGATCTCCCGCGATAATTCCGCTATCTGGCGGGCAAATTCCTGCGTCACAATTTCATGCGGAGAGATGCGTCGGTTATACAGTTTTTCGATGCGCTGCACCTGATTGGGCTTCAGCCCCTGAGTATTCCCTTCTATAGTACGAATAACGTCTTTCCTCCTGTCACTCTGGCAGATAAGCAAATTACTGCCCGAAGCCCATATTCCTTCCATATCAATCAATTACGGTATGAAATTGATACACAAACAAATAAATCCCCCGCTACCTGCACGAAAAGCATTCACTAGAGCTTTTGTCAACCGTCTCACGCGCCGCCAACAGGTTCTATCATATTCGACTATTTGCTGAGAAAACAAGTTTTAGTTAAGGCTGGATAGAATTGCTGTTGCCCCGATCAAGGATTTAAGGATAGGCACAAAGGTTGCACATCGCATTTAGGTCATTATTTTGGGTAGCTGTTGTTGTATTTCTTTGATACACAGAAGGATAAGCGTAGGTTAAACGAAGCTGAAAAGTAATCTCGCCTCCTGCATTTTCACGATTATTTTGCCGCTTCTTTAACCACATCTATCAAACATTACGCCAGCATGAGGAAGATCGTCTATGGGACAGGCAAGAAAAGCTGTAACAAAATCACCATCGAAAATCACTGAGCCGGAAGAGATTGTTCTCGTCAACGATACGACACATAACAACGACGAAAATTCAGATGCCAAGCTGCTTTTGCAGGGGCTTCTGTCCGTCAAACGCGGCAATTTCTCTGTCCGTTTGCCTGACACCTGGACCGGCATCAATGGCAAAATCGCCGACACCTTCAATGAAGTCATTGAGATGAATCAGATGATGGCTGCTGAATTGGAACGGGTCGGCAGAGTCGTCGGCAAAGAAGGCAAAATCACCCAACGCGCCCGCCTCAAACTGCTTGGCGGGTCGTGGACGGGAATGCTCGATTCCATCAACGGCATGATTGATGACCTGGTGCGCCCGACCAGCGAAATGACCCGCGTTATCGGCGCGGTAGCAAAGGGCGATTTATCACAGAGTATGACGGTGGAATTCGACGGCAGAACCTTGCAAGGTGAATTCTTACGCACCAGTAAAATCGTCAACTCGATGGTCGAACAACTCGGCTCATTCTCCGCCGAAGTCACCCGCGTCGCCCGCGAAGTCGGTACGGAAGGAAAGTTAGGCGGACAAGCAGTCGTGCCGGGGGCGGCGGGAACGTGGAAAGATTTGACCGATAACGTCAATCAGTTAGCGGCGAACCTGACGACTCAGGTACGCGCTATTGCCGAAGTGGCAACCGCCGTTACCAAAGGCGACTTGAGCCGTACCGTGCAAGTTGGCGCACGCGGCGAAGTCGAAGAGTTGAAGAACAACATCAACGAAATGATCCGTAACCTCAAGGAGACCACACAAACGAACGCCGAACAGGACTGGTTGAAGACCAACATCGCCAAATTCACGCGCCTGCTGCAAGGACAACGCGACCTTCTGGAAGTTTCCAAGTTGACGCTTTCCGAACTTGCGCCGTTAGTCGAAGCGCAACACGGCATCTTTTACATCATTGAAGCCGATGAGGAAGGCGAAATGGTCTTACGGATGAAGAGCAGTTACGGCTACCGCAAGCGTCGGGTAATCTCCAATTCCTTGCGTTTGGGCGAAAGTCTGGTCGGGCAATCGGCGCTCGAAAAGCAACGCATTCTGCTGACCAATGTGCCAGCCGATTATGTGCAGATCAATTCCGGCTTGGGCGAAGCGTCGCCGCTGAATGTCATCATCCTGCCGGTACTCTTTGAAGGCTATCCGAAAGCGGTCATTGAACTGGCGTCGTTTGAGCGTTTCAGCGCCACGCACCAATCGTTCCTTGAACAGTTGACCGAAGGCTTGGGCATCGTCATCAACACCATTCAGGCAAGTACGCGAACTGAAGATTTGTTGAAGCAATCGCAATCGCTCGCTAAAGAGTTGCAGAGCCAGCAGGAAATTCTCAAGAAGACCAACGAAGAACTTGAAGACAAAGCGCGACTCCTCGAAGAACAGAAGATCGAAGTCGAGCAGAAGAATCAAGAGGTCGAGTTGGCAAAGAATGCCCTCGAAGAGAAGGCGGAACAACTCGCCATAACCTCCAAGTACAAATCGGAATTCCTTTCTAATATGTCGCATGAATTACGCACGCCGTTGAACAGTCTGCTGATTCTGGCGCAACAACTGGCGGAAAACCCGCAGGGCAATCTCGACGACAAACAACGCGAGTATGCCCGCACCATTCAAAATTCCGGTCACGATTTGCTGGCATTGATTAACGACATTCTCGATCTGTCGAAGATTGAATCCGGCACGGTGACGCTTGATCTGCGCGAGCTGGCATTCGGTGAAGTCGAAGAACAGATGGAGCGCGTCTTCCGCCATCAATTCGAGCGCAAAGGCTTGCGCTACGTCATCGAGCGTTCGGTCAATCTGCCGTCGGCGCTCTTCACCGATTCCAAACGACTACAACAGGTTCTCAAGAATCTCTTGTCCAATGCTCTCAAGTTCACCGAACGCGGTCATGTGGCGCTCCGCATCGAACCGGCAAACGGCGGCTGGAACGCCGAGAATCGTTCCCTTAACGAAGCCGATCAGGTCATCGCCTTCGCGGTGTCCGATACCGGCATTGGCATTCCGCCAGCAAAGCAGCGCATCATCTTTGAAGCGTTCCAGCAGGCGGACGGCGGCACAAGCCGTAAATACGGCGGCACCGGGCTGGGGCTGGCAATCAGCCGCGAACTGGCGCAACTGCTGGGCGGCGAATTGATTGTCCATAGCGAAGTAGATCACGGCAGCACCTTCATTCTTTATCTGCCGGTACGCTATAGAGGCTCGGCGGCTTCACTGTCCGGCAATCGTGCGGCTGGCGAAATGGAAGAAGCCGGTCATTTGCGGCGCTCCGAGTTTCTGCGCTTCAATGAACCGGCGCACATTATCAGCGATCTGGTTGACGACCGTGAAGCCATTGCCGCCGGCGACCTCGTTTTATTGATTGTTGAGGATGATTACACCTTTGCGCGGATTTTCCTGAATGCGGCCGGGAAAAAGGTTTCAAAGGCATCATTGCCTCATCGGGTGAAGCGGCATTGCATCTGGCGGAGCGATTCCAGCCGAATGCCATTACTCTTGACATCAACCTGCCGGACAGTAACGGCTGGGTGATTCTTGACCAATTGAAGGTCAACTTGCAGACGCGCCATATCCCGGTGCAGGTCTTATCTATCACTGCGCCTTTGCACGAACACATTGGCAAAGCCTACGGCGTTTTCGCACAACAAGACAAACCATCGAGCCGCGAAGAGATTGAAGAGATCATCAACCAGATGAAAGAATATGTCGAAAAACCGAATAAGCATCTGTTGGCGCTTATCGGAGACGACATTAAAAAGCAGCAAACGCTGGAGCTAATCGGCAACGGCGATATTCACGTCACCGCCGCCTCATCCCTTGAAGATGGGCTGACGACGCTTCTGAGCGGCGACCCAGACTGCCTGTTACTGGATGGCAGTTTGCCGGACAAAGCGGCGTTGCGGATTCTGAAAAACCTGACCACCGAGCCGCATCTTCAGCGCCTGCCAGTCGTCCTGCAAGGACCGATGGAATTGACGGCTCAGGAAAAAGCCGAGTTCGACCAGATGAGCAAACAACTGACAATTAAAGAAGTAACCTCTAACGAACGGTTGTTTGGCGAAACGGCGCTCTTCCTGCACCGCGCTTCTACTGCCATACCCGATGTCAAACATTCGTTGCTGCGCGAGATGTATACACCGAATCGGGCGCTTGCCGGGAAGAAGATGCTTATTGTAGATGATGACATTCGCAATATCTTTGCCTTGACCAGTCTGCTCGAAAATTACGGCGTTGAGGTGTTGTCGAAAGACAACGGCAAAGGCGCGATTGAACTATTGAAGCGGACGCCGGAGGTTGATATTGTGCTGAAGGATATGATGATGCCGGAGTATGACGGCTATGAAACGATGCGCGAAATTCGCTCCTATGCGGAGTTCAAAAATCTGCCGATTATCGCCTTGACAGCAAAAGCCATGAAAGGCGACCGGCAGAAATGTATTGAAGCGGGAGCCTGCGATTATATCGCCAAGCCGGTCAATAAAGAGCAGTTATTGTCGGCGTTGCGGGTCTGGACGTGCTGCTAGAAAGTAAAAAGTAAAAAGTAGAAAGGCAAAAGTGAAGAAACAATGTAAGAAGATCATTGTCCATCGTACATTCTCCATTGTCCATTGTTGAATGAGGTAGTACCTTTGAAACCAAAGCCGCATGGGAAATGTCCGGCAACTACCGAACAACAATGGATAATGGCGCGTTTCTCTTTGCGCCTCATCCTTGTACCTTTTGCCTTTTTACTTTTTACTTAGCAAGGTGACCCGTAAAAGTTATGCAAGAGAGAAAGAAAGTAAGCCTGCTGCTGGTGGATGACAGTGAGGCAAATCTCATTGCTATGCAAGCCATTCTGGAAAGTCTCGGCGAAAATCTTGTCACCGTAGATTCCGGCAAACGCGCTCTGCGCCTGCTGCTCGACCAGGAGTTTGCTGTTGTCCTGCTCGATGTGGATATGCCCATCATAGACGGCTTCGAGGTGGCGACGATGATGCGGCAAGTGCAGAAACTGCACCATACGCCGATTATCTTCTTGACGGCGCACTATCAAAATGAGAGCGCCGTTGCCAAAGGCTACGCCCTCGGCGCGGTGGATTACATCTTCAAACCGCTTGAGCCGGAAATTCTCAAAGCCAAAGTACGGTTCTTCATTGAGTCCTATCGCAAGACGGCGGAGATCGCCGAACAAGCGGAATTATTGCGTCACGCTAACCGCCAACTCGATGACATGAATTTGCATCTTGAGCGTCGCGTCAATGAACGCACCGCGCAACTTGAAATTGCCGTCGCCGATCTGGAACGTGAAATTGTGGAACGCAAACTCATCGAAAGAGAGCGTGAGAGATTACTACAAAGCAAACAGACCGCCAGAGCCGAAGCCGAACGCGCCAACCGTTTGAAGGACGAATTTTTAGCTACCATTTCGCATGAATTACGCACACCGTTAAATTCGATTATCGGCTGGATGAAAATTCTCAGCGAAGGAGCCGATGCGCCGATGACAGCGCACGCTATGGAAGTCATCGAACGCAATGCCAGAGTGCAGGCGCAACTGGTTGAGGACATACTCGACATCTCGCGCATGGTCAGCGGCAAGATGCCCTTACACCTCGAAGCGGCTGACCCGAAACAGCTTGTCGAGGCGGCAATTGAAACCCTGCGCCCGACGCTGACGGTAAGAAATCTGACCTTGCAAACCGATATTGCCGAAGCCGTAACGCCGCTGACCGCCGATGCGATGCGCTTGCAACAAGTGGTCTGGAATCTGCTCTCCAATGCCATCAAGTTTACCCCTGACGGCGGGCAAGTTTTTCTCTCCCTGCGTCAACGCAACGACTGCCTGTGCCTTGAAGTGCGTGACAGCGGCGAAGGCATCGCGGCAGATTTTCTGCCATTCGTCTTTGACCGTTTTCGACAGGCGGACGGCTCGACTACCCGCCGGCACGGCGGCTTAGGGCTAGGGCTGGCAATCGCGCAAGCGGTCGTCGCGGCGCACAACGGCACCATTCAGGCGGCAAGCGAGGGGGTCGGCAAAGGCGCTTGCTTTACGGTTGAACTGCCGATTCTCGCGCCGCCAACAGCGACTGATGCGGAAACCGCCGAGAACATCAAAACCACAGCCGCCGATGCCGCGCAGTTGGCTGGGACGCGCATCCTCATCGTTGACGACCACCCGGACACCCGCGACCTGCTTGAGTTTATCCTTAGCCAAAACCCTGCTCTTGTGCAAACCGCCGCTTCCGTCCAGGACGCTCTGGCAGTGGTTCAGGAATGGCAACCGCACCTCATCCTCAGCGATCTGGGGATGCCGGATGCCGGCGGCTATCAGCTTATTGAACAGCTACACTCAATCAACGGCGCAGGGCAGATTCCGGTGGTGGCATTGACCGGCTATGCCATGGATGAAGAACGCTTGCGGGCATTGCGCGTCGGTTTTCAGGGCTTTTTGACCAAACCGGTGAATCCCGACAAGTTGCTGGCTCTACTCGTCGAACTGCGGCAGCGCCAGCCGCAGGCGGCAGCCATCGCCGCCCTGATGCAGGCGGATGATTTTATCCATTGAAAGCAGCACAACCGCAACCCGGCAATTGTGCCGAGCGCCGTTTCCTTTTTGACTTTTGCCTATTGCCGGCAGTCTTTTTACTTTTTACTTTTGACTTTTGCCTTTTCTCTGGTCTAGTATGTAACCATTCTGAACGATACCTTCGTTGTGATACTAGCTGAAATTTCAGTCTGATTCGCGTTGGCGAAGCACGCAGTCAGCCCACGTTTGCGGCGTTCTCAACATTTGCCGCCACTGCTTATGATGCTAGACCATCGTTTAGAAAAATCTTCTCGGAGGATGTGTGCCATGAACCGAAAACTAATTCGACCAACCCTTGCTGAAGTCCGCGAACGAGCCGAGCGCGATACGCGACGTGGCAGTAATAATGACCAGAACCGCAAGCGCGTGCCTCCCGAACAGACTCACGCCGAAAGTTTCTATTACAAAAAGCAGATGGACAATAAGACGCGCATGGTCCTGGTGTTGCAGGATGGCGAACGCCTTAGCGGAACCATCGAATGGTATGACCGCAACTGCATCAAACTGCATCGCCTTCCAGGACCCAATCTGCTCGTCTTGAAACATAACATCAAATATATTCACAAAGACGACAGCCGCCTTGCCGCCTACCCGACAACTGAAACTGCCGCCGCCGCCGAGGAGGAAGAAAGCCTCGAACAGGTAGACGACGAAGAGGAAGTAGAAGAAGGCGACGAAGAGGAAGTAGAAGAGGAAGAAGAGCAATAACCGTCTGCTTCCCCGCTTGACTCTCACTGTACTTTGGTGACGCAAAACCTGAACCATCTGAGCAAGCCGCGCATTGGCATTACCATCGGCGATGCGGCTGGCATTGGCGCTGAAATCGTTCTGAAAGCAGTTGCTGATGCCGGCCTGCTTGCCCTTGCCCGCATGGTTATTCTTGCCGATGCCAGAGAGTTGCAACGGCAGGCGCAGCATTTCCGCTTATCTGCCGCTTACCCGGTTGTCAATGACCGTGAACTTTCCCGCTATGCGGATGCCAGCGTGATTATCTGTGATGTAAACGCCATCACGGAACCTGTCGAATTTGGCAGACTTTCCGCCGCCACCGGACAAGCGGCAATTGACTTCATCCAAACCGGCACAAATTTATGTCTGCGCGGCGAGTTAGATGCTCTGGCAACCGCGCCGATAAATAAAGAGGCGTTGAAGCTCGCCGGTTCGCCCTTTCCCGGACATACAGAGATGTTGACGGCGCTTTGCGGCGCGGAGCGTTCGCTAATGTGTTTTTTTGCCGGAGAGTTGCGCGTCGTGTTGTTGACTATTCACGTCAGCCTCGCAGAGGCCATCCGCGCCATAACGAAAGAGCGAATTATTGAAGCCGCCGAATTGACGCACCGCGAAATGCAACGCTTCGGCATTGCCGCGCCGCGCTTGGCGCTTGCCGGAGTGAACCCACACGCCAGCGAGCATGGGTTATTTGGCACAGAAGAAGAAACCCAAATGCAACCAGCAATTGCGTATTGCCGCCAGCAATTCGGCATCAACCTTACGGGTCCCTTCCCTGCCGATACCTTATTTGTGCGAGCCGCACGCGGCGAATTCGATACGGTGCTGGCGTGTTACCATGATCAAGGGCTAATTGCCGTCAAGTGTCTGGCATTTGGCGAAGCGGTCAATGTGACGTTGGGCTTGCCCATCATTCGCACTTCGGTAGACCACGGCACGGCATTCGACATCGCCGGACGCGGTATTGCCGATGCGGGCAGCCTGATTGCCGCGATTAAACTGGCAGCGGAATTGGCAGGGAAAGTAAAAAGGCAAAAGTAGAATAGAGAGAAGGCTATTATTGAGAGCGCGGACATTGTTACTGGGAGCGCGGACGTCCACGTCCGCATGGTCTTGTTGGGCAACCCCTCGGCGGAAGCAAAGGTTCGTCGTTTGATGCATGCGGACGTGGACGTCCGCGCCATTAGTTTCTACACAAGTCTGTAAGTGTTGATTTTAGGTGATCGTTCAAGGGATTTTCGCCCACTGCTCTCACCTGGAATCAAGCGCTTAGAGTTTCCAAAAAAGATGGGTAGAAACTAATGGTCCGCGCTCCCAGTAATGAGGCATTTATAACAGCGAATGTCTGACATTTTGCTTTGCCCGTCCCGCGCTTATCAGTTGCTTCTCGTTCAATAGTCAGGCAACATTACAAACTTGGGTCAAGGTCACGGACATCTAAAATAGACAGATGCCGCTACCACTTTTACCTTTTGCCTTTTTACTTTTTACTTCTCTCAGGGGGTTTTGAATGCGTTTCAGTCTCGCTCTTTTTCTGGTCATCGCTTTGATGACTGTTGCTCTTACGCTCACCGGGCAAAGCGTTCCTTCAACCAGCGCCAATAGCTTGTCCGATGCGTCGCAGGATACTTTAGGAATGCCGCAGGAGAAACACTTGCGGAATGTCAAACAACTGACCTTTGGCGGCGAAAATGCCGAAGCCTACTTTTCGGCTGATGGCAAAAAGCTGATCTTCCAATCCACCCGCGAAGGTCACGATTGTGACCAGATTTATGAGATGAACATTGACGGCACGGGGCTGCGGATGCTTTCCAATGGCAAAGGGCGCACCACTTGTTCATATTTCACCCGCGATGGTAAGCACATCATTTATTCTTCGACTTATCTGGCAGATGCCAGGTGTCCGCCGAAACCCGATTATTCACGCGGTTATGTCTGGGCAATCTATCCCGGCTTCGATATTTTCATCGCCAACCCCGATGGCTCGAACCCGCGCCAGTTGACCAAAACACCGGGCTACGACGCCGAAGCGACGATTGCCCCGAACGGCAAGACCATCACCTTCACCTCGACACGCGACGGCGACCTTGATATTTACACGATGGACATGAACGGCAAAAACGTCAAACGCCTGACCAATGAACTCGGCTACGACGGCGGACCGTTCTTTTCTTATGACAGCAAATTGATTGTCTATCGCGCTCATCACCCGAAGGAACAGAAAGTGGCGGACGATTACAAAGCCTTGTTGAAAGACCATCTGATTCGCCCGACGGCGCTGGAAATCTGGGTGATGAATGCTGACGGCAGCAACAAACGCCAGATTACCAGCAACGGCAAAGCCAACTTCGCGCCCTACTTCTTCCCCAATAACAAGCGCGTCATCTTTTCATCGAATATGGACGACCCGAAGAGCAGAAATTTCGAGCTTTATGCGGTCAACATAGACGGCACGGGGTTGGAGCGCATCACCTATAATGAAACCTTCGACGGCTTCCCGATGTTTACGCCGGATGGTAAAAAGATTGTCTTTGCTTCTAATCGCAATGCCGCAAAGACCGGCGACACCAATATCTTCATTGCCGATTGGGTTGAGTAAGAGAAGGCTGTAAGCAGTAAGCAGAAGGCAGTAAGCAGAGCGCGCGGCTATGATAGCGGCGCTCTTTTTATTACAAACCGTTTAGAGTACAGCCTGCAGGCTGAAGTGTTTGCCTGACAACGCTTCAGCCTGCAGGCTGTACTCTAAACTTTTCTGATTTTCTAACCTTTCTGATGTATGCCACTCAACGGAAATTTGACGCGATTGGTTAGGCGACGGTTGACTGAATAATTTGAAGTCTGTAACGTACAAACCTTGCACAATCATTTGGAGGCGCTGTGAGCAAAGTCAGGTCCCGCGACGAAATTATCAATACACTGGCAGACAAAATAGACCGCTTCGAGAGATACAGACAACCGCATTCAACCGCCATGTCAGCGACCGCCGAGCATCTGGCGCGGCGTTTTGGTTTGCCGCAGACCGATGTACAGGCGATTGCCGAAGCCGCCCGTCTGCATGACATCGGGCTATATGCCATGTCGCCTGCCTATCACAGTGCGCCAAATGAATTGCGCTTTGAAGAACGCCTAGACCTCTGGCGGCATTCCATCATCGGCGAACAGGAGATGGCGAAACGCGAAGCCTCGCGCCTCGCGCAACTGTTGGTACGCTGGCATCACGAAGCGTGGAACGGCTCAGGCTACCCCGACAAACTTGCCTTTGAAGACATCCCTATCGGCGCACGCATTCTGCGTGCGGTGGAGTTCTATCATTCGCTCGTCGCCGATAGACCGTACCGGCAAGCCTATACGAGAAGCGAAGCCCGCGAAAGATTACAGGAAGCGGCAGGTGTCGAGTGCGACCCGTATGTGGTTCACGCCATGCTGCGACTGCTGGCAGAGATGGAACCGCCGGAAGAGGTTTCGTCTCCCGTTTCGGTACAACAATCGTCCGAAGTTATACCTGTAAACCCGGAACCGCCAACGCTGTCAATCGTCCCGCCAACGCAAGAACCGGAGCCGGCGACAACAGCCGAAACATCGTCAAAGTATTGGACGCCGTCAGAACAACAACCTGTACCGCATAACCAGACCGATGCAGCGCAGATTGCAGAGACGCCTACCGCTACGGCGGCAGAAAATGTTTCAACCGGCGAGCTCTACGTTTCAACCAGTGAGCCGGTTACGTCACCGGCAAAAGCATCCGCCGTATCGCCGGATGCGCCGCCACCCTCTGAGGTTCAAGCGATTGCGCCCTCTGCCAATAGCGAAGAAGTTGCTCCCCTATCGCCAACGCCAGCCAGTGATTCGCCGGAAGTCGTAACCACTCCCGTACCTGTAGAACCGTCAACCATGGCGTATGAACCGTTGCTGCCACCGACTCGACAAGCGGAACCGGCACGAGCGGAAATCGCTCCTGCGCCAGTGCGATTTGCGCCGCCCGCGATTGACGATTCACCGAACTGGCGCGACTGGCACGCCAGCCGCTACAACGCCAAGACCTTGCTCGGTTTTGAAATCAGCGTGTTGCGACAATTACCGTTTGAGACTATCGCCATTGCCTTTTCCGGCGAAGCGAAACTCGATTGGTATTTGAAGCTCTTTCGCAAACGGGTCTTGTCCAACGATTCGCGCACCTGGGCGGCGCTGGCGGCTCGCGCTGCCATTGAAGCAGATGGACAATTGAGCGAAGAACAGGTCAGGCGTCTGTTGGAAGACATTTACATTCCCGGTACGCGACTAACCAATCCGCACCTCACCGCATGGTTCCGCGAAACCGATGCCTGGTGGCTCGAAAATCTGCACCGCAACATCAACGAAATTGCCGACGAAGGCTTACAGGCGCAGGCGTATGTACTCGGTATGCAGACCGGCGATTACGCCCTGTCATTCGATGAAGCGACGCTTGATTTGCGCCGCCCGCTCTCCCGTGTCTTTCTGCAACTGGCGAAGCAGTACCATCCGGGAGCGCACCCACACCCGCAGAATCGCAGCTTCAATCTGCCGCCACAGGAATTTATGCGACAGGCACGCGCCGATCTGCTTTATCTTAATCTGCCTCCGGCGCGAACCGAAAACGGCGGCGCTCAGGCGCGTTCCACATGGCGCGAGTCGTGGGTCACGGGCAGAACCGAAAGCGCCACCGACACCACCAGAGAACTGTCGTCACTCACGTCAAAACATTCCTACCTGCTCAAAGTTGACGAATACCTGCGCTCCGCGACCTATATCAAACGCTGGGCAATCGGCTGTCAGGAAATCGGGCTAACCTCCGCCCGCGATTTGAGCGAATTGATTAAAGAACATCGCCAGATTCGCGCCACCTACTCAAAAGACGTTTCCGAAG
>Ga0187894_10002771_pt1 | contig 20586 bp, 17 predicted proteins | sample GBC1701081metaG_FD_136650 | JGI IMG/M metagenome (GOLD analysis project Ga0187894, IMG submission 136650) | White microbial mat communities from a lava cave in the Kipuka Kanohina Cave System on the Island of Hawaii, USA - GBC170108-1 metaG ...
CATCTCTCGCGCAGCACTGGGGAGCGTTCCACCATCCGATGGGAGACCGTCGCGCCGATCTCGACCGCGCCGTTTTCGGCGCTGACCGCGTCGAGGCCGGCGATGTGCTTGATGTCCAGCAGCACGCGGGGACGGACGAAGCCCGCCTTCATCAGCAACAACAGCTCCGTGCCTCCTGCGTACAGGGCCGCGTCCGGGCCGTGCTCGGCCAACACACGACCGAGCTCGATGAGCGTAGCCGGACGCAGGAGATCGAATGCTCCGAGCACGGGCTATCGAATCGCGCGGGACGCTCGTGCCGTCGTCATCTCGCTGGTCGGACGCATCACGGCGCTACTCTCGGGCCGCGGCGGCGAGGCGGCGGCCAAACTCGGCGAGCGCCTCCTCGGCCTTGCGCTGGATGACGCCGTGGCCGAGGCCGCCCAGCTTGCCGAGGACCTGGCCCTCGGCGCCGATGGCCAGGCGCGTGCCTTCGGGCGCGGCCTCGCAGTCGAGCGTCACGCGCATCGAGATCTCGGCGCCCACGACCGGGTCGCGGCCCCGCGCCGAGAGCGCGAGGCGCCGCGGCGGATCCGCGTCGACGATCTCCACGTCGAGCGGGACGGAGAGGCTGATCGGGCCCACCTTCTGCGTCATCCGCGCGCGATAGCGGCGATGCGGCGTCACCTCCTCCGCCTCCGCGCAGCCGGGCAGGCATCCGGCCATGCGCGGCACGTCCCAGAGGAGCGGCCAGAGCGCCTCGGGCGACGTCTCGATCAGCACGTCACGCGCGACGCGCATGCCGATGCTCCATCGGGGCGCTCACGCGATCGCCCCGGCCGGCTTCAAGACGCGCTCGGCGATCATCTGCAGGTAGTCGATGCGGGCGTCGACCGCTCGCGGCAGGCTGTAGATCGTGAAGCCGATGCGCTCCACGCCCATCTCGCGCGCGCGAGCGATGGCGTCCACGCAATCCTCGGGCGAGCCGTTCACGGTCCAGTCGTCGAGGGGGATGTCCTGGTGGAGCTGCAGCTCGACCATCGTCGATTCCTGCATCTCCCAGCTCCGGTACATCTTGAAGGTCCGGTCGAGGTAGTCGCGCGCCGCCGCTCGCGCTGCCTCCTTGTCGCGGCCGACGATGAGGCTTCGCGAGGCGCCGACGTAACCGGGCGATCCGCCGACGGTTGCGCGCGTCTCCCGGAAGACCTGGCCGAGTCCGGCCACGTCGCGCCAGGCAACCTGCGGCCCGAAGAACACGCCGTCGGTGAGCCGGGCGGCGCGCCGGGTGGCGCCCGCGCTCTGCGCGCCCATCTCGAGCGGCGGGTGCGGCGTCTGATACGGGGTGAACCCCATGCGGCCCTCGGTGACCCGCGTGTAGGCGCCATCGAAGGTGACGGTCTCGCCCGCCCAGAGGCGCTTCATGAGGCCGAGCGACTCCTCGACCTTCGGGACCCGGTCCTTCCGCGTGAGGCCGACCATCTCGAGCTCGGCGTCGCGATAGCCGATCGCGATACCGACGTCGAGCCGCCCGTGGCAGATGTGGTCGAGCGTGGCGACGTTCTCCGCCACCTCCACGGAGTTCAGCATCGGCAGCAGCAGCACGGAGGTCTTGAGCCGCATCGTCCCGGTCTCCGGCGCCAGGCGGGCGAGGATGGGCACGGGCTGCGGCCACACCGTCGGGTGCGAGACGAAATGCTGGCCGATCGAGACCCACGCGAAGCCCATCTTCGAGGCGGCGGCGACGACGGCGATCGCCTCGTCGATGATGCGCGTGGCGCCGCGGTCCGTCGGGCTCCAGAACGGCGTCAGGTGAAAGCCGATCTTCATCGCGGAGGACACGCGCCCCATCATAGGAGCATGGTCGCGCGATGACCAGCCCCGGCACCGTGGTATCGTAGGACCCCATGCCGGGCTCGGAAGTCACCGCAGAATCCATTCTCGGTCCCCTGAACGCTCCGCAGCGCGAGGCCGTCACCGCGACCACGGGACCCGTCCTCGTCCTGGCCGGCGCCGGCAGCGGCAAGACGCGGGTGATCGCGCATCGCATCGCCTATCTCCTCGGCGTGGAGGGTGTGAACCCGCGCCACGTCCTCGCGGTGACGTTCACCAACAAGGCGGCGGAGGAGATGCGCCGTCGCGTCGAGGATCTGGTGCTGCCGGCCGGCATCCGTCCGCCGCTCATCGCGACGTTCCACTCCATGTGCGTGCGCATCCTGCGCGAGCGCTCGCAGCAGGCGGGCCTGCCCGCGGGCTTCGTCATCTACGACGAGGACGACCGGCTGGGTCTGGTGAAGGACGCGATGCGCGAGCTGGACCTCGACGAGCGCGCGCTGACGCCGTCGAGCGTCGTCCACCGGATCAGCCACGCCAAGAACCAGATGCTGTCGGTGGAGGACGTGGAGCAGCTCGCGCGGGGTCCGCGCGAGGAGCGCATCGGCACGCTCTACCGCATGTACGAGGAGCGCCTGCGGGCGGCGGGCGGCGTGGACTTCGACGATCTGCTCCTCTGCGTCGTGCGTCTCCTCGAGACGGTGCCTCAGGCGCTCGCCTGGTACCGCTCCGTGTGGACGCACGTGCTCGTCGACGAGTACCAGGACACGAACCGGGCGCAGTACCGCATCGTCCAGCTGCTCACCGAGGAGCACAGAAACCTCTGTGTGGTCGGCGACCCCGATCAGTCCGTCTATCGCTGGCGCGGGGCCGATCTCCGGAACATCCTCGACTTCGAGAAGGACTATCCGGATTGCCGAGTGATCCCGCTCGAGCAGAACTATCGCTCGACGAAGCGCATCCTCGAGATCGCGTCGTCCGTCATCACCAACAACACGGCGCGCAAGGACAAGCGGCTGTGGACGGAGAACGCCGAGGGCGACAACGCCGCGGTGTACCGCGCGTGGGACGAGAACGAGGAGGCGGGCTTCGTCGCGCAGTTCGTCCGCGGGCTAAAGCGCGAGGGCGCCGACTATCGCGACGTCGGGGTCTTCTATCGGACCAACGCCCAGTCCCGCGTGATCGAGGACGCGCTCCGGCGCGCGAGCATTCCCTACGTCATCGTGGGCGGCGTGCGCTTCTACGAGCGGCGCGAGATCAAGGGCATCGTGTCGTATCTCCGCCTCGTCGTGAACCCGTGGGACGATCTCGCGTTCCGGCGCGCCGTCGGGGCGCCGGCTCGCGGCGTCGGCAAGGCGTCGCTCGAGCGCCTGGCCGAGGTGGCGCGGGCGGCGAAGACCTCGCTGCTCGGCGCCTGCGCCCATCTGCCGCCCGACTTCGGGACCAAGCCGCGCCGGGCGGCAGAGGAGTTCGCCAAGATCATCGCGAGGCTGGCCGAGCGGCGGGCGACGCTCACCGTGCCCGCCTTCATCGACGCCGTGGTGGCGGAGTCTGGCTACCGGGACGCGCTCAAGGCCGAGCGCACCGCCGAGTCGGCCGCGCGCCTCGAGAACCTGGAGGAGCTGGTCGCCGCGTCGGAGGAGTACATCGCCTCCCAAAGCGAGCTCGGCGCCTCCGAGGTCCCGCTCGAAGCGTTCCTCGACTCGATCGCGCTGATCTCGGACATCGATGAGGTCGACGAGGACGCCGGCGGCGTGACGCTGATGACGCTGCACTCCGCCAAGGGCCTCGAGTTCCCGGTGGTGTTCCTGACCGGCATGGAGGAAGGCGTCTTCCCTCACTCGCGCTCGATGAACGACACCGACGAGCTCGAGGAGGAGCGTCGGCTCTGCTACGTGGGAATCACCCGCGCCAAGCAGCGCCTCTTTCTCTCCTACGCGCTTCACCGCCGCATCCAGGGCTACGGGGTCGGCGAGCCCTCGCGCTTCCTGCTCGAGATCCCCGAGTCCTCGCTCACGATGCTGAGCGCGCGGCGCGCCGATCCGACGCCCGTCGCGGCGCCCGTGCCGAGCCCGCCGGACGGCGGAGACGACTTCCCGTTCCGCCTGGGCGCCAAGCTCCGCCACGCGCGCTGGGGCGAGGGCCTGCTGGTCGGCCTCTCGCGCGAGGGCAGCGACGTGATCGCCACGGTCAATTTCGCCAGCGTTGGCAGAAAGCGCCTGTCGCTCCAGTACGCGCACCTCGAGGAGATCTAGAATGGCCGAGATCACGCTCGCCCAGGTGGAGCACGTTGCGCGGCTCGCGCGGCTCGAGCTTCGGCCCGAGGAGAAGGAACGCATGCGGCGCGAGCTGGACGGCATCCTGGCCTACATCGACAAGCTCCGGGCGCTCGATACGACGGGCGTCGAGCCGACGTCGCACGCCGTCCCGATGACCAACGTGATGCGGGACGACGCTCCGCGACCATCGTTGCCCCGCGAGGAGATGCTCGCCAACGCGCCGGAGCCGCGCGGCGACTTCTTCCGGGTGCCGAAGATCATCGAAGAGTAGCAGGGTGAGCCGCAACGGAGCGAAGCAGGGTGAGCCGCAGCCGCAGGCGAGGCGAACGGATACGGAAGCGGGACTGAGCGGAGCGAAGCAGATGCTCACCGATCTCACCATCTCCGAGCTGGGCGCGCGCTTCCGCAGCGGCGAGGCGACGTCCACCGAGGCGACGCGGGCGTATCTCGCGCGGGTCGACGCGCTCGACAGCGAGCTGCGCGCCTTTCTCACGGTGACGCGCGAGCAGGCGCTGGCCCAGGCGGCGGACGCGGACGCCCGCTTCCGGGCCGGGCAGCCGCTAGGACCGCTCGACGGCGTGCCGGTCGCGCTGAAGGACGTGCTCTGCACGCGCGGCGTGCGGACGACCTGCGGGTCGAAGATCCTCGAGCACTTCGTCCCGCCGTACGACGCCACGGCCGTCACGCGGCTCCTCGACGCGGGCGCCGTGCTCCTGGGCAAGCTCAACATGGACGAGTTCGCGATGGGCTCGTCCACCGAGCATTCGGCCTTCTTCCCGACGCGCAACCCCTGGGATCTGGACCGCGTGCCCGGGGGCTCGTCCGGCGGGGCCGCGGCGGCGGTCGCGGCGCGCCTGGCCGCGGCGACGCTCGGCACCGACACGGGCGGCTCGATCCGCCAGCCGGCGGCGTTCTGCGGCACCGTGGGGTTCAAGCCGACGTACGGACGCGTCTCGCGCTACGGGCTCATCGCCTTCGCCTCGTCGCTCGATCAGATCGGGCCGTTCACGCGCTCCGTCGAGGACGCGGCGCTGGTGCTGGGCACGATCGCGGGGGTCGATCCGATGGACTCGACGTCGGTCGATGTGCCGGTGCCCGACTACCGGGCCGACCTGGCGCGCGGGATCGAGGGACTGCGCATCGGCATTCCGGCCGAGTATTTCATCGACGGCATGGATCCCGAGGTCGAGACCGGCGTGCGCGCGGCCATCGCCACGCTCGAGAGGCTCGGGGCACGGACCGAACCCGTGTCGCTGCCGCACACCGAGTACGGGCTCGCGGCCTACTACCTCATTGCGCCGGCGGAGGCGTCCTCCAACCTCGCGCGCTACGACGGGGTGAAGTACGGCCTGCGCTCGCCCGGCGGCAAGGACCTGATCGACATGTACAGCCGCACGCGGGCGGCGGGGTTCGGCGACGAGGTCAAGCGCCGCGTCATGCTCGGCACGTATGCGCTCTCGGCCGGCTACTACGACGCCTACTACGGCCAGGCCCAGCGCGTGCGCACGCTCCTCGCGCGCGACTTCGCGCAGGCCTTCGAGCGCGTCGACGTGATCGCCGCGCCCACCACGCCCGGCGTCGCGTTCAAGTTCGGCGAGCGGGCGGAGCCGCTGCAGATGTACCTGAACGACATCTTCGCCGTGCCGGTGAACCTCGCGGGGCTGCCTGGCGTCTCGGTGCCGGCCGGGTTCACGGCGGGCGGCCTGCCGATCGGACTCCAGCTCATCGGCCGCGCCTTCGACGAGGCGACGCTGCTCCGGACCGCCCACGCCTATGAGCAAGCCACCGAGTGGCGCGCGCGCAAGCCCGCGCTCGGAGCGGACCGATGAGCGCCGAGACGACCTACGAGACGGTCATCGGCCTCGAGGTGCACGCGCAGCTGTCGACGGCGACCAAGATGTTCTGCGGTTGCTCGACGGCGTTCGGGGCCGCGCCGAACACGCAGACCTGCCCCGTCTGCCAGGGCATGCCGGGCTCGCTGCCCGTGATCAATCACCGCGCCATCGAGTTCGGCATCAAGACCGCGCTGGCGCTCGGCTGCCGGGTGAATGCCGCGAACCGCTTCGCGCGCAAGCACTACTACTACCCGGACATGCCGAAGAACTACCAGATCAGCCAGTACGAGGAGCCCCTGGCGGAGGATGGGCGTCTCGCCATCGCTCCCGGCGACGCGTCGCGCGAGATCGGCATCCAGCGGCTCCACCTCGAGGAGGACGTGGGCAAGCTCGTCCACGAGGGCACGCTCGAGACGGCGACGGCGAGCCACGTCGACTACAACCGCGCCGGCGTGCCGCTCATGGAGATCGTGTCCCGACCCGATCTGCGGAGCCCCGACGAGGCGGCGGCCTACCTGCGCGCGCTACGCGCCATCCTGGTCTATCTCGGCGTCTGCGACGGCAACATGGAGGAGGGCTCGCTGCGCTGTGACGCCAACGTGTCCCTGCGCCCTCGCGGTCAGGAGGCGCTGGGCACGAAGATCGAGATCAAGAACATGAACTCGTTCAAGAACGTCCAGCACGCGCTCGAGTACGAGGTCCGGCGCCAGACGCAGGCGCTCGCCTCGGGACAGCGGCTCGCCCAGGAGACGCGGCTGTGGGATCCGGATGCCGGCCGCACCGTCTCGATGCGCTCGAAGGAGTACGCGCACGACTACCGCTACTTCCCCGAGCCCGACCTGCCGCCGCTCGACGTGCCGCCGCGCTGGGTGGAGGACATCCGGGCCGGGCTCCCGGAGCTGCCGGCGGCGAAGCGCGAGCGGTTCGCGCACGCCTACGGGCTCTCGGCGTACGACGCCGATCTGCTCACCCAGGGCCGCGGGCTCGCGGAGTACTTCGAGGAGGCGACCCGCGCGCATGGCAACGCCAAGACCGTCGCCAACTGGGTGCTCAACGAGCTGCTGCGCGAGCTGCCGGGCGACGACGACACCGCGGTGGCCGCGTGCCCGATCCCGCCCGCGCATCTCGTCGGACTGCTCCGCCTGATCGATGACGGCACCATCAGCGGCCGGATCGCGAAGGACGTCTTCGAGAAGATGTATCGCTCGGGCGAGCCGGCCGAGGCGATCGTGCGCCGCGAGGGCCTCACGCAGGTCGCCGACGCGGGCGAGCTGGGCGGTGTGGTGGAGCGCGTGCTGGCCGAGCATCCGAAGGTGGTGGCGGACTTCGGGGCGGGCAAGAAGGCGGCGCTCGGGTTCCTCGTGGGACAGGTGATGAAGGCGACCGGCGGGCGCGCGAATCCCGCCGTCGTCAATGCGTTGTTGGCCGAAAAACTTACGAAGACATGAGTAGCTAAGTAGAATGTTCGCATCCTGCCATGATTCGCCTCGACGGAGTGTCGCGAGTGTTCGGCGCCGGCCCCAGCCGGGTGCCGGCGCTCACCGACGTCACGTTCGGGGTCGACAAGGGTGAGTTCGTCGTCCTGACCGGGGCGAGCGGAGCGGGCAAGACCACGCTCCTCCGGCTGCTCTACCGAGACGAGCGCCCGACCGAGGGCGCCATCGAGGTCGCGGGCTTCGACTTGCGGGCGATGCGGCGGCGGGACGTGCCGCGGCTCCGGCGCTCCATCGGCGTGGTCTTCCAGGACGCCAAGCTCCTCGCCGGGCGCACGGTGTTCGAGAACGTCGCGTTCGTGCTGCGCGTGCTCGGCACCCCGCGCCGCGAGATCACGCCGCGCGCCTTCGCCGCTCTCAAGGCCGTCGGCCTGACCGCGCGTGCCCAGGCCGATCCGCATCAGCTCTCGCAGGGCGAGGCGCAGCGGGCGTCGCTCGCGCGCGCCATCGTGAAATCCCCGGCGCTGCTGATCGCGGACGAACCCACGGGCAACCTCGACGAGGACATGGCCGAGGAGATTCTCGCGATCGTCAAGGATTTCTGGACTCGCGGCACGACCGTCCTCTTCGCCACGCATCAGTCGAAGCTCGTGACGCTGCTCAAGCGACGCACGTTGAGGCTCGAGCACGGGCTTCTGGTCAAGGACGAAGGCTAGGGCCGGTCGCCCCCGGCCGGCGACATGCTGAGTTTCCTCCTCAACGAGGCGTTTCGCGATCTCCGGCGCGCCGGGCGCGTCGGGGTGAGCGCCATCCTGCTCATCGCGCTGTCGCTCGCCGCGCTGGGTGGCTTCTGGCTCCTGTCGCTGAATCTCGGGCGCGCCGTCGCCCAGTGGCGCGACCGCGTCCGCATCGTGGCGTACCTGCGCGACGAGGTCCCCCCCGGCCAGGTCGACGATCTCCTCGGCCGGATCGAGGGCGTCGGCGGCATCCAGCGTGTCCGGTACGTGTCGAAGAACGAGGCACTGCAAGTGGTCAAGCGCGCACTCGGCAGGCAGGCCGACGTCGCCGACCAGCTGCCGCGCAACCCGCTGCCCGCGTCCGTGGAGGTCACCCCCGATCCCGCGCACGCCACGCCCGACGGCAATCGAGAGCTCGTGCAACGTCTGGCGGCGCTGCCCGAGGTCGACGACGTGCAGGGCGGCGCCCACTGGGTGGAGGGGCTGGCCCAATTCCAGCGGCTGTTCCAGCTCGTGGGCCTCGGCGTCGGGGCCGTGCTCGCGCTCGCGGCGATCCTCACGGTGACGACGGCGACGACCCTGGTCCTCCACCTTCGCAGGGACGAGATGGAAATCATGCGGCTCGTCGGCGCCACCGAGAGCGTCATCCGGTTGCCGCGCGTGCTGCAGGGGTTGGCTCAGGGGCTCTTTGCCGGCACGCTGGCCCTGGCCGTGCTCGAGGTGGCGTTCGCGCTGGTCGCGCCCCGCCTCGAGCTGCTCCTGCCGGTGACGCTCGGGCTGTCGCGCGCGGTGTTTCTCTCGATCCCGCAGATGCTCGCGTTGATCGGCGGCGGAGCGACGCTCGGAGCGATGGGCGGATTGCTCGCGACGCGGCAGGCCGCAGCGTGACCAGGCTCGCGCAGGTCGCGATCACCGCCGGGCTCCTGGCATGCCTGCTGCACGGGCCCTCCGAAGGGCAGGCGCGCCGTGATGGCGACCTCGGGGACAAGCAGCGCGATCTGCAGCAGACGCAGAAGCGCCTCCACGAGGAACGGCAAAAGGCAGCGGACGCGAAGAAGCGCGAGGCCGGACTCCTGATCGAGCTCGAGACCATCGACCGCCGGCTCACCGACAAGAAGAAGCAACTGCAGTCGTTCGACGTTCGGATCAAGAAAGCCCAGTCGGACATCCGGGATCTCCAGGCGGAGATCGGCAAGCTGGGGCGGCAGCAGGCCGTCCAGGAGCAAGCGCTCGAGCAGCGCCTCCGAGCCCTCTACAAGCTCGAGGCGCAGGGCGGGGTGCTGCCGCTGATCCTGTCCGGGGACGACGCCACGGCGCGCGCGGTCCAGCTCCGCCATCTGACGACCCTGGCCACGGTGGACGCTCGCCTGATTCGAGAGTATCGTGTGACTTCCGAGGGGCTCGCCGAGCGCAAGAAGCGCCTGGAAACGCGGCAGAAGGAGCTGAGCGACCTCCGGGCCGAGGTCGACGATGAGCGCGCGGAAGCCGACCGGGAAGGGGCGAAGCGCCAGGTGCTTCTGGCCCGCGTCAAGAACGAGCGGGCCTACCACGACCGGATGGTCGGGGAACTGTCAGAGGCGACGAAACGCCTGGAGGCGTTCATCAGGGACCTCCAGGAGAAGCAGCGGAAGGTGGCGAAGGCGCCTCCTCCGGCACGACCGCGTCCCAGCCCCCCCGTCGAGGTTCCGAGTGGTACGGGATTTGCTGCGCTTCGGGGGCGACTCGCGTGGCCCGCGGAGGGACGGGTCGTCGGGGAATATGGCGCTCAGGTCCATCCTCGGTTCGGAACCAAGACCTTCAGGAACGGCATTGATATAGATGTGGCGGAAGGGACGAGCATCGTGGCCGTGGCGTCGGGCCAGGTGCTCTACACGGGCTGGTTTCGCGGATATGGCAACCTGATCATCGTGGATCACGGCGGGGAGTACTACACGCTGTACGCCCACGCCGCAAATATCAGGGTGGCGGAGGGAGACGAGGTCAAGCAGGGGCAGCCCATCGGCACGGTGGGGGACACGGGATCGCTGCAGGGGCCGCGCCTCTACTTCGAGGTGCGCCACGCAGGGAAGCCGCAGGACCCCTCGCAGTGGCTGAGGCCGCGTGGTTAGATCGACAGCGCGAACGGTGTAGGCAGGGGACGGCTGGGCGAACAGCGGGAGAGCGGAGGCGTACATGAGTCCCATTCGGCGTGTGAGAAAGGTCGCGATGATCTCGGTGCTCCTGCTCCTCATGACGCTCTCGCTCGGGGGCGGGGTGGCCAGCAAGAGCAACGACACCGCGGCCACGTACGAGAACCTCAAGCTGTTCACCGAGGTCCTCTCGATCATCCAGAGCCAGTACGTCGACGAGGTCCCGCCCAAGGAGGTCATCTACAGCGCGATCAAGGGGACCCTACGCGGGCTCGATCCGCACTCCTCGTTCCTCGATCCCGAGATGTACCGCGAGATGCAGGTCGAGACGAGCGGCAGCTTCGGAGGCCTCGGCATCGAGATCACGCTGAAGGACGACATCCTCACGGTCGTGGCGCCCATCGAGGGCACTCCCGCCTATCGCGCCGGCATTCATTCCGGCGACCGCATCGTGAAGATCGAGGGGCTGTCCACGAAGGACATGCAGCTCACCGACGCGGTGAAGCGCATGCGCGGCAAGCCGGGCAGCAAGGTCACGATCAGCATCATGCGCGAGGGCTGGACCGAGCCCAAGGACTTCCCGATCGTCCGCGAGCAGATTCGCGTGCAGTCCGTGAAGGCCCAGCAGCTCGAGCCGGGCATCGAGTACATCCGCCTGCGCCAGTTCCAGGAGCAGACGTCGGGCGACCTCGAGGCGTCCCTCGAGAAGTACGCCAAGGAAGGCAAGATCCAGGGCCTCATCCTCGACCTGCGCAACAATCCCGGTGGTCTCCTCACCGCCTCCGTCGAGGTGACGGAGAAGTTCATCGATGCCGGCCGGCTCGTCGTGTACACCGAGGGGCGCGTGCGGAACCAGAACATGCGCTTCCAGGCCAACGCGAAGAAGGTGTACGCGGACTTTCCCATGGTCGTGCTCGTCAACCAGGGCAGCGCGTCGGCCTCGGAAATCGTCGCCGGCGCACTCCAGGATTGGGGGCGCGCGGTGGTGATCGGGACCCAGACCTTCGGCAAGGGCTCCGTCCAGACGATCATCCCGCTGTCCGACGGCTCCGGGCTCCGGCTCACCACGGCGAAGTACTTCACGCCGAAGGGCCGCAGCATTCACGGCAAGGGCGTCACCCCGGACATCGTCGTCGAGCAGCCAAAGCCGGCCGCCGCGGCGACGCCGGAGCCCGCGCCTCCCCCGAGCACCGACAACCCGCAGGAGATGATCAAGCGCGACGTCCAGCTCCAGCGCGCGCTCGACCTCCTGAAGGCGATGAAGATCCTGGACAAGAGCCGCCCGGGGCCGGCCGGCCCGCAGGCGCAGAAGAGCTGAAGAGCTTGGAATGCGGCGGGGAGGCGCCCTCGCCTCCCTGCCGATGATCGGCCCGAAGATCCCGCTGACCTGGTGAGCGACTCGGAATGATCGTGCTCGGCATCGAGACCTCGTGTGACGAGACCGCTGCGGCCGTGCTCGACGGCGGCCGCAAGGTGCTATCGAGCATCGTCGCCTCGCAGGACGACGTCCATGGCCCCTATGGCGGCGTCGTGCCCGAGCTGGCCTCGCGCCGGCATCTCCAGGTGATCGGGCCGGTCGTGCGCCGCGCGCTCGCGACGGCTGGCGTGACCTGGAGCGATCTCGACGGCCTCGCCGTGACGCAGGGACCGGGGCTCGTGGGCTCGCTCCTGATCGGGGTGAGCGCGGCGAAGGCCATCGCCTACGCGCGCCGGCTGCCGCTCGTCGGCGTGAATCACCTCGAGGGCCACATCTACGCCGCGTTTCTCGAGGGAAACCGCGACCACGGGAGCGTCCTGCCCAGCGTCGGCGGCGCGGGTCGCCTCGCGGACCATCCGCCCAGCTATCCGTTCCTCGCCCTCGTGGTCTCGGGCGGCCACACCGCGCTCTATCTCGCGCGGGCCCGCGGGCGGTACGAGCGCATCGGCCAGACGCGCGACGACGCCGCCGGCGAGGCCTTCGACAAGGTCGCCAAGCTCCTCGGGCTCGGGTACCCGGGCGGCCCGGTGATCGAGCGCGTCAGCGCGAGCGGCAACCCGAAGGCCATCGTCTTTCCGACCGCGCAGATGAGCGACGGGGCCCCGGACTTCTCGTTCAGCGGGATCAAGACGGCGGTCTCGCTCCACGTGCGCCGCGCGGGCGCGCTCGAGCCGGCGCAGGTTGCCGACATCGCGGCCTCGTTCCAGGCGACGGCGGTGAAGATGCTCGTGCGCAAGACCGTGCGCGCGGCCCGCCGGCTTGACGTCGACCGGATCGTCCTCACCGGCGGCGTCGCCGCCAACTCGGCGCTCCGCACCTCGCTCGGGCAGGAGTGCGCCGAGCGGAGCTGGGAGCTGCATATCCCGTCGCGCCGGCTCTGCACCGACAACGCGGCGATGATCGCGGCCGCCGGCCACGACCGGCTCGAGGCAGGGGAGCGCGCGCCCCTCACGATGAATGCCGTCCCCGATCTCGCGCTGGCCTGATTCCGGCGGGCGCGGGATGCGGCTGGACCAAGACCGCGACCCCCGGGGTGCCCTCTCTGGCGGCAGCGGCGCGGGTCGCCTGGACGAAGACCGCGGCCCCCGGGGTGCCCTCTCTGGCGGCAGCGGCGCGGGTCGGCTGGACGAAGACCGCGGCCACCGTGGTGCCCTCTCTGGCGGCAGCGGCGCGGGTCGCCTGGACTACGAGGCGTTGCTCGCGGGGCTGCCCGATGCCGTGGTCGGCGTCGACGAGGGGCTTCGCATCGTGCTCTGGAACCCGGCGGCGGAAGCGCTGCTCGGCCGGTCCTCGCGCCGCGTGCTCGGCAAGACGCTCAAGGCGGTCTTCCCTCCCGACATGTCGCTCGCCCGCCACCTCGCGGACACGCTCGCCACAGGCGAGAGCCGCTCGGAGTCCGAGGCGCTCGTCGAGGCCGGCGACGGCCGGTCGATCCACGTGAGCATCGTGACGGCGCCGCTGGCGGGCGGAAGCGGCGCCGTGACGGCGGCGGTCGCGGTGGTGCGTGACGTCACGCGGCTCCATCAGCTCGAGGCCGAGATGCGCCGCGGCGAGACGCTCGCGGCGGCGGGCCAGGTCGCGATGGGGCTCGCGCACGAGATCAGGAATCCGCTCGGCGCCATCCGCGGCGCCGTCCAGCTCCTGAAGCGCGAGCTGGGCGACGAGGCGCGCTGGACGGAATACACCGACGTGCTGTTGAAGGAGGTCGACCGCGTCAACCGGATCATCCAGATGCTGCTCGACCTCGGCCGGCCGGTGGCGTTGCGCGCCGTGCCCCTCAACATCCACCAGTTGCTCGAGCGGGTCGCGCTCATGTCCGAGGGCATGGCGGCCCAGCACGGGATCACGATCGTCCGCCGCTACGACCCGAGCATGCCGGCGATCCTCGCCGACGAGGATCGCATCCTGCAGGTCTTCCACAACCTCGTGCGCAACGCGATCGAGGCCATGCCGGGCGGCGGGCGGATCACGTTGATCACGCGCCTGTCCATGAACCCCCTCTTTGCGAAGGTCGATCTCGGCAAGGGGTTGAAGAGCATGGCCGAGGTGCAGGTGGCCGACGAGGGGGAGGGGATCCCGGAGGCGACGCGCGCCAGGCTGTTCACCCCGTTCTTCACGACCAAGGACGGCGGCCTCGGACTCGGGCTCGCGCTCTGCCATCGGATCATCGAGGAGCACAAGGGCGCCATCCAGATCTCGAGCGAGCCCAAGAAGGGCACGGCGGTCTCGTGTTTTCTCCCGGTCGCGCGGTGACAGGCCATGGCTGAGGGCCGCATCCTGATCGCGGACGACGAGGACAGCCTGCGCTGGGTCCTCGAGCGCGGGTTCCGCAGCGCCGGCTACCAGGTGACGGCGGTGAAGGACGGCACCGCCGCCCTCGCGCAGATCGAGGCGCAGCCGTTCGACCTCGTGCTGCTCGACGTGCGCATGCCGGGCATCGATGGGCTCACCCTGTTGAAGCAGGCGCGCGAGCAGCGGCCGGAGGCCCAGGTGGTCATCATGACCGCCCACGGGACGATGGAGACGGCCATTCAGGCGATGCAGCAGGGCGCCTACGACTATCTCGCCAAGCCATTCGACCTCGACGAGGCGGTCCTGCTCGCCGAGCGCGCGCTGACGGCCCAGCGCCTCACGCAGGAGGTCAGCTCGCTCCGGACCGGCCTCAAGGAGGTGTGGGAGTTCGGCGCGCTCGTGGGCCGGCATCCGACGATGCAGGAGGTCTACAAGGCGATCGGGCGCATCGCGGCGAGCGACGTGAGCGTGCTCCTGCGCGGTGAGTCGGGGACGGGCAAGGAGGTCGTGGCGCGCGCGCTCCATCACTACAGCCGGCGCGCGGGGCGGCCCTTCGTCGGCATCTCCGCCGCCGCGATCCCCGTTACGCTGCTCGAGTCCGAGCTGTTCGGGCACGAGAAGGGCGCGTTCACCGACGCGAAGGACCGGCGGCTCGGCAAGCTCGAGCTGGCGCACGGCGGCAGCGTGTTCTTCGACGAGATCGGCGACATGCCGCCGGAGCTGCAGGTGAAGCTCCTGCGCGCGCTCCAGGAGCGCGCGTTCGAGCGCGTCGGCGGCCACGACCTGATCCGCATGGACGTGCGCGTGCTCGCCGCGACCCATCGCGACCTCGAGGGCATGATGCGCGAGGGGCGCTTCCGCGAGGATCTCTTCTACCGGCTGAACGTCGTGACGCTCGCGCTGCCGGCGCTGCGCGATCGCCGCGGCGACATCCCGCTGCTCGCCGAGCACATGCTCGCGAAGTACGCCGAGTCGCTCGGCGAGCGCGTCATCGCGGCCGAGGCCCTCGATCGCCTCGTGGGGTATTCCTGGCCGGGCAACGTGCGCGAGCTGGAAAACGTGGTCCAGCGCGCGATGGTGATGGCGTCGAGCGGTGTCATCCTGCCTGAGCACCTGCCGATCGGGCCGGTATCAGCGGCCACCGCCGTCGCGACCGACGCCTCGCTCGAGGAGATCATCGAAAAGAAGATGCACGAGTCCGTCCGCGAGCTGCGGGGCCAGTCGTCCGCCAACCTCCACGGGCTCATGGTCGGCCTGGTGGAAAAACCGCTGCTCCGCGCCGTGATGCGCGAGACCAAGGGCAACCAGGTCCGCGCCGCCCAGCTCCTCGGCATCAACCGCAACACGCTGCGGAAGAAGCTGAAAGAGCACGGGATCGACCCCAGCGGGATGTAGGGCGAGCGCCGGTTCCTCGAGGCGACTTGCCACCGTCCCCAGCCGACTCCTGAAGGCCCGTTTACTTCCAAGTACTTCTGGGCATCTGTAGACCAGAAATCGCCCGCTCACCCTCGAAATCTTATCCGCATCTTGACAAGTCCGAGTGAGATAGTAGTATTAATCCATGGCTGCTGGTCTCGCTGGGCTCGTGTTGCCGGTCGAGGCGCAACGATGCCCGACCTGCCGGACCAAGATCGTCGTCCCCGACGACGAGGGGCTCGTCGTCAAGAACGCGATCCTTCGGGTCAGCGCGGCGACCGGTCAAGCGAGCGCCAAGTGTCCACGCTGTAAAAGCTGGGTCGATGTGCCCCTGAGGTATCGCGTGTAGCGGTCACAACGAGGCGAAAGTCGGTTCGAGACGGAAAGCCGAGTGGCCGGCCAGAGTGCCGGCCCTCGGCTTTTTTTGCACAAGGAGAAGGGCGATGGGAGAGCAGACGTTCCCGGTGTTCCTGAAGCTCGAGGGCCGCAAGGTCTTGCTGGTCGGTGGGGGCGCGGTTGCGAGCGCCCGGGCCCGGGACCTGGTTCAGGCGGGCGCGCTCGTCACCGTGGTGGCCCTCGAGGTGCGCCCGGCGATCCTGGCGTTGAGCGGGGTGATCGTGGCGCAGCGGGAGTTCGTCCCGCGCGATCTCGACGGCGTCTGGTTCGCGGTGGCCGCGGCCACGCCCGAGGTGAACCGCCGAGTCGCCGACCTGGCGGCGGAGCGCCGGATCTTCATCAACGCCGTCGACGACGCCGACCGCGCCACCGCCTACATGGGCGGCGTCTTTCGGCGAGGCGGCATCACCGTCGCGATCTCCACCGACGGGCAGGCGCCGGCGCTGGCCGGTCTCCTGCGCGAAGGGCTCGAGGCCCTGGTTCCCGACGACATCGACGCCTGGGTCAGGACGGGGCGCGACGTGCGCCAGGCGCAGCGCGCCGCGGGCGTGCCGATGACGGAGCGCCGCCCGCTGCTCCTGCGATCCCTGAATCGCCTCTACGAGGCGAGCAGCATCGCCGTGGAGGCCGACGCATGAGCGGCTTCGTCTCGCTCGTCGGCGCGGGCCCCGGTGATCCCGAACTGCTGACGGTCAAGGCGGCACGCCGTCTGGCCGAGGCCGATCTGGTCCTGTACGACGCGCTGGTCTCCGAGGACATGCTCGGCCTGGCGCCCGGCGCGCAGCGCTTCTCCGTGGGCAAGCGCGCGGGACGCCCGTCGAGGCGACGCGCGCCGCTGTGGTCCGACAGGGCACTCCGGTGGTCGCGCTCGTTCTCGATGGCACAGGACACGATTCACCGCCTCATGATCCGCGGGGCCCGGCGAGGTCAGCGGGTCGTTCGCCTGAAGTGCGGCGATCCGTTCGTCCTGGGGCGCGGCGGCGAGGAGGCGCTCGCGCTCGCGGAGGCCGGCGTCGCCTTCGAGGTGATTCCGGGCCTGACGACCGCGGTGACCGCGCCGGGCCTGTCCGGCATTCCCGTGACGCACCGGGGCCTCTCCTCCGGCTTCGCGGTGGTGTCGGGCCATGCCGAATCCGCCTATCGTCCGGTGCTCGAGTCGCTCGCGCCAGGCTCGCTCACCCTGGTCATCCTGATGGGGCTCGCCACACGCGACGCCGTGGCCCGCCTCCTGATCTCGCGCGGCTGGAATGCTGCCACGCCGGCCGCCGTGTGTCTGGCCGCGGGCACGCCCGATGCCCACACGTGGATCGGCACGCTCGAGGCGCTCGCGACGGCGCCGATCGCGATGCGAGCGACGGATGCGCCGGGCACGATCGTCATCGGCCCGGTCGTGGCGGCCGGCGCGACCATCGCCTCCGCGCTCTACCCCCACCCGATCCGAGCGGCCGCGCAGGCGGTCTGAGGAGGGACGTCCCATGGCGCATCAGCTCGACGACTCAAAATTGCTCGGCCGGACCCGGCTCTCCTTCGCCGACGAGGCCGAGATCGACGACTTCGTCGCCACGCTCGAGCGCTTCGAGCGCGGTGAGATCACGCCCGACCAGTGGCGCGCGTATCGCCTGGTGCGCGGCACCTACGGACAGCGGCAGACCGGCGACGCGCAGATGCTCCGCATCAAGATCCCGCAGGGCATCCTCGACGCGGCCCAGCTGGAGGCGGTCGCCGACGCGGCGGAGCGCTGGTCCCGCGGCTTCGCCCACATCACGACGCGGCAGAACATCCAGCTCCACTTTCTGAAGCTCCACGACGCCGAGCTGGCCATGCGCCGGCTCGCCGAGGCGGGGCTCACGACGCGCGAGGCGTGCGGCAACTCGGTGCGCAACATCACCGCATGCCCCTACGCGGGCGTCTCCGGCGACGAGGTGTTCGACGTCACGCCCTACGCCGAAGCGCTCACGCGCTTTCTCCTGCGCCACCCGTTGAGCTCGACGCTGCCGCGGAAGTTCAAGATCGCGTTCGAGGGCTGCGCCGAGGACCACGCGTTCACCGCGATCAACGACATCGGCTGGCGCGCCCAGGTGCGCGTCGTCGACGGCGTTGTCGCGCGCGGCTTCCGCGTCACGGTGGGGGGTGGCACGTCGACCTTCGCCAAGTCCGGCGATCTCCTGTTCGATTTCCTGCCCGCGGGCGAGATCCTCGGGGTCGCCCTCGCCATCCTGCGCGTCTACCAGCGCCTGGGCGACTACCAGCACAAGCAGAAGAACCGCATGAAGTTCCTCGTCCGCGCCCTCGGGTTCGCGTCCTGGCGCGCGGAGTTCGACAAGGCGCTCGCCGAGGTCAAGGACGAGGGCGGCGTGCCGCTGCCATTCGACGCGGAGCATCCGCCCGTCGAGGCCGCGCCCGACTGGGCGCGCCCGGAGCCGCCGCGGGTGGCCGAGGTCGCCCGCCGCGCGGCGTCAGCCGAGGTACGAGGTCCCGGTATCGTGCCCGCCGTCCGCACGCCGCTTCCGGTGATCGGCGGCGACTTCTCGAGCTGGCTCCGGACGAACGTGCGACCGCAGAAGCAGGACGGCTACGCGCTCGTCACCGTGACGGCTCCGCTCGGCGATCTCACCGGCGCGCAGCTTCGCATCCTCGCCGATCTCGCCGTCGCGTTCGGCGACGGCGCGGTGCGCGTCACGCACAACCAGGATCTGCTGCTCCGCTGGGTGCGCGCGAGCGACGTACCCGAGGCGTACCGACGGCTCGCCGCTGCGCGGCTCGCGCTCGACGGTGCCAACACCCTGGCCGACGTGACCAGCTGCCCCGGCGCCGAGGCGTGCCGCCTGGCCGTCACGCAGTCGCGGGGGCTCGGCAAGCTCCTCGGCGATCACCTACGCCAGCAGCCCGACGTGGTCGGCGCAGTCCCCGGCCTCGACATCAAGATCAGCGGCTGCCCCAACGGTTGCGGCCAGCACCACGTCGCCGGCATTGGCTTCCAGGGCAGCGTCCGCAAGGTCGGCGACCGGGCCGTGCCCCAGTACTTCGTGATGCTCGGGGGCGGCGCCGACGGCGACGGCGCGACGTTCGGCCGCCTCGCCGCGAAAGTGCCAGCGCGGCGCATTCCCCAGGTGATCGAGCGGCTCGTCGCGCTCTACACGGCGGAACGCGCCCCCGGCGAAACAGCGCGAAACTTTCTCCGCCGGGTCGACGTCAAACAAGTGAAGGCGGTGCTCGCCGATCTCGAGGCGCTTTCCGCGGAGGACGCCGCACCGGAACATTTCATCGACCTGGGCGAGGAGACGGAGTTCAAGGTGGAGACGCAGGAAGGTGAGTGCGTCGCGTGAGCCCGGCGAGGAGCCTCGAGCGGATCGGCATCGCCGGCGGGCGTAAGATCGAGCCTGGGGCGGGGGGTAGCAGGGTCGGGGTTCACCCGCCTACACGCGCATCGGAGGTTGTCATGTCCTGCACCGGAGCGGCCTCGCCTGCCGAGCGCCCGGACGCATTGCTGGATCACCCGCTGCTGGGCCGCATCGGGCGGACGCCGCTCGTCCGCCTCGCGCGCATCCCGACGCGGGGGCTCACGGTCCACGCGAAGCTCGAGTCCGCGAACCCGGGCGGGAGCGTCAAGGACCGTGCTGCCCGCGCGATCGTGGTGGACGCGATCAAGCGCGGCTGGCTGCCCGCGCGGCGGCTGCTCGATTCGACCAGCGGCAATACGGGCATCGCTTACGCGATGCTCGGCGCTGCGCTCGGGTTCGGCGTCACGCTGTGTCTTCCCGCCTCCGCGAGCGCCGAGCGCAAACGCATCCTGCGCGCCTATGGCGCGGAGGTCATCGAGACCGACGCCGGCGAAGGCTCCGATGGCGCGCTCCGCGTGGCCCGCGAGCTTCACCGCACGCACGCGGAACGCTACGCGTACGTGGACCAGTACGGGAACGAGGCCAATCCCAGGGCACACGAGATCAGCACGGGCCCGGAAATTCTGGATCAGCTGGGCGGCCGCCGGCCAGACGTGTTCGTCGCCGGGCTCGGGACCAGCGGCACCTTCGTGGGAGTCTCGCGCTTCCTTCGCCTGAAGAGCCCGGACACGCTCCGCGTGGCCGTGGAGCCGGACGACGGTCTTCATGGCATTGAAGGCCTGAAGCACATGGCGACGGCCATCGTGCCGCCGATCTTCGAGCCCGAGCTGGCGCACCGGCGCGAGCCGGTCCGCACGGAAGACGCGTACGAGATGACGCGGCGGCTCGCCCGCGAAGAGGGACTGCTGGTGGGCGTGTCCTCCGGCGCCGCGCTCGTCGCGACGCTGCGCGTGGCCGAGACCACGGGGGCGTCCAACGCGGTCGTGATCTTCCCCGACGGCGGCGAGCGGTACCTCTCCGAGCGCTTCTGGGACGGGTAACCCGGATTTCTCAGCGGGTCACTTCTTGAACTCGGCGGCGGCCTTGTTATAGGCGGTCGCCAGGTCGCGGTACGCGTCCGCGAGTCCTTTCTTCGCCTCCTCCCAGGAGGCCTTTGACGCTTTTCCGAGTTCGTCGAGCTTCTTCGATGCCTGTGCGCGCTTGGCCTTGACGTCCTTCATCAGCTGCTCGGACTTCGCCTTCGCCTCGCCCGTCTGCTTGGTCGCCTCGCTCTCCAGTTCTTTCACCTTGACGTCGATGTCGGCGGCGACCTTCTTGCCGTGGGCGACAGCCTCGTCCTTCTTCTCCACCGTGTAGTTCTTGATGGCCTCCCCGGTCTCCGCGGCCTTCTTGGAGACGTCGGTCGCCGTGGTCTGGGCGAGCGCGGGAAGAGACGGGGCGAC
>Ga0187894_10002772_pt1 | contig 20586 bp, 14 predicted proteins | sample GBC1701081metaG_FD_136650 | JGI IMG/M metagenome (GOLD analysis project Ga0187894, IMG submission 136650) | White microbial mat communities from a lava cave in the Kipuka Kanohina Cave System on the Island of Hawaii, USA - GBC170108-1 metaG ...
ATCCGCCCGGTTACCCGAACAAACCGCCTGCCAGCTACCAGTCTTACCGACAACTCTCTGGGTGGATACCTCCTCCACTGATGACACACGCGCTCGGGGCGCACCTGTATTTTCCCTGTATCCATCAATCGTCGGCAATGCGATCGTCATGTTTTCAATCACTTATGCCGATCACATGAGCAGTTCGGGCGGGATGACCATCAGTTGCGGGATCTCGGTCCACAGAAGCGCAGCCGTCACGGTCTTCTCAGGGAACATCCGGGCAAGGGCCGAGCGGTAGGCGGCGAGCTGGGCGACATAGGCGGGCGGCACGCCGCGCAAATCCTTGGGCGGCGCGCGGTCGCTCTTGTAATCGAGGATCAGGATCTCTGTCTCGGTCACGACAATGCGGTCGACCTGGCCCGCCAGCACGCCCTTCTCGCCCAGATCGGCGACCAGGGGAATCTCCGCCAGGCCACTCTCGCCGAAATAGGCGGCATAGTCCTGATGCTCGATGATGGAGATCACGCGGTCGGCGAGAGTCCTGGCCTTGCTGCCGGTGATCTTGCGTCTTTCGAGGAGTTGCAGCGCCGCCCCCCGCCGCTTGTCGCTTGCCATGTCGGGCAAGAGCTGGAAGAGGCGATGCAACGCCCTGCCCTGCTCCAGGGCGGCAGCCGAACCTGCGACCTTCTTGCGTATGAGGCGTGAGGGATTGACCCAGTCGCTGCCCGTCAATTCGCGGGGCGGCTTTTCCCTGATCCAGGCGGGCGCCGTCTCGATGTCCGCGGACCTGTCTGAACCTTCCGACGCCGCATCCAGCGGCGCCGTCTGTTCGCCCGTGATGCGCACCAGGCCCTGCGCATCGCGCGGCTCGGTGATGCTCGCCGCGATCAGAGCATACCAGCTCTCGGACTTCGGCGCCTCGTCGGTCGTGTAGCCACAAATATAGAGCTCATCGCGCGCCCGCGTCAGCGCCACATAGAGCTGGCGGCGATATTCATCCATGCGCTGGTCGCGCAGGAGATCGCGCATAACCGTGACCCCCGGGGCTTCGATGCCGCCGCCGAAGCGCCAGAACGGAATGAGCTTGCCCTCAGGTGCGGGTATCATCAGAGGCTGCACCTCGTTGCGGTCATCAGGCGGCGAGCAGGTGTCGGGCAGGAAGACGATCGGCGCCTCGAGCCCCTTGGCGCCATGCACGGTCATGATCCGCACCGCATCGCTCGCCTGGTCCATGTCGCGGCGGATCTCGGTGTCGGCCGAGGTGAACCAGTGCAGGAAGCCCTGCAAGCTCGGCGTCTCGCGCTGCTCATAGTCGAGCGCCAGATTGAGGAAGGCATCGATGAGATCAACCGCCTCCGGCCCCAGGCGCGACAGGATATTCTGCCGGACCGTCGGGATGTCCTCGCCGAACACACGGGCGTAGAAGCCGAAAGGCGATTCACCGGCGCTGATCGCCATCCATCGGCTCAACCGGGCATGGATCGGCCGCAGCGCCGCGCTCTCGGAAAGCCGCTGCCACAGGCTTTGCCGGTGACGGCCATGGGCCAGCGCCAAAAGATCGTCATCATTGAAAGCGCGGCCTTCCGGGTGCCGGATCAAAGGCGACTTGAGCAGGCAAGCGAGCGCATGATCGTCTTGCGGCAGCACGATGAACTGGCCGAGCGCCAGGAGATCCTGGATGGCGATGTGCTCATTGAGCGTGACGCGATCGGCGCCCGCCACCGGCACCCGCAAGCGGTTGAGCTCGCGCAGCATGCTGGTGAAAAAATCATTGCGGGTCCTGACCAGGATCAGGATGTCGCCGGGCCGGACTGGCCGCCCCAGGGCCGCGATCTGCCTTTTCTCCCGCAGCCAGCTGGCGATGGTTTCGGCAATGCGCTGCGCCAGCTTGCGGGCCGGATGGTTGCGGTCGATGCGATCGACCGGCACGAGCCAGGGATCATGCTCGGGCTTTTCGTCCTTGAGCATCACCGGCCACAGTTCCACACGGCCGGCATAGCCCTTGCGCACGGCCTCATGCACGATGTCCGTCTCGCCGCCGACGACGAGGCCGCGTCGCGCCGTCTCATTCTCGAAAACATCATCGACGGCCTTGAGCACCGTTGCCGTCGAACGGTAGGAAACGTTCAACGCCACATTGCCCAGGCTCCCGTCATCCTCGCTGATGCGCGCCTTGAAATAGAGGCGAGCTTCCTCGAAAGCCGCAGGATCGGCGCCTTGAAAGGAGAAGATCGACTGCTTTCGATCACCGACGACGAAAAGCGTGCGCATGACGCCGCTGCGCGCACCCTTGCCGGCGAAGAATTCTTCCGCCAGCGCCTTCACGATCTGCCATTGCGCCGGGCTCGTGTCCTGAGCCTCGTCGACCAGAATGTGGTCGATGCCGCCATCGAGCTTATAGAGCACCCAGGCGGAGGACACCTGCTCGACCAGGAGGCGCCGCGTGCGCAGAATGAGGTCCTCGAAATCATAGCGGCCATAAAGGCGCTTGAGCCGCTCATATTCGGCAATGATGCGGGCGGCGATATCGACCAGCGCCTCCGTCGCCGCCATCATGACGAGGGCCGCACGCTTGCCGAGAAGGGCGAGAACGCGGGTCATTTCCGCATCCATCGCTTCGCCGAGCCAGGGCGCGGCCTTGCGCAGCTTCCGGCTCGCGATCGAGCTCGGCGCCTTGGGTTTGCGAAGCTTGGTGAGGAACAAATCCTCGAAAGCGGCGAAATCGGAAGCCTTGATGCGGCGCAAGGCATGTGCCGATTTCTGATCGGCGGCGCCTGAGGAGACTGCGAGCGTGGCGATCATACGGTCATAAAGGACGGGATCGATGGCAAACAGCTCGGCCTCGGCCGTCGCTGCCGTTTCATTCGATCTCAGGCCCAATTGCCGGCGCAGATAGCCCAGATCGGCGGAAAGGTCGGAGCGCTTGAGAAGGATCGTGCGCAGCAATTCATTGAAGACCTCGGCCTGGGCGCGCGCCACGATGCGCCGGAGCGTCGGATCGCCTTCCGCCTCGGCCGCGCCGATGATGCTGCGGCGGGCCTGGTCGAGAAGCTCGGCCGAGCTTCGCTCATCCATCACCTCGAAACCCGGCACGACACCCGCCTCCACCGGGAAGAGCTGCAGCAGTCTCTCGCAGAAGGCGTGGATAGTCTGGATCTTCAGGCCGCCCGGCGTTTCGAGCGCCAGGGTAAAAAGCTCGCGCGCCCGCCTCAGCGTGTCTTCCGTCACCTCCTGATGGCCCATGGCGACGATATGGCGGGCGAGATCCTCATCCGCGAGCGTCACCCATTTGCTGAGCCGCGCATGGAGCCGGCTCGCCATCTCGGCGGCCGCCGCCTTGGTGAAGGTGATGCACAGGATCTTGTCGGGCGCCGTGCCGGAAAGCATCAGCCGGATGACGCGGTCGATCAGAACATGCGTCTTGCCGGAACCGGCATTGGCCGCAACCCAGACCGAGCGCAAAGGATCGGAGGCGACACGCTGCTCGTCGCTCGCTCTGTTCAGGCGGAGATTCATGTCTCCTCCTCGGCCAGCGACCATTCGCGCCAGCGGGAGAGATGATCGAAGGGCGATGTATCCTGCTCCTTCTCCATCACCGCGCGTGGAATATAGCCCTGCGTCACGTCATCATAGGCCCGCATCAGCAACTTGAATTTCTCGAGATGCTCATGGGCCTTCGCCATGACGTCGATATCCGTGACCGGCAGGAGCAACCCCGGCGGCTCACCGCCCGAAAGCTTGACATAGAGGAGCTCGGCCGTTTCGGCTGGCGAGACCGTTTCAAAGCCGCCTTCGGAAAGCATGGCGGCCTCGAGAGTGAGCTGCGGGGCCAAGCCCGATCTCACCTGCGGGCTCGTCGGCACGCGCCCGGTCTTGTAGTCGATGAGCCGGGCCTTGCCGGAAGAGAGGATGTCGATGCGGTCGGCGCGGCCGGTCAAGGTGAAGTCATCGAAACGGTAGCGGGCGGCGACCTCGGCATGGGTGCGGATCAAGTTCTCGCGCAGCTCGCGCTCCTCGGCGATGAACCACGGCACGATGCGCTCGAAACGCGGCCACCAGAAGCCCGACACGTCGGCATCGGCAAAATAGGGCTCGAAGACCTGCCGCCCGATCTGGCGCAGCTGCAACTCGGCGTCTTCGGGCAATTCGGCCGGATAGGCATTGGTGAAGATGTTGAACGCCTTGTGAATGAGATTTCCCCTGAGACCGAAATCGGCCGCGGCACCTATGGGCGCCAAGGGCTGAAGTCTCAGCACCTTCTCGGCATAGATGCCGTAGGGATCGCGCATCAGCTTCTCGACCTGGGTAATCGAGAGGCTCTTCGGCCGGGCCGCGACCGGGGGCTTGGGCCGTGGCATCGCAACACGGCGGTCGCCGGTCGCATCATCGAAACTTCGCGACCAGGCGAGCCACCTTTCTCCCGCATCATGGGGAGTACCGGTCGCCGCCAGAATCATCTGGAGCCTGAGCACCCAGCGCGAGGCGACGGCCGGCTGCTCCTTGACACGTTTAGACCAGGTGAGGACGAGCTCCCTGGCGCCAAAGCCTTGCGCGAAATCATGCGCGGTGAGGCCGATGCTGCGCTCGGGCTGCATCAGCTCCAGCATCGCGCGCATCGGACGATTGATCCAGGGACCTGGATCAGGCTGCGCCGGCCAGCTTCCTTCCGTCAGCCCGCCCATGATCATGAGATCGGGATTGATGAGCCGGGCTTCGAGCAGACCCAATATGGTGAGGCGCGGGTGATGCAGCGGCAGGCGCACCGGCAAACGCCGCAGCCAGCTCGTCAGGAACATCAAAGCCCGCTGCCGGTCGCAGTCGGGCAGGAAGTTTTCCGCATCCCCCATCGACTGCACGAGCTTGTCGAGAGCCTCAGCCGCATGGGGATCGGCCCCCTCATCGACGGTTGCGGCAAGCGCCACCATGAGAAGGCCGATATGCCGATTGAGCCGGGCCAGCGCGGTTCTGTTCTCGGCCAGGGCGCCAAGGGATTTGGCGATCTTCAGCGCATAGTCGCGCGCCAATGCCCAATCCTCGTCGCCGAGCCGTTTGAGCGCCAGATGGGCATGGATATTCGTCTGCGCCTCCTGGCGCGCGCGCTCCAGCGCTTCGGCAATCGCTGCGGGTTCGAGACGGTCGCGGCCATCGCGCAACAAGGCCAGGTCGATTATGGCTTGCGCCTTCTGCGCTTTCTCAGGCAGCCAGCCGAAATGCGCCAGCGGGTGATGCAGCAGCTTGGCGAATTCATGGATGGCAAAATCGGTGAGCGTGTAGTCGATCAGGGCGGCGACCAAAGAGCCCAGCGGCCGGCGGATGAGCGGCTCACCCGCCGAATCGTCGATCTCGACACCCCAGCGCTTGAGGGCGCTGATCACGCGCCGCGCCAGATCGCGGTCGGGTGTCATTAGAGCCGCGGTCTTCTTCGGATCCTCCAGGGCCTCGCGCATCGCCAAGGCGATGACCTGGGCCTCCTGATGGTGGTCGCGCGCCTCGACCAGGCTGACTTTCTCCATGCCGTGCACGATGCCCGCGCGGCCCGAGATCAAAGCATCGCGCCAGGCCGAAGCCGTGGGCGTCGGGCGCATGATCTCGGAAGCGAGCCACATGCGCGCCGCATTGCGCCTGAGGCCTCCGACGCCCGGCAGCATTTCCACCTCGTCGCGCTTCACATGCCAGCTGTCGAGAAGGCGCTTCAGGCCGAATTGCGGATGCTGCGGACCGACATGGCGCCAGCTCTCCTCGCTCATCGTCTGGTCGAGGCCCGGCAGGACGACCGCGCCATGGGGAAGAGAGGCGATCGTCTTCAGAAGCTCGGCCGCGGCCGGTATGGAGCCTGTCGAGCCCGCGGCGATGATGGGTGTGTCAGGCTTCGTTTCAGCGAGGCGGCGCGCTTCGAGCCTGAGCAGGCGGCTGCGTCTCTCCATGGGGCCAAGGCGTCCCAGCATGAAGAGCTCGACCGGCAGTTTCTCGCGAATGATCGCGAGAAAGCTCAGGATCGAATTGCGGTGCTCGGCGAGATCGGCCGTGAACAACTCCGGCAGACGATTGAGATCGACCTCCTCGGTCTCGAAGGTGTCGAGAAGCTCGGCGAGACTCTGCGCCAAGGCTATGGCCTGCGAGGGAGAGCCCGCGATCTCGAAAGCAAGCCTTTCCTCGGGATGGGCCGCGGCCCATTCGTCGATCAGCCGGATGAGGAGCGCTTCGCGTTCAAGTGTCGAAATGGCGGGGGCCAGATGATCTTCGTGCGGCGAGGCGCCCTGCATATCGGGACCGAGCAGGTCCTCATCGACATCGCCAATGGGCCGGATGCGCGGCAGGAGCATCGCCTCGCGCCCGGCGGCGCCGAGAAAGCTGCGCTGCAGACTGCGCACGGCGCGCCTGGTCGGCAAAAGGATGGTCCAGCGCGGCAGATCTTCCACGCGCGGCGGCGCTGTGGCGGAAGGAATGTCGCCTGAGAGAATTGCGCGCGTCAGCGCCGGCAGGAAGGCCACGTCGGCAGGGATGGTGAACAGCCGGAGGCTCACGCCTCGCTCCCATCACGCGCCGAGCGCGCGCTCGGCCAAGGGGATGGCATCCGGCGTGCCGACATGCAGCCACAGCCCCTCATGCTCGATCCCGTAAAGACGCCTCTCAGCAATGGCCCTGTCCCACAAACGGTTCATGGAGAATTTCGTCAAGCGAACATTGGCGAAGAGCCTCGGATGCACGAGATAGGCGCCGATATAGGCAAGACCCGTCTCGTCCTTTGCCGGCCTGCCGGTGAGCCGGCCGTCGGCATCGCTGAGAAAATCGCCACGGCCATCATAGCCGATGGTCCTTTCGGGGTGACAGAGCAAAAGCAGGCAGTCCATGCGCCGATCGTCCCAGCGGGCGATGAGGCGTTTCAGCGCGGGCTTCCCCTTGTCGACCCAGATCGAATCGCTGTTGACGACGAAGAAGGGCTCGCGTCCCAGAAGCGGCAAGGCCTTGACGATGCCGCCGCCGGTATCGAGCAGTTCGCCGCGTTCATCCGAAATGACGATGCGGGGCGATGAATGCCGCTTGGCCCAGGCCTCGATCTGATCGGGGAGATAATGGACATTGACCACCGCAAGGTCGCAGCCGGCATCGCTCAGATGCTCAAGGCCGTAGTCGATGAGCGGCTTTCCCGCCACTTCCACGAGCGGCTTGGGCTTGCCGTTGGTCAAAGGACGCATGCGCTGGCCGAAGCCCGCCGCCATGATCATGGCCCGCTTTCCGAGATCGCTCATTGCGGCAGTGATTCCCTCAAAGACTGCGGCAGGTGGCGGTCATACCACTGGCGCAGCCGGCCGAGCCGCGGATGCCCGAGATTGCGATCGAGATAGCGCGACACCCGCGGCATGTGGCGCAGATAACCGCGCTTGCCGTCGCGCTTGGCGAGACGGGCGAAGATGCCCAGGATCTTCGTCGCCCGCTGCGCGCCGAAGAAAGCATAGGCCGAGCGGAAAGCCGCCTCGTCGAAGCCGGGCTTGCCCTCTCGCAGCGCGCAATATTTGTCGAGCAGCCGGTCGGCCAGAGCGAAATCGACGTCGACGCGCGCATCCTGAAGGAGCGAGGCCACGTCGAAAGCGGGATGGCCCAGGACACAGTCCTGCGTGTCGATGATGCCGACCCGCTTCAGGCCACGCCGTTCCGGCAGCCACATCAGATTGGGCGAATGGTAGTCGCGCAGGATCCACACCGGCTCATCATGCTCGGCGAGCGGGAAGAGATCGGACCAGATGGCGAGGAACTCGGCACGATCCTTGTCGGAAGGGATCGAGGCCTTGGCGAAGGGCCAGAACCAGTCCAGCACCAGCTCGACCTCGATGGTCATGGCGTCGCGGTCATAGGCCGAAATATGATGCCAGCCATTGTCCGGGATGGCGACCTTCTGCGGCCAGGCTTTGCCCGCCATGTCGGCAAGGAGGCGCACCGCTTCTTCCAGCGGTTCGGTCATGTCGTCGCCGCGCAGCATCTTCTTGCCATAGACGTCCGAGCCCAGGTCCTCGATGACGGCCAAGCCCGTCTTGGCCCGGGCGGCGAATATCCTGGGCGCGCTATAGCCCTGCTCCTCGAGGCAGGTATTCACCGCCAGCACCGCCTTGATGTTCTCGGCCAGATGCGCAATGGCGCTGTAGGGCTTGCCGTGCTTCACGATGGGACCGTCAGGGCGCTCGGCCATGTCCATCAGCACCGCCGTCTTCTTCCCCATGACCAGGCGCTCATAGCGCCGGAAAGAGGCATCGCCTTCGAGGAACACGCGGCGCGCGCCGGCCCAGGCCGTGTCCTTCAGGAAATCGGCAATGGCGGTAAGCCGCTTCAGCGCCAGCGCCCAGGCGCCGGAGCCTGCGAGCTCCGCCTTCCGGCCCTTGCCCGCCGTCGTGAGCTTGATGTCGAGCCGGTCGGCCGAAAGGTCGGCCCTTAAGCGCTCCGGCCATTCCACGATCAACTGATGGGTCAGAAGCAGCTCGTCCAGCCCGAGTTCGGCCAGTTCGTTCGGGGCGCCCAAACGATAGAGATCGATATGGGCGACCGGCACCCGGGTCGTGTCATAGGTCTGGACCAGGGTGAAGGTCGGTGAGGGCACCTCGATTTCCTCGCCCGCCAGGGCCTGGATGAAGCTGCGCGCCAAAGCGGTCTTGCCCGAGCCCAGTTCGCCATGCAGGCAGATGACGCTGCCGGCCCTCGCCATTAGCGCAAGCTCGGCGCCCAGAGCGGCGGTTGCTTCGGTGTCTTTCAGCTGTCGTGCAAATGAGGCCATGCTGTCCGGGTCGGTCACGCGGCGACTGTGCCGCGCCTATGCTCGTGGGAACCGCGATCCTGCGCGTGGGGGCCACGCATCGGGAAGCGGCAGATGACGGTCGTGCCCTTGTTGACCTGCGACCGCAAGGAAACACGCCCGCCATGTAATTCCACGAAGCTCTTGACGATGGCAAGCCCCAAGCCGGGGCCCCTATGGCCACCCGGCATGGGCTTGGACTGAAAGCGGTCGAAGACCCGTTTCTGGAATTCGGGATCGATGCCGCGGCCGGTATCGGCGACCCAGAGCAGGATATCGTCGCCGTCATGCGCCGCCCCCATGCGGATGATGCCGCCTTCCGAGGAGAAGCCGATGGCGTTGGCGATGAGATTATGCAGGATCTGCTGCACCCGCTTGGGATCGCCCACGAAGCTCGCCGCGTCCTCGGCGACCTCGATGTTCAAGGTCAGGTCGCGCTTGGTCATCCACTGGCCAAGACCCTCGCCTACCTGCTGCATGGTGTCGACGACATCGATCTCGGAAAGCCTGAGCTCCATGGCCCCGGCATCGATCGTCGTCAGGTCGAGAATGGCGTCGATGATGACGAGAAGATCCTGGGACGAATCCTGGATGTCGCGCAGATATTCCTGCTGCTTGGGCTTGAGGTCGCCGGCAATGCCGAGCGACAGGCTCTCGGCGAAGCCCAGTATGTTGGTGAGCGGCGTGCGCAATTCATAGGAGACGTTCGACATGAAGCCGGTCTTGAGACGATCGGCCGCCTCGAGCGCCTCGGCGCGCTCGCGCAAGGCGTTCTCGATGCGCTGCGAGTCGGTCACATCGACATAGGTCAGAAGCGCGTTGCCGTCGGGCAGAGGCACGAAGGCATATTCGAGCGCCAGGCCGTCGGGCCGGTTGAGCCGGCCCTTGAGCGGCTTGCGCCCGGTATCGAGGCTGGTCATGCCGTATTTGAGCTCGTCCCAGACGATGTCGTCGGCGAGCAGCTTGCGGCACTGGTCGATGACGGGATCGATATGCGGCTGGCGGTCGAGGAAGGCGGGATCGAGCGACCAGAAGCGGGCAAAAGCCGGATTGTGCAGCTTGAGCCGCCCGTCGGTGCCGAACAGGGCGACGGCTTCATGCAGATTGTCGAGGGTCTCGCGCTGGACGCCGATCAATTCATTGTAGCGGCTCTCGAGCTGGATCTCCTTGGTGACGTTCTCATAGAGATAGGTGGTGCCGCCGAAAGGATGCAGCTCGCAGATCACGCGCAAGGAGCGCCCGTCGGGCAAATACCACCAGCTTTCGCGCGTCTCGAGCGTCGTAAAGGCCTGCAGCTGCTTGGCCTTCCAGTCGCGGTAATTGGCCTGCTCGGGCAGGCGGCGCAGCTCGCGCAAGCGGTCAAGGATCTCGCCGTCGCTCGGCCCCAGGGCCAGCCAGTCCGGATCGAGCGACCAGAGCTCGGCATAGGCCGAATTGTGGAACAGAAGCCGCTGGTCGGGCCCGAAGATCGCGATCGCAGTGTCGAGCTTGTCGAGGGTCGAGGCATGGCCCTGGATATGGCGCTTGAGTTCCTTGCGCGCATTCTCGATCGGCGTCACGTCGATGGCGAAACGGGCAAAGCCGTCGGCAAGCCTGATCTCATGGACATCGAGGGCGCATTTGGTGCCGCCGATCACCGCATGGCTGCGGCCCTTGAGGCTCGAGGATTGGCCGCCTTGCGGCGGCTCGATCCGGGCGTCGTCGACGATCTCGATCCGGTTCGCGATGACCGCATCGACATCGGCCGCTTCGACCGCCTTGATATAGCTGTCATTGACCCAGATCGTCTCGCCATTCGTGTCCTTGAGCCAGATCGGGAAGGGTGCGGCGTCGAGCACCGCGCTCAGGCGCTCGACCTGCTTGCCGAGCCGGCGGGCATCATAGGCGAGCTCGGTGACCTGGCGGCGCTCGCCGGCGAGCGGCCTAAGCCGCAAGGTGGTAAAGCCGCCGGCGGTGCGGCCGTCGGCTTCGAGAAGCTCGTCTTCGAGCGTGTGGATGCCGATATTGAAGGGCGTGCCATGATCGCGCATGAGGGCGATCGCCTCATCGAGTGCCCCCGCCGATTCGGCATCGAGCCAGGAGGGGAAGTCGAGAAGCCTGTCCTTGTCGGCCGGGACCTTGACCACGCCCCTCATGTCGCCGGCAATCCGGTTGGGCAGGCCCTCACGGCCATGCCAGACCATGAGAACAGCCGGCTCCGCCGTCAGTATCGCCTCGCTCTCATTGAGCGCGGTCTCGAGCTCGCGCGCCCGCCGCTCGGCGGCCTGCTCCTCGCGAATGAGTTTGCGGATGACGAAGAACGCCCACAGAAAAACGGCGGCGGAGGCAAAAAGGGCGGAAAAGGTCAGCGGATCACTGGCAAAACGCATGGCGAAGTCATGGCCCCAGTCGCCTTGCGCGGCAGCCGGCGCCACGCCCCAGGCCATGACGGGAAGAGATGCGCCGAGCCTTGTCGTCCAGCCGCCGACAAATGTGCATATAGAGGCACAGTCTCCGCGCATTGCCTTCCTGAATATCCTTCCGGGAGCGCCCCGATCCCAACCCTCATGCGACGCATGCTCACAGCGTCAGCCGGCGGGCCGAATCACCCGCCGTCCGCTCATGGGGCAGATATACAAGCAAAGTCCCGGCGCAGGAATCCTAGGCCGTATGCTGTTCAAAACTAGTAGCGATAGTAGTCGGGCTTGAAGGGCCCCTCCTTGGTGACGCCGATATAGGACGCCTGCTCGTCCTTGAGCTTGGTCAGCTTGACGCCGAGCTTGGCGAGATGCAGGCGGGCCACCTTCTCGTCCAGCGTCTTGGGCAGTACATAGACCTCGTTCTTGTACTTGCCATTGCCGGCATTGGCGAAGAGCTCGACCTGCGCCAACGTCTGGTTGGTGAAGGACGCCGACATCACGAAGCTCGGATGGCCGGTGGCGTTGCCGAGATTGACCAGCCGTCCCTGCGACAGGAGGATGATCCGGTTCCCCTTGGGGAAATGGATCATGTCGACCTGCGGCTTGATGTTGGTCCACTGGAAGTTCCGGAGATCGGAAACCTGGATCTCGTTGTCGAAGTGGCCGATGTTGCAGACGATCGCCATGTCCTTCATCTGGCGCATGTGATCGACGGTGATGACATCCTTGTTGCCGGTGGCGGTGACGAAAATGTCGGCGGTCGGCAGCGCATCCTCGATGGTCATGACGGAAAAGCCGTCCATGGCCGCCTGCAGCGCGCAGATCGGGTCGATCTCGGTCACGATGACGCGCGCCCCCGCCCCTTTCAGAGACTGCGCCGAGCCCTTGCCGACATCGCCATAACCGCAGACGAGGGCGACCTTGCCCGCCATCATCACATCGGTGCCGCGCCGGATCGCATCGACGAGCGATTCGCGGCAGCCATATTTGTTGTCGAATTTCGACTTGGTGACGCTGTCATTGACATTGATCGCCGGGAAGGGAAGCTCGCCCTTCTTCTGCAGGTCATAGAGGCGATGGACGCCCGTCGTCGTCTCCTCGGAAACGCCCTTGATCGAGGCCCTGATCTTGGAGAACCAGCCGGGGCTCGCCTTGAGGCGCTTCTTGATCTCGGCGAAGAGGCATTCCTCTTCCTCATTCGTCGGATTGGCGATGAGGGAGGGATCCGTCTCCGCCTTGGCGCCCAGAAGAATGAAGAGCGTGGCGTCGCCGCCGTCATCGAGGATCATGTTGGCGGGCTCGCCCGGCCAGTCGAAGATGCGGCCGGTGAATTCCCAATATTCCTTGAGGCTCTCGCCCTTGAAGGCGAAGACCGGAATGCCGCGCTTGGCGATGGCGGCGGCGGCATGGTCCTGGGTCGAGAAGATGTTGCAGGAGGCCCAGCGCACCTCGGCGCCGAGCGCCACCAGGGTCTCGATCAGGACGGCGGTCTGGATGGTCATATGGAGCGAGCCCGAGATGCGGGCACCCTTCAGCGGCTGCTTAGGCCCCAGCTCCTGGCGGATCGCCATGAGGCCCGGCATCTCCACCTCGGCCATCTCGATCTCTTTGCGGCCCCAGTCGGCCAGGCCGATATCGGCAACGTGAAAATCCTTGGAACTCGCCATGACAAAATCCCGCTTCGGTTGATGAAATTGCCCTCCTGCGCTGAAGCTTCGGAGGGCGTGGTCTCAATCCTGCGAAGCGCAGTGGCGCGAAGCGGGATGCGGGCAAGCCTATAGCAGGCTGATCTCAACCTGTCCATAAGGATATAAAGAAGTCTTTATATCTCGGCCGACTATTCCTCGCCGAACTTGTCGGCGATCAGGGCGCCCAGGGCATCCAGGGCGGCAATGGCCTGGGGTCCGGCCGCCGTCACCTGGATGGAGGAACCGGGCGTCGCGGCCAGCATCATCAGGCCCATGATCGAGGTGCCGGGGACCGTCTGGCTATCGCGGCTGACCAGGATCTCGGCGTCGAACTGCTCGGCGCATTTCACGAATTTGGCCGAGGCCCGGGCGTGGAGGCCGCGGCTGTTGATGATCAGGAAATGTCGCGTATGGGGGCCCGCCATTATCCGCTCAAGATCTGGCTCGCGATATTTATGTATTTGCGTCCAGCCTCCTGGGCCTTGACGACGGCGGTCTCGAGCGATGAGTCGCCGCGGATGCGGGCGAGCTTGACCAGCATGGGCAAGTTCACGCCGGCGAGGACCTCGACCCGGCCGTTCTCGAGCAGCGAAATGGCGAGATTGCAGGGCGTGCCGCCGAACATGTCGGTGAGCACGATGACGCCCTGCCCGGTGTCGGCCGCCTGGATAGCGGCCATGATGTCGGCGCGGCGTTTTTCCAATTCGTCATCCGGGCCGATCGAGACCGTCACCAGATTCTGCTGCGGACCGACAACATGCTCCAACGCAGACCGGAATTCTTCCGCCAGCCGCCCATGGGTGACCAGAACAAGTCCGATCATGAATTCAAATGCTCCACCGGAACATATCCTATTCCGTTACAAGGTTGGCGAATGTGCCGGGAAGTGCCGCCATATGCAAATGCAATATCAAGCACCCTTTTGTCAGTTTTGCCGCAGTTCATGAGGCACCGCGGTGAGGACGGCACGGATGCGCGCCGTGGCCGTCACCTTGGACGGATCGATGGCGATCTCGGGCAGCGCCACGCCGGCGATCCGGTTGATTTGTGTGTTGTCAGGCAGGCGTTCGATCTCGGTCGCCGGCATGAGCCTGACCACGAGGGTGAGCCGCGCTTCAGGCAGGTGATCCACCTTCACGATCCCCTGCCCCCTGATTTCGAGCAAGCCCGCTATCGGCTGCGGCGCCGTCGCGAACAACGCGGGCCCTCGCCTTTCGATGACCGTCTGATCGTCCGCAACGAGCCGCCCGCGGATCAGTTCAGGTCCGGTCCCATAGCCAGGCTGATCGAGGAGCCTGAGGACAAGGTCCGATTTCCCCGATCCCGGCGACCCCAAGATCAATATGCCGTCATCGCCCAGCGCGACACAGCTTGCATGCAAGGTGATCCTGGCGGCGTCGGCGTCAGCCATCTTCGGCGGCCACCCAGTCCTGCGGGATGGCGGGAATGCGGACGATGAAACGGGCGCCCAGGATGGGCCGCTCGCCGCCCTGGGGCGCCTTGCCATAGCGGTTCTCGGCCCAGATGCGGCCCTTATGGGCTTCGACGATCTGGCGCGAGATCGACAGTCCCAACCCCGAATTCTTGCCGAAGGAGCCTTCCGGGCGATCGGTATAGAAGCGCTCGAAGATGCGTTCGAGATTTTCCGGCGGAATGCCCGGCCCTTCGTCCTCGACGCGGAACTCGACATAATATTGCAGGCGGCGCACGCGCACGCGGATGGTCGACTGGGCGGGCGCGAAAGAGCGCGCATTGTCGATGAGATTGCGCACCACCTGGCCGAGCCGCGTATCGTGGCCGAGGATGACGAAGGCCCGGTCGCGCGGGATCGCCGCGGGGGGCGGCTGCACTTCGAGCGTGATCGCGGCCTGATGGTCCTTGCGCGTCTCATTGGCGAAGGAGACGAGGGTGTCGAGCACCTCGGCGACACTGAGCGGGTTCGCCTCGGAGCGCGCCAGTTCGGCATCGAGCCTGGAGGCGCCCGAGATATCGGTGATCAGGCGATCGAGGCGGCGCACATCGTCCTTCACCACCTCGATCAGGCGATTGCGCTGGTCTTCGGTCTTGGCGAAAGGCAGCGTCTCCACGGCGCTGCGCAAGGAGGTGAGCGGGTTCTTGAGCTCATGCGAGACATCGGCGGCAAAGGCCTCGATCGCCTCGATGCGATTGTAGAGCGCCGTCGTCATGTCGCGCAGCGCGCCCGACAAATGCCCGATCTCGTCGCGCCGCTGGGTGAAATCGGGAATCTCGACACGCTTGTTGACGCCGCGCCTGACCCGCTCGGCGGCGCTGGCGAGACGGCGGATCGGCTCGGCGATGGTGCCGGCGAGGAACACCGAGAGCAGAATGGTGACCAGCGCCACGAAACCGAAGGTGAAGAGCACGATCTTGCGCTCGGCGAGGAGCACATTGTCGATCTCCCCACCCGAGGTCGAGAGCACGAGCGCGCCGAGCACGGCGCGGAAGCGCTGGATGGGGACCGCCACCGACACGATGATCTCGTTCTGGTCGTTGATCCTGACGATCGAAACCGAGGCGCCGTTCAAGGCCGCGAGGACTTCCGGGAATTCCTTGCCGTTGTCGACGCCATAGTCCTTCTGGTGCGGATAGTCGTTGGTGAACAGCCAGTCATTGAGGCGCTTCCACCAGCGCATCCAGATCGTATCCGGCTTGCCGTCGAAAGGCGGCAATTCGCGCTGGGTGATCTCGCCTCGGCCATAGAGATAGCGGCTGTCGACCACGAGATTGCCGTCGGGATCGATGATGCGGGCGCGGATCGACGTCGAGGCGAGGAGGCGGCGCAGGATCGGTCCGGCATTCTCCGGATTGATCGGAAAATCGAGATCGCGCAGCTGCTCGGCATCGGCGGCGGTATCGTCCTGCGAATTGATGAGCGCATCGGGATCGATGACGATCGAGCCCGTGTCGACGGTCGCCTGGCCCGCCACCGCGGCGGCGATGATATTGGCCTGCGGCATCAGGCTCTGCACCCTGGCATCGATCAGGCCCTGGCGAAACTGATTGAAATAGAGAATGCCGAGGACGAGGACGATGAGGCCCGCGATGTTGAGGAGGACGATGCGGCTGGTCAGGCTTGCGGGCGCCAGACGATGAATCCACCAGGCGAGGCTGCGTTCGCGTTCGGCGACCGCCTCGGATGTGGTTGCTTCCTCGATCTCGATCCGGTCGGGTGTCTCGACGCCCGTCACCATTCCCTGCCCAACCTATATTGCTTCGGCGATCAGGACTCCTTGAACCGATAGCCGACGCCGTAAAGCGTCTCGATGCCATCGAAATCATCATCGACGAGCTTGAATTTCTTGCGCAGCCGCTTGATGTGGCTGTCGATCGTGCGGTCGTCGACATAGACCTGATCGTCATAGGCGGCATCCATCAGCGCGTCGCGGCTCTTGACGATGCCGGGGCGCTGAGCCAGCGACTGCAGGATCAGGAATTCGGTGACTGTCAGGGTCACCGGCTTCTGGTCCCAGGTGCAAGAATGACGATCGGGATCCATGGACAGCTTGCCGCGATCGATGGTCTTGGCCGCCTCCTGCGGCGGGGCGGTGGCGTCACGCGGCACGGCGCGGCGCAGGACCGCCTTGACGCGCTCGACCAACAGGCGCTGCGAGAAGGGCTTCTTGATGAAATCATCGGCGCCCATCTTGAGGCCGAACAATTCATCGATCTCATCGTCCTTCGAGGTCAGGAAGATGATCGGCAGATCGGATTTCTGGCGAATGCGGCGCAACAGCTCCATCCCGTCCATGCGCGGCATCTTGATATCGAAGATGGCCATGTCGGGGGGCGAATCCTGCAAGCCCTGGAGCGCTGCGGCACCGTCCGAATATTTCTGGACCTGATAGCCCTCAGCTTCCAGAGTGATTCCGACGGACGTCAGAATGTTGCGGTCGTCATCGACAAGAGCGATCGTCGGCATGTGGTCCTATTGATCCCATGGTTAAACACTAACGCGGCTGTAACCTTGGAACTGGCGCAAAATGTGGCGCCCCTGTATCCGGTCTAGCCCCCACTCTATTAGGGAAATCACCCCTCCATGACAACTCCTGCCAGCCGCAGCTTTACCGGCACCGAAGCCCGAGCCCTCCTGAGACGGGCCCGCACCGCAGCGCTTGGAACCAGCAATCGCGAGCCCCGAGGCCCCTATGTCTCGCTCGCCAATATCGCCACCGACGGACAGGGCCGCCCTGTCATTTTCATCTCGCGGCTGGCCTGGCATACGCGCAATATCGAAGCCAATCCCGAGGCCAGCATCATGGTTAGCGAAATACCCACCACGGGCGACGCGCTGACCGGCCCCAGGGTCACCATTATGGGTCGGTTCGAAAGACTTGACGCTTCGGAAATTGCCCAGCGCTATGCCCGCCACCATCCGGCGGCCCAAACCTATCTCGATTTCCCGGATTTTTCCTTCTGGCGCCTCATGCCGGAGAAAATACATGCCGTGGCGGGCTTCGGCCGGATCGAGACCATGGAACCCGATGAGGTATTCCTGCCAGAAAGCGCAGCAACGGCCGTCATGGCGTCGGCGCAAGGCGCCATCGACCACATGAATGAGGATCATGCCGATGCGGTCGAGCTCTATGCGGTGAAGCTCCTCAAGGCCCAGCCTGGAAAATGGCGGGTCACGGCCATCGACCCCGATGGCGCCCATCTCGAGCTCGAGGGCAAAGTGCTGCGGCTCGCCTTCGACAAGCCGGCGGAACAGGCGGCCGACCTGCGCCAGGCCTTTGTTGCCCTGGCGCAGAGAGCCAGAAATTCCTGACGTAAAACAATCAAAAATATGATGGCCGATACCGCAGAAACCATGAGTTAAAGCCATCTTTCTGGCTTGTTTCTTGCTACCCTTCCCCCTACCTTGCAGGTTCGGCGAACATCCAGGGAGGAACAACCTTGCATCACTCAGGCCGCTTCAACGCCAATGTCCCCTTGATCGTCACGGAGCCGCGCTCGGTCGCCTTCAATTCCGGTGTGCCCCAGCTCTATGAGGAGGCGCTCCGCAGGGGCGAGGGACGCGTGGCCGAGGGCGGTGCGCTGGTGGTCACGACCGGCAGCCATACCGGGCGCTCGCCCAATGACAAGTTTATCCGGCGCGACGAGCAGAGCGAGCCGTCGGTCTGGTGGGACAACAACAAGGCCATCAGCCCAGAGAATTTCGCCACCCTCAAGCGCGACATGCTGGCCCATGCCAAGGACAAGCATCTCTATGTGCAGGATCTCTATGGCGGCGCCGACCCGCAGCATCGGCTCTCGGTGCGCGTCATCTGCGAATATGCCTGGCACGCGCTGTTCATCCGTCATCTCCTGATCAGGCCTGAGGCGCATGATCTCAAAAGCTTCACCCCTCAGCTCACCATCATCGACCTGCCGAGCTTCAAGGCCAACCCTCAGCGCCACGGCGTGCGCTCGGAAACCGTGATCGCCTGCGACCTCACCCATGGGCTCGTGCTCATCGGCGGCACGCAATATGCGGGCGAGATGAAGAAATCCGTGTTCACCGCCCTCAATTACCTCTTGCCCGAGAACGGCGTCATGCCGATGCATTGCTCGGCCAATGTCGATGAGAAAGGCCGAAGTGCCGTGTTCTTCGGTCTCTCCGGCACCGGCAAGACGACACTCTCCGCCGATCCCAGGCGCACCCTCATCGGCGATGACGAGCATGGCTGGTCGGATGACGGCATCTTCAATTTCGAAGGCGGCTGCTATGCGAAAGTGATCCGCCTGTCTGAGGAGGCCGAGCCCGACATCTACGCCACCACGCGGCGCTGGGGCAGCGTGCTCGAGAATGTCGTCATGGACCAGGAGACCCGCAAGCTCGACCTCGATGACGGCTCGCTCACCGAGAATACACGCTCGGCCTATCCGCTGAGCTACATTCCCAACGCCAGCAGCAGTGGCCTCGCGCCTCTGCCACAGACGATCGTCATGCTCACTGCCGATGCCTTCGGCGTCATGCCGCCGATCGCGCGCCTGACCGCAGCGCAGGCCATGTATCACTTCCTCTCCGGCTACACGGCGAAGGTCGCCGGCACCGAGCGTGGCGTGGTCGAGCCGCAGGCGACCTTCTCGGCCTGTTTCGGCGCACCCTTCATCCCGCGCCATCCGAGCGTCTATGGCGCGCTGCTGCGCGATCTCATCGCCCGCCACAAGGTCGAATGCTGGCTGGTCAATACCGGCTGGACCGGCGGCGCCTATGGCAAGGGCAAGCGCATGCCGATCGCGGTCACGCGCGCGCTGCTCGATGCCGCCCTCTCGGGCGCGCTCAAGAACCAGCCGATGCGCAAAGACCCGCATTTCGGCTTCGAAGTGCCGCTCGCCGTTCCGGGCATCGATTCAAGGCTGCTCAATCCGCGCGACACCTGGGCCGACCCTTCAGCCTATGACATCCAGGCGCACAGGCTGGTTCAGATGTTCATCAAGAACTTCGCCAAGTTCGAGACCTATGTCGGCGAGGATGTGCGCGCCTGCGCGCCGGCGACGAGCGTTGCGGCCTAATCGCTCGACCTAGCCCGCCGGCTCGTGGGCGATGCAGATTTGCGTCGTCTCGATCTCGGCCAGGGGCTCATCGAAGAGCATGCACAGATGCGGGCCTTGCGCATCATCGCTGCGCCCTTCCGCCCGCCAGAAACGGCAGGTCGTGCAGGAGCCGAAAGTGGGACCGAGGCGGCGAGTGACTTCCTGCGCCAGCACTTCGGCCAAGCCCCTGTCCATGCGCCGGCGTGTCTTGCCGCCAAGGGCATCGCAGCTCCGGGCGAGCGCCGACCACGGGTCCTTCGCCATCATGTCCGCGCCGGCGGCCGTCAGCCGCAGCACCACCGAGCGCTTCTCGCCCGGCCTTTCGCTCTTCTCGATCAGCTTCTTGCGTTCGAGCGCCTTGACCGTCTGGGAGATCGTTCCCTTGGTGGCGCCGAGATAACGCGTCAGGGCGCCCGGTGAATTGGAAAAGCGATTGGCGCGCGCCAGGAAGCGCAAGGCTTCCCATTGGGCGGGATTGAGACCGTTGCCGAACTCCGCCGCGCGCATGAGCCGCGACAAGCGCTCGAGCGCATATACGATCCCTGAACCGTCGGCTTCCGCCTTCGCCATGGTTGCGCCCTGATCCGCTTCCCCTCAGCAACTCTGACATGCCCTTTGGGACTGGGCAATGAACAGCTTACATCCCAAAGATCAGGCCATCATGACGACATGATTAAACGCCATTCCTATCGCCTAGTTTCGCTCGGGATTGGCGTGAAAATCGGGTGATTTGTCCGCCATTCCCACCCTGACCGGGCGGCATTTAGACAGGGTTAATCACCCTCATCGATGCTTCAGGCGCGGGGTCACTTAAGGCACGATTCATGGGGTCTAACGGCAGGGGTCAGAGGCAGCGCGGCCGAGGGCATGAGCAGCGCCGCGAGCCCGCGCTTTTCGGCGGTGGCGGCGGTCGTGGCGGCAGGAGCAGCAGCGTGCCGCCCAGCCGGGGCCCGAGGCGTCGGCGCCGCTCGGGCCTGCGCGTCTTCAGCCTCTTCCTCGCCCTCGTCTTCTGGGCCGTCTTCGCCGGCGCGATCGGTTTCGGCTATCTGTGGATGAGCCTCGACCAGAAGGGCCTGTTCCAGATCCCGGCGCGCGAGCCCGGCATCATGGTTCTCGCCGCCGACGGGACGGTGCTCGCCGAGCGCGGCGCCTTCTTCGGCGACGATGTCCGCCTTGCCGATCTGCCGGCTTACGTTCC
>Ga0187894_10002773_pt1 | contig 20584 bp, 17 predicted proteins | sample GBC1701081metaG_FD_136650 | JGI IMG/M metagenome (GOLD analysis project Ga0187894, IMG submission 136650) | White microbial mat communities from a lava cave in the Kipuka Kanohina Cave System on the Island of Hawaii, USA - GBC170108-1 metaG ...
AAGAAATTTCTGTTTGCCGTTAGGAGCCAGCCCGTTGCGAACGAGATTGGGGCTGTGACAGTGACGGCAGTGCAAGTTAAGGGTTATCATAATCGGAATAGTTTAGCTTATCATTCTGATTTGAGCCACTACCGCTGAGGTGGCGGCTTTCGTTCTCAAGTTGCTTAGCATCCCGACGCCCTTTGTCATCTCGATTGACCGCACCGATTGGTATTTGGGCGAAAAGCCGCTCAATATCCTGATGCTCAGTGTCGTTTATGAAGGGCTCGCCTTTCCCTTGTTGTGGGTCGTGTTGGAGAAAAAAGGCTGCTCCGACACGGCGGAGAGAATCGCCTTGCTGGAGCAGTATGAGCAGCTGTTTGGCAAAGATTCTCTGCAATTTGTTACGGCTGATCGCGAATTTATCGGCACCACTTGGTTTGCCTATCTTTGTAAAGAGAAAATTCCTTTGCGAATTCGCAGCCGCGAAAATTTATTGGTGACGACCGCTGACGGGCGCAAGCGAGTAGCCGCCAGAAACCTGTTCCGCACACAGAAAAGCGGCGTTGGCGTGTTGCTCAGTGGCAAGCGACGGGTTCTGGGACAAGAGTTGTTCTTGATGGGGATGCGAAATGCTGCTGGCGAATACCTCATTGTCGCCAGTCAGGAAGCCAGCCAAGCAGTATTGAGTGACTATGCCAAGCGCTGGAAGATTGAGACCTTGTTTGGTTGCTTGAAGAGTCGAGGGTTTTGTTTGGAGGCGACGCACATCACCGAGAAAGAACGCTTGGAGAAGTTGTTGGCGTTGCTGACGATAGCCTTCTGCTGGGCGTTTTTGGCGGGGCAATGGTTGACGCGCCAGAAGCCGCTCAAGGTGAAGTCGCACGGTCGGTTGGCGAAGAGTCGGTTTCGCTGTGGCTTTGAGCGCTTGCGTCACATTTTATGCAACCTTTCGGAGCGTCGCCAAAAGATTGCTTTCCAACAAGTTATTCAACTTTTGTCCTGTACTTAGGCTTTGAATATCTAAAAATGCTTGTAAATAAGGGGATGGTAAGAGCCAAATTCTCACCATCCCCTTATGGAATTTTGTTTTGTATAACGAAACCTATGCTTCGTTATCCGGGCGCGAGGTTGGCACGAGTTCGAGTATTTCCTCTTCCTCAAAGACTTCTTCCATCTCATCTCTGTCGGATTCGAGTTTCATGCTGCGGTAGTAATCCATGCCGGTTCCGGCTGGAATTAACCGCCCCATGATGACGTTCTCCTTCAAGCCGCGCAGGTAATCCACCTTGCCGCTAATCGAAGCCTCCGTCAGCACTCGCGTGGTCTCCTGGAACGACGCTGCCGAGATGAACGATTCCGTAGAAAGCGATGCCTTGGTGATGCCGAGCAACAGCGGTTCTGCCTGAGCCAGCGTACCGTCCTCTTCTTCGACGCGGGCATTTTCATCCTGAAAACGGAAGCGGTCAACCATATCTTCGAGCAGGAATTCCGTGTCGCCAACATCGGTAACGCGCACCCAACGAAGCATCTGTCTGACGATAACTTCGATGTGTTTGTCGTTAATGTTGACGCCTTGCAAGCGGTAGACTTCCTGAATCTCGTTGACCAGATAACGCTGCAACTCTTCGATACCGCGAACTGCAAGAATATCGTGCGGGTTGAGCGGTCCGTCCATCAACTGTTCACCGGCTCGCACCGTATCGCCTTCCTGCACCGTGATATGCACGCCGCGAGGAATGGAATACTCTTTCTTCTCGCCATCCGCGCCTTCGACGATGATACGGCGCTGCCCTTTAACGATAGGTCCGAAGGTTACTTTACCGTCAATCTCCGACATGACTGCCGTTTCTTTCGGTCTGCGGGCTTCAAAGAGTTCAACCACACGCGGCAAACCACCCGTAATATCTTTGGTTTTGGTCGTTTCGCGTGGCATTTTGGCAATGATGTCGCCCGGCGCGACCCGCACATGGTCTGCCTCTGCCTGTTCGTGACTTAGATGTTCGGGTGTGCTGCTATGCTTCTTTTTCCACTCATCGTAATCGGCGACCAGCAGGTTAGCACGTACCGGCAGTTGGTAGTTTCTCAGCACCTTATTCTTATCATCGCGGATTTCGATACGCGGCTGGCGTTTCTCATCCGAATCAATGACTACCAGATAAGATTGATAGGTGACTTCGTTGACCTCTTCCTTAACCGTGACGCCTTCCACCATGTCTTTGAAGTGAACGGTTCCGGCATCTGCTGTCAGGATGGCAAAGGTGTACGGGTCCCACTCGGCGAGTTCCTGACCTTCTTCAACGTGCTGCCCTTCCTGTACCTTCAAAGTTGCGCCGTAGACAATCGGGTAACGCGATACTTCGCGCCCGCGTTCATCTATAAGGATAATCGAGCCGTTGCGGTTCATCGCCACAAGATCGCCTTCGCGGTTCTTGACAAATTTGAGTTCTTCAAATTTGATGGAGCCGGAAGTGCTGGCTTCATGTTTGGTGACTTCGCCGACGCCACCGGCAACGCCGCCAAGGTGGAAGGTTCTCATGGTCAACTGCGTACCCGGTTCGCCGATGGACTGCGCTGCAATGACGCCGACAGCTTCGCCGAGTTCGACCAGTTTTCCGGTCGCCAGATTGCGCCCATAGCAACGAATACAGACGCCGCGCCGCGATTCGCAGGTCAACACCGAACGGATGCGGACGCGCTCAATACCACCGGCGCGTTGAATCAGCGCCGCGAGGTCTTCGGTAATCTGTTGATTGGTTTCAACAATGACTTCGCCGGTAATCGGGTCAAGCACATCTTCGAGCGACACGCGACCAATGATGCGGTCACGCAACGACTCAATCACTTCGCCGCCTTCAACGATTTCCTTTGCCCAGATACCGCGGCTCGTGCCGCAATCGGGTTCACTGACGATAACATCCTGCGCCACGTCAACCAGACGACGAGTTAAATAACCGGAGTCGGCGGTCTTCAACGCCGTATCCGCCAGACCTTTGCGTGCGCCGTGCGTCGAGATGAAGTATTGCACGACACTCAGCCCTTCGCGGAAGTTGGCGCGAATCGGCGTTTCGATAATTTCGCCGTTCGGTTTCGCCATCAAGCCGCGCATCCCGGCAAGCTGACGAATCTGCTGTTTGGAACCGCGAGCGCCGGAATCCGCCATAACCAGAATCGGATTCAATTCGCCGCTTGCGGCTTCTTCCTCATCCATCTGTTTGAACATGGCGTCGGCAACTTTTTCGGTAACATCATTCCAGATAGCGATAATCTTGTTATAGCGTTCGCCTTTGGTAATAACGCCCTCTTCGTATTGACGTTCAACATCGTTCACACCGTCGTTGGCTTTCTGAACAAGGTTGACTTTCTCAGATGGTGTTACAAGGTCATCAATGCCGATAGAGATACCGGCTTTCGTGGCATAGAGAAAGCCGAGTTCCTTGACTTTATCGAGCATCTTGACGGTTTCCGCGTGACCGAGCCGCAAATAGCAATAGTTGACTAAAGCGCCAAGCCCCTTCTTCTTCATCGTGCCATTGATGAAGGGCATGGCTTTCGGCAACTGGTCGTTGAAGATGACTCGTCCGACGGTTGTATCAATCGCCCGATTCTTGATTTGTCGCACCGCTGCTTTCAGTAAATCCTGATCGTCGCGCTCCTGTTCAAGATCAATAAAATCGCCGCTATAAAGCAACTTGATGGGGGTTTGCGTCTTGACCTCTCCGGCATCAAGCGCCAGCAACACATCGTCTATCGAAGAGAATTTCCGCGATTTCGATTCATCTTTCAGATTGACCTTAGTTAAATAGAAACAACCTAACACGATGTCCTGCGTCGGCACGGCAATCGGCTGCCCGTTGGCAGGCGACAGGATATTGTTTGACGACAACATCAACACACTGGCTTCAATCTGCGCTTCCGGTGACAGTGGAATATGCACCGCCATCTGGTCGCCGTCGAAGTCGGCGTTGAAAGCCGTACAGACAAGCGGGTGAATCTTGATGGCTTTGCCTTCCACCAGCACCGGCTCGAATGCCTGAATGCCAAGACGATGCAGCGTCGGGGCGCGGTTCAACAGAATGGGATGCTCGCGGATAACCTCTTCAAGAATATCCCAGACCAGGGGATCCTGCCGTTCGACCATCTCTTTTGCCTGTTTGATGGTGGCGGCATAGGTTTTCTTCTCAAGCTGGTTGTAAATAAACGGTTTGAACAGTTCCAGCGCCATCTTCTTCGGCAGTCCGCATTGATGCAATTTCAATTCAGGACCGACGACGATAACCGAACGCCCGGAATAGTCAACGCGCTTGCCGAGCAGATTCTGGCGGAAACGCCCCTGTTTGCCCTTCAAGGTATCGGATAGCGATTTCAACGGGCGATTGTTCGCGCCACGCAACACACGCCCACGCCGTCCGTTGTCAAACAGCGCGTCTACCGCTTCCTGAAGCATTCGCTTTTCGTTGCGGACGATAACTTCCGGCGCTTTCAATTCAATCAGCTTATTCAAGCGATTGTTGCGATTGATAACGCGACGATAGAGGTCATTCAAATCAGAAGTCGCAAAGCGTCCGCCATCAAGCGGCACAAGCGGGCGCAATTCCGGCGGAATGACCGGAATGACATCCAGAATCATCCAGTCAGGGTGATTGCCCGAACGACGAAAAGCATCAACAACTTTCAACCGCTTCGAGACTTTCAACTTCTTCTGCTGCGAAGTTTCGGTCTTCATCAGTTGACGCATTTCGACCGAAAGTTCTTCCACATCAACGCGCTTCAAAAGCTCTTTGATGGCTTCCGCGCCCATCTTGGCAGAGAAGCGTCCGGCATACTTGCTCATCAATTCGCGGTAACGCTCTTCATTGATGAGTTCTTTTTCGTCAATGTCCGGCACATCGCCTTTATCAATGACGATATACGACTCGAAGTAGAGAACCTTTTCCAGTTCGCGTAGAGGAATATCGAGCAGATGCCCGATGCGCGACGGCAGCCCTTTGAAAAACCAGACGTGCGAACAAGGGCTTGCCAGTTTGATATGTCCGAGGCGTTCGCGGCGGACTTTCGATTGTGTCACCTCAACGCCGCATTTATCACAGACGACGCCGCGATGTTTCATGCGCTTGTATTTGCCGCAGAGACATTCCCAATCGGTCACGGGACCGAAAATCTTGGCGCAGAACAGCCCGTCGCGTTCCGGCTTAAAGGTTCGGTAATTGATGGTCTCCGGCTTGGTGACTTCGCCATGCGACCACGACAGTATTTTTTCAGGTGAAGCAAGACTGATACGAATTGCCTCAAAATCAGGCGCGAGATTTGTTTTCTCTTGTGTTCTAAACATTCTCCCTCCGAATAGTTCGTAGTCCCTAGTGCTTAGTCAGTAGTTATTGGTTTTCTGCCCAAACTACGGACTACGGACTACGGACTACTAGCTATTCCGTAACCATTTCCTCTTCTACTTCCTCTTCGCTGCGGCGCATCAATTCCACATCGAGACAGAGCGATTGCAATTCCCGAATCAGGACGTTGAACGATTCCGGTACGCCCGGGTCGAAGTCGGCTTCGCCTTTGACTATTGCCTCATAAATCTTCGAGCGCCCCGCCACATCGTCCGATTTGGCGGTGAGCAATTCCTGAAGAATATGCGCCGCGCCATAAGCCTCTAACGCCCAGACCTCCATTTCGCCGAAGCGTTGCCCGCCGAATTGCGCCTTGCCGCCAAGCGGTTGCTGGGTAATCAGCGAATACGGTCCGATGGAACGCGCATGAATCTTATCGTCAACCAGATGGGACAGTTTCATGATATAGATGTAACCAACCGTCACTTTTTGCTCGAACGGTTCACCGGTCATGCCATCATGCAGCACCGTTTTGCCACTGGTCGGCAGTCCGGCATAAGCGAGCAGCCGTTTGATGTCTTCTTCGCGGGTGCCGTCAAAGACCGGCGAAGCGAATGGCACACCGTCAACCAACTCTTTAGCATGGTCAACGAGGTCTTCATCATCCATTGCCGCGAAACGGTCTCTGGTTTCCTGCGCGTCGAAAACTTCGTAGTAGACTTTGCGAATTTCCGCCGCTGCATTGGCTTTGCGGTTGGCGATGATTTCATCCAGTTCCTGCCCGATTGCCTTTGCCGCCCATCCCAAGTGGGTTTCGAGAATCTGCCCGACGTTCATACGCGACGGTACGCCAAGCGGATTTAGCACAATCTCAACTGGTGTGCCATCCGGCAAGTACGGCATATCTTCTTCCGGCAAAATTCGGGCAATAACGCCCTTGTTGCCGTGTCGTCCCGCCATCTTGTCACCGACCGAAAGTTTGCGCTTCATTGCCACAAAGACTTTGACCATCTTGATAACGCCTGGTGGCAATTCGTCGCCTTTGCGGAGTTTGTCTACATTCTCCTGATGCAGTTGTTTCTGGACATTGATTTGTCGCTGGGTGCGATTCTCAATGTCGGCAATCTCCGCGCCGATGTCGAGGCGTGTGCCGGTAATTTCGATTCGGCGAAGCGCCCCGATGTCGAGGTCTTTCAACTCTTCCATCGTCAACTTCGTGCCTTTAGTCAGCAGCTTTTTGTTCTTATAGGTCAGGTCTTCAGCGAGTTTCTGCCCGTCGAGCAATTCGTAGATGCGCTTATTGCGTTCATCTTCGAGAATGCGAATCTCGTCTTGCAGGTTTTTAACCAGTTTTTCTTCTTCTGCCTGCTCAATTTGCATCGAACGCTCATCTTTTTCCGCGCCTTTGCGGGTAAAGACCTTAACATCAACGACGATGCCATCAATTCCCGGCGGGCAGGTCAGCGACGCATCGCGCACGTCTCCGGCTTTTTCACCGAAGATTGCCCTGAGCAGTTTCTCTTCCGCCGTCAATTGGGTTTCACCCTTTGGCGTAACCTTGCCAACTAAGATAGAACCGGGCTTGACGGTTGCGCCAATGCGGATGATGCCGGAATCGTCGAGGTCACGTAGCGCCGCTTCCGAAACATTCGGAATGTCGCGGGTGATCTCTTCCGGTCCCAGTTTGGTATCGCGGGCTTCAACTTCCAGTTCTTCAATGTGAATCGAAGTGAAGCCGTCCTCTTTAACCAGACGCTCGGAAACCAAAATAGCGTCCTCGAAGTTATAGCCGCGCCACGGCATAAAGGCGACCAAAACATTCCGACCGAGAGCCAATTCGCCGCCCTGTGTGCAAGGTCCGTCGGCAATGACATCGCCGCGCTTGACCAGCTGCCCTTCGCGGACAATCGGCTTCTGGTTAATGCAGGTGTTCTGATTGGAACGCTTAAATTTCGTCAACTGATAGATGTCAGCATTGATTTCGCGTGACGTTGTGCCACCGGCAATACCGTGTTCCGCACGGATGATGATGCGCTCCGAGTCTACCGAATCAACCACGCCATCGCGTTTTGCCAGCACCACCGCGCCGGAATCCTGCGCCGTGACGCGCTCCATACCGGTTCCGACAAGCGGCGACTGAGCGCGAAGCAATGGCACTGATTGGCGTTGCATATTGGAACCCATCAAAGCGCGGTTGGCGTCGTCGTGTTCGAGGAAGGGAATCAACGATGCGGCAACTGAGACGAGTTGTTTGGCGCTGACATCAAGAAATTCGATCTCATCGCGGTCTGAGAATTTGAACTCACCGGCTTTGCGGGTTGCCGAACGCTCCTGCATAATGCGCCCGTTTTTGTCCACTTCAACCGATGCCTGTCCGATGGTGTATTTGTCCTCTTCCCACGCCGACAGATAGAATGGATAGGGTTCATAATCGGCGAGTTTATTACCGCGATCCACCTTCTTATTGGCTTTATCCACTGCATCTTTCGGCAAGTGATCGCCGACATTCAATTCCGTATCGCCGGCGTGGAGAATGCGGACATAATCAATGACGCGCCCTTTTTCGACCATACGGTAAGGCGATTCGATGAAGCCGAATTCGTTAATGCGAGCAAAGCACGACAGCGACGAAATCAAACCAATGTTCGGACCTTCCGGCGTTTCAATCGGGCAGATGCGTCCATAGTGCGTCGGGTGAACGTCGCGCACCTCAAAGCCGGCGCGTTCCCGCGACAAGCCGCCCGGTCCAAGCGCCGACAGTCTGCGCTTGTGGGTAATCTCCGATAGCGGATTGGTCTGATCCATAAACTGCGACAATTGCGACGAGCCGAAGAATTCGCGCACCGCTGCTGTTACCGGCTTAGCATTGATGAGGTCACGCGGCATCGCCGTCTGCATCTCCTGATGAATGGACATCTTCTCTTTAATGGCGCGTTCCATTCTTACCAGCCCGATGCGGAACTGATTTTCCAGCAATTCACCGACAGCGCGGACGCGACGATTGCCGAGATGGTCAATATCGTCTTCCTGATAGAGAGCTTTGCCGCTTGGGTCAAGCGGATTCTTTCGCATCTTCAGTTCATAGCCAATGACATTAACGAAATCGGCGGTTGACAGGGTTTGATTATCGAGGCGTTCGCGTTCCGGTTTGCCCAGTTTGATATTGAACTTGAGGCGACCGACCCGCGAGAAATCGAATTTGCGGTCATCAAAGAACATTCCGCGAAACAGATTCCATGCTGTCAAAATGGTCGGCGGGTCGCCGGGGCGCATCTTGCGATAAATTTCCAATATCGCATCACGCGGCGTTTTCACAGAATCCTTCTTGAGCGTTTGACTGATGACAACGCTAACTTCATCTCTTTCCGGGAAGAAGATTTCCACGGCGGAAACCCCCGATTCGATGATTGCCTGCCATTCTCGTGCGCCGACCTCGGTGTTGGCTTCGGCAATCACTTCGCCGGTTTCGTTATTGATTACGTCCTCGGTAAGATATGCGCCTTCGAGTTCCTGCGGGTCAATTGCCACCGAGTTGATTTTTGCTTTAGTCAACTGGTCAATATCTCGTTTTGAAAGTTTCTTGGCATTTGTGCCGCCACGCACCAGAAGCTCACCCGATTTGTCATGAATGGCTTCGGCAGGCTTCAAGCCGACCAGCCCTTCGCCGGGGGCGAATTGCAAATGACCGCCGGCAATCTTCGCCGTCAGCGAAGAATAAAACATCTTCAGAATGTCGGCATCCGCAAAGCTAGAGCGTTTAATCTCGTCTTCGAGATGCGCGTCTGAGCCGATGCGCTCAAGGTCAATCTTGTCAATCAGACCGAGGGCGCGTAGAAAGACCGTACCGAGAAATTTACGCTTGCGGTCTATGCGGACATAGAGCAGATTCTTGGCATCATATTCAAACTCAACCCAAGAGCCGCGATAGGGAATAATCTTCGCCAGAAAATCCTGATTATTATTCGATTTCTCGAAGAAAACTCCGGGAGAACGATGCAACTGGCTGACGATGACGCGCTCTGTGCCATTGATGATGAACGTGCCGTTATCGGTCATCAACGGCAATTCACCGAAAAAGACCTCTTCTTCTTTAATGTCGCGGATAGATTTTTGCCCGGTATCTTCGTCGGTGTCCCAGACCGTCAGGCGAATCTTCACTTTTAGCGGTACAGCATAGGTAATGGATTTCTCCTGACACTCTTTTTCCGAATGCTTGTGCTGCAGATTGACCGGCTCACCGCAATTATCGCAAAGCGACGGCGAAACGGTGTTGACTGTGCCGCATTCCGGGCAGGTCACATCTTCGGCGGCATACGGGTTGACGCGCAGGATATGACCGCACGACCGGCAGTTGGTACGCAGATGATAGATGCCTTCCAATTGCCCGCATTTGCATTGCCAGTTGCCGATGGCATACTCGACAAATTCCAATTGCGAGGTCTCGCGGAAATCGGAAATCGGAAAGACCGACCGAAAGACCGATTGCAGCCCGGTGTTTTCGCGTTCGGCGGGCAGCAAATCCATTTGTAGAAAACGATTATATGATTGTCGTTGAACCTCGATTAAATTCGGGATTCGGATGGCGGTTTTAATTCTTGAAAAATCGTAACGCTCGCGGGTTGTGCCATTGATTCTCTTTGTTGCCGACATAGTTCTCCTGACAGGCGCGGGTGAGGTAACGGTTGGTAGCTTGACGTGCCGAAGTGAATGATTGATTGGCGACGATTTCCCGGATGCGCTTGTGATTTACTCCACAGCAAGAACGCAAAGATTACCTGTATACAATGTTATTTCCTGCCATTGCAACAGTTATCCTTTTTGTCTGATGTAGCCCGCGTTTTCCCCAGTCCATCGTAAAACAAATCGCTAAAAGCCTACCGACAACCACCTAACCCCTCTTTTCAATTAAAGACAAGCAAACGCGAAGCGCGAATGGGTAGAGTATGCCCATTCGCGGCTTCGCGTATTCGGTTACTGTTAAACCTTATTTATTTTTTCTTTCTTCCTGCAATTGCAAGTAACGGTTCCGCATCTTCGGCGAAGCGGCTTTTATGGTCTCAATCCCAATGCTGTGCCGTTACACAGCAGACTTACACCTTTTTTACCGTTTCAATTAAAACAGTATGTTACTGATTTTGCACCTTTCCGTCAAGCACTTTTTGTTCCACTCTATATATCATTGATTTTACTGCACTTCCGTATTATCCTTCTGCTGCGCTACGGTTATGAAAGAAGCCTTTTCCATAGATACCGCGTTGCAGAGAATTGATGAAGCGGTGCAACCCTTCGCCAAAGCGGCAATGTTTGAACTAGCCGAAGAGGGCTTTACTTCCGCCTTTGAACAACTTGTCGCCTGCATCATCTCGATTCGCACTTATGACGAAGTGATGATAAAGATTGCGCGAAAGCTCTTTGCCCGCGCCCGCACGCCGCTTGAGATCAGCCAACTGTCACCGGAAGAGATTGACGACATCATCAACGCCTCGACTTTTCACACCAACAAGGCATATCAGATTCATGAAATCGCCCGCCGCATTGTGGATGAATATGATGGCGTGTTGCCTTGTGATGAAGAGGTGTTGTTATCCTTCAAAGGCGTCGGCGTGAAATGCGCCAATCTGGTGCTTGGCGTCGCCTGTAATCAACCGCGCATCGGCGTAGATATTCATGTTCATCGAATAACCAATCGTTGGGGCTATGTGCAGACCCCGACGCCGGAAAAGACGACGGTTGCGCTTGGCAAGATACTGCCGGAAAAGTATTGGGTTGAAATCAACCGTCTGCTGGTTCCTTTCGGCAAGCACATCTGCACCGGCAATTTGCCGAAATGTTCTACCTGCCCGGCGCTGGATATGTGCCAACAGGTAGGGGTAACCAAACACCGATAAATTGGGATGAGGATTGTTGTACCAAAGACTTGCGGGTAGTTTACTCACTCACGTTACGCAGAAAGTCGGCAAAGCGCGAAACTTGGGGAGCGGGTGTTAGAGTTCAACCTTTAGGTTGGTCGTAGATTGACAGGCAGACCGCTGGCGATTCCGGCGAGAATTGCACAAAGACAAAACGCTTCTTCAGTTTGGCAGAATCGTTGAAAACAGACAGGCTTGCGGCTGACGCTACGACCAAGCTGAAGCTTGTACTCTAACGCCCGTCGGCAAATCGTTCTGTTTCTTACTATTCTGCGTATGGTGAGTTACTCAATGCCTGAATGCCGCAGAACGTCACAGGGTAATAACTCTGGCAATGAGAATCTTCGCTGCTCTGTGCCTCTGTGGTGAAAAAAGTTCTTAAAGCCAACGCCGTACTTTTATCGTGAGGGTTTCAAGATGCTAAGAAAAAGATTGGTTCATCTGCTACTTGTTGGTTTATTTGCTTTATCTCTGATTCCGGGTGCGGGCGCTCAATCGCCGCAGATGGGCTTTGCTGATGCGGTTCTAGGTCGCTGGGATTTGACCGTACAGGGGCAGGACGGCGCATACCCGTCGTGGCTGGAGATTTCTCTACGCAAAGAGATTGAGTTGATGGGGCGTTTTGTCGGACGCTTCGGCAGTAATCGCTACATCTCACAGATAGATTTCCGCGACGGCGAGCTTACATTTCGTGTGCCGGTGCAATATGAACAGAACAAAGGCGAGATAGTCTTCAAAGGCAAACTAACCGGCAACCGGCTCGAAGGCACAACACAGGATTTTGACGGCAAGACCTTGAACTGGGTCGGCGTCAGAGCGCCGGAGCAGAGGACAAAAGCAATGCCGAAATGGGGCAAGCCAATTCAATTATTCAACGGCAAAGACCTGAACGACTGGAAACTTCGCGGCAACGGCAGAGGCAATTGCTGGAGCGTCGCTAATGGCACAATGACTAACAATGTGCCATGTGTTGACCTTATCACCGAGCAGAAATTCAGCGATTTCAAACTGCATCTGGAATTTAATCTTGCGGCAAAAAGCAATAGTGGCATCTACCTGCGCGGCAGACACGAAATGCAGATACTCGATGATGGCGGCATGGCAATAGACAGCCTGCGAATGGGCGGCATCTACGGCTTCATTACTCCGAGTCTGAATGTCACCAGGAAAGCCGGAGAATGGCAGACCTGTGACATTACCCTAATCGGCAGCCGCATCACGGTAGTTTTGAACGGCAAAACGATAGTTGATAACGAAGTAATTCCCGGCATCACCGGCGGCGCATTAGACAGCGACGAAGGCGCACCCGGACCGCTAATGATTCAAGGCGATCACGGCAAAATCACCTTGAGAAATATCGTCCTCAGTCCTGCTCAATGAAGAAATGCGGGCATTTGGAAGGCTTTTTCTTGATCTTAGCTTGAGCAGGTGATAAATGCCTCATGTGGAATGGGAAGATTATTGGTTAAAAGGGAAAGAAAACCTTGAGGTGGCAGAATTGGCATTGCAAAGCAAGAAACCTAATGCTTGCGCGAGTCGAGCCTATTATGCAGTCTTCTTAGCCAGCATTGCGGCGCTTCTCAAATTGACAACGATTCGTGCGAAAGATAACGAATGGCAGCATGGTCAGGTGCAAGCTGAGCTAAATCGGCAGTTGATTATGCGAAGGAAACTATTACCCTCTGAACTCGGGCGAACGCCGATGGATTTAATTGAATTGCGCCATCTGGCAGACTATAAGCCGCAATCGGTAACAGCAAAAGAGGCGAAACGCGCTTATGAGAGAGCCGAGAGATTTTTAGCGGCAATTGAAAAGGCGTTAGGAGAAAAGGAATGAGTCGTAAAGCCAATCAACAAACTACACCATCTGCAAAAGAAGTTCGACGCGATGCGATAACCGAATATCTCGCGGCATTGGAAGAGGCTTATCCTCTGTCGAAGGGAAAAGCGCGAGTATTTACGAGGCAAGATAACCGGGTTATTGTCAGCGTCCCTTTGCCCAAGCGAGTAAATGAGCGAATGCGACTTTTCGATCAGATGGCAGAGATTGGAACGAAGTTATTGCTTGAGACGGATGAATACATTATTTTGTCGAGTCGATAGTCAGCGTCTTGGATTATGAGTTTAGATAAGAGCGATCCGAAGCCGATTTTAACCATTGAGTCGTTGATTGATGAAGCGAAACAATTTGCTGAGGTGGAATCTGTTTATCCAGAGCCAACGCTTTACGGCGTGACGGATGGCAAAGCTGTTGGAACCTATGTTGAGCATAAATTCAAAGCGTATCTCGCTAACAATTACACTTTCACGGCGGGCAGTTCCGCATCAGGAATAGACTTGCCGGAATTGAATGTTGACATAAAGGTTACAAGCATCGTTCAGCCGCAATCATCTTGTCCTTTCAAGTCCGCCCGTCAGAAAATCTTCGGGTTAGGATACTCGCTTCTGATATTCGTCTATAGCAAAACCGATGATGCAGAAACGCGAACCTCGACTTTGAACCTGCTCCACACTGTTTTCGTTGAGAAAGAACGAACGGCGGATTATCAGATAACCACAAGGTTGAAAGAGATTGTGGCGAATAATGGCAACGCCGATGATCTTGTAGCCTTAATGCGCGACCGCTTTTTACCCGTTGATGATATTGAGGCGTATGCAATTGCCAATGAATTATTGAGCGGCGCAACTCTTATGGAAGGTTATCTTACCATCTCTAACGCGCTTCAATGGCGGCTTCAATACTCGCGTGTTATTACAGAAGCCGGAAAAGTAAACGGCATTATTCGAGTGAGATAAGGCAATGAGCAGCACAGCAAAAACTAAACAGGTAACAGAGTTTGGAGACTTTCAGACTCCACATAACCTTGCGCGAAATGCGTGTGATTTATTAGCTAAATCGGGATTTCAGCCTACAACCATCATTGAGCCTACCTGCGGGCTAGGAAATTTTTTGCTTGCCGCTCTTGAACAATTCCCATCTTTTTCAAAAGCAATTGGCGTGGATATTTCACCAGTATATGTCAAAGATGTAAATTCTCTGATAGAGAGTAGAAGGGACAAAGAGCGAATTGAAATTATCGAAAGCGATTTTTTCAAAACAGATTGGTTGGGTGTCCTTCTCGATTTACCGGAACCTCTGCTTGTTATTGGCAACCCGCCTTGGGTAACAAACGCCAATCTAAGTGTCCTGAAAAGCGCCAACGTCCCCGAAAAGTCAAACTTTCAAAAGCACAGCGGCTTTGATGCGATGACCGGTAAGAGCAACTTCGATATATCCGAATGGATGCTGATTCAAGTCATGCATTGGTTGAACAATCGTAACGCAGTCATGGCAATGTTATGTAAAACCGCCGTAGCCAGAAAATTACTTAAATACGCTTGGAAGAATGACCTTAGCTTGTCCGATTCCTCTATCTATCGCCTTGATGCTTCCTTACACTTCGGCGCATCGGTAGATGCGTGTTTTTTCATTTGCAGATTTTCGCCATTCGCTCGTAAGCCACATTGCCAAGTTTATGACAGCTTCGATAGTGAGATTACCCAAACCATCGCCTACCGTGATAACGAACTTGTCGCGTCGTTGCAATTATTCGAGCGTTGGCAGCACCTACGCGGGGATAATAATAAATGGCGTTCCGGCATCAAGCATGATTGCTCTAAAGTTATGGAGCTAATCAGAGAAGGTGACAAGTACCGTAATGGATTTGGCGAATTAGTCGAACTGGAAACTGATTTTATCTATCCCATGCTCAAAAGTTCCGACATAGCGAATGGTTCTGCTACGGTTCCGAAACGGTGGATGTTGGTAACGCAAAAGTCTGTGCGTGACGATACTTCGCAAATCGCAAGTAAAGCTCCCAAGACATGGGGGTACCTTCAGAAATACGCACACTTACTGGATAAGCGCGGTAGTTCAATTTATAAGAATCGCCCTGAATTCTCGGTTTTTGGTGTAGGTGACTATTCTTTCTCTCCATGGAAAATAGCAATTTCCGGCTTTTACAAAAAATTATGCTTCAAAACCGTTGGAAAGTATGAAAACAAGCCGATAGTGCTTGATGACACTTCTTACTTTATTCCCTGTAAGACTCAGGAAGAAGCAAAGCGTATCGCCAAACTCTTAAATTCACCTATCGCCAAAGAGTTCTTTGAGGCGCGTATATTCTGGGATGCGAAACGCCCAATCACCATTGATATTTTACGACAGTTGGATTTGGAAAAACTTGACCTATTATATTACGGTGCGGTCACGACATCATCACATTCACAATGAAGTAATGGGGGCGATTGTTCTCTCATTTGAATGAGAACCACACTGTAGCAAGACACGCTATTTGTAATTGTACAAAATTAAAAGTTAGACGTTTGAATGTTTAAGTGCGATATAATAAGAAGGGAGGAATAATGAGGATACTTACAGCATTCTTTATAATCGCATTTCTTGTACATTCAACATTTTCTCAACAAAGAAAATCAGATAAAGAACATGATCAGTTATTAGGCTATGTCAAAACTGTACGCATCGAGAAGGCAAAACTTTCAAACAAAGATGGGAAGTTAATTGAGGGGCGACGCACACAAGATAAGAGTTGGACATATGATAAAAAGGGGAATATAGTTGATGAGATTATCGGCAGCAGTCATCGCCTATATAGTTACGACAGCAAAGGTAACAGGCTTGAGAAACGCAACCCCAATATAATTCTGGGCGGAAATCCTGAACCGACCGATTTCAATAATCAAGTTCGTGCCGACGATGGTTCGCTGCTTTATAAATGGATTCCAAAGTACGACCCTTCGGGCAACAGAATCGAAGAGAGTATATCGTTAGGGGAACGCGAGGTTTTGCACAAATTTGTTTATACATATAATTCTCACGGTCAAAGAATTGAAGTAAGATACGAAGATACTAAAGGTTCGCTAATTCATAGATGGGTATACAATTATGACGCTGATGGGAAGATAAAAGAACAGCTTGAGTATGAAGGCGGTAATGCAAGCATTAGCAGGCGAGCTTATGATTACGAATTTGATTCTACAGGAAATTGGATAAAGGCAACCACATCAAAGCTGGTTACGAAGAAAGGACAGTCATCCGTTGAACCAGTAGAAGTGGTGTACCGCGTGATTACATACTATTGAGAAGCAGCTTATCGTGATGATGAAAATAAACAGGCGGCATTCTGTTTTCAGAAGCCGCCTGTTGTTGTTTGATTGCCTGACCGGAAGGGAACTACTACTTGAGTTCGACGGTTCCGCCTGCTTCGGTGAGTTTCTTCTTGAGTGCTTCAGACTCATCTTTGGAAGCGCCTTCTTTGACCGGCTTGGGCGATGCTTCAACAAGGTCTTTGGCTTCCTTCAGTCCGAGTCCGGTGATTTCACGGACAACCTTGATGACGCCGATCTTCTTGGCAGCATCGAAGCCCGTAAGAATCACGTCAAATTCATCTTTTTCCTCAACCACCGGAGCCGCTGCTGCCGCTGCCGGAGCCGCTGCCGTTGCTGCTGCTGCTGCCGACACGCCGAAGGTTTCTTCCATCATCTTCACGAGGTGCGAAGCCTCAAGCAGGCTAAGGTCTTTAATCTGGTCAACAATTCCTTGAAGTTTTTCTGACATTTTCTAATCTCCTCAAATATGCGAATCAGTAGTTGAAAAATATGGCCGTTGAAAGCAAAGAACTTACAAACTTGTCTTGTAAATTTTTACTTGGGTGTAGCCTGTAAATCATTGATTCTTCACTTCTGATTTCAACTACTGATTCGCATAAATATATTCTTTAATAAAAGCAGAGCCGGGAAACCACTGGTTTTTCAAACCCTCTCTGCAAAAGTGATTGACCGCTTCGGCGTCTGCATCGTCGCCGCTGCCGTCTCACCAAGCCGCCTCACTGACCAGACGACTTCCATTCGTGCGACAGTAATCAAGCCCCGCTCTCCACAAAGCAGACCTGATGCTGATAACTATGCGCTCTCTTTTTGAGCGCGAACCTGGTCTACAACGATTGTCAGGTTGCGAGCCACACCTGCTGTTGCCACCGCGAGTCTCTGCGCTCCGCTGTTGATGAGGAACATCATCTTCGAGATCAATTCCTCTTTTGAAGGCAGATTCGATAAGGCTTCAATGTCTTTGACATTGATTGCCTTGCCTTCGACAACGGCGGCTTTGAACGAGAGCACCGGTTTCTCTTTCACCCATTTCGACAGGACTTTCGCCAATGTCACCGGGTCATTTTTGGAAAGAGCAACCGCCGTCCCGCCCTTGAAGCTGTCCTTCACCTCTGCAACCCCGGTGCCTTCCGCAGCCCGGATTGCCAGCGTGTTTTTCACCACGCGATAGGTAAGGTTGGCTTCGCGCAATTCGCGGCGCAACCTCTCATCATCGGCGACATTGATGCCGAGATAATTGATGAGAATGGCGTGCGGCGATTCCTGAAAATCATTTTGCAGTACCGCAATCTGATCGTTTTTTTGTTGTCTTGTTTTCACAATTCACTCCTTCGGGAGTCTGGAGTCTGGAGTCTGGAGTCTGGAGTCGAATCGTTCAACTCTCTGAATCCTGAATCCTGAATCCTGAATCCTGTGCTTTAGAACTCTGCTGTATTCAGCTTAATTCCCGGTCCCATCGTCGAGGACATCGTAGCGTTCCTGACGTATTTGCCTTTTGCCGTTTGTGGCTTGGCTCGCATAATCGCGTCAATCAACGATTTGGCATTTTCAGCGAGTTTCTGTGCGTCAAAGCTGACTTTGCCGACCGGTGCGTGTACCACGCCGGTTTTATCAACGCGGAATTCAATTTTACCGGCTTTGGTTTCCGTTACCGCACGACCGACTTCATTAGTAACGGTTCCGGTCTTGGGATTCGGCATCAAGCCGCGAGGACCGAGAATTTTACCGAGTTGACCAACGGCACGCATCATATCGGGCGTGGCAATCAGCGCATCGAAATCGAGCCAGCCTTCCTTAATACGTTGGACGATGTCTTCGCCGCCGACTTCATCCGCGCCCGCGTCTTTCGCTTCGGTAAATCGGTCGGCTGAGGCGATGACAACAACGCGCTTTGACTTGCCCAAGCCGTGCGGCAAGAGAACCGTGCCGCGCACCATCTGGTCAGCTTTGCGCGGGTCAACGCCGAGCCACATATCCATCTCAACTGTTTCATCGAATTTTGCGTAAGCAATCTTCTTGGTCAGTTCGACGGCTTCGGCTACGGAATACTGCTTATCGCGGTCAATCTGTTCGGCTGCCGCTCTGTATTTTTTACCTGCCATTTTCTTCCTCCATAGGTAATTAACGTGATTGGCAATCAAGAAGAGATAGAACCTCTTACTGACTGCCAATCACTCCCTTCTGCTGCGATAGATTTGAAAACCGTAAACAGAAGATGGTCTGCAAACAATTTCGACCATCTCAGATTAGAAATTCAAATCCGGCGCAGCCGATAAACTTAATCGGTGATTTCCAGCCCCATGCTCTTCGCTGAACCTTCAACGGTTCGCATTGCCGATTCAACCGACGTGGTATTCAAATCGGGCATCTTGGCGCGGGCAATCTCTTCAATCTGCTGGCGGCTGATTGAGCCGCGCTTGTCACGATTTGGAACGGCGGAGCCTTTATCAAGACCAATTGCTTTCTTGATGAGATCGGTGACGGGCGGCGTTTTGGTTATGAAGGTGAACGAGCGATCCGCATAGACCGTAATCACCACCGGGATTTTCATATCCACGATGTTGGCGGTCTTGGCGTTGAACGCCTTGCAGAACTCCATAATGTTGACGCCGTGTTGTCCGAGCGCCGGACCGATTGGCGGCGCTGGATTTGCTTTTCCTGCGGGTACTTGAAGTTTGATATATCCGGTTATTTTCTTTGCCATAATTGGGTATCTTGCGAGGCGGCTTTCGCAAAAGCCGTTACTCTCCCCTTTCTACAAAAATATGAGCGGTGAATGTTATAAAAACAGTTCATCGCTCAATTATGAAATCATCAGATTTCAAAAAACGAGAAACTACTCTTCGTCGGAAAACGTCAGTTTTTCGACCGCTAAAAAGTTTAATTCCACAGGCGTTGACCGCCCGAAAATTGTTACCATGACTTTCAATACACCTTTATCGGTGTTGATCTCTTCGACCGAACCTGTAAAGCCGCTGAACGGTCCATCGAGTATGCGTACCTGTTCGCCATGCGCGAAGGTGTGCTTGGGCTTCGGCTTCTCCGCCGCTTCGGTGACGTGATGGACAATTTGATTAACCTCTTCTTCGGTCAATGGCGTGGGCTTTTGCCCGCCGACAAAGCCGGTCACTTTCGGCGTATTTTTGATTAAATGCCAGACTTTCTCGCCGACTTCGCCTTTTTCGTCCACCTCGATTTCGACCAGCACATAGCCGGGAAAGAACATCCGCGAAGTCTCGACGCGCTTGGAACCGCGCATTTCGACAACGGTTTCCGTCGGCACCAGAACTTTCGGAATCTGGCTTGCCATATCATAAGCTTTGATACGCGATTCCAGCGATTCACGAACCTTCTTTTCGTAGCCTGAATAGGTATGAATAATGTACCAGTTCTTTTTCGACATAATCAGCAGTCTACTTTATCGTCTTTTCCAGCGATTCAAAACCAAGGGTGACGAGTAAATCTACGCCCCATAAATAAAACCCGAAGAAGACCACCGCAATCAGTACGATGACCGTGGTACTCCAGACTTCATTGCGCGTGGGCCACGAGGTTTTCCGCATTTCGAGCTTTACCTGATGGTAAAACTCCCCGATTCGTCCTAAAAACGAAGTTGGTTTCGTAGGTAATCGGGAACCGCCTTCATCGCCCTTTACACGCAATTCACTCGGCGATTTATCATCATCTTCCGTGTAATCCATAGCTCGACTCATGTTACTTCACCTGATTATCCTGGCAGGGGTACCAGGACTCGAACCCGGACCAACGGTTTTGGAGACCGCTGTGCTAGCCATTGACACCATACCCCTGCACCAAAAAATTACTTCGTCTCTTTATGCGGATTATGCGCTCTGCATTTATTACAGAACTTCTTAAATTCGAGTCTGTCCGGCGTCTTCTTCTTGTTCTTGGTCGTCATATAGTTGCGATTTTTGCAGACCTGACAAACCAGCGTTATGTTATCTCTCGGCATAATTCCCTCAACAATTTATGCTAATTGCACAAAGCAAGAGGCGAAGCACAATACTTCATTCAGCCTCGCCTCGCTATTCAATTTGAATTTAGTCCATGACGTCAGAGATGGTACCAGCGCCCACCGTCCGTCCGCCTTCGCGGATCGCAAACCGCAACCCCTTCTCCATCGCGATCGGTGTGATTAACTCTACTTCCAACTGCGAATTGTCTCCCGGCATCACCATC
>Ga0187894_10002774_pt1 | contig 20581 bp, 23 predicted proteins | sample GBC1701081metaG_FD_136650 | JGI IMG/M metagenome (GOLD analysis project Ga0187894, IMG submission 136650) | White microbial mat communities from a lava cave in the Kipuka Kanohina Cave System on the Island of Hawaii, USA - GBC170108-1 metaG ...
AATCGAGAACGAGCTCCAGGTGTGCGAATTCCTCTCCCAGCACTACGAGTGTGCCCCCGTGAGGCGCCGTATGTTCGTGGTGATGTCCTTCGTCGGGCACATCATAGCCCTGATCCGCCGCCAGGACAGCGGAAACCGAAAGTACCAGCGCCAGAGATGCGGCAGTGATTACTTTCATATTAAACCTCCCTCGGCCAGCCGTTATTTTTGACGATCTCGTTTCCATTCATGACATGGGCGCTAAGTTGGCCGCCACATCCGTGGAATAAGCCTTTACGGCGGGGATTACCCCCGCGAGCGCTCCGAGGAGAATCATTACGACGGGTGTTATGACGAGCACCCACTGAAACCTGAGCACGTCGAGAACTACGCCCGTCTCCGCCCTTACGATCACGGCCGCCGCGCTCATGATAACCGCATAGACCAGGTAGCCCGTGATCGTCCCGATTCCGGCTATGGCCGCCGACTCGAGGACTATAGCCGTAAATACCGTGCTCCTCCTCGCCCCTAATGCCCTCAGTATCGCGAATTCACGTTTCCGTTCGTTCATGGTGTTGTAGATGCTCGCCAGTATCGACCCCGCGGCGACTACGACGACCAGGTATGCGACGAGAGTGAGAATATTGTTCACCCAACCGATCTTTCCGAACAGCTCCGCCATGACCCTTCCGATGGGCCAGGCGAGAGTAGCGGCCTTGCCCTGCCTGTTTATCGTCTGATCGAGCAGGAATCCCGATTGCGGGTTTTTCAGCTTGAGCATTACGGCGCTTACTTCCTTGTGCTCATCGGGGATTTCCTCCCCTGCCGAAGGCTCGTAGGTCTCGCCCCCGCCCCTGAGCACGTGACCCGACATGCGGTAGAACTCATCGATCGGTATCCATATGACCCTGTCCGAAGGCGTATTCGTGGGCTTGAGGACCCCGACCACGGTGTATTCCTCGGCGTGCCGCGACCTTTCGTCGAATACTAGGCCGTGGAACGGGTTGAATTTCGAGCCTGCCTTCAGGCCAGTCTTATCGGCGGCGTAGCTGCCTACTACCGCCTCCCGTTTATGCGGGTCGAAGTACCTCCCTCCCGGAAGGACTTTGAATTTATCCCCTTTCCTGTACTCGAGGTCAGTGAATAACTGCCCGTCCGTCCCGACTATCCTGAAGCCCCTGTAGTTGTCCCCGACCGCATACGGGACGGCGAGGACGACGTTCGGGTCTCGCTTGACGGCCTGATACATCTCCCACGGGATATTCCCGGGCGAGGTCTCGAGATGGAACACCGTGTTCAAAACCAGCTGCAGCTGGCTGCCGCGCGCGCCGAGGACGGCGTCGAACCCCACGGGGCCCCCGGTGAATGCGTCGTATGTCTCGTTCCTTATGGAGAATACCGACATTACAAGGCCGGCCGCGAGCGATAACGATAGGACAGTCACTACCGTCGATAATTTGTGCTGAGCCAGGCTCTTCCTCACGATGAGAAATATTCCGCTTAAGTTTTTCGCATTCATTTCTGTATCTGCCTCAATTATTCAGCGCCCGGTTAATACCGCTCAGCGTCTCCACCCTCTCAAATTTGCCGAGCACATTACTGTCGTGGCTCACGAGTAAAAGCGAAGCACCGCTCTCGCCGCATATCTCGCGTATGAGGTCCACCGCAATGCCCGCGTTCTTTACGTCGAGATTGCCCGTGGGCTCGTCGGCGAGCACGAGTTTGGGACGGTTCGCGAGAGCCCTCGCGAGCGCGGCCCTCTGCTGCTGCCCGACCGACAGCTGAGCCGGCTTGTGGCCTGTCCTGTCGCCGAGACCCACGCGCCCGAGCAGCGATATGGCGAGCTCCTTATTGGAGCCTCCCCCGAATATCATCCCCAGCATTACGTTCTCAAGCGCCGTATAGCCCTGGAGCAGGTTAAATGTCTGGAAGATATATCCGATATTCCCGGCCCTGAGCCTGTCCCTGCCCGGCTCCGGCAGGGAACACATATCTTTCCCCTCTATTAGTATCTGGCCGCTGTCGGCCTTCAGGATGCCCGCTATAAGGTTAAGGAGCGTTGTCTTTCCGGAGCCGCTCTCTCCCCGCAGAGCGACCTGCTCCCCTCCTTCCAGAGAGAAATGAGCTATGTCTATCACGAGGGCGCTTTCCCCGCCGGGGGACGTATAGCTTTTTTTGAGATCGCTGATTTCCAGTATCGGCATGTGCTTTTGCTACCTCAGCCAGGGCTGCTTCTCTTCCTCTATGACTTCGATTTCCTCGGTCGTTTCCTTTTTTTCGGTCGCGACGAAAAGGCTCATATATTTTTCATTGACCTCTTTTTTTACGGGCTCGGCGTATCCCTCCTCCAGAAGCAGTACATTCAGCATCTTCCCGCCGGGTACGAATACGTAGGCCGGAATATCCCCGGATTCATTTATCTGTCCCATGTCGGACTCGATCTTTACGAGCGTCCCTCTCCTCAGTATCGATTCGCAGTATCTTTTCGCTTCCGTTTCGCTCTCCGCAGGCACGCTTATCCCAACGAGCCTGATTTTTTCCATGTCCATATCGGGCGGCTGGCAAAAGAAGCTTTCTCCGTCCGCGACCCTCATTACGTCGCAGGTGAAATATTCGTATTTGAGGAAATCCAGTTTGTCCGCGGCCTTCTCATACTTACTGCAGTGTGCAAACAAGAGAGATGCGGAGAGAAGGAGCGTTATTTTGATTACGGGATGTTTTCTCATGTTCGTTTGCCGATTCACATTCTCAGGTTCTGACCTTCACCTCGCGCCATAAGAGTCCCAGGATAAAAAATGCCGACGCAGAGACCGCCATCGAGGCGCCTGTAGGTATGGATAAGACGAATGAAAAGAAATATCCGAGCGCGGCCGAGAGCGCGCCTATAATGACCGAAAGGGCGAAAACCAGCTTGAGCCTTTCCGTTAAAAAGAGGGACGTGAGCGGCGGCAGCGCGAGGAATGAAAAGACGGGAAGAGCCCCCAAAGCCCTCGTCGCCACCGCGACCACGACCGCGATTGTAATCAGTACGGCGGTGTTGAGCGTCCTGACCGGATATTTGAATAACCGCGCCGTTTCTTCATCGAATGAAACGAAGACGAAGTCTTTATAGAAAACGATGTGTATGACGAGAGCCGCGAGAGCGACGGCCGGAATTATGTATACGTCTCCCGGGTCGACGACGACGGCGTTCCCGAAAAGAATATTCGCGATATCGTGAGCGCCCTTGGTAATACGGTCTCCTAGTATTATGACCGCGCCCGAGGCGATTAAAAAGCCGAACCCGATCACGCCTTCCTGGCTGATGCGTGAAAAGTCCCTCTTCATAGCGAAAAAAACGGCAGCCAGGGAGGTGAGGACGGTCGAGAGAATAAAGGGGTGTATGAACGACGACAACACGCCCATGCCCAACCCTTCCAGATAAAAGGAAAGGGCCACTCCGAAGTTCGATATTTGAGTGAGCGCGGCGCTTACGAATATTATTCTCCTTAGCACGACGTATACGCCCAGGAATCCGCAAACCGCTCCCGACACGGCGCCGACTATCATCGGGTCGCGCCAGAGGAAATAACTGCTTATAAATTCCGATAGAATCCCCATTCACGCTCCTTACAAAATCAACGGGCAGCTAAAATTTCATATAATCCCCGACCCTGCGCCGAGGCCGAAAAACGTACTCAGGTTATGATCGGTAAGGACTTCCGACTTTCCTCCGGCTTTGAAATACCCGCTGTCCTTATCGATCAGGATAATTCTGTCGGCATATTCAGTGACCGTATTTATGAAGTGGCTCACCATGAGCACCGTCAGGCCGTCGTCGGATTTGACCCCTTGCACGAGCTCCATTATCTGCGTCTCACCCTTTACATCGACCGAAGCAGTGGGCTCATCGAGGACGAGTACGTCGGGCTCTCCCGCTATGGCCCGCGCAAGCAGGGCTCTCTGCTTCTCTCCCCCGGATAGGGACCTGAAAGTCCGGTCTTTCAGATGGAGTATCCCCGTTTTTTCAAGCGAACTCGTTATATAATCCATGTCGGATACGGTTAGGTTCTTTCCCGGCCTCACCCTTGAGTATCTCCCCATGGTCACGATCTCGCCGACGGAGACGGGGAATAAGGGGTCGAATTTCTCGCTCTGGGGCACGTAACCGAAGACCGTGCCGTCTGAGGTTTTGACGGAGCCCGAGACCGCCGGCAAGAGGCCGAGAATGGTCTTCAGCAGTGTGGATTTCCCGCTCCCGTTTGGCCCGAGTATTCCCCAGAACTGCCCCTTCTCTATAGCGAGGTTTAGCGGGCCGAGCATCCCTTTATTCTCGTAGCCTATCGTCACGTCTTCGAGTTCTATTAAATTCGGCATCTTGCTTCCCATGGTAAGTCTTAACTAATTAACGCGAAGCCCGCTGTGTTTCGGTAATGAGATGCATCACAGTGGACTGCGCCCGAAGGGTTGCCGCTATCCATCCGTGCTTAAGGCCGAGTGGTTCGCGGCCCCCGTTTTGTCCTTCAGCGCCGCCGTGATCTCGCCCACGATCGCATCGAAGAGGTCGAAATACGTATCGATACCGTCCTCTCCCTCTACGCTCGTCGGAATTGACAGGAATACAGCACCCGTCTGCTCCGCGATGATCGAAGGAGTTTTTTGCGGGTAGTAGTTAGACGCTATGACGAGCTTCACGTCCATGGATTTCATTTTTTTTATCAGCTCCGCCACGTGGGAAGGTGTCGGCGGTATACCCGGCTTCGGCTCTATGAATCCCACCTCCTTAAGTCCCGCCCACTCTGAGAGATATTCCAGGTTTTTGTGATAGGAAACGATCTCCGTTCCTTTGTAAGGTGCGAGCTCCTCGTCCCACTCCTTTATTTTCATGTTAAGGAGCCTGGCGAAGCTCTCGTAATTCGCCTCATAGTATGAAGCGTTTTCGGGATCGACCTCGGACAATTTCTCCGCTATCCCCTTGGCTACGGGTATACCGTTCCGTGGATCGAGCATGTAGTGGGGGTTCCCTCTCGGATGGACGTCCCCCATAGACCTGTCTATAGGCCCCGTCGGCACTTCGAGGACATTTGCTATGAACGTCGACGCATCGACGTTCCCCTCCGCATTCAACGTCGAGATCCTCGAATTCCTCGCGCCGGTTACCAACAAGGGGAGCCAGCCCAATTCGAGGTCGAGTCCGTTGTAGATGAGAACGTCCGCCCTGTTGAGCTTAGTCACGTATACGGGCTTAGCGTCCACGAAGTGCGGGTCCTGATAACCCTTGGCAAGGCTCACGACGTCGACTTTGTCCCCTCCTATCTCCCTTGCTATGGCGGCGAAATCCGGTATGGAAGTAACTACATCTACTTTAGCGAATACTTCTCCCTGGACGAAGAACGCAGAGAATACGGCGAAAGACATGCATAGCGTTAATCTTTTTAATATGGTGTTAAGTTTCACGATTTAACCTCCTCACTCGGTTTATTAATAGGGATGCGCCCCGTGCGCTCCGATCGCGTACATGAACTGTAGAAATACGGCGTGCTGGTCGGGGCCGTAGCTCTGGTTCAGATAATCGTATTCGAGCCTGATCTTCGAGAACTCGCTAGGGTTGAAAGTCAGCATCGGCGATATGCGGTAAGCCCTCCCCAGGAGTCCCAGCATCCCTTCCTCTTCCCCTTCTTCCTGTCTTATGACTCTGGTAAGTTCCGAAGGCGCGAGCTCTTCCCCGTCGTCCTCCTCGGTGACGGGAGTATTTGTGTCTGTAAGACCGAACCTTACTCCCGTGTTCCACCTCTTGGCGAACCTGTATATCGCCTCCGCGTAGAAGCCGTAGTCCTCGAGCTCCTGCTCGGGCGTCTCGGCCTGTCTCCACATGAACTCCGACTGGACCGAAAATTCCTGATAAGGGTTGTCCCTGAGGGGGCGGTATTTTGCGAAGAAGTCCGCTCCGTAGAGGTTCGACCTTTCGTCAGGCCCAGATGCGTTGCTCCCCGTAGCGAAAGAAAGGCCCAGATTTACTCCCAGGGAATCGCTCACCTCGAAGAAGTTGGCCATATGGAAAATGTAAAGCAGGTTCCCTATGTTGTTCGCGTCCGGGCTCCTCTGGAACGTAGGCGTCTCCACGTCGGGGCTCCCTCCCGAGGCGCTGAGCTCCAAGTACCAGGGGACGGGTACGAGGAAATTTGCCTCGATGCTCGTCGGGTTCAGGTGCTCGCCGAGGAATTCCGCGGCCACTATGGGAAGCGTGACGAAATTCTGATTGTGACGGTGTATCTGGTTAATCCTTCCGAATTTGGCCCTCATCGTACCGATTCTGAATTGTGAGTTCAAAGGGAGACTGAAAAGGGTCGTGCCGTACGATTCTTCGATCTCAATTCCTTCGTTCGTGATCGGGAAGAAACTATCGAATCTGAAATACGGGTCGACGACAGCTTGAAAGCCTATTTCGATTTCCTGCACGTTGACTCCAGTGTTCTGGGGATCGATCTCCGCAAAGACTACGGGATCATTCAGTGAATAATAAGCGGCGGCAAAAATACCTACAACGCTGATCTCCGGGTTTAGCGCCTGAGCCACCCTGCCTAAAAAGCTCTGGGGCTCACGGGGCGCCGCCGGAATTACCGCCGTTTCCTCTTTTACAACGATGTCCTCTTTCACTTCCTCTTTTTCCTGCGCCTGCTGCTCGAGGGCCCTGTTCTTTTCCTCGAGCTCGGTGATTCTTTGCTGCATTTTCTCCATCATCTGTTTGAGCTCTTGTATCTCTTTCTTAACGTCGTCGCCCTCCTGCCCGGACGAGTAACCCTGAAAACAAAGAGGGGAAGCGGCGACAATTATCAATACCATAATAGTTCTTACAACGTTCATATCTCACCTCCGAAAATGTAATAGTGATCGAAGCGGGTTCGATACCGACATTCCGGAGGGGACGTAAAATAGTACGCAGCGGGACCTGGTTCCGGTGTGTATTGGAAATGCCGCGGTCAGTAAAGGAAATAATCACGCGGACTAATCAAATGTATATTTGCTGGAATCGGCCCACTCAGCCGGAATGACGAATATCGGCTCAGACCGTCGGAGGGGAGCGGGTGGGTTTCCGGAGTTTTAAGAACGATAAATGGATTAAATTTTCTTCGCTTAAAAAGGCTATAGGGATGCCTAAGTCTAAATAGCCTGAAGAGGCGTCTCTGTGCGCGGGCTTTATATGTCCCTGAAGGCGGCAGGCCGGACAGGTTTCGGATGAGTGGTTGGAATATCCGCTTGAATGCGATACCTGCTCACTGTGATCGAAGTTAAAATTATGGTTGTGGACACTGAGGGAAAGGACGAATAAAGCTGCCAGTATCGCCGCAAATGTACCCGATAGCCTTCTCCTGCTTACAATTTGTGCACCCATTATCCCAAACCCGTCTTGTTTTTCGATAATACCATTGCGTTCGCTATAGTACAAGCCGCTTCATCGACCGTGAGCGAGATATCCATTTCGACGCCCTGCTTCTTAAGCTCAGAGAACAGCTCTCCCAGTATCGGGGGCTCGATATGGCATTTGGACAGGGTCTCTACCTGGGAGAAAATCTCCTTGGGCGTCCCTTTCCCCGCGATATTGCCCCCCTCGGCAATTAAATATACCGTGTCCGCGATGAGCGGGACGGTATTCATATTGTGAGTAGACAGGATTATGGCAGTGCCGTTCTCCTTGTTCACCCTGTTAAGGAGCTTGATGAGCTCCGTCCTGCAGGCGGGGTCGATGTGCTCGAAGGGCTCGTCCAGTATCAAGAGCTCCGGTTTTATAACGAGCGCACCGGCCAGGCCGACCTTCGTTTTTTCGCCCCCGCTCAGATAATGCGGGACCTTGTCTTTCAAATGCTCGATTTCGAGCTTTTTCAGAATATCCTCGACCAGTCTTTCGGTTTCTTCTTCCTTGTAACCGTAATTCCTCGGCGAAAAGGATATGTCGTCCCAGACCCTGGGCGCTATTATCTGGAGGTCTACGTTCTGGAGCAGAGCCCCTATCCTCTCCCTTATCTTCTCGTAATCTTTCGAAGGGTCTACCCCCAGCACCTCTATCTCGCCCTCGGAGGGCTTGAGGAGCCCCAGGAGCAGGGACAGCAGTGTGGATTTCCCGCTCCCGTTGGGTCCGAGCATGACGACTCGCTCCCCTCTGCCCACGGTAAAGTCCTGCCCGTCGAATTTAAGCGTCGTCCCGTCCGGGTATTTAAATCCCAGATCCCTTATTTTTACTATTTCTTCCAAGCTCTCCCCCATGTGTTCGGATGAATGACGTATACGGTTGAAAGAATGAGCACGGCCAGGGATAAGGCGAGAATGTACCCGTCATATGCCGATAGCCCCCTGTTTATTTTTACCGCGAGCGCGGCACCGAAAATTAATACCCCGATGAGGAGCGCCGTAAAATCGCCCGCGCCCGTTTTTTCGTGCCTCCCTCCGCCGGATATCCTTCCGCTGTATCCCCTTACGTTCAACACACCGTAGAACTTTTCCGATATATCGAGCCCCCTCACGAGCAGGAGGCCGATCCCGGACGAGAAATTAACTACGTTTTTAATATACCTCCCGTGCGTGAGCCCGCCCCTGACTCGGAGTCCCTTGACGAGGTTATCCGTAAGCTCGAGGAGCACGAATAAAGACCTGTATGTGAGGAAGAGCCCCTCCGTAATAATCCTCGGCAGGACGGGCTCGATCGACGAGAAGACGTCGGGATATGGTGTCGTGACTATCAGTATGACCATCGCGAGCGCGGCCGAGAGTGCCTTAAGCACTATCACACCCGCGCTCACCCAGCTCCCGTTCCAGCTCGCGGCCGCGAATATGAGAGCGAATATTGCAGGGTATGCGGCGATAGTGACTATCTTCAGAACGGGGAGCCTCGTCCATATCACCAATGTTAAAAGAAGTACATACACCGCGAGCAGGAGATAGAAGCTGCTTGATATAACTACGGATGCGATAACGAGCCCGGCGAATATGATTTTCGAGAGAGCCCGCGCCCCGTGGAGGAAGCTCGTGCCGTGGTTTGCGTAATAATCGATTGTCGAAACGTCCATTATAAGACTCCTACGCCCGCTCGGGCAGGATCAGGTCCGGCCTGACGCGGAATACATATTTGACGACGAGACCCGTTATGACCGATTCGAGAATCCATCCCAGGGGGCACAAAATGAAGACCGTTTTCGCGAACCTGGAAAAATTTATTCCATTTTCCGGAATGTTTAAATCGTTCGTATTGCTGCCCGTTCCTGTGACCAAATGACCGATACTCTCCATTTTCTCCGGGCTCACATTAGATACGTACACGATTCCGAGCATTATCGAAGTGCACAGAAAAAGACTCAGAAACGCTGCGAGCGAGGCCTCCCGGAACATGGATTTGTTCTCCATAACTTCCCTGAACAATTGAAATAAATAATATCCCAGCACCGCTTCCGCCCCTATGACGATCGTGTTGAGCCCGACGACGGTTACGCCGCCGTGCCCGAACATCGAGATTATAAGGTCCACTATGAATACCGAAATAAATGCAGGCGCCGGGCCTAGCACGATACCGGCCAGGACTGTCAGGTTGATATGGTATGCGATAGGCACGATCTCGAGAGTCATGCCGACTATCATGAGGGCCGAGATAATGCCGATTAACGGGACTTTTCTCTTGAGCTCTAGCGTGCTCACCCTCCTTATGCAGAAAGCCAGTATCAGGGCTGTCACTACCCACCCCGCCGTTACGATCCATACGGGGAGCACCCCGTCGGGTATGTGCATGTGAGACATATGATTGTTCCTTTTCTCAGGCCCGGCAGTCCCTGCATTTCCCGAAGAGCTGGAGGAAATGGTTCTGGATCTCGATGCCTGTATCCTGTGTTAGCTTCTCGGACAATTCGCCGAGCGGGCATTCCGCAAATTCGATGACCCTGTTGCACTCCGTGCAGACTATCGGGTGCCTGTGCCCCTCGGGGGCGACGGCGTAGCTGTGGCACCCGTCCTCGAGGTGCACCTTGACGATGAGGCCTAACTCTTCGAGCGTCTCTAGCGCCCTGTACACAGTCGCGAGCCCCGTTCCCGGAAGCATCTCTTTCACCTTCTTGTCGAGCATGTTTATCGAGAGGTATGCCCCGCTTTCCTTGAGCGCTTTCAGCACCGCCAGCCGCTGGGGGGTGCATTTGAGCCTCTTCGCGTGAAATATTTCTCTCAGGTCTTCCGAATTTTGAGTCCCGCCTGATTTTATTTTCATTATTATTTTCCTAGCTTATAATTTATCGCAATTGAGAAATATTCTCAATTGTATGCTAATAAGAATAAACTGTCAAATTGAGCTTCTGAATAATTAGCGTGTCTTTTGAGTTACGCGATAAAAAAATCACCCTATTAGTGCAACTTATGTTTTTAGGGTATAATAATCGCATCTACTAACGCGAGAAAAAACTTAGTCAATTAATCAACAATTCCAAAAACAATTCTTGATGCTTGATTGGGTCTTATTCCCTAATAGGAGAAATGTATAATAAAAGAGGATAATTGCATGAAATCATTTGAAAGTTTTGGTTTGTCGGAAAGGACGTTGAAGGTCCTGACCCAAAAGGGTTATGAGGTTCCGACCAAGATTCAGGAGCTGGTTATTCCGGTCGTAATGGAGGGGGACGACGACATAGTCGCCCAGGCCCAGACCGGCACGGGCAAGACGGCTGCGTTCGGTATCCCGCTAATAGAGCTGCTTCCGGAAAAATCTAGGGCGGTCCAGGCGCTTGTGCTCACGCCTACGAGAGAGCTCGCGATCCAGGTCGCCGAAGAGATAAATTCGCTTAAAGGGTGGAAGGAGCTCAGCATCATACCGGTTTACGGCGGACAGTCGATGAGCCTGCAGTTAAGGAGCCTCCGTAAGGGGGTCGACGTCGTAGTGGGAACGCCGGGGAGGATACTCGACCACCTAAGGAGCGGGACGCTCAAGCTCGACAGCATCTCTTACCTCGTCCTCGACGAGGCCGACGAGATGCTCGATATGGGGTTCATCGACGACGTGCGGGAGATAATCGGGTACACCGGACCCAACAAGCGCACGATGCTTTTTTCGGCGACCATGCCTCACGAGGTCATTCAGATCGCAAAGAAACATATGCGCACGTACGAGACCCTCAAGGTCGAGCAAGAGCAGCTCACGGTGAGCCAGACGGACCAGATATATTTCGAGGTCTCGGCTTCAGATAAATTCGAGGCCCTTTGCAGGATCATTGACGTAGAAGAAGACTTCTACGGCCTCATTTTCTGCAGGACTAAAGTCGATGCCGACAAGGTGGCCGGAAAGCTGATGAAGCGCGGTTACGATGCGGATGCCCTCCACGGCGACATGTCGCAGAACCAGAGGGAGAGGACGCTTAACAAGTTTAAAAAACGCCAGGTCAACATTCTCGTGGCAACCGACGTGGCTGCGAGAGGCATAGACGTACAGAACCTTACCCACGTCATTAACTACGCCCTTCCCCAGGACTCGAAGTCATACGTGCACAGGGTCGGCCGCACGGGCCGGGCCGGCAAGGAAGGCAACGCGATAACGTTCATTACCCCCGAAGAATACAGGAAGCTCAAATTCATAAGCAGGGAAACGAAGACGGATATCAGGAAAGCGAAGCTCCCCCAGGTAAAGGACGTCATAGAGACGAGGAAGAAGCGGGTCAAGGCGGAGATCGAGAATTTATTCAACACCCTGCCGGGGCCGGAGTATTTCGAGCTGTCGAAGGAGCTTGTGCAAAATAAAGACCCTCTGGAAATAATAGCATCCCTCCTTCAGCACACATTCAGGGAGGAGCTCGACCAGAAGAATTACACGGAGATCGGAGACGGGGTCGTCGACCTGAAGGGTAAAACGAGGCTCTTCGTAACGAAAGGCAAACAGGACAGGCTCACTCCGAAGAAGCTTGTGGATTTCATACGGAACAAGTGCAGCATAAACAGCGACAAGATAAACGATATCAGGATTCACGATAAATTTTCTTTCGTGACCCTGCCGTTCCACGAAGCCGAGCAGCTCTTGTCGTTCTTCAAGGAAAGGAAAAGGGGTTCCGAGCCTTTTATAATGAAGGCTAAAGAGACGCGGGACCATCACGCTTGAACTTTTATTATAAGGAAATTTGACGCCGTGCCCGGTTAAGAGACGTCCTTAACCATAAGCAGCGCATAGCCTGTGTAGTGAATGAGCTCATGCGGGACTATCTTCTCCCGCATTATTTCATAAAATCCGTGACGCTCGTAGAGTCTTTTCGCCCCCTCGTTTTGCTCGAATACTATGAGACTCAGCTGGGGGAGTCCGTACTCGAGGGCTTTTTCAGCGGCCAGCTCCAGAAACCTCGTCCCTATCCCTCTGCCTCTGTACTCCGGGAAGACCGCGACCCCCATTATGTAGTAGCTCCGGTCTTTCTCCAATATCGTATAGGGCACGAGTACAGGGTCTGTATCGGAAGCCGCGCCCGGATTCTCTGCCGGATGCATCGGGAATGCGACGAGCATCCCTATGACCTCGCCATCATGCTCGGCGACCAGGCAGTTTTTGTAGCTGAAAAGTAGGTCTTCGTTTGAGTACCGTTTTTCACCCACATCGAGAATGTCCTCCCCCGGCCGGGCGAGCGACGTCCATATGTAGTCCGAGAGTCCGTCGGAAGAAATGCTGTAGAGCCTTGCGATCGTCCTGCATTCGTCCTTTCTCGCGGGACGGAATACCACTCTGTCTAAAAAACTTTGCGGCATTATTTATTCCGGGAGATACGCCTTATTTCTTTATGCCTGAAACACCCGGTAGTGTGGTCGTTCACCATGCCGGCGGCCTGCATATATGCGTAGCAGATGGTCGAGCCGACGAAATTGAAACCTCTTTTCTTCATATCCTTGCTCATTGCGTCGGACTCGGGCGTCTTCGCGGGAAGCTCTTTCAGGGATTTCCACGTGTTATGCATGGGGCTTCCCCCTACGAACTGCCATATGTACTGATCGAACGTCCCGAATTCCTTTCTCACCTCGAGGAACGCGTTTGCGTTCTTTATCGCGGAGCTCACTTTCAGCCGGTTTCTGATTATCCCCGGGTTGGTTAGAAGCTCCTTGATTTTTTTGTCGTCGTAACGCGCCACTTTCCGGAAATCGAAGCTGTCGAAAGCTTCCCGGTAGGCTTCCCTTTTTTTGAGGACCGTCTGCCAGCTTAGCCCCGCCTGCGCCCCGTCTAGCACTATCATTTCGAAATGCTTCCGGTCGTCGTGAACCGGCACGCCCCATTCGTTGTCGTGGTAATCGATCATCAACGGGTCGGATATCGACCACCCGCACCTGTTTATCATTTGTACTCTCCTGTTTGTTATTCCCGGTCGCGGTTCACGGTTCCGGGTGAGAAAGCGGGTATGCAAACGGCTATGTATTTAGCCCCGCCTGGCCGGGGGGTGCTGTACCTTACCCATTCGCCCGGGTTGGCGACGACGGCCTGTCCCGCTTTGACTTCCAAAACGCCCCCTTCGTGTTCGACCACGAGGGTCCCTTCCAGAACGAGCGTCACTTCCTCGAACTCGGGGCGCTGTCCGGGCTCCTTCCAGCCCTCTGGGGACGTCATGCGAGCGACGCTCAAGCCTGTTTGGCCGGAGTTCACCCTTCCGGCGAACTCCTCGATCTTTTTCGGCTTATTCCCCGCGGCCTCGATGATAGTCGGTTTTTCGATTAATATGGGCATCCGGGCTATCCTCTTTATACATTAACATCCGCAAAACCTCTTTACTGAATATAAATAACATAGCAATTATTGGCAAGAACGGATACTCATATTAAGGCTGTATAAATTATGTTGTATAAATCCACTATCAAAATTACACTTTAAAGAAGGATTGGAAAATAAATCATAAGTAATAAAATCGGTGTCTCACGGAGGTTTCGCGGTGACGAGGAAAATATCTGGCTCGATGATTGTCTTGCTGCTGTTCGTTTCGGTAAACGTAATTCCTGCACATACGAACGGCTCTCCGCAGTGGGTAACCGGGGAGGTCGTGTCCATCGTCGAGAAACAGGATGACGGACTCCTAAGCCTAAAACTGGCCGACGGCGAGCTCTTCAGTGTTTCATCGAAGCCCTCCCTGCTCGAGGGGGTTGAGATAGGGGATGTCGTCACTGTTCAGGTAATAGAGGGTTGGGCGCAAATTATATCTATTGCAAGGGAACGGACACCTGGAACGCCCGAGCCCGAGAAAAAAAATAGCGGCGTTCAGTGGGTTCCCGGCGAGGTCGTATCCATTCAGGAGGGCGCTTACGACAGCCTTATCAGCGTCAGGATGTCCGACAAGACGATCTTCAACATCTCATCACCAAACGATCTATTAAGGGGAATAAAGGTCGGCGACCACGTCATAGTAAAGGTCTTCCGGGGCTGGGCGCAGTCTATAACAAAAAAATAAACGTGCGTGCAGCATGTATTTGTATATTTAGATTTGTCCCCGTATTTAATCTCGTCGGAATGAATCAACTCGCATTGACAATGTTAAATTTCAGTTCCGGATACAAAAGCCGGACTCAAAAAAACCGTATTTTCTATAACTTTATCCGGTAAAAAGCTTTATAATTAATTTTCGAGCGGCCGAAAGGCTTGCTTATATTTTTCTGGATGGAAATATCAAATCAATCGTGCGGGGGTATTTACCATGAGAAAACAACTCATGTTCGCAGCTATTTTCTTTGTAACCGTGATGGGCGCTACTGCCGCTCGCACACAGGACGCGGGCGCTCCCGGATGGATAACCGGCAAGGTAGTGTCCATTGAAGAAGGTCGGAAAGAAAGCCTCATCGGTATGGAATTGGCGGATGGCGTGGTTTTCAACGTCGCAGCGGCAAATAATCTTCTGACCGGTGTTCAGGCAGGCGACGTTATTACCGTGCAGATAGTCAAGGGGTGGGCCGAGATGGTCGAAATCGCCGAGGGTGAAGCCATACCGACACCAGGGCCCGAAAAGAAGGACAAAGGCCCGCAGTGGGTAGCCGGCGAGGTCGTTTCGATCGAGGAAGGCCGGTCGGAAAGCCTTATGAGCGTCAAGATGTGGAACGGCAATATATTCAATATCGCCATCGCTAATGACAAAATGGCAGGGGTTAAAGTCGGGGACCATGTAACGGTAAAGATCTTAAAGGGCTGGGCGCAGTCGGTTACTAAAAAATAGAAGATTCAGGCTGTTTCAGGCATCTTTACTCAAGGCTCACCCCGACCCGGCGGTCCGCGTGTTGACGAGGGGCAGCAGATATATTAGAGTCGATAATATAGGAGTGAAGATGATTGTACCGGTCGATTTGAAAGAAGTTAAGCTGCCCGATTTTCTTATTGTCGGAGCCGCGAGGAGCGCTACTACTTCACTGTTTTATTATCTGAAAAACTACGACGAAATATACATGCCTATCAGGAAAGAGCCGTGGTTTTTCAGTTACGTCAATAATCCCCCTGGTTATTCTAGTCCCGGGGCTTACGACGTGGTGCATAAGCTCGAGGACTATATCGATCTGTTTAAAGCCAGCCGCGGTGACCAGATTATAGGGGAGGCTTCGCCTTCTTACCTCTTCATGCACGACACGACGATTAGAAATATTCGGGACGTATACGGGAAGCATTATAAGAAGCTCAAGATAATAATAGTTCTGAGGGACCCGGTAGAAAGAGCGTACTCTCATTATATGATGCATAAGAGGGGGTATCGCGAACCCCTTGATTTCGAGGAGGCTATCGCACCTGAGACCATAGCCGTTCGGCTGCGTGAAAACTGGGATATATTTTATGACTATGTTAGTTGCGGATTATATTACGCACAGGTAAAAGCGTACTTGGACGAATTTCCAGAAGTGAAAGTGTTTCTTTATGATGACCTGACCGGGGAAGAAGGAAAGGCGCTTCGTGAGCTCTGCGGGTTTCTCGGAGTGGATTTCAGGGATGATGTGAAGTTAGGAACTTACAATAAGTCAGGCGTCCCCAGGGTCGAGTTCCTAAATGGACTTATCAACAGGTCTTCTCTAATTAAGGATTTCCTGATGGCTGTTATTCCCCGGTCTGTCGCGAACTTATTGAGGCATAAAGTGTATAAGTTCAATATGAAGCCGGCCAAAATGAGCCCGAAACAAGAAGAGTACCTGTCTTCGGCATTCGGTAAGGATATAGAAAACCTGTCGAGGCTCTTGAATAGAGACCTTTCAAAATGGCTCGACACCTAAAATTATTAATATTATTGCCGCTTATGCCGTATCGCAATGTAAGACCGACTTTTCACTCTGGAATGAATTTGAATCCATTTCATTCTAAACTCTATCAAAAGTAATAGTTAACGCCGCACATCCTATACCATCCTCCACCAGGAAAAGAAGCCCTTGGATTTTATAAGGGCTTCTTTTTATTGAATTTCTTTTAAGGTTTCCCTCGCGATCACGTTCCTCTGGATTTCCGAGGTCCCCTCGTAGATCTCCGTAATCTTCGCGTCCCTGAAAAATCTTTCGACCGGATAATCCACCGTGTATCCGTATCCGCCGTGTATTTGTATGGCCTTTGTGGTCACCCACATTGCGGTTTCGGAGGAGAATAGCTTCGCCATCGCAGATTTTTTTACATAATTCTCCTTCCTGTCCTTCATGACCGCGGACTGCCACGTAAGCAGTCTCGACGCCTCGGTTCTCGTTGCCATGTCGGCGATCATGAACTGGAGGCCCTGGAAGTTCGATATGGGCTTGCCGAACGCCTTCCTCTCCTTTGAATACCTGGCAGCCTCCTCGAGAGCCGCGCGTGCGATGCCTACCGCCTGCGCCGCGACCCCAATCCTGCCCCCGTCGAGAGTTGCCATGGCGATTCTGAAGCCGTCCCCTTCCTCGCCGAGGAGCGCGGTGTCGGGCACCTTGCAGTCCTCGAAAAATATCTGGGCCGTGCTCGACGCCTTGATCCCGAGCTTGTGCTCGAGCTTCCCGATTTTCACCCCCGGCGTATCCATGTCGAGTATGAACGCCGAGATTCCGTGGTGTTTCTTAGAAGGGTCAGTCGCGGCTATTAAAATCATGACATCCGCTTCGGCCCCGTTCGTTATCCAGGACTTGGTCCCGTTTATGATATAGGACTTCCCCCTCCTCGCGGCCGAGGTCCTCATGCTCGCCGGGTCGGATCCCGCTTCGGGCTCGCTCAGCGCGAAGCAGCCGAGCTTGCTGCCGGCCGCGAGCTCCGGCAGGTACGAACGCTTCTGTTTCTCGGAGCCGAAGGCGAGTATGGGGTCGCATACGAGGGAATTATTGACGGACATGATGATCGCCGTTGAAGCGCAGGATACGGCTATTTCCTCGAGCGCGATGACGTATGCGAGGCAGTCGAACCCGCTCCCGCCGTATTCCTCGGGCACCATGATACCCAGGAAACCCAGCTCCCCGAGCTTGTCGATTATTTCCCTGGGGAACCTCCCCTCCCTGTCGTACATAGCGGCAACTGGCTTTATCTCGTTGACCGAAAAGTCCCGTGCCGTCTTCCGGATCAGCTCCTGCTCTTCCGTAAGTTTGACTATCGACATTCCTACTGTACCTCCCCGTCGTTAATTACCAACCGAGCGCTCGCTCGCTTTTAAAGTATAAAAACATTCAAAGTCTATGTCAAGGGCTTTATGTGAGCGACCTTAGAATGAGGTCCGTCTGGATTTTGATGTAGTTTCTGAGGGAGTAGTTCTTTTGGATCGACCAGCGCCTGAACGCCCACATCTGCCCCTGAACCATAATATTTTCAGCCGCTAGTCTCGCCGTGCTCCTGTCTATTTTGAATATCTTTTCGCTGATCCCGTGGGTAATAATGTCCTCGAAGATCGCGACCAGCTCTTTTTCAGCCGAGAGTATGTAGTTCCTGTCCGTACGGTTGAGCGATTTCGTTTCCTGATAGAGGAGGAGGGAGTAATCCTGTATCTCGTCTATTATCGTGAAGTAGTCCCGGATGGCGTTCTTGAGGTTCTCCCTGGCATCCTTTTTACCGACCAGGGAGCCCTGTAGTTTATCGCTTACGCTCTTGTGTATATGGTCGCAGACTAGAAATAAAATGTCCTCTTTCGTCCTGATGTAATCGTAGAGGGCGCCCATGCTCATGCCGAACTCTTTCGCTATCTCGCGGACGGTGGTTTTGTGGAACCCTTTTTTAACGAACAATTCGACGGCGGCGTTCACCAGCTCCTGCCTCCTGACGTTTATCAGGTCTTTATCTTTTATGTTGGACGCTATTCGGGTTTTCGAGTCGTTCATCTGGTTATTCCTTCTGTAAGTGTATGATTATACGCAGGAATTAAGGAATCCCAAGAAATATGTCGCGATGAGTTATTTTACTTTATTATGATCCATAAATTTAGAGCCTCTGTTAATTCCGCTATTTGAAATGAATCCCCGGAGGTTTATATCCCGTATATTATCACAAGGCGTAATCTATACGAGGGGATAAGTGATCATGATTAGTAAAAAAGCCGGGCTGTTTTTGATATTCGCGCTCACGGTCTTCCTGCTGGCCGGCCCGGACCGGGTCTCGTTTGCGGCGACGAATCTGAAGCTCAACCCTTCCCTCGACTACACGAGCGATTCCGACGACGGCCCGCTCATCACGGGTGAAGGCCTCTCTGACGGAGCGGTGAGAAAGGGGACGCCCGCCTATATTATCTTCTATCACCGCGAATGCTATAACTCCAAAAGGCAGGCGAGGCGGACGGTCGAGCTCTATGAGAAATATAAGGGCAAGGCGGATTTCATAATAGTCGACCTCGACACAGAATTATCGAAGGAACAGGAAGCGCTCAGAAGCAGGTACTACAGGAATTACATACCCCACGTAACCGTCATGGACGCCGGGGGCAAGGTCGTATACGACAAGAGCGGAGAAGTCGGCACGGACGTAATAACGGGCATTCTCGACCGCGCGCTTTAATCCGCAGTTCAAATGGTCTGTGATCCCTGCGCGGCGCTAGCGCCTAATTACGAGGCCCGGTTATTTAAACGGGTTCAGTGTATTTAGGTCTGTGAGGGTTTCGATCAGCTTCGGCTTCTCGACGAAGAGCCTGTACTGCATCAACCTCAATATGGAAGACAGGTCTTTCCACTCCGACATCAGCGATTCGTGTCCGGTCACGACCTCTTTAGCCTCCCGGATGCTTTCGTGGAGGTAATCCGAAAATGTTTTTTTCGATATTTCGTCTTCGAGCGACTCTATGATCTTGGGCAGCTCGTCCTTCTCTAACCATATCCCCCGGCAGGCCGGGCAGTAGTTTAATTCGACCCCCGTGTGCCCGTACTCGATACTGATCGTTTTTGCGGCGCACGAAGGACATTTGAGGTCCGTTTCTCTCGATTTGAATTTCTCCGGGTGCTTCCATATCTCGAAATCGAGCCAGTTGATGTTGGGGTCGGCCGCTTCCTCGGCTTTGCCCAGCTCTCCCGCGTCGAGCCAGACGCCCTTGCACGATTCGCACTCGTCGACGTCAATAGGCCCCAGGGCCTTTGTTACAAGCTCTTTGCCGCACTTCGGGCATTTTCTCATGTTCGCTCCCGTTGCCTAGAAAGTTTCTACGTCCACGACGCGGTTTGCCATGAAGTAGAGGAATACGCAGTCGTACGTCATTCCCTTTTCCGTTTCACAGCTATACATCCACTTTTCGTCGTACCTGCCCTTTATTCCCGTTGTATCTTTCTGCCAGGGCTTTCCGTATGAGTCTATAATCTCCTGTTTGGTCTTGCCCATATAGTCCACGCCGCTCTTAAGCTCCTTAAGCATTTCATTCCCGCTCGACTTGCTCCCGCCCTGGGCGATCACGGTCGAGCTTTCCGCGGATAATGAAGTCGTGCTTGATAGCGAGAAACAGAGCAAGAATAGAATGACTGCCAGTGATTTGTTATTCCTTAAAAGTGGGTACGAGAATGACATGAGTTCTAATCTCCTGATTTTATTTGGGATGAAACGCCGTTTGGATTCACCAATAATTATAAGCCTGATATCGAATGATGTTTGTTATTTCTTTATCCGAACTCGAACCCCAGCTTGTCCCCTTTCACTACTATCCTGACGCTCCCGCCGCCAGTGGCTAGATTGCCGAACAGTATCTCGTGCGTAAGGTTCTGAGTGATCTCGCTGTCTATGAGCCGCTGTACGGGCCTGGCTCCCAACTGCTTGTTGTAACCCTTCTCCGCTATATAAGCCCTGGCTTCGGGCGTGAGCTCGATCGAGACCTTCTTGACTTTGAGCCTCTCCGCGAGCTGACCCACCATCTTGTCCACGATCTTTTCGACTACTTCCCTGGATAGCGAGCTGAAGTTGAGCACCGCGTTTAACCTGTTCCTGAACTCGGGGCTGAAGTACCTCTCTATAGCCTGTGCGCTCTTGTCCTCGTATTCGTCCTTCTCGAACCCGACCGTCCTCTGGCTGCTCTCCCTCGACCCCGTGTTCGTGGTCAATATCAGTACTATCTGCCTGAAGTCCACCTTCCTCCCGTTCGAGTCGGTAAGTGTAGCGTGGTCCATGACTTGTAATAGTACGTTGAATATGTCCTCGTGGGCTTTTTCTATCTCGTCTAAGAGGAGCACCGCGTGGGGCTTCTGGTGGACTGCTTCCGTGAGCTGCCCCCCCTCT
>Ga0187894_10002775_pt1 | contig 20574 bp, 16 predicted proteins | sample GBC1701081metaG_FD_136650 | JGI IMG/M metagenome (GOLD analysis project Ga0187894, IMG submission 136650) | White microbial mat communities from a lava cave in the Kipuka Kanohina Cave System on the Island of Hawaii, USA - GBC170108-1 metaG ...
AACCGGAGGAGGAGGCTCCGTAGGGGGCGGCGGGGGCGGGGGCGGGGGTTCCGTCGGAATCGGCGGTGTAACGGGCGGTTCCGTCGGAAGCGGGGGCTCTACGCGTGTCCTGAAATCGTCCTGAGCGTCGGGCGGCTCCTGATCGTAAGGCGGCTCTCCGTCTTTGAGCTGTGATACGGGCGCCCTAAGCAACAATTCGAGCACGTAAATCAGGTCGGGATTATTCTCCACCGAATCCGTCGGCTCGATCGCTCCGGTCTCCAGGTCTGTTTTCTGATCGGCATTCAGATTTTCGCCGGCAGTGGAGTCAGCCGCAATGTGCTGGATCGGGAGCAAGAGCCCCGGAATCAGCAATAACAAGACCCTGCCAACATTGTTCAGGTAAGATTTCATTCCGTTCCTAATTTCACCCATAATGATACCTCAGTAACTTAGAAAGAGAGACCAGGTCAGAATATGCCTGTCAAACTCCAGGACCTCGTAGTTCGAGTCCTCGTTCGTGAAGCTATACGAGAACGCGCCGTATAAGGGCCCTTTAATGTTTCTAACCAGCCGGACGAATATGTTCACCCTGTTCGTTTTCCTGTCTCTCGGACCTTGAAAGTCCGGGTAATCGTCCCTTTCGTACTCCCCGCTGACATCCCCCCTCAGACCCCAGTAGATGGGTACGGAAAAGCCAGCGCCTATCTTGTTGCCGTTGAAATTGAAATTGAGGCCGTCGGCGTCGTTATGCTGAAATTCATACCCGAGCCAGACATTGACGGCACGCTGCAGGAAGAAAAAGTACTGAACGATTCCGAAAGCGTTATTCACGGCGTCGCGCGAGGATATCGAGGGGTCGAACCCCTCGTCGTTGAAGTTGTCGAACGAGAGCCTGTAGTAAGGCATCGTGAGCGTATTGACCGTGAATGCGGTATTCAGGGTAGCGGTAATCGTGTGTGAATTGCTGTAGCTGTCGTAGTCGAGAAGCGCATAATTGAAATTATAGCTTAGTGTGGGGGAGAAGGCTTTCCCGAAGACCGTTGTGGTGTAGTTGATATAGGGAGAAATGTTGAACGTAGAAAGGTTAAAATCTCTCAGGCTCTTTTTTGTGTTCTGGCTCTGATACGTCGAGAAATACGATCCCAGCGTCCATTTGCCAAGCTGCTTCGTCCTAAGCCCGAGAGAAGCGTACTCCGTAAACCTGAACGATTCGTCATCGCTGAAGCTGCTGCCGTCCTTGGGGTCTTCGGGTACGTTGAAATCGAGCTGAGGGGAGACTTGAAGAAAAACTTCGTATAGCCTCGGCCCCCCGGGTCTCTCGTACTCAGTCTCCTGCTGCTTTATAGCTTCCAGGTCACGCTCGGACCACTCACCGTATAGCGAATCAGGAGCCAGACTGAGGACTCTCCGGAAGATCTCCCGCGCAGTGCCTGTATCGCTGATTTTGAAATACGTAGATGCCATGTAAAAAAGGACCGGTACGTTTCGAGGATCGATTTCGAGCGCTCTTTTGAATGCATCGATCGCTTTTTCGTATTGTCCCAGGCGGTGGTACGTGAGGCCTATATAACGGAGGATCGTTACAGCGTCGTCCGGATATTCTTCCAGCAGAACATTGAATTCTCTGAGTGCCTTTTCGTATTCTCCCGATTTAAATGCCCTGCCCGCATCGGTCTCTATCAGCTTTACCTGGGCGAAAACCGGGGGGTGTACGATGAATACCGTAAAGAAAAAGAGAATCCGGGCGGATCGCACAACTCCATCCTCCTCAGAAATCGGTACCCATATAGTAGAATATTTATAATTTCTATTCAACATTTATCTATTTTAAGTAAATAATTTTCCGAGACTTGAGTACTCCGCATTGTCGCGACGGGGTGTTATGACCAGGGACCGCCCTTAGAGGCGAGCGCGGTCCCCGTTCCCTTTTTACACGTCACGAAGCTGTCTGTCTACTCCTAATAAGTCTCAGTACGAGAATAAATACCGGAACCAGGAGATAAAGCGGTAAGGGTTTCGATGCAGAGCCTTTCCCGGCCATCGAACAACCGCTGCCTTCTCCGGAATCTCCGGACGGCTCGAGCTCGAACGCCCCGGAATCGCATACAGCGTCACTGTCTCCATCGCCGTCGACGGGCCTCACGACACCTCTCTGGTCGACCGCGATCCCGAAGCAGGCGAAATCGTTATCCGCCAGGTCTATGGCCGGGCTCTCGTCGAGGAGCGCGTGCGTCCAAGTCGCGCCGCCGTTATCCTGCAGCGGGCCGATCAGAGGGTCCGTATCCGGCATATCGGTCGGGTCTGTCAAGTTGCAGTCGCTCGTCGATATATTGAACCCGAGTGAGTCGATCAATACGCCCGCGCAGTCGCCCGAGGTATTCCCTGCTATGATGCTGCCGAAGAGGTCCGTGTCGCCGCCGACCGCCTGATGGATGCCTCCGCCGATGGGAGAGACGTTTTCCGCAATAGTCAGGAAAAAGGCGGATATTACGGAATCATTGAAGATACCCCCGCCGAGGTCCCCGGCATCGTTATTGCTGATGGTAACGTTCACTATGAACAAATCCCCGGAATTGTATATACCGCCGCCCCTCTCTTCACCCGGGTCGCCCGTCGCGGTATTGTTATGGATGGCGGAGTTACTTATTTCGGTTTCTCCTCCTGGCCCAACGTATATGCCTGCTCCCCTTGGCGCGGAATTGTCCCGCAGGCTTAACCCGTCGACCGTGAGGACTTCGGCGACGTTCCTTATCGCCCCGCCGGCATTGCCCGCGAGCGAATTCATTATAGTCAGATCGTATATCTCGACTTCTATCTGGCTCAGGTCATCGCCGTCGACGAGATGGAATGCGCGTGTGCTGTTGGAGTCGATAATGGTGCTTTCAGCCCCTGTCCCCCGGACGATCAGGTGGTCCCTTATATCGAGGTCGCCGTTTGCGGCATCGTCGTCTCCGCCCGGAATGGTGAGCGTATAAGTTTCGTCGGAAAGAATGATCTCATCCTGTCCGGCGAGCGCGTTTGACTCCATGACCGCAGCACGCAGGGTGCAGCTCCCCGAGCCGTCGTCACAGAACGTGTCGCCGGGATTGTCGTCCACGGCGTCGAGCGTGCTGTCGACTACGAACGTATCCGCATTTACATCGATCGCCCCGGCAAAAACCAGGAGCGTTAAAGCTAAAACTACCGTACTCACTCGAAGACCGGGAGTACGAAATCTCTTAATAAAGTCGAATACCCTGTTCATGGTTATTTCCTCCTTTAAACGGTTTGCTGAGTTAGTATCTTCCAAGCGGCGGAAGGTTCGATGTTCATGCCGGATCGCTGCAGATGTCAAATGAAAGAGCCCCGCCAGGCACGGGACCTGAACGGGGCTCTCAGAAGGTATGGATAGATGGATAATCCTGATTCGTTTATGTTTCAGGTTTATACGGCGGGTTCGTCAAAGTACACTTCACTTTGGTCTTCGGCTTCACCTGGCCGCTGTACTGCTTTACGTTACTAGTGCCCGAGTACTTGCAGCTGGCGTCGAATCTTACGATGTCCACGGTGGACGGCTGAAGCCATATGGCCGCTTCCTCGTTATAGTCCCCGTTCCCCTTCGTAAGCGCGGCCGCACACTGGGATTCGACGGTGCTAAGGCTCCAGGGCTTTATCTCGACGTTCCTGTTCACGCTGTCGGTTGTATAGTTACCGCTCGGGAACACGCTCTTGAAACCGTTCGCCGTCTGTATCTCGAAGTGGTTGATCACGGCGCCTTCTCCGCAATCGAGCTTCGCGTTCCAGGTCATCTCCTGATTGAGGTTCTGGGACGCGAGCTTCATCACCTTTACTTCGTTCCCGTTGACGAGCTTCGTCGCGAGCTTCATGGGCACCGACCCGCTCATCCCGTTCATCTGGTATATGGACGCGCTGCCGTTGGGGGACGAAGACGGCGCCTTGTAGCCGAAATCCTGCTGACCCGCCGCGGGCTCGGCGACCACGGCCTTATTCGCCGCCGGTTTTACAGCCTTGAGATTGAGCTTCTTCTTTGAAGAGCCCGACTTCTCTTTGCCGTTTACCGTGTAACCGTAGTGGTCGCAGCAGTTGACCCACTTGCCGTCTACCTGACATAGGGCCAGTATGTCGTAGGGACATGCGGCGAAGCTCTTGGATACCCCCGAAAACAAAAACATAAAAACAGTCAAAGCCAATACCGGTAATACTTTTCTGAAATTAAGATGTGTAAGCATTTTGCCTACCTCCTTAAATGTGATTTTGAATGGTGAGTAACGGGAGCGGGGTGAAAGGTTCGAGGACCCGGTGTAACCGGGAGAAATAACGGGCGGGCAGAGGGAGTGTAATGCTTATTAAACAAAAACCCCCGGCCTCTTACATGAAAAGAGAGCCGGGGGCGGGGTATGGGCTGCCCGCCAATGGCGGCCAGCCATCCTCCTCCATCTTTATTCCTTATTTGTGCACCGCTGTTCTCAGGGAACCCTCGCCGGCGTCGGCATTCAGATGAACGAGCCTGACGCCGTCCTTAAAAACGGTTTTTTCTCCGCTCTCCGAAATCGAAACGCCCCAGTCCCCGTCCGGGCTGTTTAGCTCTACGTTGGCCGGAGTAGTTTCGATCGGACCTGACTCCGTCAGATTAATAACCTGAACACCTCCAAACCCCGCTTGCATCTCCTGCTGATCGGTGTTCGCTATTACTAAAATCGCCAGAACCGCAACTGCCGCTAGTATCAGATCTTTCATTTCGCTCCCTCCGTTACCCGCTTTTGTCAGGTTAGTAACAGCGCGGCGGCAAAAGGTTCGATCAGGGGCACCGGCCTGTAACGAGGTAAAAAGGATATGTCCCGCCCTGACCATCGCAGGTCCTCTAATCCATCTCAATCATTGATTATTTGCCAGTATTGACTGATCTCCTTCCGCGGATTCGCATTCTCCATCCACATCCACACGCAAGGCGAAAGGCACGTTATTCACCTCGTCCGATTCGGCAATATTTTCATTATTATCGAGCTTGATTACGACCTTTTGCCTCCCCGGAGCTAGCGCGATATCCCCAGCCGCACTGACACTCCCGCCCGCTCCGATACCGGGCTGTCCGGAAACGGCGGACCAGCTACCGGAATTGAGCCTGTAATCGAATTTGTCCACGGGAACGCCGCCCCTGTTGTAGAGTTCGAGATCGTAATGAAATACGCATTTCCCGTTATCCGCATAGGCAGCGTCGGAAGCGTCGATCCGTATATATCCTCCCCATTCGCCTCTGACACCCCCGACCTCGATTCCCGCAGGGCTCGCTATGTCGGGCAGCGCGTCTTCTCCGATATAAGCGACTTCATCCAGTCCCCACGACGGCTCTGTCTTTATCAGGATGAAATTAGCGGCGAATAAAAGCGCAAGAGCTGGGATTGCGAATCCGATTAGATTTTTCATTGTTTCTCCCTCCGATAAGACGGTTTTATACAGTTAGTGGCGGGAAGAGGCGGAATTGTTCAGGCCATACAAAAAAACCCCGGTATCCAGTGATGGGAACTGGGATACCGGGGCCCGGCTGGGGTACAGGAGGTGAGTAATAATACGGGCAAGTCGAATTCTTAATTTGAGAACATCCGTGACGACCGCGAATGCCAGCTCGTCTAGTCGATTGCAAGCTCGAACGACACGCCTACCGGGTAATTGATTATGATATCGAGCAGGTTGTAACCGCTCGGCGTTCCATCGACCCACAGCAGTAACGGCGCCCCGCCCGCCGGCAGAACATCACCGATATTTTGCGGGCATATCAATTCGCCGTCGGATATGAGCGTTTCCCCCGATCCTCCGAGTCCGAATAGAGTGTTGCTGAAGCCCGTGTAATCATCGTCCGAGTCGTAGATGCCCTGGTCATACCTGTGAACGAGATCGGGCTGAACGAGTCTGACCCCGACGCGGGTAAAATTGCTTGCGTGCTTGAAGTACCAGACATCCTCACCGACGCACATGGGCGGCACTAAGGGCTTGCAGTCGGGTGCTGAAGCCCCGAACGGCGACTTGCAGGTCGGGCCCGGCTCGATTACGTGATAAACGGCGAGGCCGTAGTCTAATATGCCGTAGTCGTATAGCGCTCCGGCAGGGTCTTCGTCTTCGATTCTCGATTCGAGCTGTATGTACTCGCGCCCGTCGTCGTGTCTCCTCGGCAGTATGAATACGTCCTCGCTCTCCTTGACGTCGGCAAGCTCATACTCGTCCTTTTCTTCCAGGATCCACGGCCTCACCCATCCCAGGTGGAGCTTGTGGAATCCGTCCAGATGAGTCGTCGTCATGTTGTCACCGGTCTTATGCGTCATTAGCGACACCATGTGCGGGGCCGTGTTGACGTAGCGTATCTGACAGCTTTGTCCCGGCCCAAGGTCGTCCGGGCAGTCGTCCTGAAACTCGAAGAGAGGAGTGAAATTCTCACCGTCGAAAACGCCTTTATACCGGCCGTATAAGTCGTCCATGCCGAGGAAATGATGTGCCAGCTCGTGCGCAGCGACCATCATGTTCTCGAGCTTCTGGTCGTCCGTCAAGCCCCCTTCCTGGAACAGCACATTCAGATGGACGGTCTCGGTTATGCGGACACCGTCCACTATGAACGCCTCATCGCTGCAGTACGGGCTGAAACTCGGTTTTACGGAAGAGCCTGCGATCGAATCCCTGGGGATTGCGACTATTATTCCGAGCTCGTTCGGGGTGATTTCTCCGTCGTTGTTCATATCGTACGCGCTGAAATCAAAGTCGTCCTCGGCCTGGAGGAGCGCGTCCGCATGGAGCGCGTCCGAGCTTGAGCCGTACTTCGTATCCTGCTCGCAATCGAAATTCGCGCTGTCGAGATAGTAGTTCATATCGTTCGTCGTCTCGTCCGCATTCTCGGCCTTGTAGATGCCGAGCGTATCGGCTTTTTCGATCTCGAACCGCCCGCCCGATACGACCATATAGTAATCCTTTGCACTTTGAAAATCCCCGTTGAGCGCGTCATCGATCTCCTCCTTGAACTTGGGACTGACTTCCCCTTCCACGGTCTCGGGGTCTATGATGATCGCGAGCAGGTTCCTCGAACCGTAAACCGGTTCGATGATCGATTCCCTCTTCTTTGACGCCCTCCCCATATTGGGGCCGACGGCCAGATCGGGGCCGACTCTCAGCTTCTTTTCGACTACGAGGTTAGCATCCGCGATAAAGCCCGTCCCCTCGGTGCTCACGCCCGACTGAAGCACCCGGTAAGCGACCCCTATCTCGTAACCGTCTTCCGAGGGCGAGATGTTCTTTATGCCGAAAGTGTAGCTTGCGACGCCCGAATCCGACGCCATAGGGCTCGCGCAGGCAGGGTCCGGGCAAGACAGGATCGGATAGTAGAGTATCACTTCCTGGTCTTCTTCGACGATACCGTTTATTGTCGGGGCCACGAATATGAGACCGTATCCGGCGAGCTCCCCGCTGAAAGTCACCGCTATATCCGACACCTCGTCCACTTCGACCTTCGTCGCGAGATTTGTGACGGGCGTGTATGGGGTTTCTCCAGAGCTGTCAATGGCGTTCTGCGACACTACGTCGAAAAAGTTGTCTATCGAATCGTTCACTGCCGTCCTTACGACTATAGTCCATGCGAACATCTCGGCGATCGCCGGCACATCGGTCAGGCTCCCTCTCCACTCGAATTCAACCGTATGGGGCCCCGGAGGGAGGTCCTCCGCGTTAAAAGTCACGCTCCTCGCCTCGGTGTGGTACATCCTCCCCGCCAGAGTCGCTTCGACCGGGTATAACTCGAACGCGCCGTTATCGACTATCGCGCGGAGCAGTATAAAATCACCCTGTTTCATTTTTATTACTGTAGAGAATGTAATCGCGGCTTCCCCGTCCTTCGGCATGTAGAAAGTATGCTCTGAATTGGGTATTGCGGACCAAGATTTATCACCCTTCTTTATACCCTTTCTTTCCCCTTTGCCGCTCAGGCCGTCGCCGTCTCTCCTGTTCTCGCCGGTATTTATCTTGAGCGAGGCATTACGGATATAGGAACTCCTATCCGGGACGAATTCAGTCGAATACTGGACCTGTACCGCATGAATACCTCCATTGACTGTGGCAAGGAACGTGAAAGACTGGCTGGTCGAAACAACGACCGCATCCTTCCCGCCGGTGAGCGTTATCTCTCCCGGCTGCGCCTCGACTCCGTCGACCAATACCCTTATAAGGAGGGGATCGTCCTCAGTGGAAGAAACGAAGGACATCGCGGAAAAGGTGATGGCTACCGTCGTGTCCTTTTTGTCCACCACGAATTTGCCCGCAGCCCTCGGTATGTCGACAAACCCTTTGCTGCCCGGAGGGAGCTCTACGAACTGGGGGATCATTATTTGAAAATCGGGCTCGGGACCGTCATGTATGCATTCTCCGGTGTTTTCAGACTCATAAGAATAGCCCTCGATTCTGCAGCCGATGTGGGTCTCGGACCTGATATACATATTGTCAGCTTCTCTGCCGATCATTTTGCCGTGACCGCCCGTAGTGAGTACGGGTTTCATCGGGGATGTATTACTGCCCGGCCTTTCAGCATAGGAAGTCTGCCCGTATTGGAAAACGGCTAAAGAGACGAAAACCATTAGAAAAAGTCTTGTACTGAATGAAAAATATCTTGCTATAATCCGGTTAACGTCGAACATCATTTTCTCCTCCCGTTACGCGGTTTGAACTGTTAGTAGCTCCGAGAGGAGAAATGGTTCATTTGCGGGAATTAACGGGAACGGTTATTGACCGGTTCCTGAAGGGGGGGACATAGACTGGTATTAATCTTGGCTGATTAATATAGGGGTATTCATGGATCGCCGGGGAGTAGGTAGGCTAATTAGCCCGCGCTTCGGCGTCGCCTTCAAGTCTCTCTATTGCCCGAAGCACATCGATCCTTCCTTCTCCGAACTTATCGTCTCTTCCCGGATCCCCCAGATCGACAGAGCTTGCTCCCAGAAGGTATTTAACCTGGAAAGGGGATAGCTCGGGGTAATTTTGAAGAAGGAGCGCGATCGCTCCCGATACATGTGCGGCAGCCATGGAAGTGCCCGACACCATCTGCCACGAGTCCCCGGGTGCGGGGCTTAGGATATCGACACCCGGCGCAGCCACGTCGATATATTTCCCGGGCGTGGATAATACGTAGAGACCGTCTTCCGAGTCGGTCGCAGATACCGCGATCACCGCCGGAAGCGCCGCGGGATAGACGGGCTTGCCGCCAGGTCCCCCGTTCCCCCCGGCGGCTACCACGATTATCCCGGAGCTGTTTGCCCTCGCAATCAGCTCCGCAATAATACCGTCCTTCGGACCTCCGAGGCTGAAATTTATTATTTGAGCTCTGTTTGATATTGCAAAATCGAGCCCGCCGGCAAGTTTATCGGAAGAGCAAACCGCCTTTTTGCTGTCCTTCTGATCACTCCGGCACGCCTTAACGGCCATGATGCTGACGCCCGGAGCCACACCCGTCGTCTCCTCCCCCTGACCGGCGGCCGCTATGATCCCCGCCACAGACGTACCGTGACCGTCAATCGTAAATCCGTTCATGTCCGGGTTTACGAAATCCGATTTCAAAATTATTTTGTCATTTAAGCTCGGGTGGTTGAAATCGATTCCCGTATCTATAACCGCAACGGTTATACCTTTCCCGGTCGTAATTTCGTGCACGGCATCGGCTCTTATTTTCTTTACACCGTATTGAACGTTCTCCCCGCTCAGGGAGCTGTAGGAAAAATTGGGCTGAGACGATAGTACCGCGGGGTCAGAGGAGAGAATATTCGAAACGCCGATCACCGGCCTCCCGTCCGGGATCGTGAAGAGCACCATCGTGGCGTTTATGGAACCGAGAACGGAGATGCCTGCGGGGTTAAGGTTGTACTTTGCTAACAAATCGTCTACCGCGGACTCCTTGCCCGAGGTACCGCGCAGGAGCACGAGCACCTGGTCAGGCACGTACGCGTCTTCGCCGCTTACGACGATTCGGGGGGTACCATCTTTATTGACAGGCGCGGTAAGGTAATCGGTCTCTAGCTCGGGCCCTACGAGCGAAGGATCGTCCGAAAGCGCAGGTCCCGGAGGGATTTCCGGGTCGGGTTCGGGTATTACCGGGTCCGCAGCCGGCAGGTCCGCTTCCGGACCTGGTATCTCTGGTTCAGCCGGTATATCAGGTAGAGAAGGTGTTTGACCATTGTCCGCTGGCGCAGAAGATCCCGGAAATATGTACGGAGGCATCCCGTCACCGGGAGACGGGTTATCGGGTCCGCCGGGGACTCTGTCTCTCGTCGGTTTATTCGGGTCTGAAGGTATGTCCGACGTGCCGGGATTACGGCCGCTGTCGCGCTGTCCGTGCGATGCGTCCGGATTGCTGACGAAGAAAAGCACAGTGATTAATATCAGTCTTATCAATTGCGGACGAGTCATGATCGATTATTCAACCCCCTGCATTTAATCACGGTATTTTAGTCACTGCCTTTGAACACGTCTTTTATAACATCCGGTCTGGCTTTGAGCTCCTCAATCACAGTGTCGACAGTCGTTCCCGGTTTCGGCTGGTCGGGGAGGTCGACGATATACAGTCCGCCCTCTTTCGGTCCGTCCACTATCCTGCCCCCTATCCGCCCGAGGGTTTCTCTTATTTCTTTTTCGGTGGCGGTGCTCCGGAAGGATACAAAGATTATCGGACCCTTCCCGTCCGTTTGTGTAATACCGCTCAACACTTCGTATCCTTCTGGTTTTTCAAAATAGAGCTTCGCGGCGAGCCCCACGATCAGGGCGAATTGGAGGACCAAAAGAGCGATAGCGCCCGCCGGAATCGAGGTGAGGGCGGTTAACCCTTCGAAGAAACCCATGATCTTACTCCACAATGAAACCTGATCATCAGCCCGGGACAGGGCGGCCTTCGTCCCACTCGGGCCTTCGAATGCGTCTATTCTATCCATTAAACTCCGTTCCATGTCCTCCGCAGGGACCGGGAGCATCTCGTTCAATCTTTCATTCGACTCGGCGATTACCGACTTGATAAACCGGAGGTTCGATATCTCCCCGGCGCACGCGTTGCAGTCGGCAAGGTGGTTCTCGACCTCGGTCGATTCCCGGGATTCCAGCGTCCCGTTCAAATACCATGGGAGTAGGAGATTGATATCTTCGTGCGATAGTTTTCCGTTACTCATGTCGTTAGGTCCTCCCGCGCAATCCCGTACTTGAGCAGCGTTTCTTTAAGCTTCTCCTTTGCGTAGAACATCCTGGTTTTAACGGTGTTTACGGGGCAGTGCATAATCTCTGCAATCTCCTGATAGGAGAGCCCCTGGTAAAACGTAAGCTCGAGGACTGCTCTATGATCGGGCGAGAGCTCGTCGAGAGCCGATTTCATTCGTGCCGACATATCCTTTTTCTCCACTATCTCCTCCGCGCTATCACCGGGGTTTGCAACCCTGGCAAATACTTCCGGATCGACGGGTTCCGGAGATTTCTTTCTATATTCGTTCATGGTTTTATTGTGAGCGATGCCGAAAATCCACGTGAGGACTGCTGATTTCCCCTGAAAGCTATTCGCCCCTTTCCACACTTCGAACATAACGTCGTTCGTGATTTCCTCTGTCATCTTCGAGTCCCCGGTCAGCTTGAATATGAATGAAAATACCTGTCTTACATACCTCTGGTAGAGAACCTTGAAAGCCTCCCTGTCTCCACCCGCAATTTGCTCAAGCAGTAGTAGATCCGGCGCATTCGCTTCCTTATCCGTTTTCTCCATGACCTCCCGCCGAATTCGTATATTTAGTAACACACGATCGGGAAAAAGTTCAAACGCCCTGATATTCCGTTATCCGCCACGGATACATGCACATAAAATTATTATACGGGATTGGGGGGTGTATTAATAAACAACATTTACGGAAAACGCACGCAGCTTGTGAAATCCCGTAAATAAAGAATATTTTTTAATTTTATTCTTCAGATTCAGACGAGGGATGATAAAAATAGGTTTTCAGGACCGGTGCATAAGCCGTTTGCGGTCATCCGGAGGGAAAGGTTCAGGGCGCCTCCCATTACAATCCGGGACCATCCGGCTCTTGAAACCTTCCGGGGCGATAGAGATCGAGAGCCTTTGGATTATATGGACCGCCGTAACCGTTACCCATACAATCACAGGGAGTATCCGCGCACTCGAAACAGTCACTGCCGACCCGGCCGCTCACCGTAGAACCGCATGCCGTTATAAAGAGGAGAAGCAAACCGAGCACGACCACCCTTAACATGACACACCCTTTATGATTATAGACCGGAATTTAATATAGACCAATCAGTAGGACTGGTTGTTTGACAGAACCGGCGAGAGGGGAATCGCGCGAAAGCCCTCTACTAAGCTTTCTTTGCGTACTGAGACATGCCACTGATGTCGATCACCACTACAGGCTCGCTCCCGACCACCCACGCGTCGTGCCCCGGAGGGAGATGCGATACGTCGCCCGGCCCGAATACCGCCTCCGAGCCGTCGTCCATCTTAACCGCCAGGCGCCCGGAAACGTGATACTGAATGTGGGGGGCCTCGCAGCTTTTCGTTTTGGCAATAGGCTTTACGCTCTCAGACCATTTCCACCCGGGCTCGAGCGTCGCCCGGCCGAACGTTACCCCGGCAACCGAGACAAGCTCGAGCTTCCCTTTCGGGAAGGGGCGTGTCTCATCGGGAGCGCCGAGGTTCTTCTTCTCCATCTTCGCCATTTCTGGTTATCTCCTTTAATTAAGAATACGATTTAAGGTCTCTTTCTCAGATTTTCTCATATTCAATAAAAATTTGCAATATAAGTCCTTGTTTGAGGCTTGACCTCCTTTGATCCTTCCCGGCTCCGGCCCGGGACTTTACCGGGACGAGTCGCCGAGACGAGCGACAAGCTTCCGGCTTCGCCAAGGCTCCGCCGGACAAGCAGGACGAACGGGTTTGGTTTCGTTGCTGATTTTGGCGGAGGAGATTGGGAAGGATCGTAAATCACACATTGTGTGTTCTTCTTTTCCTTGATGAAAAGAAGCAAAAATCATCCGACTCACAGAATTGTGCTAAAAATCTTATGTTGAAGCTAAAATCTTTCAATTCCTCCCACACCCCTGAAACATTTTTACGCTTCAACACGCGATTTTCTTAACGCAAATTCTGTGAATGTCGGGAAAGGAAAAAGACAGATTTCTCGGCTTTGCCTCGAAATGACAGGGGTGGTTTCAGAATTCTACTTTAGAAATTCACCCACTTCGAGGAGTATGAATTCGTTATCGTCGTTCTTACCCAGAGTCCGCCCGGATGAGAATCCGAAATTGTTATCGTTTAAAACTACTATGTGAGAGGGGTCGTATACATCGATGCCTTCGGTCGTTTCAAAAGGGAACGTGAATACGGGCGTCTTAGCTCCGAGCCGCGAGACCCCGTTCGGGTCTTTTATGTCGAGCAGGTCGATATATGCGGCCTTCTTAACGAAGCCGTCCTCGTCCGCGTCGCCCAAATCGATCTTATATATCCGCTTGAACCTTGCCGGGTCATCGAAACAATCTCCCGCCGGCGCTTTCTCCTTGTCTCCGTTACACGCGAGCGCGACATCGCCCTCGCCGGGGTCCCGTTCTATAACCAATCCCGTGCGGTCATCAACGAGATTGAAATCAGTGACGGAATGATTTTTATCTTCGAGGGCGTATTTGAATGACCGTCCCGTGAAGACGCTTTTCTCCAGATCGAATTCATAAATCCGGACGTAGTATTTCCCGTCCAGGTTCTCGAATGATTTCGTCTCCTCGATCCACAAAGGCGCTTCCACTATCGGGTAGAGGTATTTCCCGTCCGGGGAAACGGCCATGCTCTCGAAACCCCGCGATTTCTTCACGTCGAACGTCACCGGGCCCGGTACGGGAAGCGACTGGAACGTGTAATGATCGGGGGACCTGAGTGTTTTGCCGTTAATACTAAGCTCCCAGAACCCGGTCAGCTTACCGTCCATGTCGGTGCGGATGATATACGGCCCGAACTCGTCCCCTATGAATACCGAGTCTCCGACTACCTGTATGGACTCGGGGTCGATATCGGCCCCTGTGAGATAACGCTTATCTGTAGCCTCGTTCGTAATGCGGAATGGCAGGATGCGGTCAGGGTCGTGCAGATAAACTGTTTTAAGGAGCGTTACCTCGCCCTTTTCCCAGTCGAGATTGATACGGTGGAACATAAGGACGGCGTCGGGCGAGTTCTTGGCAGTGCCGTAACCGTTGTCGGTGACTATTACTGCTGTCCCGTCCTTCAACATCCTGATGCCGGAAAAACCCTGAAAAGGCTGCCCTTCGACAGGCAAAAAAACGTCCTTTACGCGGGGCTTGTTACGGTCTTTCCCCGATATCGCTCCCACGGCGTCCCTCCGCTTCGCATCGGGATGCGTGTATTTCCCGCTCGTCTGTAAATGCCCTGGAACGTCTTCGGGCGGGGTCAGAATCGAATTTAAGGGAATAATTGCGTGGCCTGAAAGCACGGCTTCTGAGTTCTCCTGTCCCGATGCAAAAAAGCCGAAACACAAGAATAGTAATAACGCAGCCGATATTGAGATTAGTTTTGGCGCAAACAATATTGATTACAATACTGCAATTGAGGATTCTTTTCCAGAAGCGGGCGGAATAGCAGGATTCGATTTTTAGTATGCGATCAGAGGGTCATGCAGTTTTGATGGGCTTAAAGAAGCTTTTTCAAATCTTCGTCCGAGAGCTCGATGGGCTCTACGGCCTCGTTGATGTTCTTTCTGAAATTGGAGAGGCCCTCCCCCAGGAGATAGCAGGTGAGGAGAGATCTAATATGCTTGTGCATTATGACGAGCACCTTTTCACCAGGATATTTCAGCGCGATCTCACGGATCGTCTTCTTTATACGCGCCTGGACTTCTTCCAGCGTCTCGGGCCCGTTCGGAATCGATATGCTCGTATCCCCGTCTATGAACCAGGCCTTGAACTTCCCGGACGGGTCGCTCAATAAATCTTCGTACTTCTGTCCGTTCCAGTCCCCGTGGTCGAGCTCGCGGAGATCATTGTGAACGTCGAGCGGTATTTTCAGATTGTCCGCGTAGTACGTCGAAGTCTCCCGGGCGCGCTTGAGCGGGCTCGATACTATCCTGTCGAATTCGTACTTTTCGACTAGGGGCAACGTGTCTTTAGCTTCTTTCCAGCCCACGTCGCAGAGCGGCAGATCGGTTGTCCCGATTAGTCTCCCTTCGAGGTTCCACTCCGTCTTGCAGTGGCGCCCGAGGTATATCTTCGCTGTTTTCCGAGCTTCGCTCATTATGAATTGACCGGATGACTCAAAGATGCGGTCTCTGGTACGAGTTCCTCTAAATCAGGCAACAATATACCAAAGACGGCGTAATTGGCAATATGGGTTTAGTGAACGGAGCCCGCCGCCTTCCCCAGCCCGCGCTCCTCCATCTCCGCCTTAAGGCTCGTTCTCCTGAGCTCAGGCAGGTGTTTCCCACCCAGTATTACATGCCCTTCGAGCACGCCTTCGCTGAGCCTCTTCACGAGATAGTCCCTGTCGAGCCCGAGTATATTGACGCCGTGGTCCGCTTCCACGAGACAGAGCATCTTGATGCCGTCCCCGTTTCGGTTGGCGATTTCGTAAATCGCGGAAAAATTCAGGAGCGCCGCTTCGACGGTTCCGCACGGGAGCGACGGATTCCTAGCCCCTGCGAAATATTCGCTCTGCCCGAACCAGGTAGGGTCCGGATATCCGTGGAAGTGCAATATAGGGAGCCCGTTCTTAATCAGCTCGGGCGTGTAGAGCGCGGCTGCAATAGCCTGCGCGAGAATCACGTAAGTGTCGAACGACGGCCTGATATCCCGCCTGTGGAGGTCTACGCCCCTCGGGGTTTCGAGGTTGAGCTTCCCCTTTATAAGGCCGATCCTTACGATGTCGGTGTTGGGGTCGAGGTTGGTCTTGTTGCTCCCCGAGCGGGAGGTCACTATCCATATATCAGGCACTTGCTGATATATTTCCTTGCCGCTTATTTCAGTTTTGACGTACCACCTGCCCTCTTTATTCTCCCTGACCTTATCGTCGTTAACGCTCTCGACCCTGGTAAAGGCGTCCCATTCCTCTTTCGTTACCGTGACCGGGCCTTCGTACCTGGGCGCTTCGGCGATAGCGATGAACCCGTAGGAAACGCCCGTCCTCCCCTCCAGTATCTTCTCGACGACGTCCCTGTGCGAGACCCTCGTAATCTTTTCGCTGAATTTCGAGCCCTCGGGGAATAGCGACGTCGACTCCACGAGCTTCCCCAGGTCGGCCAGCTGTTTGGGGAAAACGGAATGCGAGGGATCGTACTCCCCCTTCTTAAACCTCGTAAGCACGGGGGGTTTTATCGGCGCGTATATCTTCGGTATGAGCGAATTGAGGACGAACTCGTCGAGCTCTTCGTTTCGGTATATGGAGTCGGAGAGGTTCATATTGACGAGCGAGAACCTGTCGGGCGCTATACCCATGACGATCTCGGACATCGTGGTGATGAGGTTCTTAAGCCCGATTGCTATCTTCCTGTCGTATGTGGTGCCCGCGTCGGCAAACTCGGGCTCGAGCGGCATGAGCGTGATTATCTGCGTATTGAACGGATCCTGCACGTATCTTGCCGTAAAGTCGTCGGCCCATCCGCTTATCTTGAGTATTTCCATGACCGATCTCTCGGGCTTCCTAGCGCGGAGATAAATTTTCTCGGCGAGCGCGCTAAACAGTTTACGGGTAAGCGAATACTCCCTTTTGACGTCCACTACCGCATGTATGCTGCTGCTGACCTTCCTCGTCCGCAATATCTTCGAAATGATCCCCGGCGGAACCTCCGCGGCCTCGTCCCAGGGTATCAGCTGGACGCCGTTCTCTTTCAGCTTCTGTTCGAGTTTGTCCCTGAAGCGTATGACTATCTGGTTTCCGAAATCTTTCGGCAGCGGCCTGAACGTCACCCTTACCCTTTTTGCCATCTCGGAAGGCATCCTGGGGTTGACGAGCTCCTTCTGAGGGGGCATTCCCGCAATGCTTATTATAGTGCTGAGCTCAAGATCGGCTAATTTATGACTATCCATTCTATCTCCTGCTTCCGGTACTCCCGTTCCCTCGGCGTCCCTGTCCATACACCAATCCCCATATAATTTATTTGTCAAAAAATCTCAGATTCAAATCGAGTATATGTGTATTTGATTCGTAATATTTTAATGAACCCCGTGGGACAGCTCATCAATTATAGACTATCGGCCATAGTTACTCAATAAAGGATTCGGACTGGGTTAAGTATAGACGAGATTACGCATATGACAATCTCTCTCCGCAGCCGGGAAGATTGCTCCCTACTCATGTATGCCCCCGCAGGCGGTCGAGCACTTCCTCCATTTGCGACCTTACCATGCGCATCAGCTCCTCCCGCCCTTCCCTTCCGGGAGGGAGACTCCCGACGTCGATCGGTGGGAGTATCCTGATCTTCATCGTGCCCGGCCTGAGCACCTTCGAGCCCCTGGGCATTATGTCGAGTCCGCCGGTAATAACCATCGGCACTACGGGGACGCCTGCGAGCATTGCGATGAAAAAACCCCCCTTCTGGAAGGGGAGGAGTTTCCCTTCCGTGCCCCTGGTGCCTTCGGGAGCGATCATTACCGAGGGCCCTTTTTTTATCCCGTTCACTATCTTCTTGACTTCTTTCGTATCCCTTTCGGAGCCGTCCCTGGCGACGAAATAGTGGCCGGCGATCTTGGAAATCCACCCGATGAAGGGCATAGCACCTACTTCCTTCTTCATCACCGCCTTCCAGTCTATGGGGAGGGCGGCCATGTACGCGAATATATCGAATACGCTCTGATGGTTGAACATGATTATGGACGGCTCTGTGGGAATGTTGCCGAGCCCTTCCACGTCGAGCTTCACCCCGGCGGTAAACAGTATCATGCGCGCCCACGGCCTCACCGCGTATTTAATCACCGCGGGAGGGGAAATAAAGGCCAGTATGACACCGTAACTCCCGAAGAACACAGTGTAAACGATAAAAGCAACCCAGCAGACGAATGTTCTCAGCATAAACTCTCAATAACGGACGCAGTCAAAAAATACACCGCCCCTGAAATATATTCATACTCCGGCCCGGGTCTGTCAAGAACTGAGGGCCGCGTAAACGGAACAGGAATCAAATCAATTCGAAAAGAAAAATCCCGACGTATAGATAGTTCAAAATCTGTCTATAACACCAGAGACGACATAATTCTTAACGCCCCGGGTACGACCTCTATACTGTGAGCGCCCGGCTCGAGATAAAAAGGCTCCCCGTCCATATGGGCGGGCTGAGAACGATCGATCGTGATTTCCATCCTCGTACCCGTCTTCAATTCCACCTCGGCCAGACCCGCATGTGTTCCACCCAGCACTTTAGGTATCTTCACCAGTCTCTCGATCGGGCTCATATCCTTTATAACATGAAAGTCCAGGAGCCCGTCGTCCACTCTGGCCCACGGCGCAAGCCTGAACTTGCCGCCCTGATATATTCCGTTCGATGCCCCGGCCAGTAGCAGCGTGCCCGAGAACTTCCAGTCACCGATAGCGATCTCCGCCCGGAAGCCCCCGAATGAAAGAGCCTCCACGACCGCGCCCAGTACGTACCCCAGCTGTCCGCGGAAACGCTTGAGCTTCTTGAACCGGTGCGAGACAGCCCCGTCGAGACCGATGCCGAGACCGTTAATAAAGCAGGCGTCCCCGAGTTTCCCCACGTCTACTGCGCGGACGTGTCCTGAAAAGAGGGTCTCGAGGGCCTCTTCCGTTTCAAGCGGGACACCGGCCGATTTAGGGAAGTCGTTACCGCTGCCGGAAGGGATTGTGCCGAATATCACCTGAGACCCGAGGATGCCGTTCACCACCTCATGGGAGGTCCCGTCCCCGCCTACGGCGATGATATGAGAAAATCCGCCGGAAAGGGCGTCCCTGGCGAACGATTCCGCCTCCCCCGGCCCTGAGGTAAGCCTGTATTCGAACGGCACATTCCTGCTCTCAAGAAGGGGTTTTATAGAATCGAACAACCCGGCCGTCCTGCCCTGTCCCGCAGCCGGGTTAACAATGAACAAGTATCGCGCGTCTTTCAAATTCCGGCCTTTCGAGTAGAATCTAAGAAGTGTAAAACATAGCATTTTTCAATATCGTTTACAAAACAGACGGGAAGCGTACTTGAAATAGGGTACATTATATGTTAATAAAGTTCGTTTTATCCAATTAAAAATCTGTATAAATCAGGAGGCATTTTAATGGCAGAAGAAACACAGCCAACCGAACAGGTAAACGAGGTAATCAGCATGAAGCAGCTTCTCGAAGCGGGTGTCCATTTCGGCCATCAGATAAGCCACTGGAACCCGAAAATGAAGGAATACATCTTCGGGAACAGAAACGGCATACACATTATAGATCTCCAGCAGACGGTGGGGCTTTTCAAACGGGCCTACAACTTTGTTAGAGACATAGCCGCTGAAGGGGGTGAGGTACTGTTCGTAGGGACCAAGAAGCAGGCCCAGGGCATAATCGCCGAAGAGACCACACGCTCAGGCATGCCTTACGTCAATACGCGCTGGCTCGGGGGCACGCTCACAAACTTCAACACCATCAGGTCCCGCGTTGACTATCTGCTCGAATTAAAGAAGCTCGAAGAGGAAGGGCAGATGGAATTGCTGCCGAAGAAGGAGGCCAAGGGGTTAAAGAGGGAGATACAGAAGCTGGAGCTTCTCCTGGGCGGCGTCGTCAACATGAAGAGGACACCCCAGGCGCTCTATATAGTCGACACCCGGAAAGAGCACATCGCCGTACATGAAGCGAGGAGGCTCGGCATACCGATAGTAGCAGTGGTGGACACGAATTCAGACCCGGCCGACGCCGATTTTGTGATCCCGAGCAACGACGACGCGATAAGGGCCATAAAGCTGTTCACGTCCAGGATCGCCGACGCCTGCGTCGAAGGAAGGCACGCTTACGAGCAGAAACTCCAGGCGGGAGAAGTAGTCAAGAAGCCGCAGCACGACCAGGTCGTCGTCGAAAGAAAGGTATTCGTGTTCAAGGAGTTCGGAGAGGAATCGGAGAAAGAGGAAACTACCTCTGTTGCAGTATCCGAGAGCAGCCTTCCGGGCGAGGCGCCCCAGCACACCGAATCGAGAGAGAAGCAGCAGCCCCCGAAACCCAAGGGACCGGCTAAAAGCTCCACCGAAGAAGAAGACACCTACACATACACTCATACCGATAAAGCCGAATAATTCACAAATCGAGCGCGGAGAGGGTCTTCAGGCAAGAAATCAAGGAGGAATTTAACACGAAATGGCAGATATTACGGCACAAATGGTAAAGGAAATACGGGACAGGACCGGCGCACCCTTTATCGACTGCAAAAAGGCATTGGAAGAGGTCGCAGGCGATTTCGATAAAGCCATAGAGATACTTAAAATCAAGGGCGTGGCCAAGGCGGCAAAAAAAGTCGGCAGAGAGACCCCCGAAGGAACTATTACCTCTTATATTCATGCAGGCGGGAAGATAGGCGTACTCGTAGAAATAAACTGCGAAACCGATTTCGTCGC
>Ga0187894_10002776_pt1 | contig 20567 bp, 18 predicted proteins | sample GBC1701081metaG_FD_136650 | JGI IMG/M metagenome (GOLD analysis project Ga0187894, IMG submission 136650) | White microbial mat communities from a lava cave in the Kipuka Kanohina Cave System on the Island of Hawaii, USA - GBC170108-1 metaG ...
GGATGAATGCGACGCCAGGTTTACATTGCATATCCTGGGGGATTGCAAGCTCCACACTGCGTTTGCCGCTCCGGTTGATGTTGAAGCCGAATTCAAACAACTCTGAATTTCCACATCCGGTGAAATAGCGTCTACCGACGCTAAACTTTAGTGAGCCGCCGCTGCCGCCGCGTGCCCATGCTCCCCGTGATGATCTTCCGAATGATGCGAAACCTCGCCGAGATAAACCATCGAGAGAACAATGAAGATGAAGGTTTGAAGCACAGAAGTCAGCAATCCAAGCGGCATTAGCAGCGCCGGCACGCCCCATTGCATCAATGACGCGATCACGCCGCTCACCTGCTCTTCTCCGTAGATGTTGCCGAACAGACGCATACTCAAGCTCAGGAGGCGCGCCAGGTTGCTGATGATCTCAATCGGGAACATCAGCAGCATAATGAAGATGTTCGGAACAGGCCCTGCGAAGTGTTTGAAATAACCGACGATGCCGTTCTCGCGGATGCTGACGTAGTTGTAGTAGATGAACGAAGTCACCGCGAGCGCGAACGTCATATTGAAGTTCGCCGTCGGCGCAACCATATCCGGCAACATCCCGGTCAGGTTCGACAGCAGGATCAAAACGCCGAAAGTAGCCACGACCGGGAAATGCTTCATCCCGCCGGGGCCAACCAGATCGGTGAGCAACCCACGCACTGCCTCGACGCCGACCTCGAAGGTCTGCTGGCGGGTCGTCGGCGATTCAGCCGAAAGTTTGCCGCGCAGGTAGGTCAAAACAACCACCGCGATCAGCCCGACGAAGAGAAACATCACGACGTGCGTGGGAATCGGCAGATACCCTTCGGCCATGTACTGCTCGAAAGTCTTGCCCTCACCGGGCCAATGCCCACCGAACATAAAACCGAAAACTTTGTAGATTGGCGGCATGATCTTCGATTGGATTTCAAAGACCGTTGGGCCAAGCCAGTGGTTCAGCTTTTCGACGATGATTGGAATATGTTCGCTGTGCCCTGCGCCCGCCGCGCCGTGTTCCGGCGCTGGTTGTCCGTGCGCCTGCAATAGATTCAGTAAGAACATAAATGCGATTTACTCTCTTGAAATGTTTTCGTCCGATTTGAAATGCCTGAAAGATAAATAAAGCTGATAAGCAGCTTCGATCATCACTCCGCCGACGAAAGCCGCAAATCCGATCCCGATTCCCAGCGGATGAAAATCGCCAGTCCACATCGCGGCGGCGATAACGATCGCGATGACGAAGTAACGCAGTACGAATTTCGATGCGGAGCCTGACGGTACGCGCGCGCTTTGCGTTGCCACCGCTGTGCTCAAGATCGCGCGAACACTGCCAACCAGCCAGCGTTTGTTGAACAAACTCAACACGCCTCCCAGCAGCGCGCCCAGAGCCATTCGCCACCCCGAAAGTAACCACCCGGCGACGATCGCGATGATAATTACGATGTACGTGTTGCGCTGAAACCGTTGTTCGATCCCACTGTCGTCGTTTGCGTCCATCTGTGAAACGCGAATCTTAACCGCCGCCATTTGATCTGTCCAGAAGCCGCGAAAAATGCGGCGCGGTTATCGCGTGATCTGCACGAAAGAGGTTGGCGCGACGGCAGGCTCATCCTTCGGCGTAACCTCGCCGTACTTGCTGAAGTAAGCGAGCTGCCGCCGATAACACCGCTGATTTTCCATATCGAACGCGACACAGGAATCTATCGGGCGCGAGTAGATGTGAATGCTGACGACGCGTTCCGATTTTTCGCTGAGGTTGTAGAGGCGGTGAATCGTTTGCAGTTTGTCGGCAGTCACCACCGGGCCTCCGGCGCAGGCCTCGACCTCACGGATGACTTCGAGGTTTGTGTGGTCGGAGCCGGCCAGACAATCAATTCCGACGACATTCTGATTTTCGGGATGATCGCAGCCGAGCCATTTGTAATCAACGACGGCCAGATTGCCACGTTGAGTGATCATCCAGCAAAGTTGCCCGTTGTGCGTGTGAACTGCAGTCTTCTGTCCCGCCTGCCAGCAAATGGTCATCACCTCGAACAGATCGTCGCGGTAGATCAGATTGCGCGTATAGAACTTGTCGTCGAAGAAGAGGTATGGGTCGAGCGATGCGTCAGTGATTTGCACGCTCGAACAAAGATCAAGCACTCCATCGCGCGTAATGATGCCTTGCTCGAATGATCGCAGTTTAGCGATAAAATCATCAATACTGGTTAAGCTTTTATTTCCCACTTTCGCCTCCCGCGCCAGCAGCTTGTCGGAGTATATCAATGCAATCTATCAATGCGTTGAACCATAGCGATTGTAGGATTGCCATCATCCCGCGTCAATCTCCTCTTCGGCGCGAGGTTGCTCTTCCAGTTGACCGCCTTCTCCAGTCCCTTTTTTCAGGTAAGTAATCGCCTGTTCGACCTGCGCCGGTTCGCCCATCAGCACCAGGATGTCTTCCGCCTCGATCCGGAAATCCGGACCGAGGTTGATCATCGTGTCGCCTTCGCGCACCGCGGCGGAGATGGTCACTCCTGTGCGGCCACGCAAATTGAGATATCCCAGCGTGCGCCCGATCGCGGGCGAATCGGCGGTGATGAACAAAATGTCGGTCGTGAGCGAGCCGAAGGCCTGGGCGATGTTGCTCAGTTCGGTCAATGGCAACGAAGTGTCGCGCAACATCTGATAGCCTTCGCTCCGGATGTCTTCGATTTCGCGCTGAATGATGTTGCGAGCTACGCCGTAAAGCGACAGGACGCGCGAAAAGATTTCGATGCTCGTTTCAAACTCTTCCGGGACCACCTGGTTCGCGCCGAGCCGGAATAACTCTGGCACTTCCGACATATAACGGGTGCGGACGATGATCTGTAGCTCCGGGTTCAGCTCGCGCGCCAATGACACGATGTGGCGCGTGGCGACAATGTCGGAGATGGCGATCACCATGATCTTCGCGCCGGCTACGCCGATGTGATGCAGCACTTCGCGGCGCACAGCATCGCCATAAAAGATCGGCACATCCTGCGCCCGGCCTTCCTTGATGTTCTGCGGATTCATCTCCAGCACGCGATATGGAATGCCTGTGCGCCGCAGCACTTTCGCCAAATTACGTCCGTTCAATCCGTAGCCGACGATGATCACCTGGCACGTCGAATCGGGTTCCGCCGTAAGCGATTCGATCTCCTCATCGCCCCGCCGCGCGCCGGGCGCAAAGGTTGACTGAATCGCATAACCGATGCGCGGCGCGGCCTTGATGAAAAACGGTGTGGCAATCATCGAAAGAATGGCAGCGGCCAGAAAGCGTTGATAATCGGCCTCTGAAAGCAATCCCTGTCCCGTCGCGGTCTTCGCCAGGATGAAAGAGAATTCGCCGATCTGCGCCAACCCGACGCCGGTCATTGTCGCCACCCGCAGTGAAAACCCGAGTGAAAGGATGACGGCGATGATGATCAGCGCCTTGCCCGCCACCAGCGCGAAAAACCACGCCAGCACGGTCGGCAGGTTCGCAACAAAAAAACTGACCGAAAGCAGCATCCCAATCGAGATGAAAAACAGACTATTGAACACGTCTCGGAAGGGAAGAATATCAGCGATGATTTGATGGCTGTATTCGGATTCGGAAAGCACCACGCCGGCGATGAACGCGCCCAGCGCCAGCGACAGGCCGAATCGCGCCGTCAGCCAAGAAGCGCCGAAGCTGACCAGCACTACGAAGATGATAAAAACCTCCGGGCTGCGTAGCTTGACGATATGGCTGAGCAGAAATGGCACGGCTTTGCGCGCAGTGAAGATGATCATTGCCACTGCGGCGACAGCCGTGCCGAGCGTGGTCGCAATATTATTCACCGACGCGCCTTCGCGCCCGCTCAAGATCGGCACCATCAGCATCATCGGCACGATGCAAAGGTCTTGAAACAGCAGAATGCCTATGCCCGCGCGGCCGTGTGGAGTGTCCACTTCCAGGCGGTCGCTATAGGTCTTGAGCACGATGGCTGTGCTTGAAAGCGCCAACAGGAAACCGAAGAGTATGGCCTGTTTGAATGTCCAGCCGAGCAGGTAGAACGCCCCCAGCGTCAGTGAGGTCGTGAGCAATACCTGCAACCCGCCTCCCCATACGACCAATCGCTTCATTTCCATCAGCCGGCCCAGCGAAAATTCCAGTCCGATCGTGAAAAGCAGCAACATCACGCCAATCTCCGCCAGAATCTCGACCGCGTGCACATCTTTGATCAGCTTCAGTCCGTACGGGCCAATCAAAATGCCGGTTAGCATAAAACCGACGATGACCGGCAAGCGCAGCCGCTGGCAGAGAAAGGCAATCACCACCGAAACAAGCAGCAGAATTATTAAATCGTTGAGCAGCGGCAGATCGTGCGGCATTGTCCGCTCTTTTCCTCCTTGAACATTGAATCAGCGCAAGCGATTAATCAGCCTCCGACGTGAACCGCCGGGCGCCGTGACGGATCGGATTCAGCTTGGCGCAGAATCTCGTGCGTCACGGGCGCAGTGTCGCCTTCGCCAAAGAAAATGAACTTCAGCACATAAGTCAATGGATTGCCTTCGGTCCAGCCGAAGTAGACGTGGGGAATCTGGTTTGTCTCATTACGCACGTGCAACAGGAACGCCGCAATCGCGTTCGGCACCGCCGGGCTTTTCGTGCGCAACACGCGGTACTGACCAATCTGCACGCCCCGAATGCGCATTGCGCCTGAGAAGTCCGAAGCGTCTCCTGGTCTCACCTCAAAGAATAAAACGGGTTCGTCAGCGGGGATGTGATTGTTCCATCGCTCCTGCTTTTCCTTCAACCGGTATTCATCCACGTCGCCGCGGTCGGGGCGGTTGGCGATGATGCGGATCGTGCCTTTCTTAGCTTCTTGAATAAAGGCGAGCGCCGTCTCGTTCAATTCCACGCCGTCCACACGCAACTCTGTCGAACGCAACGCGCGGGAAATGAACGAGACGGCAATGATCGTGCCGATGAAAAGCGATGCGATCTTGATGCCTTCGGGCCTTTCGATGATGTTAACGACTGTCGTATAGCCGAAGACTATTGCGATCAGCAAAAAGACCCACCTGATTGCTCCTTCCCGCCACGCGGCCAGAGTCACGGCGATGGCTGCAGAGGTCATCAGCACCAGCACACCAGTCGCATAAGCGCCACCCTGCGCGTTGTGGTCGGCGTCAAAGATGATCGTGACCGCAAAGGCAATGGCCGTGAAGACCAACACCAGCGGCCTAGCTGCGCGCGTCCAGTCAGGCGCCATTCCGTAACGCGGCAGGTAGCGCGGCACGATGTTGAGCAACCCCGCCATCGCCGACGCGCCCGCGAACCAGAGGATCAAAATTGTGCTCAAGTCATAAGCCGTGCCGAAATAATCGCCCAGGTATTGGTGCGCGATGTAAGACAACGCGCGCCCATCCGCCTCGCCGCCTTTCTGTGTCGGAGTCGCAGGACGGAATTCCTCCGCCGGAATAAGCATGGTCGTCACCAGGCTGCTGGCGATGAGCATAAAGCTCATAATCAACGCGGCGCTCATCAGCAGCTTCCGCGTGTTGCGGATACGCCCCGCCGGATTTTTGGGGTCGTCACCTGGCTCGCCCTTTACCAGCGGCATCACCGCCACGCCAGTCTCAAAACCCGACAGTCCCAATGCGAGTTTGGGAAAGAGAATTAGCGACACGCCGATCATCAACAACGGATTGCCGTGTACGTTCGGCATAGCGAAGATCGCGTCCTTCCAAGCCGGAATCACTTCCGGATGAGTGATGACTTTGAACGCTCCCACACTGACGACAATCAGATTCAGCAAGAGATAAATGACAACCAGAAAGACAGCCAGACCGATAGCCTCTTTGAACCCTTTGAGGAAAATCGCGCCGAGGATCGAGATCAAAACCAACGTCACACCCACGCGATGGCCGTGCAGGAAGTGGGGCGTAAATGGATTTTCGATTATGTGCGCGGTAGCGTCCGCCGCCGACAGTGTGATGGTGATGACGAAATCGGTGGCGACGAATCCGAGCAGCGCCAGCACAAACAATTTACCGCGCCAGCGCGGCAGTAAATCTTCGAGCATGGAGATCGAGCCTTCGCCGTGGGGGCTTTCCCGCGCGACGCGGTTGTAGATCGGGAGCGCGCCGAAGAGCGTGAGCAAAATCAGGATCAGCGTCGCAATGGGCGATAACGCGCCGGCGGCGACAAACGCAATGCTGGGTTGATAACCGAGCGTTGAAAAATAATCCACGCCGGTCAGACACATCACCCGGCGCCACGAGTGCGCCTTATGTTGACCCTCCCGTTCGTGTGGGCCTTCAACCTCTTCGACCTGGCCTTCAAAGAACCAGCGTTTGAAAGGACTGATTGAATTTCTTGATGAGACTGTAGTTTCTGCCATGTGTTTTTCACGAAAATCATCCACCGACGTGAACTGCCGGGCGTCGTGACGGATCAGACTCTGCTTGACGCAGAATTTCGTGCGTCACCGGCGCTGTGTCGCCTTCGCCGAAGAAGATAAACTTCAGCACGTAAATCAGCGGATTGCCCTCAGTCCAGCCAAAGTAGATATGCGGAATCTGGTTTGTTTCATTACGCACGTGCATCAGGAACGCCGCGATCGCGTTCGGCACCGCCGGGCTTTTCGTGCGCAAGACACGATACTGGCCGATTTGCACGCCTCGAACGCGCAAGACGCCCGAAAAGTCCGACGCGTCGCCGGGACGGACTTCAAAGAACAACACCGGATCATCGGCCGGAATATGATTGTTCCACCGCTCCTGCTTCTCTTTCAGGCGGTATTCATCTATGTCGCCCCGGTCAGGGCGGTTGGCGATGATCCGGATCGTGCCTCTTTTGGCCTCCGCGATAAATTCGCGCGCCGTGTCGTTCAACTCGACTCCGTCAACGCGCAATTCAGTCGAGCGTAGCGCGCGAGATACGAACGAAGTGACGATGATTGCGCCGATGAAGAAGGACGCAATTTTAATTCCTTCAGGCTGTTTGATGATGTTGACGGCGGTGGTGTAACCGAAAACGATGGTGATGGCTAAATAAAACCATTTCTGCCACCCTTTCCCCCATTCGGAGATCGTCACAGCAATGGCTGCGGAAAACATCAGCGCCAGCACGCCGGTCGCGTAAGCGCCGCTCTGGGCGGTAACGTCAGCATCGAAGAGAATGGTCACGACAAGACAAATGGCCGTCAACACCAAGGTCAGTGGGCGAACCGCGCGCGCCCATTCCGGCGCCATGCCGTATCGTGGCAGGTAACGCGGAATGATGTTGAGCAAGCCAGCCATCGCCGATGACCCGGCGAACCAGAGAATGGAAATTGTGCTCAGGTCATAAATTGTGCCAAAAATGTCGCCCAGAAATTCGTGCGCCAGATATGCCAGGGCGCGGTCATTGGCCTTGCCTCCTTCATAAAACTCTTCGGCGGGAATCAACGTCGTGGTGACAAAGCTGCTGGAAATCAGCATCACACTCATAATCGCCGCCGCCGCCAGCAACAGCGTCTTCCCGTTACGGATTCTTCCGGCAGGCTTTTTGGGATCGTCGCCTTCATCGCCTTTGACGAGCGGCATCACCACCACCCCGGTTTCAAACCCCGACAGACCGAGCGCAAGTCTGGGGAAAAGCACCAGCGCCGCGCCGATCATCGCCAACGGGGTTCCGTGCTGAACAAAGAGGGCATTTTTCCATGCCGACAGTTTTTCAGGGTGGATGGAAATCTGGTACAGGCCGACAGCGACGATCACCAGATTGAGCAGAATGTAAACGCCTACCAGCAACACCGCAATGCCAATAGCTTCCTTGAATCCTTTGAGGAAGACGGCGCCGAGCGCGACGATCAAAATCAGAGTGACGATTACGCGATGATGGAGGAAATGCGGCGCGAACGGGTTTTCGACGATGTGGGCGGTGGCGTCGGCTGCCGAAAGCGTGATCGTGATAATAAAGCTCGTAGCGGCAAAGCCCAGTAAGGCCAGCACAAACATCTTGCCCCGCCAGCGCGGTAGCAAATCTTCCAGCATCGAGATCGAGCCGTCGCCATGCGGGCTGGCTTCGGCCACCCGACGGTACATCGGTAAAGCGCCGAACAGGGTGAGCAACACCAAAACCAGTGTGGCGATGGGCGACAGCGCACCGGCAGCGAGAAAGGCGATGCCGGGCTGATAACCAAGCGTGGAGAAATAATCCACGCCGGTCAGACACATTACCTTCCACCACGGGTGCGTGTGGTATTGACCTTCGCGCCCGTGCGGGCCAGCCACTTCTTGGACTTGACCTTCAAAAAACCAGCGTTTGAAGGGACTGAGGGGTTTCTTGGGTAAGACAGTTGCTTCAGCCATTTATTATTGTCCTGAGCCGCGCCTGCGGGTTTGCCGCTGCGCAGAAAATTGATCCGAAATCCGCTTTGAATCCGTGGGAAGAAGTCATAGCCGGAGTAACACACTCGTATCCTAGCACCAACCCCGCAGAGGCTGAAGACTCACCAGAATTTGTGAGCGCATCGAAAATCGAAAAGCCCTGCTCGTCCCGGCAAACAATTTTGTCGAATTAATCCCTTGAAACTGCGCGCAATCTCGAGTAATGTGCGCGGTTCTATGAGAACAAAAAATCTCGATACACGAACCAGAAGGAGAAGAGGATATGAAAATTTCGGACCAGACACTGAAGATGATTAATCAATTGCCCCAGGCTACCCGCACGAAAGTTGACCAGGTTATTCGCACCCACGTCGCCGCCTGCAGAAAAACCGGCAGCCCGATTGAAAACCTCGACCGACTGTTCATTGAGGCCGTCGAAATCGTCAAGCTCGAAGAGCGATGCCCTGAAACACGATTCGAATTCTCCTCCGAGTGGGAACCCCTCCGCCGTTACGATCAGTACCTAAGCCCGCGCGATCTGTAATTCCTGATTCGAAGTCCCCGGCCAGTAAACCACCAGGATTTGGAGCCGAGTAATCGGCCCCGGTCGGTCATTTTGTACGCTTCCGGACGGACGCCGATTCACGTAAACTTTGCGATCCAATCAACGTTTCAAACGTCTTCATTCATCATTCGAGGTCTGCAATGGAACTCAATCGTTTCGCAAAGTTCGCCTGGAGCACGCTGGGCTACGTTCTCCTCGTCATCGTCTGGGGCGCTTACGTGCGCGCCAGCGGCGCTGGCGCGGGATGTGGCTCTCACTGGCCGCTGTGCAACGGCGAAATCATTCCGCGCACGCCGACGATAAAAACCCTGATCGAATACTCGCACCGTTTGTCGAGCGGGCTAGCTTTGGTCCTGGTCGTCGTGATGCTTATCTGGGCGTTCTGGACTTATGGCCGCAAACATCCCGCGAGGATTGGCGCGGCGCTTTCTATGTTTTTCATGCTCACGGAAGCGGCGATTGGCGCGGGTCTGGTGCTTTTTGAATACGTCGCCGAAAACAAATCAATCGCGCGGGCGTTGTGGATGTCAGGCCATCTGATCAACACATTCCTGCTGGTGGCGGCGATGTCGCTGACGGCTTGGGCGGCGACAACCGGCGAGCGTTTCAAAGTCCGCGGCCAGGGTACCATCAACTGGTTGTTCGCCGCGGCGATCATCGGGACTTTGATTTTGGGCGTGAGCGGAGCGGTGACTGCGCTGGGCGGTACGCTCTTCCCGGTCACGTCGTTGGCCGAAGGGTTGAAGCAGGATTTGTCACCGACGGCGCATGTGCTGATTCGGCTGCGCTTTTTCCACCCGTTTATCGCCGTAGTGGTCGGCGCGTTTTTGATTCTGACCGGTTGGCTAGCGCGAGCGTGGCGTTCTGGCGAATGGACAAAGCCATTGGCGAACGCCCTCATCGCGCTTGTGATTATTCAACTCGGCGCAGGGTTGATCAATCTGTTGCTGCACGCTCCGATCTGGTTACAACTCGTCCATCTGCTGATGTCGGATTTGATCTGGATCGCGCTCGCGCTGCTGGCGTTCACGGCCTTGGCGCAACCTGCGCGCGAAACATCCATCAGGGCGGTTCAACCAGTCGCCGCGAGTTAGCGACGGATCACTTTTTCTTCGTCAACTCGGCTTCAGCCGCAATGAATCCGAACGCTGGCCAGTATTTCCCCGCAACGATTTTGCGGAAATACTCTTCGGCCTTCGCGCGGTTGCCGCTGTAAAGATGCCAATTACCAATGCCGTAACCGACGGTCGCAATTTCCAGGTCCGTCGCCTTCTCCACATTGACCAGTTCCTCCTCCTTCTTCAAGCCTTTGTAAAACAGCAGCCGGTCATAATACGACTTGTTCTCTTTGACCTGCATCTGCGGCGTGATCTTCTCCAAAACCATCGCCGCATTGGTGTCCTTCTTCATCCTGCGATAAGTCATATAAAGCCAGTCCGAGATGGCAATCAGCGAATCATCGCGGCCTTCTTTGCCCGCATCCGCTGCGACGCGATTCTTTTCCGCGACGGCGTAACATTGCTCGTAGGCGGCGGCGGCTTTCGCATATTCGCCTTTCAGGTAATGCGCGAGGCCGAGGTGATACCAGATGTCGAAATCGTCAGCCTTCAGTTCCGAAGCGCGTTTCAGGTCGGCTACGGCTTTATTGAACTGGCGGGTCGAGATGTAGCGATGGCCGCGATGGCGATAAAGCATCGCATTATTCGGAGCGACTTTGACGCCGCTGGTGTATGTTTCAATCGCATCGTTATAGAGCCAGACGCCAGCTTGTGCGCGCCCCAACGCAATGATCAATTCGACATTTTTCGGATCAACCGCGAGTTTTTCCCGCGCCCTCGCAATTTCTCCCTTGTCATCGCCCTGCGCGTAATGCTTGACGCCGAGCGGCGAAACGATTTCAGGTTTGGCTTCCGGTTTGCCAGGTTGAGTGGTTTGAGCGTTGATCGAAGTCGCAAAGAACACGACTGCGACAGCAAGTACCAAAGCGTGACGGTTGAATCTGCTATGTGCGATCATAACGCCTCCTGTGAAGTTTCCGGTTTTATGGTGAATTTCGTGGCGCCGCATTCTATTCGCCATTTTGCGCAAGCCGCAAGCAATGCTTGTCAATCTGGCGTCCAGGTTTTAGCATACGCCCCACTTTACCGAACCCAGTTGAGGAGCGCTAAAAGCTTTGAGTTCCGAAATCCGACTGATCCCGATTCGCGGCATTCCCGAAGTCAGACCCGGCGACGATCTAGGCCTGATGATCGCGCGCGCCGCCGATGCGATGGACTTTGAATTTGCCGATGGCGACATCGTCATCGTTGCGCAAAAGATCGTCTCGAAAGCCGAAGGCCGTCTGGTCAACCTCGAATCCGTCACTCCATCCGAATTCGCCGTCGAAATCGCCAACCGGCAACAGCGCGATCCGCGATTGATCGAAGTCATACTCAGCGAATCGGCCAACATCGTGCGGATGGATGACCACGTGCTGATCACCGAAACCAAGCACGGATTCGTCTGCGCCAATGCAGGAGTTGATCGTTCAAACGTGGTGGGCGCGGATTGGGTCTCGCTTCTGCCCGTCGCGCCGGATGATTCCGCGCTGCTGCTGAAAACCAGATTCGCAGAGCTGCTCAACGTCAACCTCGCAGTGATCATCACCGACACGTTCGGACGGGCGTGGCGCGAAGGTCTGACGAACGTCGCAATCGGCTTGGCGGGCATCAAGCCTTTGAAAGACCTGCGCGGTAAAACGGACGATCACGGGAAGGAACTGTCGGCCACGGTGCTGGCGGTCGCCGATGAGATCGCAGCGTCGAGCGGCTTGCTGATGCGCAAGACGGCACGCATCCCCGTCGTTGTCGCGCGCGGCTATTACTTCGATCATGGCGAAGGCAGCGCGCAGGAATTGGTGAGGCCGAAAGAACGGGATTTGTTTCGGTAGTTCGGGTCAGGAATTTTTCTATAGCGCTTCACCGCAGATTCTCAATCGGCACAGGTTCAACCTGATCAGCCAGGTCAAATCCGAATACGCGGGAGTAGAAATATAACTCCCCATCGAGCGCGCGCTTGATATTCGCCGCTTGTCTGAATCCGTGTTGCTCGCCTTCGAAGGTGAGGTAAGCAACTGGCAGCCCTTTGGCGCGCAGGGCATTGACCATCATCTCGGCCTGGTTGGGCGGCACGATCCGATCCTCCAATCCCTGAAAAAAGATCACCGGCGCGGAGAGCAGATTCGTGTGATAAATCGGCGAACGTTCGCGGTAAAGGTCTGCGCGCTCGGGATAAGGCGCTACCAGTTTATGCGTGTAGCGCGACTCGAATTTGTGCGTGTCTACTTCCAAAGCTTCAAGATCGCTTACTCCGTAATGACTCGCGCCGGCTTTGAAGACGTCGCCGAAAGCGAGCGCGCAGAGCGTCGTGTAACCGCCAGCGCTGCCGCCGGTGATCGCCAGACGGTCGCCGTCCACCAGCCCTTGCTCAGCCAGATACTTCGCTCCGTTCACACAATCGTCAACGTCAACGATCCCCCAGCGCCCGCTCAGCCGTTCGCGGTAGGCGCGTCCATAACCAGTGCTGCCTCCGTAATTCACGTCGAGCACTGCGATGCCGCGGCTCGTCCAGTATTGAACGCTCAACCGCAACGCAGGGCTGGTGGCGGCGGTCGGCCCGCCGTGACTCATCACCAGCAGTGGTGGACGCTCACCTTCGGGAGCGGCGAAGTCACGATTGCGCGGGGGATAGAAAAACGCGTGAGAGGCTCCGCCGTTTTCGGCGGGGAACTCGACGGCCTGTGGAGCCGAGATGTAATCCGCATCAATTATCAGTTCGCTCGAACAGCGCAGAGTTTCAAACTGACGTGTGTTCGGATCGAAGCTGACAAGGCTTGTTACTTCCGCCGGCGAAGCGGCGATGAAAACCACCTGGCCGGGTTTTGCGCGAAGGCCTTCGATCCTTGAGTACGGCGTTTCAATTGATTCGAGTTCGCCAGTAGCCGTATCAAGAATGGCCAGTTGTGAAAATCCGCGTTTGATGTAAGCGCAAACAATTCGATCTTCCGATTCGAAAGCGTAGGTTGACATTCCGAAAACCCACTGAGGCAAACCGAATTCAGCTTCCATCGGGCAAATCGCCTCAATGCGGCCATCACGCCAGCGATAAAGATTCCACCAGCCGGTTTGATCAGAAACGAAATGCAGCTCGCCCGCCGGCGACCATTCTGGCTGAAAGATTGATTCGTCAACACCACCCGCAATCCGAAACGCGTTTGCGAGCGAGCCATCTTCCCGCGCATCCGCCACCCAAAGTTCCGTGCCATCCCACGGCATGTTCGGATGATTCCAGGTCAGCCACGCCAGGCGCGAACCATCAGGACTCAGACGCGGCGATGAGTAGAAGTCATTGCCGCTGACGATCAGGCGCTGCTCGCCTGCGCCGTCGAGCGGCAGGCTGACAATCGTGTTTGCAGCTTCGCTGCTGGCGACGGTGTGATCTTCGCGCATGCAGATCATTCGATTCCGAAAGCGGTCAATCAGGCCGTCGGCGTAACGCAGATCGGCTTCTGGCGTGATTGCCTGAGGCTCTGCGCCGACGTCTTTGCGATACAAGCGTTGGTCAGTGAAATTCGAGAACCAGATCACGCCATCGCTCATCACAAAACTTCCACCGCCGTATTCGTGAACGCGCGTGCGGGCGTTGAATGGACTGGGCGTGAGGTCAACGATTTGTCCGTCCGGCGCGCGTTTGACGACGACGTAGCGGCCTTTTTCCCCAGGCCGGGTTTCAACCCAGCAGATGTCGTCTCCGTCAATCGCAATCTGCCCCAGACCAATCGTAGCGGAGACGATCAAATCAGAAGTGATTGGCGATTTCCAGGAACCATACGGCGCAATCTTCTTTTCGTTCATTTCGCTTCTCCTCAGCGGACCGAAATCGGCGGACGGCGATCAGCCCACGGCCGTGCCGTTTCGAGTTGCGCAGCGAGTCGGAAGAGCGTCGCCTCATCGCCGAAACGTCCAACAAAATGCGATCCGATAGGCAAGCCCTCCGCATTCCAGTAAAGCGGCACAGACATCGCAGGCTGCCCTGTCGCATTGCAGATCGGAGTGAAGGGCGTGAACAATCCGGCGCGGCGCATCCCAGCCATTGGATCGTCGTGCGTCGACTCAAAGCTCCCCAGCGGCAATGGCGGTTCAGCCACAGTTGGCGTGAGAAGTACGTCGTATTTCTGCATAAACTGCGCGATACGACGTGAGAAGACTTGCAGCGTTTGCACTGCGAGCAAATAATCCGGCGCGCTGCGTCGCCGCCCCATTTCGATCAGCGCCCACGTGCCTGGCTCGAAATCTTCCCGCGACGGTTTCCTGCCCACAGCGAACGACAGACTGTCAACCGTCCATGCGTTGCCCGCCGACCAGATTGTCATAAACGCATTGACCAGCATTTCACCATTGAGTTGTGGCGCGGCTTCTTCGGCTTCGTGACCAAGCTCCTCACAAAGCTTCGCGGCATCCATCACAGCAGCGACGCAATCGGCGTGAACTGGAGCGCCTGCCGGCGCAGTCGTTGTGAAGGCGATGCGAAGCTTGCCAGGATCGGCTCCTACTTCTTTCGCGAACGGACGCGCCGGGGGCGGAGCGCAGTAAGGGTCGCCAAGCTCAGGCCCTGCGGTCGCATCAAGCAAAGCCGCGCTGTCACGCACCGAACGAGTGACCGCGTGCTCCGCAACCAGACCGCTGAACAGATCGCCGAAATGCGGGCCAAGTGGATTGCGCGCCCGTGTCGGCTTCAATCCGAAGACTCCACAGCACGAAGCTGGAATGCGGATCGAACCGCCGCCATCATTGGCGTGCGCCATCGGAACCATCCCAGAAGCGACTGCAGCGGCTGAACCACCGCTCGATCCACCTGTCGCACGAGTCGAATCCCAGGGGTTGCGCGTCCGCCCAGTGAGTTCGGGCTCTGTCGTCGGCAAAATTCCAAACTCGGGCGTATTGGTTTTTCCGATGACGATCAGTCCCGCGCGTTTGTAGCGTCGAACCAATTCGCTATCGCCATTCGGCTTGAAATCGCGCAGATATTTCGACCCCGCTGTCATCCGCACGCCTTCGTAGGCGGCCTGCAAATCTTTGAGCAGGAACGGCACACCAGTGAATGGCCCTTCCGGCAGATCTTTTGCAGCCGCCTCGCGGGCTATGTCATACATTTCGGTGATGACAGCGTTAAGTTGAGGATTCACCATCTCAACGCATTCGATTGCGGCTTCTACAAGTTCGATTGGTCTGACGTCTCTCTTGCGAACGAGTTCAGCCTGAGCAATGGCGTCAAGCCACGCCAAGTCTCGCAGATTTCCCATGCTCCACGCTCCTTGTAGATCATTTTGGTCGTTGAATGTGTTCCATCTTCAGTCATTGATGGTGTTCAAAACGGAATCACTCGTCATATCTTTCAACAGAATTTCTTTCGCGGATTATGCAGGCGAAAGCAAATCCAAACAATATGTTGGTGATTGACGAGCTATTCCTTAAACCTATCTTGCAATCAATTCACCCCCTGTGCTAGCCTGCGATCACTCGATAAAAGCAGGTACATTTTCTTTAAAAGCCACTGCATTCACCACTGTTTTGTGACTGCCAGCGAAGTTAATCACTGCGGTTTCTATTGGTGGGGAAGTCTTTTGCAAACTCCACTTCAGAGGCGTTTTTTTATCCTGCTCAGGGTCACGGTGGATCGATGCAGAAGAGGATTGATTGTGAGCGAAATGCCCCAAAGGCTGAAGAAGGTCGTTATGAGCGAAGTCAATGTTTGGGATGCGGTTCTTTCGGCGATCGAAAAAAAAACCAACCATGAAAGCTTGGCAACTTGGTTCACAGGCAATCCGCTGAAAAATGAACCCCCACCTTTAAACTTCATTGGAATAGATAACGCCACGATCCGCCTCAGCACTACGAACCCGCTCGTCAAAGATTGGGTTCTGACCGCATATCGTGATCACGTGAATGAGTCGCTGGAGGAGGTCGGCCTCTCTGGTTATTCAATCAGCATTGAATTGATAAATGACTCAATCCGAACCGATGAAATCAACAGCGCGGGCTCCAAAATCATGCTGCGAAGAGAAGCCCATATAAAATCGGAGATGTCTTCGCCTTCCGTTCAACCGCCGCTGGTTGTTCAATCAACAATGACGGTGGCTCATATGGCGGATGTCGAGGCGTTCGACCTGCCGCTCAATCAGAAATACACGTTTGAAACTTTTGTCGTTGGCTCCTGCAATCAATTTGCTCACGCCGCTTCACTCGCGGTCGCTGATTCTCCTTCAAAAACATATAACCCTCTTTACATATATGGCGGTGTCGGGCTGGGAAAAACTCACCTGATGGGCGCCATAGGACATCGCGTCAAAGAGCAGAACCGCCATCTCAGGTTGATGTACATTTCCGCTGAGAAGTTCATGAACGAATTGATCAATGCCATCAGATACGATCAAACGATGGCGTTTCGCGAGAAATATCGCTCAATTGATGTTCTGTTGATTGACGACATTCAATTCATTGCCGGTAAGGAGAGAACTCAGGAGGAGTTCTTCCACACATTCAACGCGCTTTACGAAGGGCAGAAACAGATAGTGATTTCATCAGACTGTCCGCCTAGAGAAATTCCCACGCTGGAAGAACGGCTGCATTCCCGATTCGAATGGGGGCTAATTGCCGACATCCAACCGCCGGACTTGGAAACCAAAGTCGCAATTCTTCGCAAAAAAGCCGAGACAGAGAAAATAGACCTCCCAGATAATGTGGCGCTTTTTATAGCGAGCAGAATAAAGTCCAACATCCGCGAGTTAGAAGGCTCTCTGGTCAGACTGACAGCGCTATCTTCACTGAAGGGAGAGCCATTCAACCTGACATTGGCTCAGGAGGCACTGAAAAACATTGTTGAAGAAGAGGAAAGGGCGGTAACGATTGAGACCATCCAAAAAGTCGTGGCCGACTTCTACAATCTCAAGGTGGCCGATCTGAAGTCAAAGTCAAATTCCAGAAATATCGCTGTTCCACGTCAGATTGCGATGTATTTATGCAAAACATTGACTAAGGCTAGTTTACCGGAGATCGGCCGGGAATTTGGAGGCAAGCACCACACAACTGTATTGCACAGCATCAATAAAATCAGCGAGTTATATGATCAGAAGGGACATTTCCACAGGATTATCAACAGCTTAATTGATAGCTGCAAATAAACTTATCGCATTTTTCCACATTCGATAATTTGCGTGGCTGTGGATTTTTGTCGAAAACCAGGCAAATGGATAATTTTTCAACAGTTTTTCTGATTACGCACATATTATTCACATAGATTTCCACAAGCGATTATCCTGATTAATTATTGAATTTACAGCTTTTATAGACTAATCTCTTTTTTCCACAACCTCTATTACTACTACTATATTAATATTCTTATTATATCTCTTAGTATAGCTAGTAAAAGGGGTTGTCGCTTTGCTTATGTTGGCTACCGATCAAGGGGATTAACCAAAATGCACCTAATTGTTGGCAAAACCACTTTACTCAAAGAATTAAACGTACTTCAGGGGGTCGTGGAAAAGAAAAGCACTATTCCCATCCTTTCCAACCTGTTGATGGAAGCCATCAATGGAGAACTATTGATCAAGGGCACAGACCTCGACGTATCCATATCCACACGTTGTGATGCCGAGATCAAGCAGGAAGGGTCAATTTGTGTTCAGGCGAAAAAGCTTTTTGAGATTGTCAGATCACTACCTGACGCTGAAATCGAAATTAAGCGTGGCGAAAACGATCAGGTAAACCTTGTTTGCGAAAGAGCGCGTTTCAAGCTGCTTGGTTTGTCAAAGGATAATTTCCCAGAAATTAAGGAATTCGACGGTCCCTTTGCGCCTATACCTTCTGATCTTGTCAGGACGTTCATCGCCCGGACGATATTCGCCATCACGAATGAGGAATCAAGATATGCATTGAACGGGGCGAAGATGGAGTTTTCAGCTAAAGGTATCAGAATGGTGGCTACTGACGGTCATCGCCTCTCTTTCATTGAAAAGCAATCGGATATGGGAGACCTGAGTCTGGATGTCTTGGTTCCCAAAAAGACTCTTACTGAGTTATCCAGGCTATGTGTGGAATCAGGTGGACCTGTTGAGGTTGGGCCTGGGGATAATCATCTATATTTCAGAGTTGAGAAAAGGCTGCTAACCTCCCGCACACTCAGTGGGCAGTTCCCGAACTATGAGCTCGTCCTACCCAAAGAGAATAATAATAAGGTCGTTGTCGAAAGTCTGCGCGTTGCATCAGCCGTTAGACGCGTTGCGCTTATGGCTGATGAACGATCACACGCGATCAGATTTGATATAAACGATGGGCAGATTAACATCACTTCTCAATCTTCAGAGATAGGTGAAGCTGGTGAGACTTTGCCTATAGAATATTCCGGCCCCGCAATCACAGCAGGATTCAATGCTCAATATTTGCTTGATTTCTTTAGCGTGATCCAGGAGGGGGAAGTAGCGTTGGAATTCAAGGACGGGAATTCGCAAGCTCAACTGAGGTCTAAAGGCGATGAAGAGTACGATTTTCGTTATGTTATCATGCCAATGCGATTGTAGGTTTTTTAACAACCTTTCTTAACTGTAATTAATCGGTAGGTTTACGGAACCTTTATGAGTTCAAGTCGTTATTACGGGCACGGGTGAACCTCCTGATAGTGGCGGTCATAGTGAGTCTGGGGTGGGTTCTTAACTATGACCGCCAAATTTTTTCCTTACGTAAATTTTTCGGTGGTCAAGCAGCAGTTCTTTCTGGAAACCAAAGCTGATCCCACTGCCCGTTAAGTTCGACGACTTTGAGAATTCCTAGCGCCTTGCTGCTTGTTGGACTCCACCAGAAAAGTCAGCGTCATATGGTGATGCCAACCACGCCAGGTGCGAGTCTCTTAATGATCCATCCCCAGTTCGCTTTTGCCTTTTCTTCGCTGGCCGTCTCGACCGGCCAGCGCAAGCCTGCATGGCGCACCAAATCGGTCTTGGCCACACTCGCCGGAGCATTGCTCAGATAATCTTTGATCTCCGTCGGATCACTCACGCTGCGACGAAAGATCACCCAGACTTCGTGCCCAGGTCGGCGGCCACATTTACTCACGGCGCGGACAAAGGCCAAGTCCTTGGGGCTCCGCATTTCTTACGCTTGGCGGCGTAGGCCGGGCTAAACCACACCTCAGGCATATAAAGCCGGCAATCCAAAAACGTGTAGCCGCGACTCGAGACATCAGCCAGGAAGACTCCCGGCTGAGAGTTGGCGATCTTGCCCAAAGCGCCGCAGTATTTGCGTTGCACGCCGACCGAATATTCACCTTTCTTCGGGAAACCGCTGCCGTCAACGCCGATTTCCACGGGACGAAATTCTGCAACATTTCCAAGTGAGGTTTCATAGGTTTTGCTCGGGAAATCGCAAAATCTGCCGATAAAATGTTGATCGATTTATTCACCAAAATCTGGCTTTGACCAATCTGTTTTCAGGAACGGTTTGTTAACGCTTCCGGTGTCGATGCGTTTCTAGCCTGTAAATACAGCCCTTCCGTGCGATGTAGTGCTGTTGGCTCCTTAACGTCCGAAAAATTAGAGTTCCCATGAACCGTCAATTTCAGAGAAAATCGATCAACATTTTGAAGAGACCTCAGATCTGAGGCGCTCTGCGGCCAGCCATTTATCGGGCTGATTGCAGCCGCCCGTATTGGGAGGGGCAAAAATGTTGATTAATTTCCCTCCTTGGAAATCGGCGTTCAACTCCGGTTGTCTGTTTCTTGCGTCGTACTATTCTTTAGCCTTCTTTTTTCCAGCCACCGTTCGCTTGAAGCGGTAGCTTTCCGTTCCGGTCTCGATGATGTGGGCGCGGTCGGTGATCCAATCCAGTAGCGCCTTGCACAGCCGCGCGCTCGGGAAGACTTGCGTCCACTCCGAGAACGGCAGGTTCGTAGTGATTATCAGCGTCGCTCGTTCCGCTCGTTCGCTGATCACCTGAAAGAGTAGTTCGGCTCCGACTTGCGCGAACGGCACATAGCCCACCTCGTCCAGCACGATCAGGTCGTAACGTGTCCACCTCTGCAACGCGCGGCTCAGCAGGTTGTACTGTTGCGCCTCTATTCGAAGTCTTCGCTCTGTAATGGCAGCAACCGAGGCGGTTCAAGCGCGAGCATCTCTCCGGCCGTCTGCTCGCGCTCTCCGATCACGCGCAAGAGGTCGTTGCGGCAACCTTCCAGCACCGATTCATTCAACGCCGCGAGCGACGAAGCTTGTGGCACAGGCACGAGATGATTGCGGCGAAAGTACCCAGCCTCGCCTTCAACGCCGCCCTTCTCGTGCCCTTTGCCCGGCGTGCAGAAGGAGGCGTCGAACTGCCAATGCGAGCGAAGGCGATGAACCGATCACTCTCTTCGCGCCGCCTCCCGCGCAGGATTTTCTTGACGGCGCTCGTCAGGTTGTCGTACCGCAACTGATGAAAGACGCCGCCGAAATAATGAACTGGTTGCAAGTTTTGAAAATTGGGCAAAGTCTGTAATGATAGGCGTCTGAGCGCCGCAGTAAGAGATCATCACAGGACACAAATCAAACTTGAATCAAACATCAGAACAGCCGGAA
>Ga0187894_10002777_pt1 | contig 20563 bp, 15 predicted proteins | sample GBC1701081metaG_FD_136650 | JGI IMG/M metagenome (GOLD analysis project Ga0187894, IMG submission 136650) | White microbial mat communities from a lava cave in the Kipuka Kanohina Cave System on the Island of Hawaii, USA - GBC170108-1 metaG ...
CCTCGGGTCGTCGCGCTGCTCGATCGACGCGTAGAACGCGTCCATGTCGGCGTGCAGGATCGTACGCGGGCGATCGGTCACGGCGCACGCAGTGTAGTCCCGCGTGAAATGCGCTCAGACTCCGTTCGCGCACGACGAGCGACCGCCCGTGGGCGCCTGCGATCGAGACTTCTTAAGTTTTGGGGGTCAGACCCCGGTCAGACCCCGGTCGCACCCGTCGCACCGGTCGCAGCCCGCTCCGAAGATCCGCTCCGAGCGCCGCCGCGCTCAGTACCGCGTCGGATCGGAGAGCAGCCGCCAGTGCCATGCGAACCAGGTCAGCGCGAGGAACGCGAGCGCGGGCAGCAGGCGGGCGAGCCGGCGCAGCTGGCTCACTCCTCCGCCGCGGAGCTCACGTGCGGTCGCGAATGCGCACGCGATCGATAGCGCCGCGGCCAGCCAGCACGCGTAGAGCGCGGCGACGAGCGCGCCATCCTCGCCGCGCGAGAAACGCCAGAAGCTCGTCGCGGCCTCCAGCGCAAACGCAGCGAAGCCGCCCAGCGCGGCGATCCAAATGGCTGCGGTCGCGAGGGTGAGCACGCGCATGCCGCGGCCGCGAGGCGGTGCGGGCGGCGCACCGAGCGCCCGCCGCGTGATGGCTCCCGTGAGCGGCGCGAGCAAGCTGCCGACGACCGCGAGCGCAGCGGCAGGGAACACCGCGAGCGCGAGCGTCTGGGAATCCGCGAAGCCCGCGCGCTCGTAGGTAATGCCCGGGAACGCGGGCTCGAGCGTGATCACACGGCCGCTCTCGTCGCGAGAGAACGCGATCTCGCGCTCTCCATCGAGCGAGCGGAAGCGATACGGCGCCACCTCCCGCCAGCGCAGCGAGTTTCCCGCCGCGTCGACGATGCCGCGCACCTGGATCGTGTCGTCTTCGCTCGGCGTGACGACCGCCTGGTCGAGCAGGCCTTGCAGCCGGAGCCAGCTCGCGTCCGAGCGCCGGTTCGTCATGTAGGCGCCCGCCACCTCGGCCGCATGGCCCGGCTCTCGCGTGCGCGCTTTCTCGCGGCCCGGCTGCGAGGAATCACGGCCCTGCCGCGAGGGCTCGCGGCCCTGCTCCGCGAAGTACCGCTTGATCAATGCGGGCACGAGCACGGCCCGTAACAAGCGGCCGCCGTTCCCGAGACTGTTCTGCGAGACGAACACGCCGAAGCCGTGCTCCGGAAGCGCGTGCAGCTCGCTGTGGAAGTACGAGAGATCGCCGCCGTGACCGATCGTGCGCACGCCGTGCGGATGCGCCTCGTAGATCGTGAGGCCGAGGCCGTTTCCCGCTACCTCGACCTGCGGCGCGATCCACGCCGCGAAGCTCTCGGCCGAGAGCACGCGCTGGCCGGCGAGCTCGCCGCGGCCGAGCAGCATCAGCAGGAAGCGGGCCATCGCGTCGCCGCTCGCAGTGAGCGCGCCGGCCGGCGCATCGTTGATCACCTCGAACGGCCCTGGCTTCCGAGAGGCGACCTGATAACCCGCCGACATCAGCGGCGCGAGGTCCTTCGGAAGGGGCTGCTCGAAGCTGGCGCGCTCCATCCCGAGCGGCGCGAAGATCCGCTCGGCCACGTAGCGCTCGAACGGAATGCCCGTGCTGCGCTGGACGATGTAGCCCGCCAGCGCGACGCCGTAGTTGGAGTAGGCCGGCCAGCGCTCCGGAACCAGCGTGCGCCGCGGCAGATGGCTGCGAGCGAACTCCGCGAGCGGCATCGGCGGGCCCTGCGCGTGGCCGAGATCGCGCAGCCGCTCCTCGAAGCCGGCGCGGTGCGTCAGCAGCTGGCGCAGCGTGACGGGCTTGCCGAACGCGGGCGGCACCTCGAAATCGAGATGACGATTCACGTCCGCGTCGAGCTCGAGCTTGCCCTCTTCGACGAGCTGCATCACGGCGAGTGACGTGAACAGCTTGCTGATCGACGCGGGCCGAAACAGCGTGCGCTCATCGACGGGCGTGCGCTTCGCGACGTCCGCGTAGCCGTAACCCTTCAGGAGAACGGGCGCGCCGCCTGCGACGACGACGACTACTGCGCCGGCGACGTCGCGCTGCGCGAGCTCGTTCGCGACGATCGCGTCGACGAACGGCTCGAGGTCTGCGGCCGTGGGAGCGGGCCGCGCGAGACAAACCATCGCGAGTGATTGGGCGACGAACAGCGAAAGCACGGAGCGCGTGAGGGCATGCATGCGCCGATCGTGCGGTGCAGCAGCGAACGCTGTCAAAGTGAATTTTCAGCGCCCGCTTCGCTCGGCCCGCACCCTGGTTAGGATGCGACCGATGAGCGCAGCCGCAGACGTCAACGAAGCTCGCCGCGCCGCGCACGGCGTGCGCTGGAATCTCTCGCATCTCTACGAAGCGCCCGCGCGCCAAGCGATCGACCGCGATCTCGCTGCGGCGCTGGCCGCCGCGAACGAGCTTGCAGCGCGCTATCGCGGCCGCGTCGCGCAGCTCTCGGCGCGCGAGCTCGCGGATGCGATCGACGCTTACGAGGCCGCGCTCGATCCGGCAGCGCGTGCGGGCGCGTACGCCTCGCTGCAGTTCGCGAGCGACACGCAGGAGCCGGCGCACGGCGCGCTCGTCGCGCACGTGCAGGAGCGCGCCACCGAGGTGCGCAGCGCGCTGCGCTTCCTCGAGCTCGAGTGGATCGCGACGCCCGATGCTCGCGCCGAGCTGTTACTGGCCGACCCCGCGCTCGTGAAGCGGCGGCACTACCTCGCAGCGGCGAGGCGCTATCGGCCGCACGTGCTGAGTGAGGCCGAGGAGCGCGTGCTCGACGAGGCGGCGAATCATGGCGAGCGCGCCTGGGCGCGCCTCTTCGACGAGACGGTCGCGAGCTTGCGCTTCCAGCCCGTGATCGCGGGCCAGCCCGAGGACCGCGGCCTCGAGGAGACGCTCGCGCTGCTCTACGACAGCGATCGCGCGCGGCGCAAAGCCGGCGCCGAAGCGCTCAGCGCAGGACTGCGCAGCGGCGCGCGCGTGCTCGCGTTCGCGCTGAACACGCTCGTCGCGAGCAAGGCGACCGAGGATCGCCAGCGCAAGTACGCCGGGCTGATGGACGCGCGCCATCTCGCCAACGAGATCGACGCGGGGTCGGTGAGCGCCCTGATGACTGCCTGCGAGCGCGCCTTCCCGCTGGTGCAGCGCTACTACCGGCTCAAGGCCAAGCTGCTCGGCGTCTCGCAGCTCGCTGATTACGACCGCTATGCGCCTCTCCCGGGCGCGAAGCGCAAACGCAGCTGGCCGGAAGCGCGCGAGCTCGTGCTGCGCTCGTATCGCGCGTTCTCGCCCGAGATCGCGAACATCGCTTCACGCTTCTTCGCGGGCGATTGGATCGACGCCGAAGTCCGTGCCGGCAAGCAAGGCGGCGCGTTCTGCGCGGCGACGCTGCCGAGCGTCCACCCGTACGTGCTGATGAGCTACACCGGCGAGCCGCGCGACGTGATGACGCTCGCCCACGAATTAGGGCACGGCGTGCACGACGTGCTGGCCGCGGGCTGCGGCCTGCTCGAGCAGCAGGCGCCGCTCACCACCGCCGAGACCGCGAGCGTGTTCGGCGAGATGCTGGTGTTCCGCGGGCTGATGCGCGAGGAGAGCGATCCGCGCGCGCGGCTCGCGCTGCTCTGCGGAAAGCTCGAGGACGCGTTCGCGACGGTGTTTCGGCAGGTGGTGCTCACGCGCTTCGAGGAGAAGCTGCACGCCGCGCGCCGCAGGGAGGGCGAGCTGCCGGTGGAGCGCATCAACGCGCTCTGGCTCGAGACCAACGCGCCGATGCACGGCGACGCGGTCGCGCTTTCCGATGATTACGGCTGGTGGTGGCTCTACATCGGCCACTTCGTGCATGCGCCGTTCTACTGTTATGCGTACGCCTTCGGTGAGCTGCTCGTGCTCGCGCTGCTGCGCTGCTACGACGACGAAGGCGCAGCTTTCGTCGCGAAGTACCGCGAGCTGCTTGCCGCCGGCGGCAGCGAGACGCCCTCCGTGCTGCTCGCGCGCGTCGGCCTCGACATCACCGACCCGAAGTTCTGGAACGGCGGGATCGAGGTGATCGAGGAGATGGTCAGCGAGGCGGAGAAGCTGGCGGCGCTGGCCGGCTGAGCGGGCGCTCGGGATCCGGGTTCGGGCCGCCGCGATCGGTCGCGATCGGCTGCTCGGCGCGGCTCCGCGGGCGTATGCTGTGCCGGCCGATGTCCAGCGAGCCGAAGCTGACTGCGGATCAGATCTCCGCGTTCCGAGCGGGCGGCTTTCTGACTCTCGATGCGATCTCGCCCGCCGCCGAGATCGCTTGGCTGCGTGAAGCCTACGCGGACGTGATGGCGGATCGGGGGGCGTACCGGCTGCGTTATCAGGACGAGGACACGGCCGGCGCGCAGCGCGTGATCACGCAGATCTTCTCGCCCGAGCGCCAGTGCCCGCGCATGCTGGATACGAGCTACCTCGCGAACGCGCGGCGGCTCGGCGCGACACTGCTCGGTGTCGACGAACGCGAGGTTTCGTTCGGCGGGCTGATGATGCTCTACAAGCCGCCGGCTGCGGGGCGCGACGCACCTTGGCATCAGGACGAGGCTTATTGGGAATTCTCCGATCAGCGCTGCCACAGCCTGTCGGTGTGGATGCCGCTCGACGACGTCGTCGTCGAGAGCGGCTGCATGCAGTACATCCCGGGCTCGCATGCGCGCGACCTGCTGCCGCATCGCAAGCCGCCGGGCCTCGCGCCGATCGTCGTCGACGCGCCCTTCGACGCGGCGCGCGCGGTGCCCTGCCCGATGGTTGCGGGCGGCGCCGTGCTGCATCACTGCCGGACGCTGCATTATTCGGGGCCTAACACGAGCGACCAGCCGCGCCGCGCCTTCAGCACGATCGTGCACGGCCCGCGTACGCCGCGCGAGCCGCCGGTGCCGCGTACGTGGCTGAAGGATTGAACGGCTCCCGGCAGCCGCAGGAGGGATCGAATGAAAGCTCCGCGAACCCGAGCCTTATGGGCGCTCGGCTGGCTGTGCATCACAGCGAGCAGCGCGACGGCCGCACCGGCGGCAGCGCCGACCGCCAGCTCGGTCGTCGAGACGCAGAGCGGCGAGGTCCAGGGGCTCGTCGCCGACGGAATCTCGGCCTTCAAGGGCATTCCCTACGGCGCCGCCCCGATCGGGAAGCTCCGCTTTCTGCCGCCGCAGCCGCGCGCGTCGTGGCCGAACGTGTTCGTCGCGACCGACTTCGGCGCTCCCGCGATGCAGCTCTACGACCGGCCTCACACCGGCTCCGAGCTCTCGCTGCAGCTGGCAACGCTTTTCACGATGCGCTCCGAGCAGAAGATCGACAACGAGGACTGCCTCTTTCTGAACGTCTGGACGCCCGGCACCGACGCGAAGCGGCGGCCGGTGATGGTCTGGCTGCACGGCGGCGGCTTCGCTTATGGCTCCGGCGCCTGGCCGATCTACGACGGCGCGAATCTCGCGCGCGCGGGCGACGTGGTGGTCGTCACGCTCAATCACCGCCTCAACGCGTTCGGCTACCTGCAGCTCGGCGAGCGCCTCGGCGCGGAGTACGCGCGGTCCGGCAACGCCGGCATGCTCGACCTCGTGCTCGCGCTCGAGTGGGTCCGTAACAACATCGCCGCCTTCGGCGGGAACCCGGGCAACGTCACGATCATGGGCGAATCGGGCGGCGGGGCGAAGGTCAGCACGCTGCTCGCGATGCCTGCGGCCGCTGGCCTCTTCCACAGGGCGATCATCCAGAGCGGCCCGGGCCTCGCCGGCGTCTCGCGCGAGGCTTCGAACAAAGCGACCGCCGCGATCCTCGCGGAGCTCGGCCTCGCGGGCGCCGATGCCAAGACGCTGCGCACTGCGCTCGCGACGCTTTCCGCGGACGCGATTCTCGACGCGGTGGGCGCAGCGCAGGAAAAGGCCGGCCCGGCATTCGACGCGCTTCCGCTCGCGCCCGTCGTCGATGGCGACGTGCTGCCGCGCGATCCGTTCACGCCTTCGGCGCCCGAGCAATCGAAGGACATCGCGATCTTGATTGGTTGGAACAAGGACGAGATGACGCTCTTCAATACGACGGCGCCTTGGTTCGGAAAGCTCACGGACGAGCAGCTGCCTGGCCTCGTGCAGGCGACCGCCGGCGGCCAGGCCGAAGAGCTGATCGCCGCTTACCGGAGAGCTCATCCGGGCTACACGCCGACCTATCTCTACAACGCGATCCTCGGCGACAGCTTCATGATGAAGGGCTCCGTGCTGCTGGCGGAGCGCAAGGCGGCGCAACGCGCGGCGCCTGCCTACGTCTACTACCTGAGCTGGGACACGCCGGTCGGGAACGGCGTGTTCAAGTCGCCGCACACGCTCGACATTCCGTTCATGTTCCACAACGTCGACCAGGCGCTCGCGCTCACCGGCGACAGCCCCGCGGCGCGCAGCCTCGAGCAGGCGATGTCGAGCGCGTGGATCGCGTTCGCGCGCAGCGGCGACCCTAACAATCCGCGGCTGCCGAGCTGGCCGCGCTACGACGCCGAGCAGCGCGCGACGATGGTGTTCGACGCTCCGCCGCGCGTGGAGAACGATCCGAAGCAGGAAATTCGCCGGCTGCTGAGCGGCGCAGCGCGCTAGCGGGGCCGAGCGCGGCCTCCGCCGCTCGTGAAGGGAAGCAGCAGCGAGGCGGCGAGCGCCGGCGCCTCGGGGCGCGACCAGCTTGGCAGCCCGGTGACCACGGAACGGCCGGTGTCGCTGGCATGGAGTGTTCCGCCGAGCCGATCCCAGATCGAGAGCACCGTGCCGAAGTTGGTGTCGAGCTCGCGCCAGTCCGATGCGTGATGCGCACGGTGAAGCGCCGGCGTGATGATGAGGCGCTGGGCGAGCGGATCGAGACGTCGCGGAAAGTCGAAGTTCCCGTGCTCGAGCAGGTTCGCGACGCCGAACACGAGCTCGAAGAGGAGGACGCCCTCCGGCGGGACACCGAGCAGCAGGACGGCGCCGAGACGAACCGGGAGCGCGAGCAGCAGCTCGCCTGGGTGGAAGCGCAGCCCCGTGGTGACGTGGAAGCTCGCGTCCGCGTGGTGCACCTGATGGAAGCGCCAAAGGAATGGCAGCTGATGGTTGGCGCGGTGCCAGAGGTAGGAGACGGCATCGAGCCCGAGCAGGCCCACGCCGATCGCCGTCCAGGGACCCGCTCCGATCCACGCGAGCAGCCCAAGCCCGTGCTCGGCGGCCCAGGCAGCGACGACCCAGCCGCACGCGCCGCAAACCCCGGCCATCACGAGGGCGCCGACGAACCAGAGACCGAGGTTCGTGCCCCACGCGGGACGCAAGCGTGCGTGCGGCTTCCAGCGCTCGAGCATCAGGACGAGGACGAGAGCCGCGGCCAGGCCAACGCCTCTCGTGAGCTGGTAGGTCGTCTCTGCCGTCTCGAGCACGGCCGCCAGTATGGCGGCGTGCCGAGGCGGCGCTGCCAGATTGCGCTTCGCCGCTACGGCGTAGACCGATTCGCGCGATTGCGCGCGGGCGAACCTAAGACGAACATGCCTCGATGTCCGACTACGTCGAGCTGCGCGCCAAAAGCGCGTTCTCTTTCCTCGAGGCCGCCTCGAACCCCGAAGATCTGGCGGCGCGCGCGGCGGAGCTGGGCCACGGCGCGCTGGCGCTCGGCGATCGTGACGGCCTTTCGGGCATGCCGCGCTTTCACACCGCCGCGAAGGCTGCAGGCGTGCGCGCGCTGGTGGGCGCCGAGCTCTCGGACGTCGAGGGCCGCCCGCTGCTCTTGCTCGCGATGTCGCGTGCGGGCTATCGCCATCTCGCCCGGCTGCTCACCGTCGCACAGGGCAACGCGCCCAAAGGCGAAGCGCGCGTCTCCTGGGACGAGATCGAAGCCCACGCCGGCGGGCTGTTCGCGCTGGTCGCCGCGGAGTCATTGGGGAGAGGAGCGGCAGACGCGGGCGAGCAAGCGTCGCGCTGGCTCGAGCGGGCAACAGGCGCGTTCGGCGCGCGGCTCGCGCTCGACGTCGCGCGCAGCCAGGACCGCACCCAGGAAGCCATGACACGGCGCGCGGTGGCGATCGCGGAAGCGCTGGGCATTCCGATCGCCGCGAGCGGGGACGTGCGCGCGGCGACGCCCGCGCGCAAGAAGCTGCTGGACGCCCTCACCTGCCTGCGCCACCACACCACGCTCGATCAGGCCGGCAAGCTGTTATTGCCGAACGCTGAGCGCGTGCTGCGTTCGCCGCGAGAGATGGCCGAGCGTTTCGCCGATCGCCCGGCCTGGTTGCGCGCCACGCGCGCGATCGCCGAGCAGTGCGAGTTCACGCTTGCCGATCTCGGCTATCGCTTTCCCACCTTCCCCACCGCGCCCGGCGAATCGCAGGCGGCGCTGCTGCGGCGCCTCACCTACGCGGGCGCGCGAAAGCGTTACGGCGAGAAGCTCACGCCGCGCGTGCAGAGGCAGCTCGAGCACGAGCTCGCGGTGATCGAGAAGCTCGAGCTCGCGGGCTACTTCCTGATCGTCTGGGACATCGCGCGCTTCGCGCGCGAGCAGAACATCCTGTGCCAAGGCCGCGGCTCGGCTGCGAACAGCGCCGTCTGTCATGCGCTCGAGATCACCGCCGTCGACGCCGTCGGCATGGAGCTGCTGTTCGAGCGCTTCCTGTCGGAAGAGCGCGGCGAATGGCCGGACATCGATCTCGACCTGCCCTCCGGCGATCAGCGTGAGCGCGCGATCCAGTACGTCTACCAGCGCTACGGCCCGCACGGCGTCGGCATGACCGCGACCGTGATCAGCTACCGCACGCGCTCGGCGTTCCGCGAGATGGGCAAGGTGCTCGGCATGAGCGCCGATGCCTGCGACAAGATCTCGAAGCACCTCCATCACCTGCATTTCCGCGAAGACCTCGACGACGTGAAGACGCTGCTGCGCTCCGCCGGCGTCGACCCCGATTCGCCGCGCATTCAGCTGTTATTGGATCTCGCTGGGCAGGTGCAGGGCTTGCCGCGCCACCTCGGCCAGCACACCGGCGGGCTCGTGATCGCGGCCGGCAGGCTCGACGAGGTGGTGCCGGTCGAGCCCGCCGCGATGCCCGGCCGCCGCGTGATCCAATGGGACAAGGAGGACTGCGCGGACCTCGGCCTGATCAAGATCGACTTGCTCGGGCTCGGCATGCTCGACGCGCTCGAGCAGACGCTGCCGATGATCCGTGAGCACGAGGGCGTGCTGATCGATCTCGCGCATCTGCCGCAGGACGACCCGAAGACCTACGAGATGATCCAGCGCGCCGACACCGTCGGCGTATTCCAGATCGAGAGCCGCGCGCAGATGGCGACGCTGCCGCGCATGAAGCCGGCGAACTTCTACGACCTGGTGGTCGAGATCGCGATCATCCGGCCTGGCCCGATCGTCGGGCAGATGGTGCACCCGTATCTGAACCGCCGTGCGGGCCGCGAGCCGGTCGTCTACCCGCACCCGATGCTGGAGCCGATCCTGAAGCGCACGCTCGGCGTGCCGATCTTTCAGGAGCAGTTGTTACGGCTCGCGATGACTGCTGCGGGCTTCAGCGGCGGCGAGGCCGAAGAGCTGCGCCGCGCGATGGGCTTCAAGCGCTCCGCCGAGCGCATGGCGCAGATCGAGACGCGCCTGCGCGCCGGCATGACGGCGCGCGGCATAGTCGGCAGAGCGCAGGAGGAGGTGGTGCGTGGCATCACCTCGTTCGCGCTCTACGGCTTCCCCGAGTCGCACTCCGCCTCGTTCGCGCTGATCGCCTACGCCTCGGCCTACCTGCGCGCGCATCACCCGGCGGCGTTCTTGGCGGGCCTCCTGAATGCGTGGCCGATGGGGTTCTACAGCCCGGCGACGCTCGTGAAGGACGCGGAACGGCACGGCGTGCGCGTGCTGCCGATCGACGTCGCACGCTCGCAGTGGCTGTGCACGCTCGAACGCGGCGACGAGCTCGCGGTGCGGCTCGGGCTGCGCTTCGTGCGCGGGCTGTCGGCGGAGGCGGGCGCGCGAGTCGTTGCGGAGCGCGCGGCCGCGCCGTTCGCGTCGCTCGCGGATTTCGCGAAGCGCGCGGCGCCGAAGCGCAACGAGATCGAGGCGCTCGCGGAGAGCGGCGCGCTGGCGTCGCTCGACGCGCGCGCGAGCGAGCGGCGCGCGGCGCTCTGGCAGGTGACGGGGCTCGAGCGCGATCGCAGCTCGCTGCTCGCCGGCACGCCGCCGCCCGACGCCAAGCGCGAGGTGCCGCTCGCCGCGCTCTCGCCGCTCGAGACGACGCTCGCCGACTATCGCACGACGGGCCTGACGACCGGGCCGCACGTGATGACGCACCTGCGCGAGCAATTACGGTCGCGCGGCGTGCTCGCGACGCGCGAGCTGCGCGACGTCCCGAACGGGCGCTACGTCCGCACCGCGGGCCACGTGATCGTGCGCCAGCGGCCCGGCTCCGCGAAGGGCTTCTGCTTCGTCACGCTCGAAGACGAGACCGGCACCACCAACGGCGTCTTCACGCCCGACCAGTTCGAGAAGCTACGCGGCCCGCTCCACGCCTCGCCGCTGATCGAGATCGCGGGACCGATCCAGAACGTGGATGGCGTGATTCACGTGCGCGTGCGGGAAGTGACTCCGCTGCACGGATCCGAGGACGTGCCCGAGTCGCGCGACTACCGGTAGGGAGCGCCTCGCGCAGTCCGACCGTCTCGCTCTCGACTCGAGTCTCCCCGGCTAGACCCTGATCCTCCGCCTCTTGATCACCGGCCTAGCAGCCGCCAGAGCTCCGAGCGCGGAAGAGCCCAAGAGGTGGACAAAGGATGGCTCGTCGACCTGAGTGAGGAAGACGCGGGAGTTCGATTCGTACGTGACGCCAGGGGGGAGACTGATCGAGAGCGCCGCTGTATGCAGCGCGTCGAGGACGTATGGCCCAGGGTCGTTCTGAACGAGCAGGAGAACGCCACTGAGCTCTGCTGTGACATCGATCGGCAACCCGTCCACAACGGTCGTTGTGACCTGCAGGACCTGCGAAAAATGGCTGGGCCTCGAGCCGGCAACCCCTTGGAAGTACAGGAAGCTCGCGTCCTGGCCGAACCCTATCAGCGCCCCCCCACCTACGCGCCCATTGATGTTCTGCTGCGGCAAGTCCGCCTCGACGCTCATCGAGATCGTTACCTGGGCCGAAGTCATGCCGGCCGGCAGACGAAACACGAGCGTCTCTACGAACGATACCCGGGCGACGAAGGAAGAGATCTCCGTACCGTCGTGCTGCCCAGCGACGTATACGCCAAGCGTTCCAGCTGCTAGGTCGGCAGATGCCTCGCCAGCGCCAAGTACCCGGTTACCGCAAATCACCGTCGGCGGAACAGGCGGAGCAAGACACAGCGGCTCTCCGGCGGCAACGCTCACAGCGCTCGGGCCGTAAGGTGGGCCTAGTGAACCAGACGAGTCGGAAAACAGAACCTGACCCCCACCCCCAGTCCAGTTACCGAAGGTTTCCGCGGACAACTGGGTGCCGAGGGCGCTCGAAGCGACGTGGAATGACACGAACACGGGCAGTACGAAGCGAAGAGTCGGTGACATCGCCTACCTCCAGTCCGGGTGATCAAGCCTTCATTGCGCCCACCGAGCGTGAGTTTCGCGGGCTTCGGCCTCGCGTCGGCTGCACCGCCACCGAGGTTCGACATCGCGAGCTTCCTCTCGCAGCGAGAGTGACCGCGCCTGCCGCTTCCCCGCGTGAGGTTTGTGTGATTCACGACGAACCGCGTCTTCACGTCCGATCAGTTCGAGAAGCTACGGCCCCGCTACACGCCCCCCGCGAATCGAGATTGCGGGGCAGATCCAGAACGTAGATGGGTGATTCACGTGCAAGCAGGAGAAGTGATCGCGCTGGAGGGGAGTGAGTTCGCGCCGGAGTCGAACGACTACCGGTAGTGACGCGAAGCCTCGACCGCGGTGGGAAGGGATCGCTTCACCGCCTTGGATCTTCGTCGATACTTTGCGTTAGGAGCGGAGACGCCGGGCGGCCTGCACGCTCGCAAGGCCGAGGCCGAGGAGCGCCAGCGTCACAGGTTCCGCGACCGCGATGGGATTGCCCGTGACCGTGCCGCTGAACCAGAAGCCGTCGAACTGCGAGTTGGCAGAGATGCCGCGGAGCTCGAGGACGTTGACGCCCGGAAGGAAGAAGCCGCTGGCCGCAAGAACCTGGAGCGTCTGGTTGGCGTTGTAGCCGATGCTGCCCGTGGCCGTACCCACAAGTAGGTTTCCGTTCAAGTAGACCCCCTGGCGGTTGTCCGCTACGCGCCAGATGCCGTTCAGCGCGACGGTCGCGAGATCGATGCCGGTGAGATCGAACGAGCGGCGGGCGAAGGCCATCGGTCCGACGCCCCAGCCGGTGGCCGACGACCCGGCGGTGATGGACGGGTCAGAAATCCAGAGCGCTTCTGCGGTCACCGTGGCCATTCCGCAGCAGATCACCCCGGTATGCGCGACCTCCGCGGCGACGAACGCGCCGCCCTGTACCGAGATCGTCCAGAACGGATCCGCGACGTTCTGCCCGAGGGGCGTCAACGCGGCGTCCACGCCGGTGCGAAGCGTGATCGTTACGGCCTGGATTGATGCCGGCACTAGCTCCGAGGCAAGGACCGCAAGCGCGAGACCGCAAAACCAGCGCCGCATGTGACTTCTCCCGCCTGTGCCCGACCCTCGCTGGAGCCGGGGTTCATTCCCGAAGTGCCCGTTGTTAGACGGTGGTGGCACGCAGTCAGGCAACTTCCCACCGCAAACGAGAGTGCACTGTCGCGCCGATCCGCAGCGTGAGGATTGTGTGATTCCATGTAGCTCGTCAGGAGACGAGCTCCGAGTCCGTCACCTGAACATGAACCCCGCGCGGCGGAAGGTTCCGTCGACGAGCCCGAGCACGAGCTGGCGGCAGCTTCCTGCCCAGCTCTTGTCCGTCTTCCAGACGTACTTGTACTGATCGGACGCCGCGTCGTAGCTGAGGCTCGAGCCGCCCGCGGTCACCGTCTCCTCGATCCCGTCCACCGGAGCGGACGAGTCGCATGGCACCTGCTGCGACTTGGGATAGCCCGACGAGAAGATCGCGAGGCCCTGGTCCCCGCCGAGGCTGAACTTCACGGGAAGCTCCGCCCCGTGAGATTTGCGTGATTGGGGCGTGATTCAGCCGCGGCGGGACATGAGCTTCACGACGCCGGTCGGCTGACGTCGGATCCGGGCGAGCGCTTCGACGGAACGCTCGCGCCACGGTGGGCTTCCGATGGCCTCGTGCGCGCGGACCGCGTCCTCGAAGTGGCGGATCGCCTGGCTTCGCTCTCCTCGCACGGCTGCGACGAAGCCGAGCGCATGGGAGACGGAGCCGAGGTAGACGGCCGCGTTTCCTCTCACCGCGTGCAGGCCGGCGAACGGAGCTAGCTCCGGCGCGAGCGCATCCGCGAGCGGACGGCAGCCGGCGAGGTGCGACAGCTCGGCGGCGTTGGCGAGCGCCGGGAGTCGAGCCCGATCGTGGGGAAGCTCGCCGATCCCGGCGAGGACGAACTCGGCAGCCTCGCGCGCCACTTCCGCGTTTCCAACGATCCCGTGGGCGACGCCGGCCAGCGCGCAGAGGCCGATCAGAGCGGGGAAGCGCGTGCGACCCTGGTCGAGGAGCGGAAGCACGCGCTCGAGATCGCCGCGGTCGCGGGCGAGCGAGTAGCGCTGGAGGCCCACCATCACCAGGAGCCCGAGGCTGCCGCTGCTGCGGATGTCGCGCTCCGAGTCGGCGATGGCAGCCTCAGCGTCGTCGCTGCGTCCGTCGAGGAGCGCGACCATCGCCGCTACGCCGCGCGTGACCGAGCGCGCGTACGCGGACGGGAAGTGCGCGACGAAGCGCTCGCAAGCGGCGAGCGCGCCGTCGACGCCCGCGCGATCTCCGCTCTCGAGGCAGGCGGTCGCAATCGCACTGAGCCCGCGGAACTCGATCTCGATGTCGCCGGCCTGTTGCCCGCAGCTCACGATCTCGCGCGCCGTCGCGAGCTCAGCGCGCGGGTTCGTGCCGCCGAAGCGGGCGATGGCGACGTCGCACAGCACGCGGCCGAGGGTGAGCGGGTCGTTTACACGGCGCGCACCCTCGAGTCCGCGCCGAATCAGGGTCTCGGCTTCCACCGCGTGCGACCCGCTCGCGACCAGCAGCTCCACGCCGAGGCGAGTCGAGACGCGCGCCTCGAGGGCGGGATCGCCGCAGGGCGAGGCGTGCGCGGCGCGCAGCCAATCGAGCACGGAGTCCGTCGCGCCGAGCAAGAACGTGCGATGCGCGTAGCCCAAGGCAGCCCGCGTGAGGCGCACGGCGTCGCCCGCGCTGTGCGCAAGCCTCGCCGCGCGACCGAACGAGCCGCGCGCCACGATCAGGCCCGAGGCACCGAGCGCGAGCTCACCGAGCTCTTGGTGGAGATCACAGATATCGAGCGGGGCGAGAGACGCCGTTTCCGCGACCTCGATCGCACGCCGCTGCCATGTCTCCGCATCGGCGACTGCGTGGATCCGCCATGCCGCCCTCGCGGCGCGCTGCAGGCGAGCCACCAGCACGCCGGGATCGACGAGATCGCGCGCGCCGAGCGCGTGGCTCGCGATCCGAAACGCGTCCGGCTCACCGCGCGCTTCGAGGGTCTCGTAGAGGCGCTTGTGCACGGCGGCGCTGGCGCCGCGCTCGGCGAGCTCGTGCGCGAGAGCCTCAGCGAAGAGCGGGTGCGCAAAGCGCCATGTCTGCTCCGAGTCGCGCTCGATCAGGGCCACGCGCTCGGCCTCGGCGAGCGCGCGCTCGAGCTCCTCCCGTGAGCAGTCTGCCGCGGCTCTCGCCAGCTCGCGGTCGAACACATCACCGATCGCCGCTGCCGCCTGCAGAAGCCGATGTGAGACGGGTGCGAGCGCAGCCAGGCGGCGGCGCAAGAGCGGCGCGAGCCCGAGCGCGACGCGCTCTTCGATCTGGCGCGGACTCGCGTCGTCGAGGAGGGCTCCCTCCGCGCTGAGCGCGCGCGCGACCTCGAGCGCGAGCAGCGGGCTGCCGCCCGTTCGCCGCGTGAGCGCGCCGGATGCGCTCTCGCCGAGAGCGGTGCCCAGGTGGGCGCCGATCAGCGCGCGGATCTCGCCTGCGTAGAGGCCGCGAAGCTCGATCGCGCGGGTCGCGCCATCGGCGGCGAGCGCGGCGAGATCTCGCGTGGGGACGTCACCCGCCGCCAGCGGTCGGTGAGTGCCCACGATCCAGGCGCGCGACTCGCGTAGCACCGGCGCGAGAAATCGCAGCAACGCGAGCGACTCGCGGTCCGCGAACTGGAGGTCGTCGAAGGCCACGAGCAGGGGGCGATCGCGCGCTTCGCGCGCGATCGCGCGCTCGACGCTCCGGTAACGCGCGAACCGGTTCGACTCCGAGATGCCGCTCGACGCCGGCAGCTCGGGCCTCGTCGTCTCGAGCGCGTCGACCCCGAGCTGCTGGGCGATCTCGACCCAGAGCGAATAGGCATCCGCCTCCGCTCCGGCGCGCGCCCACGTCTTCAGGACGCGCCAGCCCCGCGCCTCGGCGCGCGCAGAAATCTCGGCGAGCGTGCTGGTCTTTCCGATCCCCGCGCTTCCCGAGATCAACGCAAGGCACCCCCGACCCGACTCGACTCGTTCGAGCTCCGCCTCCAGCGCCCGCATCACGTCTTCGCGGCCCACGAAGACTGCGTCAGCTCTGTCGATCGAGACCGGCGCGACCCAGCGCAGGCCACGCCCCCGCACGGTCTCGATCTGAGCCTGCCGGCGCCCGTCGTCGCCGATGGCGTGACGAGCCTCCTTCAAAAGCTGTCGCAGCGACGCGTCGCTCACGGAGACAGTGGGCCAGAGCTCGCGCCGAAGAACCGTTTCTGCGACGGCTCGACCGCGATTTCGCAGGAGAAGCGCGAGCAGATCGAATACGCGGGGCGAAACCGGTCTCGGCTCGCCGTTTTGCGCGAGGACCCGCGCATCCACGTCCAGCCGCCAGTCTGCCCAGCGGAACTGCATCGTCGCGATCGCCTTTTCTGCGGGAGCGGAGTGTCAGAGGCGCCCGAGTCGAAAGGGTGACGGTGACAGCGGCCGGCCCCGTCCCCGCCTTAGAGTCTCACGAGTCGATCAGCACGCCAAGAAGTCCCGTCGGAACCTGAGTGATGGACTCGTGGGCTCGCTCGCCTCATTCTGCCAGCGACGCGCGCAGGAACCAGGCGTGCTTCTCGAACTCCTGCACCACGGCGGTGAGCAGGTCCACCGTGTCCTCATCGCGGAGCTCGGTCGCGACGTCGCGCGTCGCGCGCAGGCCGGCGACGAACTGCTCGAAGCGCTCCGCGAGCAGCCGCACGTGCACGAGATCGCGCGATGCGTCCGAGGGGTACTCGGGCAGGCTCGAGGCACGCGCCACGTAGCGCGCGGTGCCGTGCACCTGAGCGCCGAGCGTGACCGCGCGCTCGGCAATCGCGTCCGTATGAACGGAGAGCCCGACCGCGAACGTCTCGAACAGCGGATGCAGCGCCGCGAACTGCGGCCCCTTCACGTTCCAGTGCGCGACCTTGATCTGGCTGTGCAGGTCGAGCCCATCCGCCAGCCGCGCGTTCAGCGACGCCGCGATCTGTTGGCGATCCTTATCAGGCAGCGGGCTCGGGCTCTTGTAGCTCGTCATGCTCTTCTCCCTCTCCTCTTGGGCTATTGGGCGCGTTTCTCCGCTCAGGCGGCGGCGAGTGTCTTCTCGCCAGGCCGCCAGTTGCAAGGCGTCAGCTCGCCGGTCTGCAGCGCCTCCAGCACGCGCAGCACCTCGTCGACATTGCGGCCGACGGAGAGATCGTTCGCGCTCGCGAAGCGGATCACGCCGTCCGGGTCGACGATGTAGGTCGCGCGCAGTGCAACGCCTTCCTCGCGGTGCAGGATCCCGAGCGCCGTCGCAAGCTCGCGCTTCGTGTCGGCGAGCATCGGGAACGGCAGCGAACGCAGCGCCGGATGCTGCCTTCGCCACGCGAGGTGCACGAAGTGCGTGTCGGTGCTTGCGCCGAGCAGCTGCGCGCCGCGCGCGCGGAACTCCGCTTCCCGCGCACCGAACGCCGCGATCTCGGTCGGGCAGACGAACGTGAAGTCCATCGGCCAGAAGAACACCACACGCCAGTGGCCAGCGTGGCTGGCGGGCGACCGCGTCGCGAACTCTGCGCCGGGCTCGAGGCTCACGACGGCTTCGAGCGCGTACTCCGGAAAGCGATCTCCCACGGTCAGCATCGATTCTCCCTCTCGCGACGAGTGACTTGCCGCGTCGGGAAGAACCTTCGGCGCCGCGCGCACGCGCGGCCAAGACTTGTTTTCAATGCAGGCGATAGTCGACCGCTATCGCCGAGAGCGGGCGCGCGCTGAATGTTCGCGCCGGCCCGCTCTCAGTTCGTCGCGCTCTTCTCGCCGGTCGCGGCGCTGGAGCCGAGGCCTGCGAAAAGCTTCCACACGCTGATCCCGCCACCGATCGAGAAGAACACCGCCATGCCCGTGAGGAAAGTGCCGCGCTCGGTGAACGGCGACAGCCAGAAGAACGATGCGAGGAACGCGAAGAACGCCGTCGCGCCCGAGCGCGCGAGCGTGCGCCGCGATGCACCGGGCTTCGCGTATCCCGTGGCGATCGCGAACGCGAGCACGACCGCGAGGATCGCGCCGAGCATCAGCAGCTTCGTGGACATCTCCATGGCTGGGCGAATCGGTAACCCGCGCGCGCGACTTGGGGCAAGGCGCGCGAGCGCGCTCGGCACGCAGACGCGACGCGGGCCTCAGCGTCCGAGGAAGCTGCGCACCTTCGACGCCACCGCGTCGCCGACGAAGCCGAAGTGCTTCGCGAGTGCCTGATAGGACGCCGACGCCCCGAAGCTCTCGATGCCGAGTACGAGACCACTCGGTCCGATCAGTGCGCGCAATGCCTGCCCGCGGCCCGCCTCGATCGCCACCGCCGGTAGGCCCGCCCCGAGCAGCGAGCTCCGGTACGCGTCGCCCTGCGCGCGCAGCAGCTCGAGGCTCGGCGCCGAGACGACGCGCGCGGCGATCCCCGACTCGGTGAGCAGTTCCGCCGCGTCGCAGGCCACCGAGACTTCGGAGCCGGTCGCGACGAGCACGACATCCGGCTTTCCGCCCGGATCGCGCACCTTGTACGCGCCGCGCAGCACGTCGCGCGCGTCGAACGCGCACTCGCGCTTCAGCACCGGCACCGGCTGGCGCGTCAACGCGAGCGCGACCGGCCCGCGCGCTTCCTTCAGCGCGTAGCTCCACGCCAGCGCGGTCTCGACGCCGTCCGCCGGGCGGAAAACGACGAGCCCCGGGATCGCGCGCAGCGCGTCGACGTGCTCGATCGGCTGATGCGTCGGGCCGTCTTCGCCGACGAAGATCGAATCGTGCGTGAACACGAACACGGAGCGCGCCTTCATGATCGCGGCCAGCCGCACGCTCGGGCGCATGTAATCGCTGAACACGAGGAACGTCCCGCAGTACGGCGCGAACGTGCCGTCGAGCGCGATGCCGTTCGTGATCGCAGCCATCGCGTGCTCGCGCACCCCGAAGCTGACGATCGAGCCCGCGAACGGATCTTCGCCCTGCCCGATCATGCCGCCGTTCGGGATGTTCGTGTTGTTACTGCCCGCGAGATCGGCGGAGCCGCCGATCAGCAGGCCGGGCGCCGCCGCCGCGATGCGGCCAATCACGCTGCCCGAATGCGCGCGCGTCGCAGCGCTCTTCGTGTCGAGCCCGGCGACCAGCTGGTCGGTCAGATCTGCCGGCAGCTCGCGATTGCGCACGCGCTCCCAGCTCGCCGCCGCATCCGCGTGCGCGCTGCGCCAGGCCGCGAGCTTCTCGTCCGCGAGCATGCGCTCGAAACGCTTCGCCGCCGCGCGCTCCTTGCAGTAGGCGCGCACGTCGTCGCCGACGTGATAGAGCGGCTCCGCCGGAATCCCGAGCTTCGCCTTCGTCGCAGTTACGTTTTGCGCGCCGAACGGGCCGCCGTGCGCCTTCGACTGCCCCGCCCATGGGCTCCCGTATCCGATCGTCGTCTTGGTCACGATGATCGAGGGCTTGCCGGTCGCCGCGCGCGCGGCTTCGAGCGCGCGGTCGAGCGCGGCGACATCCTCCGCGTCGATCTCCTGCGCGTGCCAGCCCTGCGCCTCGAAGCGCCCGCGCACGTTCTCGCTGAACGTGAGGCTCGTCGGGCCGTCGATCGTCACCTTGTTGTCGTCGTAGAGGACGACGAGGTTGTCGAGCTTCAGGTGGCCGGCGAGCGACGCACTCTCGTACGAGACGCCTTCCATCAGGTCGCCGTCGGACGCGATCACGTAGACGAAGTGGTGCCCGGGGCCTTCGCCGCCGCGACCGAAGCGCGAGCGCGCGAGCTTGCCGGCGAGCGCCATGCCGACCGCGTGGCCGAAGCCCTGCCCGAGCGGCCCGGTCGTCACCTCGACGCCGGGCGTCTCGCCGAGCTCGGGATGGCCCGGCGTCTTCGAATGCAGCTGGCGGAAGCGTTGGATCTCGCCGAGCGGCAGCGCGTAATCGAAGAGGTGGAGCAGCGAGTAGATCAGCATCGACGCGTGACCGGCAGAGAGCACGAAGCGGTCGCGCAGCGGCCAGCTCGGATCGCTCGGATCGAAGCGCAGGTGCTTGTCCCAAAGCTGGAAGGCGGGCCTTGCGAGGCCCATCGGCGCACCGAGATGGCCGATCCCGGCCGCCTCGACGGCATCGATCGTCAGCCCGCGAATCGTGTTCTCGATCTTGGCGCGCAGTTCGGGCGAGAGCGCAATCGACATCGCTTCTCCGACGGAGGCGAGCGGGTTCCCTGGGGCGCGCGCACTGTATCAGCGAATTCCGCGCGCGAAATGCGGCGCGCGCCGCGTGCGCGAATTCCTGCGTGCGCTGAAATGGCAGGCGCAGGATGGCGGGGGCGAACGGAGAACCACATGGACCACGTCTACGAGTCGATCGAGCTGACCGGGTCGTCGAGCGCGGGCGTCGAGCAGGCGATCCAGAACGCCATCGGGAAGGCCTCGAAGTCGCTGCACAACCTGCGCTGGTTCGAGGTGATGAATGTGCGCGGGAACATCGAGGACGGCGTCGTGTCGCACTATCAGGTGACGATGAAGGTGGGTTTTACGCTCGACGAGTGATGCCTTTGTTCGCCGCTCCGCCGCGTGGCCCGGCTGCGCCGTAGAGGCGCAGCGCGTCACTCTTCGGTGTTGCCGGTGCGCACGCGCTAGTTCCGTCTTCGCTTCGAGCTCCTTGCACTGCTGAAGAGGCCGGCGGCGAGGCGCATGCCGAGGTCGGTCAGCTCGCGCGGAAGGAGTGGGATGGTGGCGGCGGTCGCTAGTGCGTCGGCGCCGACGAGGTAGCGGGTGCGTGGGCGCGTGCTCTCGATCGCGGTCGCGATCGCGCGCGCGACGGCGTCCGGGGCGGGGGCGAAGCGCTCGACCCAGTCGAGGCCGGCGGCGATGCGCTCGTAGGCTTTTGCGTAGGGCGAGCCGGCGTGAGCGGTGGCGGCGCTGGTCTGCTCCCGGCTGCGGTTGCCGATTTCGGTCTTGAAGAAGCCCGGCTCGA
>Ga0187894_10002778_pt1 | contig 20558 bp, 13 predicted proteins | sample GBC1701081metaG_FD_136650 | JGI IMG/M metagenome (GOLD analysis project Ga0187894, IMG submission 136650) | White microbial mat communities from a lava cave in the Kipuka Kanohina Cave System on the Island of Hawaii, USA - GBC170108-1 metaG ...
GCGTGGGACATTTTCATCTGGTACGGCGGACTCGTGCAGCTAGGGAAGTCGATCAACAATACCGGCGCGACGAAGGCGTTCGCGGCCTGGATTGCCGCGCAACTGGGCGACGCGGCTTGGCCGACGGTGCTTGCGATTGCACTGCTCATCTATTTCTATGCGCACTATGCGTTTGCTTCCATTACGGCGCACATTCTGGCGATGTATCCGCCGTTTCTGGCCGTGTTGGTCGCGGCTGGGGCGCCCATCGGTCTGGTGGCGTTCGCTTTTGCCTGTTTTACGAACCTGGCGGCCGGACTGACGCATTACGGCACAACACCGTCGCCGATGTTCTACGCGCATGAGTATGTGCCGATGAAGACATGGTGGCGGGTGGGTGCGGTGATCAGCGTCGTCAACATCGCCATCTGGTCGACCATTGGTTTCGGCTGGTGGAAGTTTATTGGCTATTGGTAGCTAGCGAACATCGACGAAGACGCCGCGCTGACTGGTGGCTTCGCCGGAAAGAAGCACTTCCGCGCGTCCGGCGGGTAGACGTTCCGGAACGCGCACGTTCATCTGCAAAACGCCGGGAGGTAGGGAAGGCGCCGGGCCCGCATAGAGAACTTCGGCTGCATAACCGCCGATTGTCGCCGCCGTGGCTGTGCCTGTTCCGTAGAGTTCGACGATGCTTCCGCGCGTGACCGTGCCGTTCAGGCCAAACAGGCCAGCTTTCGGGCGGACGGGCATTTCAAACTCCGCAATGCCCCCTTGTCCAGCGAAGATTTGAACACGCACGCTGGTTTTGCCGGCGAGCGCCGGAACGGTCATGTTGATCTGGTTCGCGCCGATGTAGAGGATGCGCGCTTCTTGTCCATCGAATAGGACGCGAGACGCCCGCTCGATGCCCGTTGCGAACAGCGTAACGATCTCGCCGCCCGATATCGCGCCGCCCAGATAGGAAGCCGCATTTACCAATCCGATGGGACGCGCGCCAGGAACCGCGCCGGAGACATGAAAGTAGCCAACGGGCACGTCGTGATCGGAGGCGCGCTGCGCGTCGAAGGTGAGGTTGAAATCGGTTACCGGAAACGGAGCGTTCGTGTGCGCCACCTGATATCGCGTCAACCGCCTCATCAGCGGCTGCGAAACGAAGATATGGTCGAGTTGCTCCTGGTTGCCGTCCTCTATGTATGTGTAGGCGTCCTCGGCGGGCAGCAAGTCGCCGAGCCGCGCGAGGCCAACGGCCCGCAGCGGCGCGAGCATGTCGCCGAAACCGTCGTCGAAGGGGTTGGCGTTGAAATCGCCCGTAACGATCAGGTTTTCGTCGCGCAAGCCGCGAGCAATGGCCGCCACAGCATCGGCCTGCGCCTGCCGCTTCGCGCGAACCGTGGGATCGCCCGCGTTAATGAGCGATCTCTGATGCACGTTCAGGACGTGCAGCGCAATGTCGCCCACTCGCGCGCGTAACAGATACGGAGGACGGTCATGGAACCCGGCGTCTTTTTCCAACTGCTGCACGCGCTCCACCATCACGCGGCGAATGTCCACCAAAAAGCCGACATCGATTCCGGACGGGTCGTTGCCTTCTTCCAGAAATGCGCGCCAAGTGGGACCCAGTTCGGCGGCGAGGGCCTCCAGCCCGCGCAAGCTCTCCGCTTCCTGAACGGCCACAATCGCCGGAGCGCGCAGCAATTCGCGAATGTGCTTCGCGGTTTTGAAGACACGGCGGCGGAAGGCATCCGCCGTTAGCACCGGCTCTCCCACGCCGGGATCGTCGATGTTGTCGAAGAAGCGGCGGAGATTAAAAGTAGCGACCGCCAATTCGCCATTGGCCGCGGCGATTACAGGTTGCGGCTGCAAATTGCGCGGCAGGACCAATCCCGTTCCGCCCGCAATGGTCCATGTGCGCTGTCCATAGTCGAGCGCACCGGATAGGATCGTGACGTTGTCGCCGGCCGAGCGCGCGGGAAAGTCGAGAAGGCGCACACGCTCGGGGTTTCCATCGCGAGGGGCGGGTTCCGATTGCGGGATGGGCTGCAAGTTCGGCGCGGCAAACGCGACGCCGCCGGAGGACGCCTCCGCGCGGGCGTCGTCAATCGCTCCATCCGACGGCTCGACGATTCGGAGACCAGGGACGCTGACGAGCATTCCTTCGAATGGCTCCAGGTCCTCGTCGCGCGCCGCGGCGAAGAATTTGTCTGAAATCGTCAGAGGGCCGCGGACAGGAATTTGCAAGTCCGGCCCAGGGCTCATGATGGGGTCGGTGATTTCCGTAACGGAGAGGCTTGCGGGATCGGCCGCGGGGCGGAACTCGGTTACTGTGCCTACTACGCGCACGGAGGCCGGGAGTTCAGCGGGTGGCGCGGTGCGGGTAAAGACGAATAAACCCTCGCTGGTGCGGTCGTCTCCATCGGGCGCGAACGATTGCAGGTAGAACCCGTTGTTCGATTTCAACGCGACCCATCCGGTCGTCTCCACGCGCTCGCCGGCGTAGGGAGATTCCATGCCCGGCCCCTGAATTTGTGAGATGGTCAACTGGCGGACGGGCAGAATTGCACCGCAGTCTTTTGCGGGGGATTGCGAATTCCGGGGAGCGGGTAATGCGGGGGAAAACCCTTCCTGGCACCCGGCGTCGCGGCGGGCGGCGGCCGTTGTATTGGTGGCGGTGTAGGCGGCTTCGTCCACGATCGAGCCGTCGCCGCGGACGATACGCACGCGAGCGGAGGTTGCGCTCATCGGAATTTCGCCGGTCGCGTCGGGGACCGGCAAGTCTTGCGTTCCGCCCGCGCCACGGGCCTGTTGGATGAGATAGTAGCGGCCCGCGCCCACCGTGCCGGTCAATAAGGTCGATTGGGTAAAGTCTCCGGTGGCGCTTGCGTATTCCATGCGCCATCCGGTCACGCTGACATTTTCCGAGCCGCGATTGAAAAGCTCGACGAAATCATTGCGTAGGGTGGCGCCCACGTTCCCGCCGCCCCCGTAGATCTGGCTGATGACGACTTGCGCGGGGGCGCACAAGGCAAGACTCAAGAAACAAAAAACCGCTCGCATCCTGCCGTTTAAGATAACAGCGCATTTGTCGGATACGGGCCGCTTTTCCCTGCCGCTACAATAACGGTTTGTATCGTGACCTCAAGATCACCGTCATCATTCCCTGTTTGAATGAAGAGCAAGGCATCGAGCGCGTCTTGCGCCGTATGCCTGCGCTGGTGGATCAGGTCATCGTCGTGGACAACGGATCGACGGACCGTACGAGCGAAGTTGCCAAATCGCTTGGGGCGGAGGTCATTCGAGAAGATGTGCGGGGATATGGACGGGCGTATAAGACAGGCTTTGCCACGGCGACGGGCGATGTGATCGTGACCCTCGACGGGGATCATTCCTATCCGCCCGACGCGATCAGCTATTTACTTGAGGCGTTCCTGCACTTGGAAGTGGACTTCCTCAATGCGTCTCGTTTTCCGGTTCGCGACCGGCGGGCGATGAGCTTTAAGCACAAGTTCGGCAATTTCGTCCTTTCGTTCGCGACATCGCTGTTGTTCTTCCGCTGGATGCGCGATTCGCAGAGCGGCATGTGGGTGTTCAAGCGCGCGATTCTCGCGAAGATGAAATTGACGAGCGACGGCATGGCGTTCAGCGAGGAGATCAAGGTGGAGGCCTTACTTACGGGGGCGCGCTTTGAGGAGATCCCTGTTCAGTATTCCAGCCGTCTGGGCGAGATCAAGTTGAATCCGTGGCGGGACGGTTTTCACAACCTTTGGTTCCTGCTTAAGAAACGCTTCGCGCGATGAACGAAATCGCCGCGATTGTGCCGAACTGGAATGGCGAGGCGCATCTGCGCCGGCTGTTCGATTCCTTACAAACACAGACGGTGCCACCCGCGCGGGTGCTGGTGGTGGACAACGGATCGAGCGATGGGTCGGTGGCGCTCGCACGGGAGCGTGGATACGATGTGCTGGCGCTCGCCGCGAACGCGGGTTTCGCTCCGGCGGTCAATCGAGGAATTGCAGCGACGAGCGAGCCGTTTGTGGCGATTCTGAACAACGACGTTACGCTGGCGTCGGATTACTTGGAGCGGCTGATCAAAGCGCTGGTGACCGATTTCTACCCGGAGGCGTACTTTGCCACGGGTAAGATTTACCGCCACGGCAGCGAGACCGTTCTGGACGCCGGTTGGGATTTGCTCTCACGGGCGTGCCTGCCCTTGCGGGCGGGGCATAATCGACCCGATGGGCCGGCTTGGGAGCAGCCACGGGAAATCGCGTTTGCGCCCCTGACGGCGGCGTTGTTCCGCCGGGAATTGTTTGATCGCGTCGGCAATCTGGACGAACGTTTTGAGTCGTACCTGGAAGACGTAGACCTCGGGCTTCGTTGCGCCGTTGACGGATCACGGGGGCGTTTCGTGCCCGGGGCCTACGCTTGGCACTGGGGTAGCGCGACCCTCGGCGTGTGGCATCCAGAAACGATACGGCTGCAATCGCGCAATCAGCTCCTTTTGGCCGCTAAGCATTTTCCGTCGAAATGGTTTGGCTCGCTCGGCCGTCCATTGTTGGCCGGTCAATTGCTGTGGGGTTTGCTGGCTTTCCGTCATCATAAGTTGTTGCCTTGGATACGGGGGAAGGTGGAGGCGCTCGGTTTGTGGTCCGAGTACCGCCGTGACCGAGCCGGGCCAGGCCGTGTGCCGGTGGCTGCGCTGCTGTCGCAGTTTGAGCGCGAAATACTTGATTTACAAAGAGAAACCGGCTATGACCAGTTTTGGCTGTGGTATCGTCGGGTAGCGGGTGATGTCTAAAACGACCGGGGTGCTTATCGTCACGCACAACTCCGCCGCTTGGATTGCGCCTTGCCTTGAACGGGTCCGGCAATATGCGACAAAATTCCACACTTTTGATAATTTTTCCGTTGATGACAGTGCTCGTCTGGCACGTTCCTGTCCTGGGGGAACGGTAACAGAAAGTGAGCGAAATCTTGGCTTTGCGGGGGGAGTGAATCGGGGAGCACGAATTCTCGGCACGGATCGGATTCTTGTTTTGAACCCGGATGTGTTGCTCGAAACGCCGGTTGACGCGCTCGATGCGGCTCTGGATGAACCTGGGGTTGGGGCGGTGGCGGGACTGCTGGTGGACAGCCACGGTCGGCCGCAGACCGGATTTTCGGTGCGGCGCTTTCCCAGTGCGTGGACGCTTGCGTTCGAAGCGCTGGGGTTGAATCGCCTCTGGCCGTCGAATCCGGTGAACCGCCGTTATCGCTGCGCGGATGTCGACTTACGAAACGAAATCGATGTGGAGCAGCCGGCGGGAGCCTTTGTGATGTTCCGCCGCGAAGCGTTTGAGGAACTCGGCGGCTGGGACGAACAGTTTCACCCCGTCTGGTTTGAAGATGTCGATTTCTTCATGCGATTGCGGAATGCCGGGTGGAAGGTGCGCTTTGTTCCATCCGTTCGAGCCACTCACGGAGGCGGGCATTCCGTTGGCGCGCTGGATGCCGCAAGTCGCAGAAGTTATTGGTATGGTAGCCTGTTAAGATACTCGGCGAAGCATTTGGGTCCCCTTCGCACCCGGTTTGTGGCCGGAGCGGTGATCCTCGGAGTGGCTGGCCGCCTGCTGCATCAAAAAGTAACGGGGCAGGGCGCTGGCCAAGGCTTATCCGGCGAGTATGATACAGTGATCCGGCTGGCGTTGGGCGCCTTGCAGCGCGGGCGGATTGGTGTAGCCGTGAACCCGGAAGTTGCCGGGGTTGCCGTTCACGATGTCGAAGAAGCGAATAAGGGACTGAGAACACGTCACCTGCATGGCCTATAACGAACGGGTTGCAATTACGGTAGTCACCTACAACAGCGGGCGTTTCATCCGCCGCTGTCTGGAATCCGCGCTTGCGCAGGATCATGGCGAGATCGAGATTGTCGTCATCGACAACGCTTCGACGGACGGCACCACCGACATCCTGGAACATTTCGAAGACCGCTGCACGATTGTCTACAACCAGGAAAATATAGGATTTGCCGCCGCCCAAAACCAGGCCATCCGCCTTTCAGAGGCCGATTGGGTGTTGACTCTCAATCCGGACGTACTGCTGGAGACGAACTTCGTTGCGCAGCTTGTGGCGGCCGGGCAGGTGGACAAGCGCGCGGGCACGATATGCGGGAAGTTGCTTTCGCTCACCTCCAATTTCGATATTCCCGAGAAAGCTCTGGTTGATTCGACGGGTATTTTCTTTACGCCCATGCTGCGGCACCTGGATCGCGGCAGCCAGGAAATCGACAACGGCCATTATTTGAAGCACGAGTATGTATTCGGAGCCACCGCCGCAGCGGCGCTCTACCGGCGCAAAATGATCGACGATATCACCATCGGGGGCGAGTTTTTCGACGAGGATTTCTTCGTCTACCGCGAGGACGCCGATGTGGCTTGGCGGGCGCAGTTGCTCGGATGGAAGTGCATTTACACGCCGCACGCGCGCGGATACCATGTGCGGAGCGTATTGCCGGGCAACCGGCGGGCGCTGCCGCCCGTCATCAACATGCATTCGGTGAAGAATCGTTTCCTGATGCGGATCAAGAACATCACGCCGGATCTGTACAAGCGCAATTGGCTTTCGATTTGCGCGCGGGATTTTGTGGTGATGGGTTGTTGCCTGCTGCGCGAGCATTCCTCGTTGAAGGCGTTCGCGTACGTGCTGCGGAATTGGAAGCGGGTGTGGGCAAAACGCAAGGAAATCATGGCGCGGCGCAAAGCGAGCGACGCCTATATGTCCGCGTGGTTCCACTACCAACCGGTGGCGCTGCCGATGCAAAAGTCGGCCAAGCTGACGGCGGCCAAAGCGGCGCCGGGCCGCGCCGTCCGTGTGAGCGAGCCTCGCGCGGCCAGCCGCTAAGCGCCGCGGCGCATCCCTCATGCATATCGCCATTCTCGGCACGCGGGGCATTCCGGCGCGCTACGGGGGGTTTGAAACTTTCGCCGAGGAACTGGGCAAGCATCTGGCGGCGAGGGGGCACCGCATCACCATTTACTGCCGGGAGCGCGGTACAGCGGACACGCATTTAGGATGCGAGCTTGTCTATCTACCCACGCTACGGCATAAGTATTTCGACACGGTCGCCCACACGTTTCTTTCGACGCTTCACTTGCTGTTCCGGCGCGCGGACGCGGCGCTCTACTGCAACGCGGCCAATGCGATTTTTACCTGGATGCCGCGCGTCACCGGCATTCCTGTGGCGCTGAATGTCGATGGACTGGAGCGCAATCGCAAGAAATGGAATCGCCTGGGGCGGCTTTGGTACACATGGAGCGAGCGCTGGTCCACGTGGTTTCCGAACCGGGTGGTAAGCGACGCTGAGCAAATTCGCAATTACTATCGCGAACGGTACGGCGCCGAATCGGATTTCATTCCGTATGGGGCGGACATGCGGCAGTTGGAAACGCGGGCTGCGCTTGAGCAGTTGGGATTGGAACCTTTGCGTTACTTCCTCTACGTTTCGCGGATGGAACCGGAGAACAATGCGTTGCTGGTGCGGGAGGCGTTCGAGCGGGTGGAGACGCCGCTGAAGCTGGCGTTAATTGGCGATGCTCCGTACGCCGCCGCTTACATCGCGAAGGTGCGGGATACGCACGATGCGCGGATCGTGATTCCGGGCGCTGTGTATGGAGAGGGATATCGCGAGTTGGGCTCGCATTGTTTTGCGTATATCCATGCGACGGAGGTGGGTGGGACGCACCCTGCGCTGATTGAGAACATGGGCCGCGGCACGTTGACGCTGTACCTAGATACACCGGAGAACGCCGAGGTGGCAGGAGACGCTGGCATACCTTTCACCGCAGACGATCTGACATCGAAGATCCGTGACGTGCTTTCGATGACGGAGGAGGAACGCGGCCGCTGGCGAGCGCGCGCCCGAGAGCGCATTGCGGCGCTGTACAGTTGGGATGCGGTCACGGAGGCTTATGAAGCGCTGTTCCGCGGGATGGTCAAATGACGGTTCCCGAACGGTCCTGGGTTGAAATTTCGCTCAGCGCGATTGCGGAGAACTACCGCGCGGTGGCGAACCTGGTTGGGCCCGATGTGGTGATCGCTCCGGTGGTGAAAGCGGATGCGTACCGGCATGGAGCGATTGAAGCCGGCCGCGTGTTGGAAGCCGAGGGCGCGCAATGGTTCGCGGTGAGTAACACGAGCGAGGGGCTTGCGCTTCGCGAGGGCGGTATACAGGCGCGCATCCTGGTGATGGCGGATTTTCCCGAGGCTTCGGCGCTGGGCTTTACGCCGGTGGTGCATTCGCTCGAGGCGATTGGACGCGTTGCGCGCGGGGCGCCCTACCACTTGAAGCTCGATACGGGCATGGGACGGCTTGGTACGCGCGCTTCCCGCCATGAGATTGTTGCGGCTGTGGCAGCGCATCCACCGGAAGGTCTCATGACGCACTTCGCCACAAGCGCGGACTATATTGGCTCGCAGACTGCCGAGCAGATTGCGGCTTTTGAGGAGACGCTGGCGGCTTTGCGCAAAGCGGGCATCGAGCCGCGTTACGTGCATTGCAGTTCCACGATCCCGATCGCCTATGGGCGGCGCGAGGCGTGGCACAACATGGTCCGCCCGGGGATGGCGATTTACGGGTACGTTTCGCCGGCGCGAGGCGACGCTCCGCCGCGGCAATTGCGGGTGCGGCCCGCGCTTACCTGGAGGGCGGCGATCCTCGACACGAAGGACGTACCGAAGGGAGCGCGGATTGGTTATGGTGGCGGCTTTATCACGCCGCGCGCCATGCGGATTGGCATTCTTTCCACGGGATACGCCGATGGGTTGCCGCACCACTGGCGAGCGCCCGGCCGTGTAATCGCGGCGGGCCAGTGGGCTCCAATTCTGGGCGCGGTTTCGATGGACCTGACCACTGTGGATCTTACGGCGGCGGCGCATTCGAAGCCGGGAGATTTTGTGACGATTATTGGGCGGGATGGCGATTTGATCCAGGACGCTCAGCAACTTGCGCGGGACGCCGGGACGATCAGTTACAGTTTGTTGTGCGGCATTCATCCGCGAGTCCGCCGGGTCTACGTCCCGTAACCTGCGCCACGCCGATCATCGTCAACACCTTTATGCAGCGACGTCAGTTTTTAGCGGCACTTCCCGCAGCCGCCTTGGCGCAACCCAAGCCCACCCATCACTGGCCGCACTGGCGCGGCCCCCTGCAGAGCGGGGTTGCGGCGACGGCGGTCCCGGCGAAGTTCACGGACTCGACGAACGTGGCTTGGAGGATGGATGTTCCGGGGCGCGGATTTTCAACACCGGTGGTGTGGGGCGAAAAGCTTTTTCTGACCACCGCCGTTCCGCAAGGTGCGATGACCGAGCCCGATACCGACCGGCGCGGTCCCGGCGGCGGTTCCGGAGCTTCTGTCGCGCACGACCACGCCACAATGTGCCTCGACCGGAAAACCGGCAAGAAACTGTGGGAGCACACGGCGGTTACGGTGAAGCCGCATGAAGGCTACCACCAGCGATACGGCAGCTTCGCTTCGAACTCGCCGATCACCGATGGCAAGTATCTATACGCAAGCTTCGGTTCGCGTGGCGTCTATTGCTATAACTTCGACGGCAAACAGATTTGGAAGAAGGATCACGGGGTGCAAATGCGCATGCGCCTGGGCTTCGGCGAAGGCGCCCCGCCGGCGCTCGATTCTGGAATTTTGCTTCTGAAGTATGACCAGGAATCCGGCTCCTTCCTAGCCGCGCTGGACGCCACTACCGGCGAAGAGATATGGCGCGCCAAGCGCGACGAAGTGTCCTCCTGGAGCGGCCCCTACGTCATCGACTACAAGGGGCAGAAACAAGTGATCGTGAGCGCGACGCGCCGAATGATCGCCTACGACCTCAAGAGCGGCAAGGCGATTTGGGAATGCGGAGGCCTCGGCTCAAACGTTATCCCGCAGCCGCTGGTCTTCGAAGACACGGTGCTCGTCATGAGCGGCCACCGCGAGCCCAACCTGATGGCGATCAAACTAGGCCGCACCGGCGACCTCACCGGCACCGACGCCGTAGTCTGGCAGAACCAGCGCGGCAATGCCTACACCGCCGCGCCGGTTCTGCATGAGGGCTTGTATTACTTCATCACCGACAACGGGATGGTGAGTTGCCTCGACGCCAAGACCGGGAAGCAGCACTATTCGCAGCAGCGTTTACCGAAGCCGGTGAACTTCAAGGCGTCGCCGATTCTGGCGGCGGGTAAATTGTATTTGGCGAGCGAGGATGAGGACGTCTTTGTGCTCAAAGCCGGTCCGGCGTATGAAGTGCTGGAAACGAACACGATGGCGGGGCAGAGTTTCATTTCGTCGCCAGTGGCGGTGGATGGATCGCTGTATTTGCGCTCACGGACGACACTGTTTTGCGTGCGGGCGTAAAAAGGCCCCGCTTCCCAAGGGAGGCGGGGCCTTTTGTTGCAGCCTGATTAAAAGTTCAGCTTCAAACCGAATTGCAATTGGCGCATATTGTTGCGCGTGCCGGTGATGCGCCCAAAGTCGCCCGAGGCTACGTTTGTGTTCGGGTTTCCCCAGTTCGGATGATTCGGGAAATTGAACGCTTCGAAGCGGAATTGCAAGTAACGGGTCTCGCTCTTTAGATAGAAATTCTTCAGAATCGAGAAGTCCCAGCCGATGATGCCCGGCGTGTCGAGCGTATTGCGGCCGACATTGCCAAACTGGCCAATGTTGTTGATCACAAACGCTTGGGTGTTAAAGAAGCGCTGCGGATCCTGCTGGCCGCGCGGCAACTCCGGCTTTTGGCCGGTGGCGTTCGGACGGTCAAACAGGCCTCCGGTACCCGAGGTGTCCTGACCATTGGTGATGGTCATCGCGAAGCCGGTCTGGAGGGTGAAAATCGAGCTCATCTGCCAGCCGCCGGCGAGGGCGTTGGCGACGGAGTTTTCGATGTTGAACTTGCGGCCCTTGCCGAAAGGAAGATCCCAAATCGGGGAGGCGACAAGCCGGTGCCGCACGTCGTGCGTCGAGCGGCCATAGTCGCAAGCGCGGCAATAGCTGTTCTGCGGGAAGAGCGTGTCGCCGCCGAGCGTGCGAATCGACGTGGAAGTGTCGAGCGACTTGGACCAGGTGTAGCTGACGATGGCCGTAAGCCCGCCGGAATAGCGCTTGGTCAACTTCGTGCCGAGCGAATTGTAGTTGCCGGTTCCGCCGTTGTCGACCAACTGAATGCGGCCGAATTCGGGGAAGGGGCGGCGTTGCGAAATAGAGCGGCCGCGCAGAGGATCGGCGAGGCAGCGGGAATAGTTCGGGTTGTCGACCGCTGGAAGCGAGCCGCACGCCGGAAGCGATTCGTTGATGGCGCGAAGCATCTCCAGATGGCGGCTCAGGCTACCCAAGTAGCCGACTTCGAACACCGCACCGCCGCCAAGTTCACGCTGCACGTTGAGCATGTACTGCATCGTGTAAGGCGTGCGCCTGTCATAGGGATTGGCGAAGGAGTAGGGCTGCGCCGGAAGCGGTACGGGGCCGCCGCCGCTGCTCCCGCCAAGCGAATTCGCCCACACCAGATTCGGGATCTGTTGGCTGGAATTGTTGCGCCCGCGGCCTGCGAGGTTGCGAGCCATGTCGAAGCGCGGGTTGCCGCTATCTTGCGAGTAGAAGTATCCGCCACCCGCCCGGATGACCCATTTCGCGCTCGGTGAATAGGAGATGCCGAAGCGCGGAGCGAAGTCGTTCTTGTCGACGCCGACCAAGCGGTTGCCCAGCGAGCCGTCGCAGCGAACGTCCAGGGTATAGCCATCGGTCGGCAGCCAGCGTCCAATCGCGATACCCTCGAAGCAATTCTGCCGGGGGGCGCCTTGGCGGAGGAAGTAAGGATGCAAACTCGTATTGGTAACGACCGGGTTGTTCGGATCCGGGAAGATGTCGTTCGGGACAATCCCGTTGAACAGGGTGCCGGTTTGGTCTTCCCACGGCGGCGTCAGCTCGTAGCGCAGGCCGAAGTTGATGGTCAGCTTTTGCGTGACTTTCCAGACGTCGTCGAAGTAGAGAGCGAAACCGGTGGAGCGGAACTTTGCCGTGGCGATCTGCACTGCCGCTTCGCCCTGAAACACTTCGCCGAGCAGGAAGTCCGCGACCGGGTCGCCTGTACGGCCGGGGGCGGCGGGATTGTTGGTGGCGTTGCGCTGGAAGGCGAACGCGCCGCGGGCAAACTGGTTGCCGACTTGGTTGTAGCGATCCTGACGGATCTCACCGCCAAACTTAAACGAGTGTTTGCCGCGGATAAGCGAAAAATTGTCGACGAACTGAATATAGGAGTTGCTGTTCTCGTAAGGGCCTTCAGAATCGTTTCCGAAGCCGCCCCAGACTCCCGAGAATCCGACGCTCGGGATGCCCCATTGGACTGGCGGACCGCCCTTGAGGCCGGGAATCGCCACTTCTGAGACAACATCGCGCGTAAATGCTAGCTCGGTGCCGTTCGTGTTGTAGAACTTGGTATAGCCGAAGCGCGCTTCGTTCACCGTCGAGGCCGACAGCACTCGCGTGTTCGAAACCATGTATTGCTGGAAGTTGGTGACAATCTTGGTTCCGTTCAGCTTCAGAGCCTCGTTCGCTTGGTTCTCATCGCCCCAGCTATAGCGGCCGGACCACTGCGAGTTGCTGCTCTCGACGACGTCGAAGCGGCCGATGAATTGGTCGCGATTGATCGGGCGGCCCTGCGATTGAACGAAGTTGTTGCCCAAGTCGGCCGTGTTCAGATTCGGCACCTGGTAAAACTCCAAAAGCTTCTTGGAGGTTGCGTCGATCCGGTTGGCCGGAATGACGTTGCCGGGAAAAGGCATCGCGCTTGCGACGTTGTTGGTGACGACTCGGGTGCGGGGATCGAAAATACCGTTGGTCTGGCGGCCGTTCGTGGTCGCGAGACCGATCAACTCACTGAAGTTGCCTGCCTGCATTGCGGCCGTGGCGAGAGTATTGACCGACTGCACCTGCCGGCGCTGGCGGAACCACTCGTAGTTGGTCATGAAAAAGAAGCGATTCTTGCCGTCAAGAATTTTCGGAATTGAAATGGGGCCGCCGAGCGTGAAGCCGAACTGATTCCACTTGAAAGGATCCTTTGGAGGGCGGGCCGCGGTGAAGGCGTAGTTCTTCGCGTCCAACTTATCGTTGCGCAGGAAGTAGAACAGCGTTCCGTGATAGTCGTTGGAGCCCGGCTTGGTGGACATGTTGATTTGCGTCGCGCCGCGGCCGAACTCCGCCGGGTAGACGCCGGTTTGGACCTTGAACTCTTGCAAAGCGTCGATGCTGGGCAGGACGACGAAAGTGTTGAAGTTCGGGTCGGTATTTTCGACGCCGTCGAGGGTGTATCGGTTGTACTGGGGACGCTGTCCGGCGACGGAGATGGATTGATCCGACCGGATACCGCCCTGACGCGAGCCGGCTTGGCCCGCCGACGGGAAGCCGAAGCTTACGTTCGGGGCGATGGCCACCAGGTTAAAGGCGTTGCGGCCGGCGAGCGGCAGTTCGATGATGCGCTTATTGTCGATCACTGTACCCACGGTTGCGTTTTCCGATTGCAGCAGTGCGGCCTGAGCGGAGACTTCGATGGATTCCGTCACTTGGCCGACGGTCATATCGATATCGATGCGCGAGCTCTGCTGCACCTGAATATCGAACGCGGCGAGCGCGTACGTTTTGAAGCCGGTTTTCTCCGCCTTCAACGTGTAGTTACCGGGCTGCAACGCCGGAAACGCGTAGATGCCGGACTCGTTGCTCTGGGTTGCACGAGTGGCGTTTGTACCCGTGTTTGTCAAAGTAATATTGGCGCCGGCGACGACCGCTCCCGTTTGATCGCGCACCTCGCCGGAAATATCCCCGAATGTCTGGGCAAATAGAGATCCAGACAACAGGAGGAAAAGCGATAAACCCCACACAACTTTCCTCATAGTTTTCCTTTCCGTCTTCTGCTTGCTACCCCTCACATCGTTTCTACGATGTCTCTGTAATTCTAAAACTGAAGCCGCAGCGCCAACTGAAGCTGGCGCGGGTTACCCACCGTGGAGGTGATGGTGCCCGCGTTGGAGGCTCCGATGCTGGCATTCGGTTGGCCGAACTGCGGCGTGTTGAATACGTTGAACGCTTCCGCGCGGAACTGGAGCTTCCAGTTTTCCGTGAAGAAGAAATCTTTGAAGAGCGATGTGTCAAAGTTGACGCGGCCAGGGCCGAACAGAGTATTGCGGCCAAGGGTGCCGAAGCGGATTTCGTTCGGGCGGCCGAAGGCCGCCGCATTGAACCAGCGCTGAAGAGTTTTGTCTTCGACTTCGGGATCGCCGACGACGTCCGGACGGCTGCCGCCGGAGCCATTGGTGTTGGGATTGGCCAGCGAGGGCGTAAACGGCAGGCCGGTCTGCATCATGATGAAGCCTTTTAGCTGCCAATCGCCAATGATCCAACGGGCCGGGCCCGAATTCGCGTACATCTTGCCTTTTCCAAACGGCAAATCGTAGGAGTAGCCGACGGTCAGGCGATGACGCATGTCGAAGCTGGCGTTGCCGCGCTCACACTCGAAGCGGCAGCCGCGGAACTGAGGAGTTCCCACGCCGCCGCCGAAATCGTTCGCGACGTTGTCGATGGCGTGGCTCCAGGTATAGCCGAGGAGCATGCTGAAGCTCGAGGAAAGGCGCTTATCGACGACGAGTTGAAAGGCGTTGTAGTCGCTTTCGGCGTCGGAAACGCCCCAAGTCACGCCCTGAAGCAACGGCCGGACGCCGAAGAAAGGCCGGCGCGTGTTGACGGCGGCAGCGCCCAAGTCCGGCTGGTTCAGGTCGTACGTGGTTCCGAGACGGCTTCCGACGTTGCCAACGAATGCAGCCTTGACGATCATGTTCCAGGGTGTAATCTCATGCTGCACGCTCAAATTGTATTGCTGGGCGCGAGCGCTGCGGAAATTCGGATCGACACCGATGACGCCGCCGGTCGGATTTTTCACCGAGTCGAAGTTCACGGTGGGGGGCGCCGGGAATCCGTCGCTGACGCGCGGACCCACGTTCACGTCGCCCGGCGACACGCTATAGATCGGCCCGTACGGCATGTGACGGAATAGACGCAGCAGTGCACCGCCGTTACCGTTGGGGTTGTAGAATAAGCCGTAGCCGCCGCGAATAGCGGTGTGAGCGCCTATTTGATAGGCGAATCCTATACGGGGCGCAAAATTCTTATAGTCCTTTTTGATGCCCGTGCGGCGATCGACGCCGTCGCGGCCGGCGACCAGCACGGTCGCCGTGCCCGGATCGAAGCGGGCGATGCGGTCGGCCACTTCCACGAACGGGCTGTAGTATTCCCAGCGCATGCCGAGGTTGAGGGTCAGGTTCTTGGAAACGCGCCAGTCGTCGGCGACATAGACGCCGGTTTCCCAGCCGCGCTGGCCAGTCCAGGCGAGGGTGAAGTCCTGCTCGATCAGGTTGGCGTAGCCGAGGAGGAAACTCGCCATCGAATTGCCGGAGTTTCCAGTGACGCCCTGACGGCCGTCCGTGAAAGCCGGCGAGAAGTTGAAGCGTCCATTGCCGCGGTTGGTCTGGTATTCGGTGATCTGGCGGCGGATGGCGATGCCGCCGAATTTGAGCGTGTGTGCGCCCGCCGTGTACGTCGCGTTGTCGCCGTATTGGAACGAGTTGATGCGGCGGAAGATCGGCAGTGAGCGGGAATGGCCAATGCCGGTGTAGTTGGCCGGGCTGAAGATGGGCAGCACGCTCTGCTGCGGATGCGTGTTCGAATTCCGCACGCCCAACTGGTTGCCGAGCGAGCCGCCTTCAACGGCGCCTTCGGCGACGTAATCCAGCACGAAGCGGTTGAAGCCGACGCGGAGATCGTTTACCAGGCGGGGCGAAATCACTTTCACGTAGCTCGCCACTATGTGTTGCGTGGGGTTGGAGGCGGTGCCTGCGAAGGAATCTTCGTTGCCGATGCCGACGGGCCCCGAAATACCCGGGATGGTGACCGCGGGGAAAGTGTACGGGGCTGTAGTGTCGGTTTTCTGATTCGAGTAGCGCGCGAAGAAGTTGTCGTTGGGCGAGAACTGGTGATCGATGCGGACGTCGTACTGATTCCACTTTTGTGTCAGGTTCAGGTTCGCTAGATAGTTATTGAGCAAAGCGGAACTCGTGGGCGCGGGATAGGCGTTGATTAGCTTCGCGGTGACCGGATCGAAGCGGTTCGTGGGAATGCGATTTCCAGGAAACTGTGTGCGCGTCGTCACTCCGCCCGTCGTTTGCGTCGTCAACGGATCGAAGATCGGAACACCGGCTCCGGAGAAGTCGCCCGTGCGCATCGCCAGCGTGGGAACCGACGTGTTGATGCTGTTCACGATATTCCGCCGGTACCCCTCGTAATCCACAAAGAAGAACGTCTTATTGCGGATGATGCGGCCGCCGAGCGAACCGCCAAACTGATTGAAGCGGAAGGGCGGGAAGGGGGTGCCTTTGGTGTTGAAAAAGTTGCGGGCGTCCATGGCGGAGTTGCGGAGGAACTCGAACAGGCTGCCATGGAAGTCGTTCGCGCCGGATTTGGAGATCACGTCGACGACGGCGCCGGAGTTGCGCCCGAGGTCGGCGGAGAACATGTTGGTTTGAACTTTGAACTCGCGGATCGCCTCGACGCCGGGACGGAGGACGATCGAGAGGGTGAGGCGGTCGTTGTTGTCGACGCCATCGTAAAGGAAGTTGTTGGAATTTTCGCGGTTGCCGTTTGAAAAGATCTCCGAGCCGGGGCGGCGGTCGTCGGGACGGGTGCCGCTCATGATGGTGCCAGCGACGGAGGTGCCGGTGCCGTTTACGCCGGGCGTGAGTTTCGCGAGGTCGACGAAATTACGGCCGTTGAGCGGCAATTCGCTCACCATCTTCCCGCCAATCACACTTCCGAGTGAAGACGATTGACTTTCGAGCAGGGGCGCCGCGGCGGCGACTTCGACCGTCTCGGTGACCTGGCCTACCTGCAAAGTGAGATCGATGCGGGCGCGTTGATTGGTTTCGAGCGCCACGCCAGACTGGACCAACTTGCGGAACCCGGATGCCTCGACCGTCAGCGTGTAAGCGCCCGGCGGAATGAATGTGGCGATATAGGAGCCTTGATCGTCCGATGTAAGTTCACGGACCGTTTGATTGGTCGCCGCGTTGGTGATTACGATCTTGGCGTTGGGAATAGCAGCGCCGGAAGAGTCGGTGACACTACCGACCAATTCGGCGGTCGCTACCTGCGCAAACGCGACGCCGGTGGAGAAGAGCAGACACAATAGGACACACAATGACCCAGTACGATGCAACATGGCTAACCTCTGGGAAATAGTATATATCAGTTCAGTTACCCGAGGTCGCTACCGGGCCGGTGCGTCGAGCAGGCCGGGAAGCGAACCGTAGGAGGCGGCGAGGGCGGCGGCACGGGCGATGGCGTGGGACACGGCCTGTGCGCCGGCGGCCCCTAAAGCCAGCAAATCACAGGAACCTTTGCCGACCGAAAGGGCGAAAGTGACGTCGCCGTCCGACATCGTCCAGCAGGGGCTGACTGCGCGGGCAAAGCCGGCATTGGACATCTGGGCGAGCTTTGCGGCTTGAACCTTGTTGAGCGCGGCATTCGTCGCAACGACTATCAAGGTCGTATTCTCACCTGGTGACTCTCTATGCCTGGCCTGCACAAGAGAGGCGGCACTATCCTGGAACTCCATCGAGTCCGGGGCGGTGCGCGCGCCGGCAAGGATTTGGCCGGTCTCCGGATCGAGAATGTCGCCCACGGCGTTAACGGCGGCGAGGGCGCTTACTCGAATCCCGGCGTACGCGCCGTCGAGCCACACGGTGTAGGAGCCGATGCCCGCTTTCATGGCGCGTTCGCGACCGAAGAGTTTGCCGATGCTTGCGCCGGTACCCGCGCCGGCATTGCCTTCCTCCACAGGACCGGCGTGCGCCGCTTTCGCAGCGGCTTCTCCCATTTCGCGCGTGGGGCGGACGGACGATTTGCCTACGCCCAGGTCATAGAGGATCGCGCCCGGAACAAGCGGAACTTTCGCGGCGCGTGTTGTGTAGCCGACGCCTTTCCGTTCGAGAAAATTGCGGACACCGGATGCGGCTTCAAGGCCGAAGGCGCTTCCACCGGCGAGACAGATTCCGTGAACGCGATCCGTCACGTGGTCCGGAGCGAGCAGTTGCCACTCGGTGGACCCGGTGGCCGAACCGCGCACGTCGATTCCGCCGATGGCGCCGGCTTCGCAGAGGATGGCGGTGCATCCGGTCATGGCGTCGAGGTCGGTTGCGTGGCCTACCAGGATGCCGTCGATGTCGGTTAGTCCGGCCATTTTTCAGTAATTTATGAGCGACGGAAGGCCCTATGGTAGCATCAGGGAAAGCATTGGGCGACTGGCTAAAATCGCAGATTTTTGCGCTACAGAATTTTGTGGTGCTGAGTGGCCGCGCCTACCTGAATCTCTTCCGCAGTCCGCATTATGCCGACGATGTTGCCCTTCAAATGGACACGATTGGAGTGGGGAGCCTGCCGATTGTCCTGCTGACGAGCTTATCGATTGGCGCAACGATTACGCTACAGATGTCGCGCGCCTTGAATCAGTACGGCGCCAGCGGGCAAGTGGGACAGATTGTCGCGATTTCGCTAGTGCGGGAGCTGGGGCCTGTACTGACGGCTGTCGCCGTGGCGGGACGGAACGCTTCGGGAATGGCTAGCGAATTGGGCTCGATGAAGGTTACCGAGCAGATCGACGCGATGCGGGCGCTTGGCACGGACCCGGCGCAAAAGCTGGTGACGCCGCGGCTGGTGGCCACTTCGGTGACAATGCCCCTGCTTACGATTCTCGCGGACGCAATCGGGTTGGTGGGTGGATATCTGATGGCGGTGGAGATGCTGCAACTTACCACCAGTTCGCAGTATTGGAACAGCGCCTACCAAGTGCTTGAGTACAACGATATTTTGCAGGGCCTTCTAAAGCCACTGATTTTCGCGCAGATCATCGCGCTGCTTGGCTGCTATTACGGGATGCACACTTCGGGCGGGACGCAGGGAGTGGGCAGGGCGACCACGCAGTCCGTGGTTGCGGCCATCGTTTGGGTATTTATCATCAATGTTTTTATCGGAAAATTCTTCGTCAACCTGAACTAAGATGGCAGCCGCGGCGGAGGTGTTGAAACTCGAAAACGTCACCGTGCGGTTCGATGAAAAGACCGCCTTGGACCGGGTGAATTTCGCGCTTGACCCCGGCGAAACCTGCGTGATTTTGGGAGCGGCGGGTAGCGGCAAGACGATTCTCTTGAAGACGGCGCTGGGATTGATCCGGCCGGACGAAGGGCGCGTGATTCTTTTCGGCAAGGACATGACGAACGCCGAGGAAAGCGAATGGATGGACGCGCGGGCGCGGATGGGGATTCTTTTTCAGGAAGGCGGGTTGTTCGATTCGCTGACGATTGAGGAGAACGTGGCTTACCCGCTTGTCAATATCGACGCCGTCGAATGTCCGGAGGAAGAAGTACTGCCTCGCGTCAGCGAGGCGCTCGAGTTCGTCGAGCTGGGGCACACGCTGGAAAAAATTCCGAGCGAGCTTTCCGGCGGCATGCGGCGCAGAGTGGGGATCGCGCGCGCGGTTGTGACGCGGCCGAACCTGGTGCTGTACGACTCGCCGACGGCCGGACTGGACCCGATTACGGCGACGACCATCATGGCCCTGATCGCAAAAGAGCGGGACACGCGGCGGACGACCACGGCGCTGGTGACGCAGCGCTATCAGGATGGCCACCTGCTGGCGAATTATCAATGGGACGCGGCGAACGAGCGGCTTGCACCGTCCAATAATTCCGCGGGGGCATTAAACACGCGGTTTGTCGTGCTGAATGAGGGGCGTGTGGTGTTCGAGGGGCCGCAGGCGGAGCTGGAAAGCTCAAACGACGAATACATATCCAATTTCGCGAGAAGATGGAAAGACTAACCTATGCCGTCCGCTAAGAAAGTAGCCTGGTCGCAGTTGAAGGTGGGCGTCATGGCCGCTGTGGCCATGGTGCTGCTTGCCATGCTTGTATTTTTGATCACGGGACAAAGCACCCTGTTTTCGGACAAAGCTTCGCTTTATGTGTATATGGGCGATTCAGCGGCGCTGGCCAAGGGTGCGGCTGTGCGGCTGAACGGCATTTTGGTTGGATCGGTCGAGGAAGTAGCGCTTTCCGGTCAGAGCGATCCTAAGCGCACGGTACGAGTGCGAATGGAAGTGCAGAAGGAGATGCTGCCTCAGATTCCCGTGGACTCGGTGGCGGCTATTTCGGCGGAGAACGTCCTGGGCAGCAAGTACATCAACATCAAGCGCGGCTCGGCCCCCACGGCTGTCGCGGCGGGTGGTGAGTTAAAGGCGAAAGACACGAGCGAATTCGAGGAAGTTGTCGCCTCCAGTTACAATCTGCTTCAGTCGATGCAAGGGGTACTCAAGCGCATTGATGCAATCGTCAGCGTTGTGGAACAAGGCAAGGGCTCGATCGGCAAGCTACTTACGGATGAGGCCCTTTACAACAACCTGAATCAGACCGTGGCCGAGACGCGGCGCATTACAGAGGCGGTCAACTCCGGCAAAGGCAC
>Ga0187894_10002779_pt1 | contig 20542 bp, 18 predicted proteins | sample GBC1701081metaG_FD_136650 | JGI IMG/M metagenome (GOLD analysis project Ga0187894, IMG submission 136650) | White microbial mat communities from a lava cave in the Kipuka Kanohina Cave System on the Island of Hawaii, USA - GBC170108-1 metaG ...
CACCAGCATCTGCGCGAGGTTGTACTGGTCGTTCGGCGGAATGAGCACCGTGAACGGCGCGATGAAGAGCGTCGTGCGCACGTACTGGTGCGTCTCCGGATTGCGGATCGGCGTGCGGATCGCGGCGTACCGGAAGCCGTAGCTCGTCGGCTCGAACTGGAGGCGCGGGGCCTTGTCGGTCGACGGGCGCACCCACGCGGTATCGGTCGCGGTGGAGCCTTCCACCTCGCCGGGCGGCATGTTGGTCGAATGCAGGCTCGAGCTGTGCGCGGAGTCGATCGAGCCTTCGAGCACCTGCGCCCAGTTGCACTCGGTGTGGATCTTCACGATCGCGTACTGGATGCCGGGCGCCGGCGCCCAGGCGGGCGGCTCGAACTCGCGCAGCTCGTCCGACGGTCCCATCCAGGCCCAGACGAAGCCGCCCGACTCGCGCGCCGGGTAGGCGCGGGTCCGCTTCCCCAGGCGCTGCGCGGCACCGGGCACCTCCGACGGCATGTCGACCACGTTGCCCTCCACGTCGAACTTCCAGCCGTGATAGAGACAGCGCAGGCCGCATTCCTCGTTGCGTCCGAAGGCGAGCGACGCCCGCCGATGCAGGCAATACTCGCCCAGCACGCCGAGCCGGCCGTCCGTGTCACGGAAGACGACCAGGTCCTCGCCGAGGAGCCGCGCGCGCACCGGCGTCCCGTCGCGCTCCGGCACCTCTTCCGACATGCACACCGGGAGCCAGTGCCGGCGCATGATCCCACCCATGGGCGCATCGCCCTCGACCCGGCACAGCAGCTCGTTCTGCTCTTTCGTCAGCATGATGGTCCGGCGGCGCGTGGCATATATTCGGTCTATTGGAACATGCGCGGAACGATGCGCGATGATAGCGCCGAAAACATGAAGACCCTCGGCATCGGCGTGGCGGGGCTCGGCCGCGCGTTCAGCCTCATGGCGCCGACCTTCGCCGCCGACCCGCGCGTCCGCCTCGTGGCCGCCGCCGATCCCCGGCCGGAGGCGCTGCGACGGTTCGCCGAGGAATTCTCCGGCGCTGCCCAGCCGTCGGTGGAAGCGCTGTGCGCCGATCCGCAGGTCGACGTCGTCTACGTCGCGACGCCGCACCAGTTCCACGCCGAGCATGCCTGCCTCGCGGCGAACCGCGGCAAGCACGTCCTGGTGGAGAAGCCGATGGCGCTGGATCTCGACGAATGCACCGCCATGATCCGCGCCGCCCGGAACGCCGGCGTCCGGCTCATCGTCGGGCACAGCCACAGCTTCGACCGGCCGATCCTCGAAACCCGCAGGCTGATCGACTCGGGCGAGTTCGGCCGGGTGCGCATGATCACCGCCGTCAATTTCACCGATTACCTCTACCGGCCGCGCCGGCCGGAGGAGCTGGATACGTCGAAGGGCGGCGGCGCCGTGTTCAACCAGGCGGCGCACCAGGTGGACGTGGTCCGGATGCTCGCCGGGGCACGTGCGGTCAGCGTTCGCGCTTCGACCGGGGCCTGGGATCCCTCACGGCCTACGGAAGGCGCCTACTCGTGCCTGATCAATTTCGAGGACGGTACGTTCGCGACGCTGGTGTACAGCGGCTATGCGCACTTCGATTCGGACGAGCTCATGGGCTGGGTCGGCGAGGTGGGGCATGAGAAGGATCCCACGCGACACGGCCGTGCGCGGGAGGCGCTGTCTTCGGGCGACGAGCAGCGCCTGAAGGGCGGCAGGAACTACGGCGGCAGCGGGTTTGCCGCGCTGGCGAAGGCCACCTTCCACGAGCATTTCGGGCCGGTCGTCGTGTCGTGCGAGCGGGCGGACCTGCGGCCCCTCCCCGACCGGATCGAGATCCACGGCGACGCCGGGCGACGGACCGTTCCGCTCGCGCCGCCGCGCATTCCGCGGATCGAGGTGATCGACGAGCTCTACGACGCGGTCGTCCACGGCAAGCCGCCGCGCCACGACGGCGAGTGGGCCGCGGCGACGCTGGAGGTCTGCCTCGCGATCCTGCGTTCGGGCCGCGAATCGAGAGAAATGCCGTTAACCGCCTCGCGCCCCTGACCGGGGGAGCGTGGCGCCCCGCTCCGCCAACGTCCAGGAGATCGATATGAAGAAGGAGATCGTCGACGTCCCCGGCATCAGCAAGCACCTCAAGAAGTCGGGCATCCCGCTTTCGGCCGTGGTCCGCGCCGGCAACCTCGTGTTCGTCTCGGGCCAGCCGCCGGTCGACCGGCGGACCGGGAAGATCCCGCTCGTCGACGTCACGCGGCAGACGAAGATGGTGCTCGACAACATCAAGGTCTGCCTGGAGGCGGCCGGGTCGTCGCTCGACAGGGTGGTGAAGTGCACCGTGTACATCACCAACGCGGCCTACTTCGACGAAGTGAACGCCGTCTACCGGAGGTACTTCCGGCGCAACCCGCCGGCGCGCACGTTCTGCAACGTGGGCTCCTGGCCGAAGAAGTTCGACGTGGAGATCGAGTGCATCGCCATCGTGTGACGGCGATGCCGGCTCAGTACCGGTAGAACATCTCCTGGATCGCCTCGCGCTCGCGCGTGACGCCGAGCGCGAGCATCAGCAGGATCCGCGCCTTCTGCGGCATCAGGTCGTCCGACACGATGAAGCCGGCCTCCGCCTTCTTCGGCGCCATGACCACGCGCCCCGCGGTGGAGCGGGTGGCGAGCACGACCGGGATGCCGGCCTGCACGGCACGCTCACCGGCCTCCTCGAACGCGCGGGGAAACGTGCCGCCGCCGAAGCCGACGAGCACCAGCCCCTCGGTGCCCCGCTCGCGCAGCGCGTCGATCAGCGCCCCGTCGGCGCCGGCGTACGCGTACACGATGTCGACGCGCGGCAGCGTCTGCGCGGCGCGCAGGTCGAACGGCGTCGCAGTGGTGTGGAGACGCGTGACGCTGCGGTAGAAGCGCACCTCGCCGTCCGCGTCCACGTAGCCGAGGCAGCCGAAGTCGCGGCTGCCGAACGTGTTCACCCGGAAGGCGTTCGTCTTCGTGACGTCGCGGACGCTCTGGATCTCGTCGTTCAGGACGGCCAGCACCCCGCGGCCCGGCGCGTCGGGACACGCGGCAAGGCGGATCGCGTCGACCAGGTTGAGATCCGCATCGGTGCCGAGCGCGCTCGGCGGCCGCATCGCACCGGTCAGCACGATCGGCCGGTCGGACTTGACGGCGAGGTGCAGGAAGTAGCCGGTCTCCTCGAGCGTGGCGGTGCCGTGGGTGATCACGATGCCGTGCGGCGGCCGTGCGCTCCCCAGCAGCGCGTCGATCCGTCGGAGGAGCCGCAGCCACTCGGCGGGGCCGATGGACGAGCTGCCCACGCGCAGGAGGTTCTCGGCGGTCACCTCGGCGATCCCGCCCGCCTCCGGAACCCGGGCCAGCATCTCCTCGACGCCGAGCTTCCTGCCGAGCTCCGGATACAGCGTGTAGTCGAGGCGGTGCGGGCCGAGGCCGGAGATGCTCCCTCCGGTAGCGATGACGTGCACGAGCGGGCGCGGAGCGGCCATCGTCAGGGCAGCAGGACGACCTTGCCGAAGATCTCCCGCGACTCGACCACGCGGTGCGCCTCGGCGGCCTCGGCGAGCGGGAAGGCCCGATGGATGACCGGCGTCAGCTCACCCGCGGCGACGAGGTTCATGACCGTCCTCAGCTCGGTCACCGGGGCGTTCTTCGACCCGGCGATCCGCAGCTCGCCGCGGAAAAACGGGATGATGTCGAAGGGCACGACCTCGCCCGCGTGCGCGCCCGCGATCACGAGCATGCCGTTCCGCTTCAGGCACCGCAGGCTGTTGGTGAACACCTCGCCGCCGACGTGCTCCATCACGACGTCGACGCCCTCGCCGCCGGTGAGGTCGAGGACCCGCTCGGCGAAGTTCTCCGTGCCGTAGTTGATCAGGTGATCGGCACCGAGGGCCCTGGCGCGTTCGAGCTTCCGGTCGCTGCTCGCGGTGGCGAAGACGGTCGCGCCCGCGAGCTTCGCCACCTGGACCGCGGCGCTGCCGATGCCCGAACCCGCCGCCTGGATGAGCACGCTCTGGCCGGCCTGCAGCCCGCCGCGGTTGATCAGCACATGCCAGCCGGTGCCGAAGGCGATCTGGCTCGCCGCCGCGGCGTCGAAGCCGACGTGCGACGGGAGCGGGTTCAGGTTCGCGATCGGCACCTTCACGTACTCGGCATAGCCGCCGGGCAGGTCGAGACCGAAATAGCCTTCCTTCACGCAGAGGTTGTCGCGGCCGCTCAGGCAGAAGCGGCACGTCCCGCACGGCAGGCGGCAGGTCACCCAGACGCGGTCGCCTTCGTTCAGCGCGCCCGCCTTGCCGCCGAGGGCAGCGATCTCGCCGGCGAACTCCCGTCCCAGGATGTGCGGAAAGACGACCGGAATGCGCGACGTGCCGGCCCGATGATCGAGGTCCACGCGGTTGATGCCGACCGCGCGCACCCGCACCACCGCTTCGCCGGCGCCCGGCGAGGGCCGGGCGGTCTCCTCGCAAACCAGGACTTCGGGACCGCCGAACCGGTGGAACCAGGACACTCGCATCGTTACGCTTCGCTCCCGTTGCCCGCGTGCCGCGCCCGGATCCCCTCCGGGATGCGGCGTTTCAAGTATTGCCCGTCGGCGGGATCGCCGTGGAACTGCCCGCCCTCGACCATCACCTTGCCGCGCAGCACGGTCAGGACCGGCCACGCGCCGACTTCCCTGCCTTCCCACGGCGTGTAGTCGCTCTCGTGCAGGTCCTGGGCGCGCACCGTGCGGCGCTGGCTCGTGTCGAGCACCGTGATGTCTGCATCCGACCCTACGGCGATCGCGCCCTTGCGCGGATACAGGCCGAGGATGCGCGCCGCGTTCGACGACACGACGTCCACGAACTTCGCCAGGGAATAGCCGCGCCTCTCGACGGTCTCGGTGTACACCACCGCCACGCGCGGCTCGACGCCGGAGTTGCCGCCGGTCGTGTCGTCGATGCGCTTGCCCTGCACCTTGACCGCGAGCCTGCAGCACACCTCGTCGGTCGCGACCGAATGCAGGTGGCCGTGGGCGAGACCGTCCCACAGCGCCGCCTGGTCGCGCCTGGACTTGAGCGAGGGGTACGTGTGGTAGATCTGCCCGTTCGGCCGGCGATAGTCGTCGCTCGTGTAGAGGAGATACTGGTGCAGCGTCTCGCCGTAGACCGGGAAGCCGCGGGCGCGGCTCTCGGCGATCGCCTGCACGCCGGCCGCGGCGCTGACGTGCATCATGTAGAGCGCCATGCCCTCGACGTTCTCGGCGAGCCGGATGATGCGGCGGAACGACAGGTCCTCCGAGAGCGTGTTGTGCACCTCGGCCATGTGCTCGAAGCCGGTGCGGTTCTCCGCGGCGAGCTTCTCGTACATGTGCATCACGATGTCGTCGTCCTCGGCGTGGATGACGGCGAGCCCGCCGGCGCGGGCGGTCACCTTGAAGATCTCCCACAGGTCGCCGAACCGGACCATGCGGCCGCGGCGGCTCGGCGTGATGTCGGTGGTGAAGAGCTTGATCGTCGGGTAGCCGGCCTGCACCGCTTCGGCGAGCTCGCCGATCGTCGACGGCGGCACGCGGCCGCGCAGCATGACGTGATAGGCGTAGTCGCAGTAGCAGCGGCCGGCCCAGTCCCGGTCGCGCGCCTCGATCGCGTCGCGCACGGACTCGCTCGACGATTCGTCGCCCTCGCGGTCGGGCTTGCAGGCGGCGAAGTCGATCAGCGTCGTCGTGCCGCCCCACAGCGCCGCGCGGCTGACCTGATCCGGCGGGTCGCTGAGCCCGGACGGCTCGCCCGGCCTGAACGCCGGCATGTACCAGGCGCAGTGCACGTGCGGGTCGATGCCGCCCGGCATGACGACGCCGGCGCCGGCGTCGATCACGCGCGCCGCCTGGGCGGGGGCGAAGGTGCCGCGCGCCCCGAGCGCCGCGATGACGCCGTCCTTCACCGCGATCTCCCACGGACCGACCCCGTGCGGCGTGACCACCCGGTCGCCGCGGATCAAGAGATCGAACATTGGGCCTCCCGTCTCTTCCTCATGCATGCGCCGCCACTTCGGCGTCGAGCGCATCCAGCAGGGCCTCGAGCCAGAGCGGATCCAGGCCGAGCGCGATCACGACGATGCGTGTGGCGCGGTCCTCGTCCGGCCACGCATCGAGCCACGCCGGCGGATGGAACACGTGCTGCACGCCGTGGATCACCGCCGGGCGGCCCGGACTCTCGAGCACGTCGACGAGCCCCTTGAGGCGCAGCAGCCGCGCGCCGCAGTGCTCCGCCAGGACCTGCAGGAACAGCGTCAACGTCACCGCGTGCAGCGGCGCGTTGCGGCGCAGGCAGAAAGTCGTGACGGCACGGTCGTGGCGGCCGGCCGCGTGGTCGTGGGCGTGATCCGCGAAATCGTGCGGCACGGCCTCGGCCGCCAGCCAGCGCCGCACGCCGGCGCCCCGGGCATCCGGGATGCCGCCGGCGAACAACCGGCTCGCGTCGACGGCGCCGTGCGCTGCCGTCAGCCTGGGCGCCGCGGGATTGAGCGCCTGCAGGCGCTCAAGGAGGCCGTTCGCCGCCGGGTCGACGAGGTCGGTCTTGGTGACGACGATGCGGTCGGCGATCGCGGCCTGCTTGACCGACTCGGGGTGTGCGTCGAGCGTGGCGGCGCCGGCGACCGCATCGACCGTGGCGATCACCGACTCGAGGCACAGCGCATCGGCGACGCCCGCGTCGGTCATCAGCGCCTGCAGGATCGGCGCCGGGTCGGCGAGCCCGGTGGTCTCGATGACGATGCGCTCGAACGGCGCGATCGCGCCCGCGGCGCGGCGCGCGAGGAGGTTCCCGGCCGTGCGCACCAGGTCGCCGCGGACGCTGCAGCACAGGCAGCCGCCCGCCAGGAGCACGATCTCCTCGTCGGCTGCCTCGACCAGCAGGTGGTCGAGCCCGATCTCGCCGAACTCGTTGACGATCACCGCGGTGCGCGCGAGCGCCGGATCGCGCAGCAGGTTCGCGAGCAGCGTCGTCTTCCCGCTGCCGAGGAAGCCGGTGATCACCACGACCGGGACCGGCGCCGTCGTCATCGCGCACCCGCGTCGCGGGGAAGGATCTGCGGCGCGCCGATCACGAGGTGGCCGGGCGCCGCCTCCGGCGCGAGCACCTCGCGTAACCGTCGCAGCAGGCCCGGCAGCCCGGCGTGGCGCCCGAGCGCGACCTCCGCGCCGGGGGCCGGATCGCGCAGCGTCACTGCCCAGCCGGCCGATGGATGATGGCTGACGCGCAACGCCGGGCCGGCCCGGGGGACAATGACGAATCCGCGCGCCTCCTCCGGGTCCGGACCGACCGTGCCCGCGACGCCCCAGACGCCCAGCGCGCCCGCGAGAACGCGCGCGATCCGTGTGTGCCATGCCGGGTCGTGCTGCACGAGGGAATCATAGGCCGGCCGGGGGCGACGACGCGCCCCGGTGCGCCGAGCGCTTCCGAATCTCTTGCTTGACATTTATTATCGACACCGGAAGTATGGCAGCGGAAGATATTTCCGGTGTCGATATTGCCATCGCGGGTGTCGATATCGTCGGCGCGACGAAATCCAGAGAGGGGAAGACCATGAAGCGTTCAGTTGCGTTGTCGCTTTCACTGTTCGCGGGCGCCCTGAGCCTGGCGGCAGCAGGCACCGCCTTCGCCCAGCAGAACTTCCAGCTGCGGTGGGGCCACTACCTGGCCGAGGGACCGTTCGTCCAGCTCGAGAAGGACTACGCCGCCAAGGTCGAGAAGCTCACCAACGGCCGGGTGAAGATCACCATCACCTTCGCCGGCGGCCTCGGCAAGGGCGAGGAGCTCCTGATGCTCAACTCGCGCGGCGCGATCGACATGAGCGCCACCCCGCCCGGCTACAACCCGGACCAGCTGCGTTACTGGCGGGCGTTCCAGACCCCGTTCGTGTTCCAGACGACGCAGCAGGCGATGATGGTGCTCGGGAAGGTGTACGAGGAGTTTCCGGCCTACCGCGACGAGATGGACAAGGTCGGCGTAGTCTGGCTCTTCCAGCAGCCGCTCGGCGAGTACTACCTCACCGGCCCGTCCCCGGATTGCTCGACCGTCGCCGCCCTGCGCGGCAAGAAGATCCGCAGCTTCGGCGCCGACATCCCGAAAGCGTTCAGCGCCATCGGCGCGGTGCCGGTGACCGTCGCGCCGACCGCGATCTACGAGGGGCTGCAGCACCGCAACATCGACTTCTCGTTCATCAACGCGGGCAACATCCAGCAGTACAAGCTGTTCGAGGTCGGCAAGCACAACTGCGGCACGATCATGGCGATCACCGGCCACAACATCACCATCAGCAAGCGCACCTGGGCGCGGCTGCCGCCCGACGTCCAGAAGATCATGGTCGAGGAGGGCCGCCAGACCATGAAGGCGTACCTGGCCTGGGTCGACGAGTTCGAGGCCAAGGCGGTGGCGAACATCAAGGCGCAGGGCGGCACGTTCACGGCATTCCCGGCGGACGAGCTGAAGAAGTGGAAGGCCGCCGCGCCCGACTTCCTCGGGGAATGGGAGAAGGCGACCGCCCAGGCCACCGGGGATGCCGAGACGCCGAAGAAGGTTGCGGCGCGCTGGAGGCAGCTGCTCTCTCAATGAGCCCCGGGCGGATCCGCAGCCCGCGCGGTCGTCAGGCTTCCTGACCGCGCGCAAGGCGCATGGCACGGTTTAGCGCGACGTTGTCGCGACTCGCGCTCGGCCTGCTGCTGCTCGGCACCGTGGGAATGCTCGCGTCGATGGTGCTCGGCGTCGCCGACGTCGTCGGCACCAAGTTCCTCGACTGGCCGGTGCCCGGCACGCTCGAGTTCACCGAGAGCACCATGGTGCTGATCGTCTTCGGCGCGCTCGCCTACACGCAGGAGCGGCGGGGCCACATCCGCGTGGAGCTGCTCTACACCCATGCCGGTCCGCGGGGTAGGTCGTTCATGGAAGTGGTGACGCACGTCGTGGCGTTCGTGTTCTTCGCGCTAGTCGCCTGGCAGGGCCTCGGCGAGCTCCGCTACAGCTGGGAGATCCGCGAGGCGACGATGGGCACGATCCGCTTCCCGCTCTACCCGGCGCGCTTCCTCCTCGTGCTCGGCGCGGCGCTGCTGCTCCTGCGCCTCGCGCTGGACATCGCCGGCGATCTCGGCCGCCTGCGGCGCGGCGAGCCGCCCCCCGCCCCCTCGGGCAACGCGCCGTAGCCCGACGACCGCCGGGGGGAGCGCCGACCCTTGCCGCTGCTGTCCCCGGAAACCGCCGGCTACATCGTCGTCGGGCTGCTGCTCGTGTGGCTCGCCCTCGGCGTGCACATCGGCGTCGCCCTCGGCCTCGCCGGGTTCCTCGGCATCCTCCTCACGGTGGGACCCGACGCGGCGCTCGCGCAGGTCGCCACACTCCCGTTCGGCACCACCAACTCCTTCACGCTGGCGGTGATTCCGCTCTTCATCCTGATGGGCTCGTTCGCCACGGTGGCCGCCATCACGACCGACCTCTTCCGCGCTGCCTACGTCTGGATCGGCAACCTGCGGGGCGGGCTCGCCATGGCGACCGTTCTCTCCTCGGCCGCTTTCGGCGCGGCGTCGGGCTCCACCATCGTCAACGCCGCCGTCTTCACGCGCATGGCGATGCCGGAGATGACGCGCTTCGGCTACGACGTGCGGCTCAGCGCCGGCTGCATCGCCGCCGCGGGGACGCTCGCCGCGCTGATCCCGCCGAGCATCCTGATGGTCGTCTACGCGGTCATCACCGAGCAGTCGATCGGCAAGCTGCTGATCGCCGGCATCGTGCCCGGGATCCTTACGGCGCTCATCTACTGCGGCGGTATCTACGCGATCGCACGCTGGCGGCCGGACCTCGCCCCGCGCGCCAACCTCGCCTTCAGCTGGCCGGAGCGGCTGCAGTCGCTGCGCGGCGTGTCCGGGATCATCATCCTTTTCGCGGTCGTGATCGGCGGCATCTACGGCGGCTACTTCCCTGCGACCTATGCCGGCGCGGTGGGCGCGTTCGGCGCGTTCGTGATCGCCCTCGTCAAGCGCCGACTCGGCATGGGGTCGCTCGTCGAGGTGCTCAAGGAGGCGGCGGTCACGACCTCGGTGATCTTCATCATCGTCATCGGCGGGATCCTGTTCTCGCGCTTCCTCACGTACTCCGGGCTCGTCACGATCATCTCCGGAGCGCTGCTGGGGTTCGAGATGGGCAAGTACATGTACCTCTTCGGCTTCATCCTCCTCTTCCTCGTCCTCGGCTGCTTCATCGAGCCGATCGCGATCATGGTGATGACGCTGCCGATCATGTTCCCGGTGATGAAGGACGCCGGCTTCGACCCGATCCTGCTCGGCGTCATCTCGGTCAAGCTCGCGGAGATCGGCGTGCTCACGCCGCCGGTGGGGCTGAACGTGTTCGTGGTGAAGAGCGCCTCGCCGGTGCCGGTCACGCTCGGCCAGGCCTTCACCGGGGTGGCGCCCTTCATCCTGTTCGATTTCCTTTCCCTCGGGCTCTACGTCGCCTTTCCCGGCCTGGTCCTGTGGCTGCCGAACCTGATGCGGTAGCCGCCCGGCCGGCCGGCCGGCGGCGCGTCGAGCGGGATCTCCTGGAGGTTGCAATGCCGGTGCTGAAGGCCGAAGGAAGGCACTTCCCGACGCGAACGCAGGTGCTGATCGTCGGCGCCGGCGCGTGCGGCACGATCGCGGCGCTCGCCGCCAACGAGCGCGGCGCGGAGGTGCTGATCCTCGAGCGCGATGCGAAGCCGACCGGCAGCACCTCGCTCTCCGGCGGGCAGATCCCGGCCGCGGGCACCAGGCTGCAGCACGCCGCGGGGCTCCTCGACGACACGCCCGAGATCCTCGCCAACGACATCATCAACAAGGCCCACGGCGAGTGCGATCACGAGATCGCCTGGCACATCGCGCGCGAGTCGGCGAAGACGGTCGACTGGCTGGCCGACCGCTACCGGCTGCCGCTGTCGTGCATCCTCGACTTCCAGTATCCCGGCCACAGCCGCACGCACATGCATGCATCGCCGTCGCGGTTCGGCGCGGAGCTGCTGGCGGCCCTGCTCGCCGCGGTGGACGCGGAGGGCATCCCGCTCGCCACTTCCGCCCGCGCGACCGACCTCTACGCGGACCCCGACGGCCGCATCCGCGGCGTGCGCGTGACGCGGCCCGACGGCAAGACCGAGGACATCGGCTGCGACGCGCTCGTCCTCGCCTGCTGCGGCTACGGCGGCGACAAGGCGATGATCGCGAAGTACATCCCGGAAATGGTCAATGCGCACTACCACGGCCATGCGGGCAACACCGGCGACGCGGTCAAGTGGGGCGAAGCGCTCGGCGCGTCGATCAAGGACATGGGCTCGTTCCAGGGACACGGCGCGGTCGCCACGCCGTACAACACGCACATCGGCTGGCCGGCGGTCACCGAAGGCGGCTACATGGTGAACCGGCAAGGCAAGCGCTTCTCGAACGAGAACGAGGGCTATTCGGAGCAGGCGCTCAAGGTCGCGCGCCAGCCCGACCACGTCGCGTGGCTCGTCTTCGACGAGCGCGGCCACGCGATCGCGATGCAGATGCATAGCCACGTCGTGGCCGAGGAAGCCGGCGCGCTCAAGGTCTGCGCGACGCCGGAGGAGATCGCCCGGATCGTCGGCTGCGACGCGGCGACGCTCGCGGCGACGATGAAGGAGGTCGAGGACGTCGCCGCCGGGAAGAAGAAGGATCCGTTCGGCCGCGAATTCACCACCAAGCCGCCGCTCGCGCCGCCGTACCGCGTGGTGAAGGTCATGGGCGCCCTCTTCCACACGCAGGGCGGGCTGGAAGTGAACAAGGAGATGCGCGTGCTCCGGAAGGACGGCACGCCCTTCCCCAACCTCTTCGCGGGTGGCGGGGCCGCGCGCGGGTTGTCCGGCCCGGCCGACTGGGGCTATCTCTCCGGATCCGGCCTGATGGGGGCGACCAACATGGGGCGGCTGGCCGGCGAAGCGGCGGCCGCGCTGGTGAAGCGCTGAACTAACCCAACTTGCGCAGAATCGGCGTGGTGACTCCGCAAGATCAAGGACTTAGCCCGGAAGTCGGCACTACATTTTCTGGTGCGAGGAGCGGTTCGCTCAGGCGCTGAGCGCGAGGGCGGGGACTCGTGGACGAACGCTTCGGCCTGGGCCCGGCTGCAGGAACGTGAAGTTGCCCGCGCTCATGGTGCGTTCAACGCCCGCTCGGCCTGCGCCAGTTGCGCCAGCACCTCGTCGAAGGTCGGGGGCGCGGTGAGGAACATGGGGCGCATCGTCAGGTAATCGTCCCGCAAGGCCGGAATCCGGCTTTCCGGCGGGACCAAACGGAAGCTGCCGCGTCTGGCGAGGTCGTAGCGAGCCCACGCCCGGCCGAACAGCCTGTCTTTCCAGTCGACCACACGGCGCGCAAGGGCCTCGTTGGCGAGCAGGTCTGCACTCGCGCGGTGCTGCAGCAGCCGCGCCATATCCGAGTAGTGCCGCGAGTAACGTTCCGGCATCGGCTGGGCGGCGGGCCGGTGATACTCGGCATGAAGGATGGTCGCCTTCTCCCAGAACGTGCGCTCCAGTTCCAGCACCGTCACTTCGCAGCGCCAGCCCTCGAAGACTGCGGGAAAATCGTCCGCCACCCACGGCCGGACCGCATGCACCCCGACCGGCTGCTGCTCGGTCAGCGAGCCCGGCTCGAGCTTCACCGAGCGCGGGAGGTACTCGAATCCCGAAGGCTGCACGCTGGGATCGCGAAACACCACGACGGACGGGCTTTCCTCGGGTTGCAGCCAGTTGCCCTCCTCGGGTTCACCCAAAGCCCGGCGGATTCGTCCTTCCAGGCGCGGTGCGAGCGTTTCGCGTGTGTATCGCGCGCATAGCGCCTGCAGAGCGTTCATCGCAGCGTCGCGGCGAGTGCGGCTCTCCAGCCCATCGAACAGATGCTCGTCCGCGCCGACCAGCGCGGGCGTCAGACAGAGATCGATGTCCTCGGAGAAGCGGTCGATCACGCCAAACACCTTCGAGAGCGAGGTGCCGCCCTTGAACACCAGAGACCCCGGCCACCCGGCGAAGAGCTCGCGCAGCAGCCAGGACACCCAGAAGTCCTTCTCCACCATCACCGGCGAGCACTGCCGGCGCAGGGCGGCCTGCTCGAAGGCGAGCGCACGATCGGCCGCATCCATTGACAGGAAGTCAGGCAATTTTCCGCGCCTTTCGCGGCGGCGGTTTCGACGCTCCTCTGTCCGGCACGGTCGCGGGCGCCGGCTCCTCGCGCGCGAGATCGAGGAAATGCGGGCGCATCCAGGCGGGGGCGAGCGAAATGTCCTTCAGCAGGCCGCGGCGCTCGCTCTCGGGAAGTTTCTTGCGGAGGGCCCGGATGCGCGCGGGCGTCACGTGCACCGGGCCGAGATTGCGCAGCGCCTGGATCAGCAGACCGCTAAGCCGTCCTGCCGCCGCCATGTTGCGCGGCGCGGCGTGCTTTAGCGTGATGTCGAGGGAGCCGACCCGGATCCTGCGCGACGGACCGTCGGTCAGGAACATCACCCTTGCGGGAACCTGCTCCGAGAGCCCCAGCATGTTCGCCGCGTAAGCACCGGCGGGGTGAAACCGCACGCCGTCGCGCCGCTCCAGCGTCGCGATCAAGGCGTCGATGCCGGGCTGGAGCTCACCCAGCAGCGCATGCTTCCTGGGGAGGCCGTACAGGCCGCGCGCGAACTGGCGGATGGTCCCGACGGCCTTGTGCCGCTTCAGCGCGGAGGCGACTGCCGCGCGTGATCCGAGGTCGGCGAAGTCGGCGGGCGTGAAGATCCACTCCGGCTTGTTGGCGCGGATTCGCGCGAGGACCTGTGTGTCGACGGAGGTCGCGTGTTTGCCCATGGGTTCTCGGGTACTTGGCCAGATTTGACACAAAAAATACCAGTAAATTGTGTCAAAAACAATGCCGGAAATCGCGGGCAGCAATGTGGCGGGTGGGCGTGGACCGTGGGCCCCGCGCTACCAGAAGCTATCGCTGCCTTTCATATGGAGCGCCATCGCGTTCATGTGATAGTCAACCTTTAGCATGGAGCGGGACGAACGGCCCTGATCCGGCAACGCTTGCGCAGGCGCTAGACCTGCCGCAGCGCGCAGGACAAGGCGTCGAGATCCGGCGCCGCCGCCAATTCCTCGACCGCGCGCTCGACCGAGGCGATTGCCGCGGCCGGCAGCGAACGCGCCGCATTGGCGCGGAACTTCGCGACGATGGGCTCCACGCCGGGCGGCCGCGTGCGATTGCCGTAGACGTCGTCGATCCGCACGCTTTCCGTCCGGCCCGCTTTCGTCTCGCAGACGAGCTCCGCCTCGAATCGCTCGGGGAACCGCGCGCCGGGCAGCGGCTCCCAGTGGATCCGTCGCGCGAGCTCGCGCACCGCGGCGCCCGCCGGGGACTCGAACGTGGCGAGATCCACCCTGCCCTCCACGAGCCGCGTCGCCACCGCGATCGGCAGGCTCCAGCGCGCGGCGTGCCCGGTCTCCGGCGCCTGCTTCGCCTCCCAGGGATTGCAGATGACCGGCGCCTCGCCTTCCGGGACGCGGCAGAGGATGCGGGCCGCGTCGTCGGCGCCGATGCCACGGTGCGCGAGCACGCCGGCGGCCTCGACGAACGGGTGCAGGTAGTGACAGCACGGATAGAACTTGTACGCTGCATCCGGCAGATGCCACTTGCGGCCGATGTCCCCGATGAGGGCCCGGAAGCGCTCCGGCGCCGCTTCATCGCCGGCAAACTGCCGGAACAGGCCGTGACGCCCCTCGAGCGAGGTCTCCGGGCCGGTCATCCCCGAGCGCGCGAGCAGCGCGGCGACCACGCCGCCGTGCGCCGCCCAGCCGGGATGCAGGGACTTGACCGACGAGCCGTTGGTCAGGAACTCCATCACGCCCGAGGCCTGGCTGAGCGAAATCCCGAGCGCGGCCACGCTCTCGCCTTCGCTCGAGCCGAGAAGCTCGGAGGCGAGGAGCGCCGACGCCAGCGCGCCGCCGACCGAGGTGCTCACGAAGCCGCGCGCGTGAAAGCGGGCCGGCGCGGCGAGGCCGAAGCGGATGAGAACCTCCCAGCCCCTCGCAAAGGCGCCGAGCAGCGCCACACCGCTGGCGCCCCGGGCTTCGCCGACGGCGAGCGCCGCGGCCGCGATGACCGCGCTGCCGTGCTGGATCGAGGCGGTGTGGGTGTCGTCGTACTCGAGGCTGTGGATCAGGCCGCCGTTGACGAGCGCGGCGTCCGCCGCGGCGGCGCCTGCGGCCTGCCCGAGCACGGTGGCCGGCCCGCCGCGCGCCACGTCTTGCGCAAAATCGCGATAGGCCGCGCCCACCGGCGACCCGGCGGCGGCGAGTCCGACGCCGCAGGCGTCGAGGAGATGCAGCCGCGCGGCGAGCGCGACCTCGTCGGGCAACGGCGCCTGCGCTGCCGCGCGCAGCGCGCCGACGAGCTCGCGCGCGAGCGTCACGACCTCACCATGTCCGCCAAAGCCTCTCGCCACGGCCGCGCGGCGAGCGCGGCATCGCCGCGAATGACACCGGCGAGGATGTCCGGCGCCGCGGGGAAGACACCGCCAGCGTTCTCGGCGAGCTTCGAGAGGAGCGTCGGCTCGTCGAACGGCTGGTCGGCGCCGCCGCGCGCGCTCTCGCAGACGGCGGACATCTCGCCGCCGTCCGAGAAGCGCATGGTCACGCGCGCCGGACGGTCCTTCGGCCACGGCTTCAGGTCCGGGTAGGGCGCGAGGCGCACGCGACGCCGCAGCTTCGCGATGCTCTCGTCGTCGAGCTTGTCGAATGTGAACGCGCGCGCCCCGGCCGTGCCGAGCTGCGCGGTCGCGGCGATCGCGTGCGGCATGGAGAACTTGGCGGCGAGCACCGTCTCCGGCTCCACCGTCGTCAGCACCTGGCCGCCCGGCGCGGTCTCGACCAGGATCTCGGCGATGTCGTCCACCTTGCGCTCACGCAGGCGGCCGAGCAGGTCGAGCGTCGCCTCGACTGCGGAATGCGCATAGCCGCAGCAGGCGAAGATCTTGTGATAGCCGTTCGCCACCGACCACGCCGTGCCGAGGCCGTCGACCAGCGCTTCCGGAACGGCCCGCGTGTTGAACGATCCGACGAAGACGTCGTACGGCGTGACCGCGCCACCGCCGATCCCGGCCTCGGCCCAGTCGGCAGCCCGCAGGCCGAGCCACGCGCCGGCCGAGGTCCAGGCGTTGCGCACCAGTGGACCTTCGACCGCCGTGTCGAACGGCCCCGCGAACGACATGCTCGCACCGCCGGTGACCGCGTCCAGCATCGTGCGTGCGTCATGGCGCCGCACGAGAGAGACCGCCGCCGCCGCGCCGATCGGCGCGAATGCCGCGTGCGGATGGACGTTGAACACCGGGAACGGAAAAGCGAGCGCGAAGCGCGTCGTCACCTCGTAGGCGAGCGCGAGCGCGCGCAGCACCTCCTCCACGGTGCGCCCCCGCGCTTCCGCCTCGGCCAGCAAGGCCGGAATCGTGTACGCGCCACCGTGGCAGGACGCGTTGCGAAAGCCCTCGTCGAGCTCGCACCAGGTGATCGCCATGCCGTTCGCGCTCGCGGCGGAATAGCGGTCCACGCGCGGGGCGCCACGCGCGAGAACGGTCGCCTCCGCCGTGCCCGATGCCGTGCGCGTCAGGCCTTCGCGCGCGCGCGCGACCTGCGGCTCGAGCGACCCGGCCACGATGGCGCCGATGTCGTCCGACAGGATCGTAGCGGCGCGGCGGCGCACCGCCTCGGGTAACGGCTTCGAGATTGCACCGGTCGCCCACTCGATCAGCTTGCGCGTGTTCGCGGCGGCCTGCGCGCGGGCCGGATTCTCGCTCTTCGCCATGATCTGCTCCCGAAACCTAGTTCAGCTTGCCGAGGATCGGCGGCTCGCCGATGCGGCGCCAGAGGTACTTCCCGTGGCCGCCGGGGCCGACGATCTTGCCGTCCTGCATCACGGTCACGCCGCGCACGATGGTGCGGACCGGCCAGCCTTTCAGGACCTGGTTCTCGTACAGGCTGTAGTCGGCGTACGAGCCGAGCTCCGCCGGGACGAACTTGCGCTCCTTGACGAGATCGACGACCGTGAAGTCGGCGTCGTAGCCGGGCGCGATGCTGCCCTTCGCCGGCTGGAGGTCGAAGATCTTCGCGGGCCCGGCAGCGAGCAGCTGGCAGATCCGCTGCAGCGGCAGCTTCCGCTTGTGGTGGCCCTCGGAGAGCAGGACCGGCAGGATCGCTGCGATGCCGGGGAAGCCCTGCGCCGCGAGCCAGAGCGGCTTGTCCTTGGTGACGCGCCGGCGCGCCGAGTGGTCCGAGGCGACGAGGTCGATCGTGCCGTCGAACAGCGCCTCCCACAGCGCGTCCTGGTCGTCCCGCGTCCTGAACGGCGGATTGGCCCGGCCGATGCCGCCGAGGTCGGAGTCCTCCGTGTGCGTGAGGTAGTGCGGGCAGGTCTCGATCCAGACCTGGTCGTAGCGCTTGCGCCACCGGCGCACTTCGTCCAGCGCGAGGCGCGAGGAGATGTGCGGGAAGTAGACCCGCGCGCCGGTGCGCTCGGCGAGGTACATGGCGCGCACCGCGGGCTCCGCCTCGGTGATGGCGGGCTTGCACGCGGACCAGTCCTTGAGCGTGCTGCCGCCCGCCGCCTGCACCTTCTGGCGCGTGCGGTTGACGATCTCGATGTTCTCGGTGTGGCAGACGACGATCGGCTTGCCGACCCGCGCGGACTCGCCGAGGAGGTCCCAGAAATAGCCGTCGTCGGTGCCGTCGAGGCCGAGGTAGCGGCCCTCCTCGCCCTTGAAATTCATGAAGTACTTGAACGAGGTGACGCCATAGTCGCTGATGTACGACCCGAGCTCCTTGATGTGCAGCTCGTTGGCGGTGCTGAAGTGGAAGCCGTAGTCGACGTGGCAGCGCGTGCGCGCGTATTCCTGCTCGCGCTTGTACACGTCCGCGTACGCCTCGTTGTTGAGGAAGTAGCCGAGGACGGTGGCGATGCCGCCCTGGGCCGCGTACACCGTCTCGTGCGTGTACTCGGTGATCTTCTCGCCGAAGCCGAAGTGCACGTGCGCGTCGATGAGGCCGGGGAAGACGTGCAGGCCCGCCGCCGACTGCTCCGGCGTGCCCACCGGCACCGGCGAGCCGGGCAAGAGCACCGCCGCGATCCTGCCGCCCTGCACCAGGACGTCCTGCGGCGTGGGCGCGCGATCCGGGAAGACCACGGTGCCGCCGCGTAACACGAAGTCGCTCATCGCTGCTCCTGCCTTTCGCGTAGGGCCTGCATCGAATAGACGGCCTGCGTTCCGGCCGGGGTGTCGAGCGCGGCGAGCGTCGCTGCGAGGTCCCGCTCGCTCAGGTCGCGCGCGATGCACACCAGGCGGTTGGTGCGATCGGCATCGGGCCACTCGCGCAGGCGCTGCGGCGGGTGGAACACGCCCTGCACGCCCTGCACCAGCGCGATCTCGCCGGTGTCTTCCATGTACAGCAGCCCCTTGACGCGGAGTAGCCGCGGGCCGAACTCCGCGGCCGCGAGCCTGCACCACGCCGACCAGCCGGCCCAGGTCACCGGCGGGACGGGACGGAAGGCGTGCGCGCGGATGCCGGAGAAGTGGGCCCGCCCGCGGATCGGGCCGAGCGAGGCGATCGGGGTGGGGAAGCGCCGCGCGACCGGGAGCGACGAGAACAGGCTCGCGACCGAATCGCAGGCCTCCGCGCCGGGATTGAGCTCGCGCACGGATTCGAGCGCCGGCGCCGGATCCGCGAGGTCGGTCTTGGTCGCGACGATGCGGTCGGCGAGCGCCGCCTGCTTGTCGAGCTCGGGATACTCGGTGCGCGAGGCGAGGAAGTGCTGCGCGTCGACCGCGCAGACGGTGGCCTCGAAGGCATAGGCCGCGGTCACGAGCGGGTGGCCGAGGAGCACGTTCATCAGCGGTGCCGGGTCGGCGGCCCCGCTCGTCTCGATGATCACGCGCTCGAAGGCCGGGATCTCGCCGCGCGCGCGGCGGCCGTCGAGGTCGGCGAGCGTCTCGTGCAGCGCGCCGGTGTTCGCGCAGCACAGGCACCCGGCGTCCAGGAGGACGACGTTGTCGGTCGCCTGCGCGATGACCAGGTTGTCGAGGCCGATCTCGCCGAGCTCGTTGACGACGACCGCCGTGTTCGCGAGCGAGGGGTCCTTTAGCGCCCGGTTGAGCAGCGTCGTCTTGCCGCTCCCGAGGAACCCGGTCAGCAGGAACACCGGCGTCCTCATGCGCCGCCCCGCCGGCCGGGCGCGGACCGGTCGCCGAACAGCTCGAGCATCGCGCTGCGCAGCCAGCGGTTCGCCGAGTCGTTCTCCACGCGCGCGTGCCAGTACAGCGACACCTCGAAGCTCGGGATCGGGATCGGCAGCGGATGCACCTTGATCTTCACCAGGCGCGCCGAGGCCTCGGCCACGCGGCTCGGCAGGCTCACGATCAGGTCGGTGCCGGCAACGATCAGCGGCACCACCACGAAGTGCGGCACCCGCAGCGCCACGTTCTCCTCCACGCCGTGCTCGGCGAGCGTGCGCTCGAGCACCTGGTGGCCCGAGCCCATCGAGGAGATGAGGACGTGGCGCGCCGACAGGAACTCCTTGAGCGTGAGCGGCGTGCGCCGCCCGAGCGGATGGTCCGGCCGCGTCATGCACACGTAGTGCTCCTCGAAGAGGCGGGTGCGGCGCACCTTGTCGCGCAGCTGCGGCACGTATCCCACCGCGAGGTCGATGTCGCCGCTCTCGAGCCGCACCGCGAGCTCGCCTGCGGGGAGCTGCGCCGTCTCCAGCCGGATCACCGGACTGTGCTCGTGCAGATGGCGCATCAGCCTCGGCAGCAGGACCGTTTCGCCGACGTCCGTCATGTAGACGCGAAGGCTCCGCGCCGTGCGGCGCGGGTCGAACCCCGCGCGCGCGCCGAGGGCGCCGCGCACCAGCGCGAGCGCGTCGGTGACCGCCGGCGCGAGCTCGATCGCCCGGGGCGTCGGCAGCATGCCCGAGCGCGTGTTGACGAACAGCGGATCGCCGAGCTGACGGCGGAGACGGCCGAGCGCGCTCGACATCGCCGACTGGGTCAACCCCATCTGCGCCGCGGCGCGCGTCACGCTGCCGTGGCGGAACAGCGCCTCGAACACCGGCAGGAGGTTGAGGTCGGGGAAGTCGTTCGCCGCCATTCAGGCGCCGCCATTCACATCATGGATACATCTATTCATGGACATCAATTTGACTGATATTATAGAACTGCCTAATCTCTCCGCGACAACTTCCGGCCGATCGGAAAGGAGCCCGCATGAAACCCTGGGACGGGATCGTCAGCGAGGACGACCAGAAGGCGACCTATGCCGCCGGCTTCGGCCGCCCGGGCGGCGTGGGCAAGCGGCCCGCGCTCCTCGTCATCGACGTGCAGTACCGGACCATCGGCACGAAGCCGATGCCGGTCTGGGACGCGATCAAGGAGTTCCCGACGTCCTGCGGCGAGGTCGGGTGGAACGCGATGCGCAACATCGCGACGTTGCTCGCCGAGTTCCGCCG